>Ga0181565_10001624_pt1 | contig 17153 bp, 17 predicted proteins | sample 101ome_16_FD_129661 | JGI IMG/M metagenome (GOLD analysis project Ga0181565, IMG submission 129661) | Coastal salt marsh microbial communities from the Groves Creek Marsh, Skidaway Island, Georgia - 101401AT metaG (megahit assembly) | ecosystem: Environmental > Aquatic > Marine > Intertidal... | reverse complement strand
TAACTGCTCAAACTCTCCATGTGAATGGCGGAATGTATACCGTTTAATTTCGCCTTTCCTTGAAAAAATCTTTCAATATTAAAGAGCAATCTTCTTCTAACACACCTCCTATTATCTCAGGGGTATGGTTAAAACATGCTTGCTCATGAAGTTTTATTGATGACCCACAAACACCAGTCTTAGTGTCATAAGCTCCAAATATCAACCTTGATATACGCGAATGAACGATTGCCCCATAACACATGGCACAAGGCTCTAGCGTGACATATAAAGAAGAACCTGTTAATCGATAATTGTCTAGAATTCTAGAGGCTAATCTTAATGCATTAATTTCTGCATGAGAGGTTGGATCATTCTGAGAGATAGACTGATTATGAGACTGTGATATTATCTCATCATTCATGACAACAATTGCACCAACAGGCACTTCATTCATCTCTTTTGATTTCTTCGCTTCTTGAATTGCAAGTGTCATGAATTTTGCATCAATGTCAAAATTTGTCATTGGTGCACTAATTCTTCTTGAGATTCATACATATCAGGTCTGTAAAAAATTGCAATCAAATATGCAAATAACGCCTGGGTATGATGACCCCAGATATAGGAATCATAAAAATTAATTAATAAGAAAAATAAAGGCAAAACAAAAGCCATTGCCCTGAAATCATAGTCTCTTGGCATTATATTAGCAACTCTTATCTGCTGATAAAAAATATTAAGATATATCAAAAATCCCACGATACCAAATTGTACTAATATGAGTAAATGGTTTGAATGAGGGTTTGATTTTTTAAAAACCAACTCAGAAGAATTCTCTGCGTAATTGTTAAAAGTATTCTCAAAAGATCCTGTCCCATAACCATAGATAGGACTCTCTTTGAATAACTTCAATGAGTGTTCATTTAAATGAAGACGCAAACCTACTGATGTGCGCATATTCTTCTTATTAGCCTTTAGTGACTTTTGAACATGCTTTTTATAAAGTATGATTTGTTCCACCGCTTTTAGAGTTCTGTTTTTAAAAACTGGACTGAAGTTCCAAGCAATGACCATAATAAACACTAGAGAGATCACCATTGCCAGAAGACCGGTCAAATTGCTTTTCAAGTAGTAATAACTAATAGCTAACCATATTAATATGAACCCTACCTGACCCCCACGACCCCCTGTCATGAACATATTCGCAACCATCGTGATAAGGAAAATTATTGCAACAATGAGTCTCAAATTCTTGTACTGACCTGCTAGTAAAGTCGTTAATAAGAGCCCTATAGAGACTGCTAAATAAGGATTGTAGGAAATATGGCTAATGGGCAATAGGGAAGAGTCATACCTGCCCTTTAGGTATTCCTCCCAAATGCTAAAAATGTTGTAATAGACATATAACTCAGCAAACATCATCCCAATGATAAAGGCATAAACCCCTTTCCGTGCAGTATGCTTATCAACAGCAACTGCAAGGATTGGAATCATCCAGACCATCCAGGATTTGTGCCAATTAATCGACTCCACCTCGAGCCAATAAAAACCAACCATGTGAAGGATAAAAAATAAAACAAAGGATTGAAACAAAGGAGTTTTGAGATTCTGATAAATCTTTTGATAACTTGATTTGTCTAAAAGTGTTCCAATGATCAAAAGAATCATAAATATGGATATCGCTGCCGCAGAGAACGGCATTACAAAACCTAAAGCTAGAAACGAGAAGTTTCTAAAATTTTGATTGATTTCAGTAAAAAACATCAGGCAATTAAACTTACTGTAATACGATAAATTCTCTTTTTAACGCCCAACAGCATAAAAAAATGACTGGACTTTTACTTTTTATGACTAATTACGTTTCGAATCGACACGAATATAATGGCTAAAAATCCACCAATAACAAATGAAATTATAGCAATTAAAGTGCGATTTGGCTTAATATAATTTTCTGGAGTTACAGCAACTAAATCAATGTTGATAGGCATAACTCTTGAAGCATCAAACGATATAGTATCAAGAAGTGCCAATTCTTGATCAATATCAATCCAGTCAACAACCATACTGAGATCCTGCTTGCGATTGGTGACAGTTTCAATCTCCGCATTTAATGCTCTGGTACCTGCTCTGTAAAGATATCGCATCTCTTCAGTTACAACACGCGAGCGAGACTCGGTATTTGAAGACTGGTCTTTTATTTCTTGAGGTTCAATAATATCTAATTTATCTGCAATCATATAGGCTTCTTTTAGTTTGGTAATTTCTTGATCCAAGCGGGCTTGATAGGCAGCAACTAAACTGCTTTTCTGATCATTCAATTTCTTGATTTTCTGATCTTTTAGAGATTCAAATGAAAGTTCTAAATTCCTGCGATATAGCTCTATAGCAAGCCCAACCAGTTGATTTGCATATTTAGCAGCTTGCTCTGCATCACTATATTGAAATTGGAAGGAAGCCTCATCCTCTGGGCCTTTTCTTGGCACCTTTAATTTAATTGTCTCATTAAGCTCCTTTCTGGCTTCTTCCAGGGTTGTTTCTTTCTCAAAAATAGATTTCATTACACCTTCTTCCCTAAGAAACTTCTTAATGAGCTTATTCGATCTTAATATAGATAAAAACTCTGAAAAAATCTTTGTGGGTTCCTTTTCTGATTTAGATTGTAAATATTCAAATTTATTGAGTTCTGCAATGTTTGAGGTAGAAGGAGGTAAGATTTCAACGCTAGCCTCATAAGTTGGGGGGATTAAAAAAGAAACACTCAAACCAATGAGTGTAACAAAGGCAGTTATCGCAATAATTGGCACCTTCTTTTTCCAAAAAGATTCAATTAATTCAAAGAGAGTAATCTCATCATTTTTTTGTTTAACTTCTTTACTTGCCATATGTCTATTTGCGTATTGTCTTAAGTGCCATAATGATACCTGATATTTAATATAGTTATAATATCCAAATGTATTTTGGAATAATTATGAGTCAATGATTATTAATGATCATCAAGACTATTAACTAAAGCAACCTCTGTCAACACATCACATGTTTTTTGGATTTCTTCGTTAGTCAAAGTTGGGTGAACTAAAAACATGAGACTGGTCTCACCCAATTCTTTTGCGACTGTAAGTCTCTCTTTAGGTCTAAGATCAGTGTTATCAAATGCTTTCTCCAGATAAACTTCCGAGCATGATCCAGAATAGCAGGGCACTCCTTTTGAGTTGATTTCCCTTATCATCTTATCCCTTAACTCTTCACTTCCTCTAACAAATACATAACACTTATAAACCGCATGCGAGCAGCCAGTATTCACATCACAAAGTCTATCGCAACTTTCGCAGTTCAGCTCAGGCACCCGCAAAAGTTTGCATTCTCTGGCAGCGCTCCATATAGCATTTGCATTAGCTTGCCGCTTTACAGTCCAATCCGGCATTCTTTTTAGTTGAATCCGACCAATTGCAGCCTGCATTTCGGTCATACGCCAATTAGTGCCAAAGGAGTCATGTAACCATCGAAAACCTGGCGGGTGCTCTTTTTCATAAACCGACTCCCAACTCTTACCATGATCTTTATATGACCACATTTTTGACCACAGCTCGCGATCGTTGGTAGTTACCATTCCGCCCTCTCCACCAGTGGTCATGATTTTATCTTGGCAGAATGACCAAGCACTTATATGACCAATAGATCCAACGGAACGACCTTTATATTTGGCGCCATGTGCTTGAGCACAATCTTCAATGACATACAGCTCTTTATATTGAGCCAACTGCATTATGGGATCCATGTCACACGACCAACCTGCCAAATGAACACAGACAATCGCTTTTGTTTGATCGGTTAAAGCTGCCTGAATGGACTTGATCGAAATATTTTGAGTATCAGGGTCAACGTCAGCGAAAACGGGACTAGCGCCAGAATTCACAATAGATGAAACTGAAGCTAAAAAAGTTCTTGAAGTAACAATAACTTCGTCACCAACACCTATTCCTAATGCTTTGAATGCAACATCGAGTGCAACAGTTCCATTAGCTAACGCAATGGCATATTTTGCTCCCGAAAATTTAGCGAATTCTTTCTCAAACATACGGCACTCATCGCCGGTCCAATAATTAACCTTATTGGACAAGATTATGCTTTGAACAACTTGTGCCTCTTCTTCAGTATACGAGGGCCATGGTGAAAATTGACTGTTTAGCATTTAGCGGAAAACCGTTTGAATTATATATTTAAAGTCACCGATCAAGGACCAATGATGAAGGTACTCAAGATTTATACGCACTTTATCAGGCCAAATTACGTCTTGGTTAAATACTTCTGGGTTTGACTGGTCAGCTAAAAGTACTTCTTCATTACGATATGCTATTGTTGCCGGACCGGTAATACCGGGACGCAACGTTAGAATTGCACGTTCTTTACCTTGCAAGGTATCTGCAAAACCTGGCACGTCGGGGCGAGGCCCAACAAAGCTCATGTCACCGAGCAGTACGTTCCACAGCTGAGGTAATTCATCAATCTTCGTGCGACGAAAAAATGCACCTATAGCAGTGATACGCGGATCACCACGCCGTGTGACAGTGCCATCAAGTCCCTCAACTGGACGCATTGTTTTTATCTTTAAAACTTTGAAGTTCTTACCGTTACGTCCGACTCGTTTTTGAATAAAAAAACCATTGGATCGGGTATCAATACTCGCAACCAACCATGCCACTATAATGATCCACCAAGTAAAAAACAAACCAAAAATAGAAAAAAATAGGTCGAAAGACCTCTTCTGCAGTGCTTGATAAGAGTTAAGACCGCTAATATTTCTAGAGGTAGTCATAACGCTTTAATGTATCCCCAATTAGACGCTCAAGTTTTGCAACTTCTATATCACCCAAAGCTTTACGACCTTTACCAAGACTTAGTGGCGAAACACCTTTGACACTCATAGATATATCTTCAGTAGAAGCTTCTTTACCCATAAAATCAAGAATTTTAGTCAACTCTTGAATTGGCTGGCACACAAAATCTTCGTAACGTACACGCAAAACTTTGCCTTCTGGCATTGAAGAAAAGACTTCCTCAGCTTTCTCAATACACCTTTGCCACTGTAAAGCGCAAACCTCATTAAGGGTGTAGTTATGCAAAATGGTAGACATATCCTCTAAAGTAGGACCCCAGAAGGCCAATCGTTTTTCACGCGAAAAAAAACGATACACACGAGAACACAAATAACGGAATGCGTAATAGGGCAAATCCATCTTCGGTACGTATGTGACTTTTTTTAATATGTAGGGAATATCCAATTTAGCAGTCCAACGCTCCTTTGCTGAACCTGTCGCATCAATCCCATCTCGATAAATAAAGATATATTTGGCTTCAGGAAACACTGCATCTACAAAATCAACCCTCAGAGAATTAGCACAGGTTTTTTCAACAACAAAGTCTGATATATATTTTTTACGGATATCATTAAAACTTTTACGAATAAACCGTTTAACGGAAGAAGAAGCAAATTCAGAAGGAATCTCATCAGAAGGGAAACTTAAATTTCCATGCCGCCAAATATAGTTAATTTCGTCACAAGGCCAAGTAGCCACACCATCAAAAGAAGTAAGAATGTCTCGTAGCATATTTGTACCAGAACGCGGGGCGCCAATAACGATTAAAGGTTGCATTTTTTACTCCTATTACTAAAACGAGCTAGATGAGTTAAAAAAAATAAAGAAGAAAAGAGGAAATCCCCGCGAGTGAACATATTAAATAAATTTTGAAAAGTTATAGAATAATATATATTTTAAAAAGTAAGATAGAAAAATGGAAATAGCAACACCATAGACAGAAAACCAAGAACCCAGACCAATAGAAAACAAAAGTAGCACTATAATGGAAAAAGTTAAAATCTTAAAATTTAAAAAGGGAGATCCCAGAACATTATTATATATTTGAAAATGAATAGAGTAAATATTGAAAATTTGAGAAAGCACTAAGAGAAGCAAAACAATGGGGTCAAATAGAGATTTAAAAAATAAGAAAATGAGAATCGATAAAAGAGAAATGAATAAAATAAAATATCTCCGTTGAGAAAAATATTTAATGGATAAATCCCTTAAAACATGATCTTCATTCTTGTTAAGCGAAAACTTAACTTCATATACCGAGATAGCAACCAATGGAAAAATACCAAATAGCATAGAAAAAAGTGCCGCATATTGATATGAAGCTACAACTTCATGGGTAGCTAAAGAGCCAAGAATAACGATTGGGAAATGCTGCATACCCACTAGGATTAAATTAGAAAGAAATAGCAAGAAAATATCTTTATATTCAAGGTACGAAAAAGAAAGATCAAAGCTAAACGAGAGTGCGCTCGCCTTATGTAGATAAAATAGAGATAAAAAAATACCAATGAATGAATAAAAAGAAATTAAATTAAGAATATTTTGTACAAAAAATAAATGATTAATAAGCAATGTGCAGATTAAACATAACTGAACCCAAACACCAAAAAGGAATATACTCAAATTTATTTGATCAAAACCCCTTAGCAGGGATGCCAAAAAAAGGTGAAGTGAAAAAAACTCAAATGCAAATAAAACATGAAGAAATTCATATTCCATTAAAAAATATTTATGGAGCACATAAGGTATCGGTAAAGTAATTAAGAGTAGGAGAAAGAATACAGAAAATATTCTATTACGCATCTGATTAGCAAATAAAGAGTTTGACAATACTGGTGAAATAAAACGAACAGCAGCCTTATCTAAACCGAAGCGGACAATAACTGAATATAAAAGCAAAAGGCTAAATATTACAGTAAAACTTCCGAAATCAGATTTCGAAAGAAAAATAGAAGCAGCAAGAGAAAGAATTAAAGTGGTGAGAGCGGACCCTACTCTGACAATAAGATTAGAAAACATTTATAAATCCCTTAATTTCTTCGCTGGCACACCACCTACCATTGTATTTGCTGGCACATCCCTAGTAACAACTGAACCAGCCGCCACAATAGATCCAGATTCTATCTGAACACCAGGAAGAACAATAACACCGGAACCAATCCATACATGATTACTAATCACAATTGGTTTTGATTCCGTTTTAATTTTTTTGTCATGGGATAAAAAATGATTTACTGTTTCAAAATTTACATTCGGACCAATAGATACAAAGTCACCAATAGTAATTGGTGATCTAGTTGCAAATCTACAATTAGTATTTATAAAAACATTTGATCCTATAGATATATTGGACGACATTCCGAAAGGTTCTACAATCAGTCCCGACTTGATTTTTGTACGCTTACCAATAGATGCGCCTGAAAGTTTTAATAAAAAAGGTCTTAAAAATTGATCGAAATGGAAGCGTGGAAGAAGAGTTATAAGATTAAGAAAAATAAAATCTTTTAGGTAGTTCATATACTCTTCCTTTTATAATAAGGCAAAAGAGCGAAAAGGATAAATGAGGAAGCCCAATGATGCCTTGATCCGGTACCGAAATTAAAAGTGCCCATTGCCCATATCATATTAAATAAAAGATATGAAGCCAAAACGAATAAAGCAGGGACTGATTTTTCTTTTATAAAGATTTTAACAAGATACATTAAAAATAATACCCTTACAATATTCTCTACAAAAAGGAATAATGTTGGCAAATCTTTAATATCAGTAACAAAGGGTTTAAAATAGTAGTAAAAATTTGAAATAATAATAGTTTTCAGTATTCCAAAAAAACTTGTATAGTCGACATCAAAAGAATATGTAGATTGGAAGTCGCGACTTGATTTATTATCAGCTAATCGAGATAATGTGTCAAAATCGCCAGATGCTAAACTTAATAAAACTTGAGTTCCTCTTCCGCTTGGTAAATGATCAACAATTTGAAAAAATACTGTTCCCAGTAGAGCAAAAATAATTAATACCCACAATAGACCTTTAACATCTTTTATTATAAAAAATAAAATATATAAAGTAATAACAACAGGTATGAAAACAATTGCTGCCTTGTGAAAAACACTAAAAAAAAGAAGAACAAAAAAGGAAATAAAAAAATTAAGATTAAGAAATTTCTGATTGAGAATGTTTTTACTTAAAAGGTATATAGAAAATAACAAACCAAACATAACATATGGTTCACGAAGAAGTACAGGAACTCTTAAAATAGCACTCGGAGATAAATAGCAATAATAACTAATAATAATGAAAAGAAAAGTTATAGGTAAATTCTTAGTTATATATATAACAAGACCAAACAATAGTAAAAAGCCAATATAAGCTGAAAATGCTTGATCGATACCAATTAATCTATAAATACCAACAAGTTGAATAAATGCTTCTGAATCAAAAACAAGTTCAAAGTTACCATGTGAAATCCAATCACCTGCATGTTGATAAAAACGATCCGCATCATATCCGCCACCTTTAAATTGAACTATATAGGTCGATAAAATTGCTAAAATAAAAACAAAAAATGCGTATAAAAACTCACTAAAAAGTATAGTTTTACGCATTATTCAGCCAAGATTTTAAGAATATTCGGTCATCTTTTTCAAACGGAAATACTTTATCGCCATACTTTAAATTACTGTTGATTAACCACTTACGAAAGTTAATCAGATATGTCAACATGCTTTTAGGAACTAAATCCTTAATAAATGAGTTAACCGACCTACTCATCAAAAGTGAATTAAGGTAGAAATTTTTAGGTAGAGATTTTGAATTTTTATGTACGTTTAAATTAAGCATACAATCAAAATCAAAATCAAAAAATGTACTGAAATTTGATGAAAACTCATAAGGTGATTTAATTAATGTTTCAAAATCAAATACCTTGATATTTGTATTGGGAAATTCACTAGAGTATGTATGACACCCATATTCGTACATTTCTCTTAAATATTTAGAAAAAAAACGATCGCTATCAATTATACTTTTAAGTGATTTTCTTGGTATATAACCCCTTCGCAAATGACTTATATAGGAAATTATTTGCTCAAACGGGTCTCTTCTAATTAAGAATTTTTGAATTGTTAAATCTCCATCGAGTTTAATATCATTAATCCAATATTGAGTTGACAAATCTAGTAATACATTTCTATCATCAAAGAGATTGATATACCATTCTTTACCAAGATGGAAATTTCCATTTACTATTATATTGTCAGTTATAGTGGATCGACCAAATCTAAAGTCATACTCGTTAAATGTTGGTTCTTTAACCTTACTAACAGAAATACTTGAGTGTTTATCTTGTTTAAATATCTCACCTAGAAAGGATGTACCTGTTTTTGGTAGCCCGTAATTAACTATTAACTTAGGTTTCATGCTTGGTACATTTTTAATTGTGCTTCAGTTGCATTTTCAAGTGATAGTGGTTCCGCAATAAATCTTCTAGCATTTCTACCATGAATAATAATTTTCTCTCTATTTAAATAATAGTAATGTATTTTATCAACTATCGCATCTATATTATGAAGGTCTATTAGAAAACCGGTTTCACCATCTATAACTAATTCTTTAACTCCAATAGAGTTAGCCCCAATAGTAGGCATTCCTGTGGACGATGCTTCTAATATAGCCCTTGGTCCGCCCTCTCTATGGGACATAAATATTAATACATCATGTGAATAATATTCATTTTCAATCTTATCAACCCACTCAACCCATCTTATCTTGCTTTTCTTTAACTTTTTAATATCTTCTTCCCTTAACCTATCTGGATGTTCGTGATCAGCTGGTCCAATAAGCGAAAATTCAATATTGCTTAGAGGATATGTCGAAAGGTATTTGTTAGCTGCATCAATATAGTCATCAACTCCCTTTTGCCAGAGAAGCCTGCCTACAAATATTACCTTTAAAGTTGATCTTATACTACGTTCAGTATATTTAAACCTTTCAATATCAACACCTGGTGATATAAACATCTTTATTTTTGAATGGTCTTTAATAATTTTCTTAAAAAAACTTACGTCATCGTTATTTTGAAAAAATAGATAATCAGCACTATTATATGTATACGAAATTAATTTCCTAAAAATCGATGTGGTAATATTTTTTTTTATAAAAGTATTGCCAAGGCCTGTTACACCGATAAATAATTTGCACTTGAATAACTTATTCAATAACAGTGCAAAAAAAGATGGTTTTGGGTTAAATGAGTGAATATAACTAGGGGGGTAAATTTTTGCTAATTTAATAATTTTAAAAAGATCGCGCAAATCTGACCATAATGAGAAGTAGCTACGCTTAAAATTGACATCCACTAAAGTACAATTGCTGGTCTCGAATTGTTTATATTTTGCATCCTTTGCGCCTATGACAAAAATGTTGCAATTTCTTTTTGCTAATTCATTAATTAACAACTGACATGGGCCTAATATACCAAACCATCTTGTTCCTACTAAATATACATTTTTCATAATCTTTCTAGTACTTTTATAAAATACTGAATAGACTTCTCTTTATTGTTAAAGTTATGCGGGTGAGACCACAAATGCATTTCCTTTTTCATTTTCCTCATTAAAAAGCACCCTAATAAAAGTCTAATATAATGCACCTTTAGAAATATTCCTGATAGATTTGCTCTATAAAAATGCGTACCCACAATACAATTATCTAAATTTACTTCTGGTTTCTTACTACAGAATATTTCATATATTGGTAAAAAAGAATCTAGATATCTAAGCAGTCTTTTGCTAAATGTATACCTTGCATTAATACTTCTATACAACCAACTTTTACTGTTTAACCTAATATTATTAAAAATTTGACTTAATTCATTGACACCGCTACCGTGAATTTGATTTTTAGGAAATACAAATATGTTTTTAAATTCTTTGTTTTCGTTTACAAATTTCTTGATCTTCGTTAATTCTGTTTCATATTCAGTATTGTTCATGCTTTTGTAAAGCGTGTGGTTATAACTATGAACTCCTAGTTTACAATTAGATAACTTTGCCGCCTTTATTGTTTCATAACTATAACTTCTTAGTCTATCAAAATTTACTTCTGCTTTACTATTGTCTAATGTTTTTATCACAAATGCCAAAAATATCTTATTGTCAATTTTCTTTTCTGCTGCTTTATTAATTATATTTAAAAGACTTTTATCTGCATTTAGGATATTTTCTTTGTATTCTTCTTTAGTATTACTTGGCAATCCCCAGTAAAGCTCACAATCAAGTGAGCATGTATTTTTTACATAAGTCACTCCATATCTCCTTACTTTCTCTAAACTCTGCGTTAATAATTTTTTGAGCTATCTTATATCTAATTTGTTTTTTATCTTCTTTATTTTTACTTTCGAGTAATTTGTGGAACCCAATTGCTTTAATTGCATTAACCATCCAGTGAAGGTTTGATTTTCGGGCCCATTTTGCGGAATAAGTTATTATCTTGGTAATAATTCTTATTCGCGAAACTCGAGACTCATTTATCTTTTGTGTATTAAAAGGACCATCTACAAACATGTATTTCTCTTCGCCGAAAACTTTTTCATAAAATAGTTTTGGGTTTTTTTCTAGCAATTCAAAGGGAATTATCTCTTTTTCTATTACAATTCTATTGAATTTGTCTATTATTTCTTTATATTCTAGTTCTTCCCTCAACCATTTTTCCTTTACCGCGGCAACTAAATCTAATGACCTTAACTCCCCCTTTCTAAACGAGTGCTCAACCCTTGAAATTAGATACCAAGCTGGTTCACGAACTATTAACACAACTCTACTATCATTTTTCAATAGCTTATTTATGTTTTTATAATATTCTTTTGTGTAGCACAATGATGCATCAAATTCAGCTTTTTTTCTTGCTGAATCAAAACTATTCAAATAATTTTCTATGTCAACCTTATTTATTTCTTTTTTTGCAAAGAAACCTGTTTCCTTTACGTTTTTATTAACTCCATATGTGGCTTCTTTACTTACGTTTTCATGAAGCCATGTGGTGCCTGATTTTCTAAGGCCAACTACCAATAGGTCAATCATCTAAATTTACTAAATATTCTATAATTTGATTTACACTATCATCTATTTGGTTTGTTCCACTTACTTTTATCTCGCAATTTTCAGGTGGCTCGTATCTTGAATCTATTCCAGTAAAGTTCTTTATTAACCCTTTTCTTGCTTTTTTATATAAACCTTTTACATCCCGTTTTTCAGCAACCTCAATTGATGTATCTATATATACCTCAATAAACTCATTTTCGTCAAAAACCTCTCTAGCCATTTTTCGTTCTTTTTTAAATGGTGAAATAAAAGCGCATAAAACAATCAGTCCTGCATCCACCATGAGTTTAGACACTTCTGCTACCCGTCTTAAGTTTTCAGTACGGTCTTCATCTGAAAATTTAAGGTCTTTATTGAGACCATGTCGTACATTATCTCCATCTAGTAAATAAGTATGCTTACCCATATAATAAAGTTTTTTCTCAAGCGCATTCGCAATGGTTGATTTACCCGCGCCGGATAAACCCGTAAACCAAAGAACACAAGGCTTTTGATTTTTTAAATCGCTTCTATCAACTTTAGTGATGTCAATTTTTTGCTTAAAAATATTTTCAGTAGACATTACAGTGCTTCCCCGCAAACCAAAAAGTGTGGATTAAGTAATGATGATTCGTTTTCATTACATCTTAAAGGTGTCATTTCTGGCATTCTCAAAACCTGACCACCTGCTGCTTCGACAACAGCTTGAGCAGCTGCTGTATCCCATTCAGAAGTGAGTCCTAGACGTGGATATAAATCAGCAGCGCCTTCAGCAACTAAACATAACTTAAGGGAGCTACCCATCGAGATGATATCTGCACCAGGATACTTTTCAATAAAAGATCTGAACTCATCGGATTGGTGCGAACGGCTACCAACAATTTTCCATTCAGTCGAATCGGATGGGCGTTTTCGAATATGGATGACATTTGATTTATTATGTTGAATCTTGTGGGCGCTTAAATTTTTCCCACCCCAATATGTCACATCTAACACTGGCGCGTGCACAACTCCAAATACAGGCTCATGTTTGTGAACTAATGCAATATTTACTGTAAATTCACCATTACGTTTTACAAACTCTTTAGTTCCATCCAGTGGATCAATAAGCCAATAGGTTTCCCAACTTAATCTGTTTGCAATCTCATCTTTTGACGACTCTTCCGAGAGAACAGATATATCGGGTGTTATCTGAGCAAGTCCCTCAAGGATCGTCATGTGAGACAACATATCTGCTTCTGTTAAAGGACTTTTATCCGCTTTTTCATAAACATCAAAGCCTTCGCTATAGATACTTAAGATCTTTTTACCCGCTTCTTCTGCAAGGGAAATTACGGAATCATTATTAAGATTGATTGGTAAGCTCATTTTTCAGTCCAAATTCGTATCCTCAACTAGTAGAATTTCTCCCAAATTTAGGAGACATGGCATTTCGGTAAATGTAAGTTTTTTTTGAATACATCTTGGGAGAATTAACCTAGAGATGAGGTAAGCTGCTGATTTAAAATGGTCTGATAATGACTATTATCGAAAGCCAATTTATATCCAACAAGCAATAATTACCGTACGACAATTTGGGTTTAAATTGAAGTCAAAAAAACATGGGACTATTATACATTCTCATATATTTAAAGGGTGTAATTATGATCTTTAATTTAACTTAAAAGTTTATTCCCACTCTATTTTTTTTATAATAAGTTCCGCATAAGAAATTAAGAATGGTTTGGTACTTAAAATCAAAACATAACAGGTATATTTCAGTGCCACGGCACTCTGTTTAGTAAATCTAATTTAGATTAGTAGAGCACAAGAAGGGTTTTAAAGCATTTGCAATAAAGAACTTTAGAAGGTGTGACTAAATTGCAAATTGGCACTTGGATGTCTCATAAGCTCAATATCAGATAACCCATAAGTAAAGTTCAAGCTACTTTTATCTGAAAATTTTCGATCGAATGATATATCCACATCATAAGTCGATCGTTGATCTAGTCTAGATTCTATAGCCTCATCCCCGAAATAAGTGGGTAATTTATTTTGATAACTTCCTGAGTAAATTCTTTCTGGTTGAGAAATTCTGAGAGCTAAGTCAGTATTTTTGTCATAAGCCTTGGCAAACGTGACACCCCATTCAGATGTAATTAGAGGAGTGGCACTGGAATACATGATGCTATTTAGAATGGGGCTATCCCATTTTTTAACGCTAGAACTTAATATAACACTATAGGCATTATCGGAAAAAGATCTGCCAACCGCTAAATGGATACCATCATAAGCGTTGACATCTTTCAATCTTACTAAAGGATCAGTAGAGGCTAAATCCAATGGCGAACGAGAAAGATTCGATACTTTTGAAATCGCAAGAGTTCCTCCAATTCCATCACTTAAATCTCTAGAAATACCCAAGCTAAGTGAACGCGCTGGCTGATCATCCACTTGAATACTATCTTGAGCTAGCTTGGTTTCCACCCAAAAATCAACATCACTTAATTCTAATAACTTCGCAGAACTCCCCACGACAGCAGAGACATTCGAACTTAATGACAATTCGTCATTCAGCAAACCATCGTTATAAGAAAAGCCAGATACATTCCCATACCCATCATTTAAGTATGTTGAAAAATCATCCACTTCAGTTAAACGCCTATTTTTAAATCTCTTTTCTTTTTTGAGTACGTATCGAAGGTCTCTTTTAGCAGCAGCGGAAGATGGCATATCAATACCAAAACCTCTTAGTTTATTTCTTGAAAGGTTACCTAAATAACCATCACCTCTGAGAACGTTTCTTTTAAGTGTATTATAAGACCAAACGTTGCCTTCTCCTGTGATGTATTTTCAATTCTGTACGGTTTACTTTTCCAGTTAACTAAGGCAACTAAGCTCGAAGTATCTGCATCCAACACAAGTAAATGCTTATTCAAATACTGTGCCGAAAAACTGTTACCATTGGCATGAATCGCACCCCTAGCATCGATCATATCTTGTCTACCACTGTTATCAATAACAGTCATACTTGAGTTTGTACTGGCCATGTAATAATCGTTACCCGGACCACCAACGAAAGTCATACAATCAACGCCACTAGGAGCATAAAATCGATCGTTTCCTTTAAGACCATAGTGCGTTGTATTTGTTGTAACCCCACTAGTTCTCCCGAAATGATTGGCCTGCTTGGTGCCCAAATAGGCTTTATGTTTAGATTCGGGCTTGCATTGTGCTGCAAATGAATAATTGGGGATGATGCTTAAAATGAGAAAAGCGAGACCAATGGCGTAAATTTTTTTTAAAAATCTCATAATTCAACTTCGTGCAAAAAAATAACAAGCAGATAACTATAGTGTCCGAAAAAGTATATTATTATATACTAAAATAGATGTATTGTGCTCTAAATATTAATTATTGCATTATTTTCTCCGCAATATGTGTTATTTATAGCCTTTTGGTTATTTATTCGTTCACTTTCTCTAATTTTTATTTAGAACACTAATGAATTAATTACAATGAATAAGTTATTTTTGTATCTAAATTTGACCAATAAATTGAAAGGTTCTAAGTTGATACAAAAACTTGCTACAAATCGCTTTGTATTTATTCCCACTCAATAGTTGCAGGAGGCTTTCCAGAAATGTCATAGACAACCCTTGAAACTCTATTGATTTCATTGATTATTCTATTTGAGACCATATCCAAAAAATCATAAGGCAGTCGTGCCCATCTTGCAGTCATAAAGTCAATGGTTTCCACAGCTCTTAGAGAAATAACAAAGTCATATCGTCTTTCATCGCCAGTTACGCCAACTGACTTAACGGGAAGAAAGACAGCGAATGCCTGATTAACCTGATGATATAAGTCCGCTCTATACAACTCCTCCATAAATATATTATCTGCAAGTCTTAAAATATCAGCATATTCTTTTTTTACATGACCTAAGATTCGCACACCAAGTCCAGGTCCTGGAAATGGATGCCGGAATAACATTTCATGGGGTATTCCTAATTCAAGACCTATATTTCTAACCTCATCTTTGAAAAGTTCTCTTAAGGGTTCCACCAGTTCAAAATTTAAATCCTCTGGAAGTCCGCCAACATTATGATGAGATTTGATCACCTTTGCTTTTCCAGTTTTTGAGCCAGCAGACTCAATTACATCGGGGTAGATAGTTCCTTGAGCTAAAAAATTAATATCTTTTAATTTCTTCGCCTCATCATCAAAAACCTCAATAAAACACCTTCCAATAATTTTTCTTTTGGTCTCAGGATCGGATTCTTCAGACAAAGCTGAGTAGAATTTTTCTTGGGCGTTAACTCGTATTACTTTTACACCCATATTCCTTGAAAAGGTTTCCATCACCTGATCACCCTCATTGAGTCTTAGAAGGCCATTATCAACAAATATACAGGTCAACTGGTCACCGACTGCCTTATGAAGTAATGCAGCCACAACTGATGAATCAACGCCGCCTGACAATCCTAAAAGTACTTTCTTATCACCCAGTGTATTCTTTAGATTGGAAATGGTATTATCTACAATATTCTTGACAGTCCACTCTTTCTCACAATCACAAATATTAACAAATCTTTCTAATATTTCTTTGCCTTTGACAGTATGTGTAACCTCTGGATGGAACTGCAAACCAAAGAGATTTTTTTCACTATTTTCTATTGCTGCAATCGCACAGTTTTCACTTGAGGCAACAAGTTTAAAACCATCTGGAACTTTAGAGACCTCAATTCCATGACTCATCCAAACGTCTAAAGATTGTTCATTGCTGTCTTTGACAATATGGCCAAGTAATTTACTGGAAGAATAGTCAAGATTTATCCTTGCAAATCCATATTCATGTTTACTCGCAGATTTAGCATCGCCACCAAGTTGAACAGACATAGTCTGCATTCCATAACAAATTCCAAGAATAGGAATATTCAGTTCAAATACCTTTGGATCGACTCTTGCAGAGTCAGTATTAGTCACTGTATCTGGTCCACCGGATAATATTATGCCCTTAGGATCAAACTCTCTTATGTAATCAAGATCAATATCAAATGGAACCAGTTCGGAGAATACGCCAATTTCTCTGATTCTTCTAGCAATTAGCTGGGTGTATTGAGAACCAAAGTCAAGAATTAATATTTTATCTTTCTGGATATCAGACATTAGTGAGATAGTGATTAATTTGAATGGGTAAATTATATAATCTTTAACAATTTTTAATAAATTACTT
>Ga0181565_10001604_pt1 | contig 17254 bp, 11 predicted proteins | sample 101ome_16_FD_129661 | JGI IMG/M metagenome (GOLD analysis project Ga0181565, IMG submission 129661) | Coastal salt marsh microbial communities from the Groves Creek Marsh, Skidaway Island, Georgia - 101401AT metaG (megahit assembly) | ecosystem: Environmental > Aquatic > Marine > Intertidal... | reverse complement strand
TTGTCAGCATGCTGTTGTTCACGGATCAGGGTTGATGCGGTCATAAAATCATCATAGTTACCCGGAAATACGCGAAGTTCACCAAAATCCAGGTCCGCCATATGGGTACAGACACTGTTGAGGAAATGACGGTCATGCGAAATGATAACCATCGTGCTGTTACGTTCGTTTAGTATTTTCTCAAGCCAGCGAATCGTGTTGATGTCGAGGTTGTTGGTTGGCTCGTCCAGAAGCAGTATATCGGGATCAGCGAACAGAGCCTGCGCGAGTAGTACGCGTAATTTCCAGCCCGGCGCGACCGCGCTCATCAAGCCGTTGTGCTGCTCGATAGGAATATCCAGTCCAAGCAACAACTCTCCGGCTCGCGATTCGGCGGTATAGCCGTCCAGCTCGGCGAATTCGACTTCGAGTTCAGCGACTTTCATACCCTCCTCTTCACTCATCTCGGGTAGCGCATAAATGCGGTCTCTTTCTGCTTTTATCTTCCACAGTGCTTTGTGTCCCATAATGACCGTGTCGATGACCGTCGACTTCTCAAATGCAAACTGGTTTTGTCCCAATGTGCCAACGGTTTCATTGACATCAACCGAGACATTTCCTGATGTCGGCTGCAGTTCACCGCTGAGGATTTTCATAAAGGTGGATTTTCCGCAGCCGTTGGCACCGATCAGGCCATAGCGATTGCCATTACCGAATTTGACCGAGATATTTTCGAATAATGGCTTTGGGCCAAACTGCATAGTGATGTTAGCTGTTGAAATCAAGATTTTTTACCGTTTGTTAAAATGAAAGCATTGCAGAAAGAAGAACTTATGAAAAAAATTAATATTGAGATGTGCCAGAGCGGCATATGTCGATGGATCAAATTGTTTCGCGGATTATGTCTTCAAACTCAGCCAATATTGACTTAGTGGCGATGTTATCACGCAGAAAAGCCTCGTCCATAAATTTTACCTTGACAATTTACGGACTAAAGATTGTTTTCACCCCTTTGACTGTCAGTTTGTATCGGCAGCAGATGACTTTCCGGCTACTGAAAAATAGGGGGCTGCTCCAACCAGTGTAATTAAAGCAAGATGACACCTGAAGTATCGGTTTGATTGAATGCAAGGATAGTTAATGAATCAGTCACTCACTCTTTGACCCAGGATTTTAACCAAACTTTTATATTCTAGGAAATAAGATGAACGTGATCTCCAACTGAAATTCGCCCCCCTTTTACCACCATAAAACAGTATCCACTGCCTTTACCCAGAGCCTTGGCCGTACCTTTCATGACGATTTGGTCAAGGTATCCACAGGGAGGTCTAGGCTTCCAGTATTTAAAAATTGCCTCACCAATTTGAATGGTTTTACCGATCAATTTTTTTGGATGAATATTGGCTAAGACTAAATTGCGTCTGTGTTCACCATGATCTAAAGAAATTTGAGATCGCTTCTGAGCATGAGCAATTTCATGGAGTGTAATTATTGTAATTTGGCATCCCTCAACAGGATCCCAATATCCCTTTTTCACTTGATAACGATCACCTTTTAGCCCTTGGTTTTCTATCGCTGATATTGAGCTGACAGCTTCTAGTTTCTTACCGGCAGACTCACAGATATATATGGATTTTAATGTCGGTATTTGAGCAGATCTGAATAAATTAAACATTAACAATGATAGGTATCACTTGTGAATCTGCTGTTACTTGCATCTGAAAACTCTTCCCATTGAGTGACTATACGGCGGTTTTTGACTTAGTTATTAGACGTGTTGTTTGACAGGTAATTGAAAATAAAAAGCACTACCGATCTCTTTGCCTGCGGGCGGGCTCTCAGCCCAGATTCGTCCATTATGAAGCTCTATGATTTCTTTAGAGATTGCCAGCCCTAAACCAGTTCCACCGGCATTAGAGGTTGTATGTGAACTTTGAACAAAACTATTAAAAATATCTTTTAGTTCATCCTCAGGGATACCTATCCCCTCATCGACAACTGAAAAAACAATGAACTGATCTTCGTTTCCGGAGATAGATATTTGAATATCACCATTTTCACGGCTAAATTTAATCGCATTTGAAATGAGATTAACAATAACTTGAGTAATCAGCTTTTTATCAAGATGAATGACATGAGGGGTATTGCAACTAAAGTCTAATGAGACATTATTTTTTTGGACCAATATACCGATTTCATCGATAACCTGATAAACAATATCTGTCAGATCATATTCGCTAAATTCTGCAATTAATTTACCAGATTCCAGTTTAGATAAATCCAGGAGATCATCTAACAACCTGGTTAACCTTTCACCACTGGTATGAATATTTTCCAAATACCTTTGGATTTTTTCATCATCGGTGCGTTGGATAGCTAATGATGAAAAACTCATGATGGCATGCATCGGGGTTCGCAATTCGTGTGACATATTGGCAAGAAATCGACTTTTAGCCATACTGGCATGCTCTGCCTGCAGTTTAGCTTCGAGCAATTTATCTTCTATAGCTTTTTTTTCAGTTATATCTTCGTAAGTACCGAGTACTCCAAAGATTTTACCAGAGGAAGTTTTTAACGGGATTTTGCTGGTCCTTAGCCAGATTTTATCGCCACTGGGTGTAGTTTGAGGCTCTTCATAATTGATTTTAGCAATATCTTTTTCGATTATTTCCCTGTCATCTTGACGATATAGTTCTGCCTGCTCACTCCAACCCATTGCATAATCATCTTTTCCAATCAAATCGCTGGGAGTGCTCAATCCGGCATCATTTGCAAAATTTGTATTGCATCCAAGATAGTTCAGAGAAGTGTCTTTCCAGAAGACCCTGACTGGTATTGAGTTAAGAACCATTCGAAACATCTCATTTAATTCATGTAACTCCTTTGTTTTTTCATTAACCATTCGCTCAAGTTTTGTCTTTTCCGAAATGTCGCGAATGACGGCTCGTACAGCGTCCTTTTGATTAAATCTAACAATATCCAAAGTAACATCGGATAAAAACTCTTTACCATCAGGTCTTAAATGCGCCCATTCAAACCTATGCGAACCATGGGTGATAGCGGTTTGAATCATTTCATTAGCTTTTTCAAATGATTCTCTACCATCGGGTTGATACGCAGGTGAGACATTAGCAGGATGAAACTTATTGAGATCATCATGCTCTTTGTGCCCCATTAACTCAACGTAGGCCTGGTTATAATTGAGGTAGGTACCATCACTTTCGGTTATTAAAGTAGGAATATCCGCAGAATCAAACAGAAATTCAAAATCTGATAACTTTTGCTTTAACTCATCAAGTTTTTTTTGTAATAACTCAACTTCACTATTCATAAGACAAAAATTCGATCGATTAGCATTTATTAACTAATAATAGTTACAAGTCTGGGTTGTGTCTTTAAAAAACTCATTACAAAAGTCGCTTTTTAAAAGTGATTCAATCTATTTTAATATACTGAATAGTTGCAAATACCGCTATACCCAGAAAGACAATGCCAGTGAATTGATGGAGTCGATGTAATGAAATTTTTCTCAAAAGCGTTACGCCAAGCCATATGCCCAACGCTGATGTTGTAATCAAAGCCAGTGATGCACCCAGCCAAACAGCCACGGGCTCAAATGTCACAGCAAGCCCCGCTACTGCAATCTGCGTTTTATCACCCATCTCAGCTAAGAAGAGCATCATAAAAGTGGATATAAAGATACTATGAGCAAGCTTACCTAATGCTTCAGCGTCATGATCAGGCGCTTGCTCATTAGCTAGCAAAGATTTTATACCAAAAAAAGCAAACAAAACCGCTACAGCAGCAGATATGATCTTTTCAGGAATCCATTGTGCCAAACCTGCACCAAAAACTACTGCAAGGGTATTTAATACAAGAAATGCAAACACAGCTCCAAGCATTACCGGTGTATGTCTGTAACGGGCTGCCAGAGTCATACAGACCAGCTGACTTTTATCACCAACCTCAGCTAAAAAAATCAGACCGAAAGTGGAAACGATGCTTGAAAAAAAGTCTATTGAATTCAAAAATTTTCTACTGCTGAAAAATAAAAGTTAATTATAATTCTACTTTTTCCACTGAAGACAATAAATTGATAGTCCATTGCGCTGATCATAGACCCCTACTCCTTAAATTCTTCAAACTCAGGTCCTGCGTCAAAATGTCTGAAACGATATATTAGTCATCAAAATCCCGAATTCATATCTGTAGAAATACGCGATCGTATTTTTTCTGGATAAAATCCTATTATTTTAGCTGTTAAATCGGTTTATCAGCCCATTAAATGAAAAGCGATTAAGATTGAAATTGAATAAATATCATACAATAGCATCAACTATGCGCTTAAAACGCCAAAACTAGTTTGATTACCCGCAAAACCTGCAACAACAAATTAAAAAGCACCTGAGACATCACTTTCTTTTCTGTATCATAAAATTCATCTTTAAATTAACCGAATCTATTGATCAAAATGACAGAGCTTTTGAAATCTTCAGCACTGCTTCTCGTGCTTCTTAATCCTTTTCTACTCATTGTTTACTTGACCGGGATTGTGCAAAAACTCGACTACTTACAATTTAGCCGGGTTTTAATAAGAGCTGGGATTATTGCCTCCATTGTATTTTGTAGCTTTGCCATGCTAGGCGATGCTATTTTCGTGAGTTTTATGCAAGTAGAATTCGCATCTTTTCAAATATTTGGCGGGATAGTTTTTTTATTGATAGGTCTTCAATTCGTTTTTAAAGGTCCTAATGCCATTGAAATTTTACAGGGCGAATCTCAACATCTTGCTGGAGCAATTGCAATGCCGGTTTTTATTGGCCCAGGTACGATTAGTGCAAGTGTAGTTATTGGAAAAAAACATGATCTTTTAATTGCTTGCGGAATTGTAATATTGACGGTATTGGTTTGCATATTAACGTTAATACTTTTAAAAAAAATACATGATGCAGTGCTTCCACGCAAAGAAGCTATCGTTCAGAGATATATGGAGATAGCTGGTCGTGTCACAGCTCTTATCGTTGGTACTATTGCCATCGATATGATTATGAGAGGGTTAACATCCTGGGCCGATAAATTCTAATTTTTATGAGTGGAATATGGAATTTTTTAAAATCCCAAATTTCCTGAATAACGTTTTATGTGGCTTCTTACTCTGCCGGTACAGATCTAACAGGCTGGCCGTTTTCCTTCAACCAGGCCTGATTTGCATCTCGATAAATAATGAAGAAATTGATCTCGTCGCGCGGTTCCCAGAAAATTTCGGCTTTGCCTTCTATATTGCGCGCCTGCCAGAATTCCAGTGGCCACTCGATCGCATTTTCAGGGAAAGCCGCAAAAAATTGTATTTGTTCAGGCCAGCTTCCTGTCAGTGCTTTTTCCTCTACTATAGCGTCACTCAGTTGCTCAAGAATCCTCTCAGGATTAACTACCCCGCCCTGATTCTCAATCATATCGTTGGAACTTGTGTTATCACTGACAAACAGCATATTTCTTGCGGCAATCGCCATAAGCACAATAACCAGCAACGACATAAAAATTTCCCGGTTAAGATAACGGCGAACACCGATATTTGGTCTAAACCCAACAGTCTTCGCTGGTTTGGAATAAAGGTTATGGCTTTGCCGATTAGTCTCAGAGATCTTTGAAACCGCGTTTATAACCTGCTGATTCATTTTATTGCCAGAAGCAGAAAAACGATTCTGTACAGGCTGTACCCGGGATAGCACATCATGCGAGCTGGCTTTTAAGGCATCCTCAAGCTTTGGAGCCTGAGTCCGGACTGCTGCCTTTGGGATGCTGCGCTGTTGAGTTTTGCCTTTAAGGTTGTCTGGTTTTACACCTGTTAACAATTCATCAAGACTCGGGATAGGTCGCTTTATTTTCGCAGGCGTTACCTGCACGACAACGGGTTTGGTGTTAGTATCAATTTGGCTAATAATCTGCTGCAGTTGAGGCGGCTGTTTTTTTGACTTGGCGTGAATATTTCCAGAAGACTTAGCTGAGTTTCTGTATCCGGGACTTCTCTCGGACTTGGTGACGGCATTATGCAATTCATTGGCGACAAGATTACCTAAGTCAGCTGCCGGTGAGTTTTTTTGAGGTTTTTTCAAAGTTCTGTCAGGCTTTATTAAAAGAGGTTTCTAACCTAATATCGTAAATATTATTGCACAAGACATAATTAAGTCACTCCTTTCAGCTTTGTATCAAGATAGCGAAAATATGGGAGTATTTACGGAAGATAGAATTTGCCAAATAACCATTACTCACAGCAATGGCTGATAGATGCCGCCAGTTCGGGTGAAAAAAATGCAAAATTACCCGAAAACTTCTTACTTTCTGACAATATCATCGAAGCCTGGTCTCAAATTCAAACATTGTTTGACATATCGTCAGATGAATTGGCTCAAAAGGTCGCGGCCTATGCTGGGTTACCCAAGGCCAGCATTGACAGAATAGATTTATCATCTGCCAGCTTTCTTTCTGAACAATACTGTCGTGAACTAAAGGTATTACCTTTGCGCGAAGACGACGATCATAGATATGTATTCGCCGTCAGTGATGTGTCAAACCTTGATGATCTTAACACCCGTCTACGATTTGCCTGCAATCATCAGATCGCATTTGAAATTATGCCCCCCGAGATGTTGGATACTTTCCATATCAATCTGTTTGCCCGTGCGGATCGTGATCATAACAAACTACCTGTTATTGATTTAAACAGCGAGCCTTCTGCAAACAGTGAAACCGGTCTGCAAACGATTCGCCTGATGTACGCGATTCTGGCCAAGGCGATTGACAGTCGGGCCTCTGATATTCATATACACCCGTTTGTGGGTGGTGCAGCGATCCGTTTTCGCATTGACGGTGTTCTGGAAAGAATTGCCACTATTCCGGCAGCGACCCTGGGCAACCTCTCACGCTATGTAAAAGTGCATGGTGGCATGGATCCATCGAATAACCTTATTGCCCAGGATGGTCGTCTAAGACTGCTCTACAACGATGAAGAATATGATGCCCGATTATCTCTCCTGCCCTGTCAGGGCGGAGAACGGATCGTCACGCGTTTACTGGAACAAAACCGCATATATTCTTTGCATGGTAGTGGCTTTGCACATGCTGATGAACAGGCTCTAAGGCGAATGGTCTCATACCCCTCGGGCATTGTTCTGATGACAGGACCGACGGGGTCAGGAAAAACCTCTTCGCTTTATGCGTTACTGGCTGAATTGAACACGGTCGATATCAATATCATGACGATTGAAGATCCGGTTGAATATTCACTACCGGGCACTTCTCAGGTTCATGTGAATACTAAACAGGGACTCACATTTGCAAGCAGTTTGCGTTCCATATTACGGCAGGATCCGGATGTGATTCTTGTCGGTGAAATTCGTGATGCAGAAACGGCAGAAATCGCCATGCAGGCGGCATTGACCGGGCATCTCGTACTCTCTACATTACATACCAATGATGCGTTGACCACGATTCCCCGACTGCTGAACCTAGGCCTGGACAGCAGCATGCTGGCAGACTCTCTGATCGGCGTGGCAGCACAACGCCTCCTAAGACGCCTGTGTGATGCTTGTGCCAAACCGGTTACCGAGCCTTTGACATTGGTCGAGCAGAGTTTTTTTGAGGTATGTAGTGAACGACCGGCTTATCGGGCTGTTGGCTGTGACAAATGTAACTTCACCGGCTATCGGGGGCGCCTGCCGGTTATCGAGAGAATCGAAATCAATGCTGCTATGCGTGAAGCTATTTTTGCAGGGCAAAACGATCTGGAAACGCTCAAGCAGTCAATTGGAGCCGGCTATCGTCCTATGGCAGAAAGCGCGCAGGATCGGATAGTCTCTGGTGAAACCACCGTAAAAGAGGCCAACAGGGTGCTGGGGATCCGTTTCTGGAATGAACTGGCCCAGTTACACGGTAAAAGCGCAGAAAATATACGCGTCATTGATGATAAAAAACTTAATCAGAACAACAAACTTGAGTTGCTACTTATCAGTCATGACATCGAACTGTCTCAGCAACTTGCTGATGGACTGCTGTTCAGTATTTTTACCGCCGCTGATGGCGCTCAAGCTAGTGAACATTTAAAAGCATCGCGTTCAACGGTTGCAATACTGGTTGATAGCCGTGCTTTTAAAAATGATCATGAGAAATGGCTGACAACATTACGTTCTGAACTCGCCTGGGCAGGGCTGCCGGCTATTTTTTTAGTACCCGAGTCAGATGATGAGTTAAATGAAATTCTTCAACGTTTTAATTCAACCATCATTGAATTCAACGGACTGGGCAATGGTGAGGTTATTGACATAATCCGACGTACATTAAACAAACCGAATTAATCAAATACAGGTAAGACCCGATGAATTTTTCTAAACCTCTCTCGAATGTAAAACAGGGTGGATTCAGTTTACTTGAGATTATGGTAGCGATTGCGATATTAGCGGTATTGGCTTCCATTGCGATTCCCTATTATCAACAATACCTCCAGGAAGCTGAAAAAACAGCGGTCTATGAAAGTTATCATGAGGCAAAAAAAGCCGTGGAACTTTTTGTGGTCACGCATAAACGTCTTCCTACGAGCCCTCAGGAAGCAGGTCTTGCTGAAGCAGCCAGCTCACTGTTTGAGATCCAGTGGATCAACAACCCACTGATACCCGAAACATCCGGTGCAATGAAAGGCAATAACGGCATGGGAAATAAGTTACTGATAACCGCCTCGCTGGCTAAAAACGGTGAGCTGCAATGGCGTTGCATCAGTGATAATGGTAATGTTTATAATGAATTCCTGCCTCCAGAATGCCAGAATCCACCTGCATCAGTAAAAGTGAGTGCTGTGTCTAATAGCAATGCCGGCTTGAGTTGTTCGACCGGTGAAGAACAGGTCACTGTTTTTGGTCAGCATGCTTGTGTCAAAACCTGTGGACCAGGTACGCATCGAAATCCGCAGGATGCATTGACCTGTCAATGTCCGCATGGGTTGGAAATTGATGCCCAGGGCAAATGTCACAGCGAGAGTGTCCTGCAAAGCCCCTGTAAAGCCGATGAAGATCACATTGTCATCGCCAATGTGCAGAGTTGCGTTAAAAAATGCCCACAGGGGGAAAAACGCGATACCAGCAACCCGTTTAATTGTTTAGTTGATAGCCAAAGCGTCCAGCAAAGCATATGCAGATCGGATGAAGATAACATTGTCATCGCCAATGTGCAGAGTTGCGTTAAAAAATGCCCTCAGGGGAAAAAACGCGATACCAGCAACCTATTTAATTGTATTGATGATAATGCTCTGCCTGCAAAACAGCAGGAGATGGAAGTGCCTCTATCGAAAAGCGTGACCGAGCCGCTGGAGCCTGTTGCAGAAACTATCGATTTGACTATTGATACTAAAGATATCGTTAACTGCCCTACCGGTCAGGTATTCAATAGTGTTTTGAATCTTTGCCAGGTAGCATCAAACACGAACCCCTGTCCGGCAGGCTTCAAAGCTGCGGCCGAAAACCAGGCCTTTAGTCTCAGGCAGGATAAGCTCAGAGATATCCTGCCTCAGCCGCAAATCGACGAACTGGAAAAGACAGCGGAAGGTCAAGCAAAACTCGATCAGACGGTGACGTACTTATCTCAGTCCAAACCTCTGAGTTGTCATCTCTGTCGAGGTCCAAAATTTATTTGTGAACGTTCGCACAGATCCCAATCATGTGAGGCTAGCCCGGGCAGTAGCCCGGATAATCCTTTTGTCGGCTGTATCAATGATGTTGAAAATCTGATTGATGGTTCACGTTATGTCACACGTCGTTGCGCAACCATCAAAGACCTTGAAAAAGACTGGATTTCAGAAACCGCTGATCGCAATGAATGTCGTCATTATAATGTACATGATTTGCAGGATGCCCACTTTAGCTGCTCTATGGGTTGTATCGGCGATAATTGCAATATAGAGACTGTACCCAAAAGTCGTCCCGACTCCGGAGATTTGAAATTCACCATAAGCCCGGTTAGCCAACCGCTGATTAAAGACAGCAAAATAAAATGCGTTCTTTGATAGGCATTATAAGATGAGACAAATAATTAAATGAGACACAGTTATGGACATATATCTTGAATTTCTTTTCAGTGCCTTGCTTCTGCTAGGTCTGGTTTCGCTATATGAATTTGCTTCCAACTCAATAGTTTTTCCTAATAAGCAAATAGAGATATGGAGTTCAGGTATCGCTATTGGTGTGATGACAGTAATCATCCTCAGCAATCCGGTCCATGTCGATAAGGGTATATTTGTTGATGCGCGTTGGGTGTTATTAAGTTGTGCTGCTATTTTTCTAAACTGGAGAGTGGTGCTGATCGGTGCAGTTATTGCCGCTTCCTATCGTTTTCTACAGGGAGGAGCCGGTGCTGTTCCCGGTGTAATGACCGTTGTCACGGCTGTTCTGGTTGGTTTTTTGTGGCGCAAAATCCTGATCAGTTTTGATATAAATTTCCATTGGTATCTGCATTATATTTTTGCTTTTGTGCTCGAATGCACCATCATATTTGTCATTTATATTTTCATGCCCGACGGTAAAGGGCCACTGGTTGCCAAAGTGATCACACAGCCGCTTTTGTTATTATTTCCAATTGTTAGCACCCTGCTATCGCTGTTATTGCAGCATCACTGGAACCGCAAAGTGTTGGCATTTGAGTAACCACCTGTGAATTAAATGAAGATTCGTCAATCATCTAATCGCGGTTTGATTCTGGTATTAATCGTCGTCTCGGCGATGGTGACACTTGCATTGATGCAATGGAATATTGGTCAAAAAAAATCGCTGGCAGTCATGCATCTGCTTCATTCTCATCATATCGAACATGCTATCCTGGATAATTTGAATATTCGCTCGAAGTTACTGCGAGCTTATATTCTGCAGCCTGCAGAACGTCAGGCAACATTGCAGCAGTACAACAAGATCAAAGCTATCGAAGCAAGCTCGTCACTCAAGATCATCGATGATGAGCTTATCTATCAACCACAGATGCCAAACCAGTTCGAAGAAACAGAGATGATAACCCTCAAAATATCATCAAACGACTTCACTGATTTACAAAACATCGAAGCGAAAGTCATTACTGCCGTTGACCGGGGACAGCAGGATGCGATGAACTTCCTTACTGCTGATGACTATATCAATAAGAAATTTTCAATTATTGATAAGCTTCATGAATTCATAACAGCCGAAGAAGATCGTAAAAATAAAGCGTTTGAACAATTACAACTTAAGCAGGATCAGTTGATCAGAAACTATATTTTGTTATTGATTGTGATTTTCATCGCTATGTTTTTTGAATTTTCATCACGCAAGAAAAACCTGATCACTCCCATCGAAGAACTGACACTTGCTGCTGATAACATGGCTAAGGGTAACTATAGCTTTAGAACTAAAATAGAGACCGAAAATGAATTAGGTATTTTGGCTTCTGCTTTTAATGTGATGGCAGAGGCTTTTGAGACTGAAATTGCCAGTCGTATTAAAACCGAAAATGAACTGGAATTTTCCAAATCTGCTGCAGAACTGGCGACCAAAGCCAAATCGGATTTTCTGGCTAATATGTCACATGAGATTCGCACACCTATGAATGCCATTATCGGCCTGACTGATCTTGCATTGCGAACCGATTTATCACCAAAACAACAAGATTATCTGGTTAAGGTGCATATCGCGGCGAATAGTTTGTTAGGTGTGCTTAACGACATCCTCGACTTAAGCAAAATTGAATCCGGCAAACTCCATATTGAATCGGTTTTATTTAATCTGAATGAAGTAATGGACAATCTGGCGACGGTCTTATCAAACAGCATCGAAGAAAAAGGACTCGAGTTACTTTACGATATTGCGCCTGAAGTTCCCACTCAACTGATTGGCGACCCTTTGCGTCTAGGACAAATTCTTCTTAATTTAACCAGTAATGCCCGTAAATTTACAGAACATGGCGACATCGTTATTTCGATCAATGTAGTACATCAGGATACTGAGCAAACGACCCTTCGATTTATCGTCAGTGATACCGGCATTGGTTTGAATGATGATCAACAAAAGAAATTGTTCCAGCCCTTCATGCAGGCTGATGAATCGACGACCCGGCGATATGGCGGAACAGGTTTAGGTTTAGCGATTACCCATCATCTGCTTGAAATTATGAATGGTTCTATTCATGTGGAAAGCCAGCCGGGTGAAGGTAGTCAGTTTATTTTTGAACTGCCCTTTGCAATAGAATCTGAGCAGCAGGCGGAAAAACCTGTCGCTAATTCTATACTTAATCGACTGCATATTCTGATTGTCGATGATAATGAACATGCCAGAGAAATTCTTCAGTCAATCCTCGAGCAACTCGATTATCGGCCTCATACCTGTTCATCAGCCAATGAAGCGTATGAATTGATACAGCTGCATGATGAACTGGATCCATTCAAGCTGATTCTCATGGATTATCGTATGCCGGATATTGATGGCCTATCTGCTGGTATTCATATTGATAGTCAGTTGTCACTCAAGCATAAGCCTAAAATGATTCTGATCACGGCTGCCAGCCGCCTGGCTGAAGATGAATTACAGGCGCATAGTAATATTTTTGACGATGTGATTTCCAAACCGGTCCGCTCCTCCGATCTCAATGACTGTATTTTCAGTGTCTTTGGGATTACCGGTGCCCGCACACCAAGAGCGATCAGAAGTGCCTATGACTTCAATGACTTAAACCTGCGACCGATACAGGGCTCTACCATATTGCTGGTTGAGGATAATGCTATCAATCAGCAAGTTGCTGTCGAAATTCTAGAGCAAGCCGGTTTCTATGTTGATGTTGCCGGGGACGGTGAAGTGTGTTTAAAAATGTTACAGTCAAAAAAATATGACTGTGTGCTGATGGATTTGCAGATGCCGGTCATGGATGGCTATACTGCAGCCATTCATATCCGCGAAAACCCGCAATTGCAAGACTTGCCGGTATTAGCCATGACGGCTAACGTTTTGAGCCAGGATCGAAACAAAGTGTTAGAGGTGGGCATGAATGATCACATCAGCAAACCGGTGGTACCTGCTGAATTATTTGCCACTCTTCTGCGTTGGATTCCGCATGAAGATAGACAGTTGCCGGACAGAAAGCCTGAGCATATCGATCAAAACACCGAAGTACATCTTCCCAGACATCTAGATGGCATTGATCTTCCTAAAGCCCTGTTAAACGTTGGCGGTAATCGTGCTTTACTGAAAAAATTGCTAGTCGATTTGTGCGAAGATCACGCAGACGATATAAGCACGATGCGGACAGAATTTAATAATGGTAATTTCACCATGGTACAGAGAATGTCGCACACCTTGAAAGGTGTAGCCGGCTCTATCGCCGCTGCGGGTATTCAGAGTCAGGCTGCCAATATTGAAAGCAGTTTACGGGAAGACAAACATAGTACAGCTTTATTGCATTTGCAGGCACTCGAAGAGATATTTATACCGTTAATGCAGCAGATTTGTGAATGGTCGCAATTACAGTCAGACAAACACAATGCTCAAACTGAAACGCTTTCCTCTGAACAAATTTTGGCTCATATTGATGAACTTGAGGCACTCATCAAAAACTTTGATCCATCTATTGCTGATAAAGCAAAGTACATCTCACAAAGGCTGGGGGCTTCATCGACCGTAGCCAAAAATCTACTCGCTCAGGCAGAAAAATTTGATTTCGATGCCGTAACAGCGAGTCTGGCTGAACTACGCAGAGAAATTGGATGAGTGAAGAAATTGACAACAGACCACGCATACTCATTGTTGATGATGAGCGCTTTAATCTAACGACTTTAAATACCTTGCTCAATCCGGATTATCGGATAATGGTTGCGACTAGTGGAGAAGTGGCGCTCAAAGCAACGATTGCCGGCATGCCTGATTTGATCCTGCTGGATATTAATATGCCCGAAATGGATGGTTATGAAGTATGTCGGCGATTAAAAGCAGACAATCTAACACGAGATATCCCGATCATTTTTATTACAGCCTTGACCGAGCCATCGGATGAAACCAAAGGCCTGGAACTAGGCGCCGAAGACTATATCACCAAGCCGTTTAATCTCGATGTTGTGCGTGCTCGAGTGCGAACGCAAATACGTCTGAAACAACAAAATGACATCCTGGTCAATTTCGCATTTATCGATGGACTCACAGGATTGAATAACCGGCGCTCTTTTGACAATCGCGTGAATAATGAGTGGGATCGATGTAAACGTTCCGGCAATAATCTGACCATGATCATTATGGATATCGATCATTTCAAACTCTACAATGATCACTACGGTCATGTTGCTGGTGATGATTGTTTACGCAAGGTAGCAGCCGTATTTCAGACAAACTTACGACGCGCATCTGATTTTGTCGCGCGCTATGGTGGTGAGGAATTTGCCGTGATCCTACCAGAAACGGATTGTCAGGCATCGCAAACAATAGCGGAAGGCTTACGACAAGCCGTTGAAAATCTGCAGATTGAGCATATTGATTCGACGGTCTCAGATCACGTGACCTTGAGCCTTGGGGTTGCCTCTGCAAATCCCAAGGATGGCGGCTCGCCAGAAGATCTCATCAATAAAGCTGATGAAATGTTATATCAGGCAAAACAACATGGTCGTAACCGGGTAGCCGGCTGTTTATTAGGCACAGACAATATAAACCCTATTGAATAATATATCCTGATCTATAGATTATTTTTATTAATAGATACCCCGTGATTTACCCATTCCAGGGAATCGGTTAAAATTCGCAAATGCGACATATATATCAGTATGTCAGAATATGTTAATTTTCAAAAAAAAATCTTTATCGTGAAAGATATTACAAATGTCAAAACAGCTAATCCTGATCATTGATGATAATCCAGACGACCTTTTTTTTATCAAAGAGGCTTTAGAGGAAACATTCGATATTGCCACAGCGACTTCCGCTGAAGAAGGATTGAGGAAAGCCGAGGTATTGTTGCCGATACTGATTATTCTGGATATGAATTTAGGCAAGGTTAATGGTTATGAAGTTTTTGAAGAACTCAAAGTCTCCGAAAACACACAAACTATTCCGGTTATCTTTAATACCGGCCATCATACTGAGATTGATGAATTAAAAGCGCTCAGGGCAGGAGCAATAGACTATATCGAAAAAAGTCATTCACTCGATCTTCTGAAGCAGAGAGTTATTAGCATTACTTCGCTGATAAAATCCACCCGCGATAACACTATCAACTCAGCTTTACCTTCACTGAATAAAATTCAAACCAGCCCTAATCCTGAGGGCTTGTCCGATACCGACGATACTCATTCTTTTGATGAATTCAAAAACAAGCTGAGTATCTACGAGGAAGAGTTTACTGCTCAGCAAGAGTCACTTGAAGCTCAAATTGAGCTTTCGCGAATAGAATCGGAAAAGTTCAGTGAACTTTTCTTCTATTCACCGATAGGCATACTGCATATTGATCAGAATGGTAAAATTTTACTGTTTAATCATCTGGCTAATATTTACCTGGGAGGCATACGTAAAGGACAGATTTTTTATCCTAAATTGTTATCTTTAAGTGAAAAAAAAAATAATTCAGAACTGTTTTCCTGGTTTTATCCTCAAAAGGGCTCCCCGAACGAGATCGAGCTATCAATTAGACTTGATGATAAAAGCCATTTTTACAAGTTAACTCGTTCGCTTTTTCAGGGTAACCATATTTTCATCACTATTTTTGACATTACCGAAGCTTATGAGACACGTCTGCGTGAAAAACAAATACAAACGCAACAGCAACGCTTGCTGGAACGCATTGCTCTAGCTACGGATATTGCCGGCTTAGGGACATGGAAAGATGACTTTGTCAGTAATGTTTATGAAATTGACGAAATTACACAAAACATGCTCAATATTCATAAAGAAAAAATCACCCTCGAGGAATTAGCTGAGATTGTTGTGCCTGAGGATATCCCCCTGGTTGTCGAATCAAGACAAAAAGCGATGCAAACTCAGGAGAATGATGAACTTTATTTCAGAGCTTTGGTGAAAAATGAAAAGCGGTATTTTTATGCAAAATGGCGATACTTTTACGATGCTGAACAGTTATTAAATACCATAGGATTTCTCAAAGATATTACCGACGAGAAAAAAGCTCTCGAACAAGCTAACCAGCTTGAGTTGCAACGACAGCTGAATAAAGCCCAGAAACAAATCACTCAAGCTGCGGTTGAAGCCAACAAAAATAAAACGCTGTTTCTTGCCAATATGTCACATGAGTTCAGAACACCTTTGCATGCCATTAACAGTTTTACATCGATGGCACAAAAACTCAATGAGGCCAGTGGCTTTGACAAATTACCCAGATATCTGGATTTCATTAAAACCAGCACCGAAAGATTGATAAGGCTGGTCAACGACTTGCTGGATCTGTCAAGACTCGAAATTGGTGATATTAAACTGAATAAATCACCGACAAATCTGCTCGAACTATCCCGTTCGGTCATTGATGAACTTGATAGTATCGCTGTTGCAAAAAATATTCATATCAACCAAACTGCTGATGATGATCTGGCTTTGATTAACCTTGACATGGGCCTTATCAATCAGCTAATAACGAATTTAATCTCCAATGCACTGAAATTTTCACCTGATGGTGGTTTAATTGAAATCACCATTCGCAAAGGCCAGGCAACGCTTTACGGTCAAAGCGTGCCAGCTGTTTACTATTCAGTCGTTGATGAAGGGGTTGGTATTCCGGAGGAAGAGACCGAAGTAATTTTTGATAAGTTTCGACAGAGCACCAAGACGGCTACCGGCGCCGGCGGCACCGGCCTTGGTCTGGCTATTTGCCGTGAAATTATCACATTACATGATGGTAAGATTTATGCTGTCAGTCCTCCGCCAGATAAAGAAAAAGGCGCTATGCTTGAATTTTATCTACCTATCGCAGACAGTGGGTTGAAGCATGACTTCTAACATATTCTTAAATTCAAATACTGCCGATTATGATGTAGAAAATCTTAATGACACGAGCTCCGACGATTGGATGAGCCAATTATTGCGCTCCAGGATTCTGCAACAGGTCCCTACTGCCAATCTGCAAAAAATCCTGATGAAAATGGAAAAAGTGGATGTCAAGCAAGGTCAGAAAGTTATCATTGAAGGTGACGAAGGATTTGACTTTTACCTGCTTCATCAGGGGATTGCGGAATTCAGTCAACAGCGGTCCGCTACTAAAAAGCCATTTACCAGAAAACTCGTGGCAGGCGACA
>Ga0181565_10001597_pt1 | contig 17276 bp, 22 predicted proteins | sample 101ome_16_FD_129661 | JGI IMG/M metagenome (GOLD analysis project Ga0181565, IMG submission 129661) | Coastal salt marsh microbial communities from the Groves Creek Marsh, Skidaway Island, Georgia - 101401AT metaG (megahit assembly) | ecosystem: Environmental > Aquatic > Marine > Intertidal... | reverse complement strand
TGCTTTGGCTTTATGTTGGCCTGATGGGGTTTGCGTGACTACCGAAGGTTATGTTGAGGGCCAATTTATCTGGCCTCCTCGCGGCGATAAAGGGTTTGGCTATGATCCTGTGTTTCAGCCTAACGGATATGACCAGAGTTTTGCCGAAGTAGACCCCGATTGGAAACATTCCGTTAGCCACCGTGCTAAAGCTTTTGACCAGCTCATCGCACAATGTTTTCAGGATACCAAAAGGCACGCATGATGACCGGTAAGCCCGGCAAAACGCCATCAGATATGAAAGTAGCAGATGACGAATACCCCGGCATCCAGCCGTCAGGTTTTGGCGTCTACATTCATTGGCCTTTTTGCCATAAAAAATGCCCTTATTGCGATTTTAACAGCCATGTTCGTGATCAGATTGATCAATCAGGTTTTGGCAATGCCATCATCACCGAACTAAAAACCATGGCAGAAATATCAGGGTTTCACGGAAAACCCCTAGATAGCGTTTTTTTTGGCGGCGGAACACCATCCCTGATGGAAGCAGAGATTGCCGGACGTATTCTTAATACTATCACTTCATTATTCTCAGTATCTGAGCAATGTGAGATTACCCTTGAAGCTAACCCTACCTTTATTGAAGCTGATCGACTTCAAGCTTTTCGTGATCAGGGCATCAACCGTTTATCACTTGGGATTCAGTCCCTCAAAGATGATCAATTGGCCTTTCTTGGCCGGCAACATTCCGCTGCCGAAGCAAGCGAGGCCTTAGCCAAAGCGCAACATATTTTCCCCCGTGTTTCTGCAGACTTTATTTATGCCCTACCAGATCAAAAGCTTGATGAGTGGCAACAGCAATTGTCGCAAATTCTTGATTTAGGTTGTGATCATCTGTCGCTTTACCAGTTGACACTGGAACAAGGCACCGCTTTTTACAGTCTGGCGAAACGAGGGCGATTAACCATGCTAGATGAGACGATGGCGTTGGATCAATTTTTGCTGACCCAAGAGATGTGCGAAAGCAGAGGGATGTCTGCTTATGAAGTATCAAACCATGCGACACCAGGCCAGGAAAGCCGTCATAACCTCATCTATTGGCGGGGCGGGAATTGGCTAGGGGCAGGGCCTGGAGCAATTGGGCGGTTTTGGCATCCAGAAAACGGGCAACGTGTTGAAACCCGAGCCCGAAAAGACCCTGATGGCTGGCGCGAGGATGTAAGCAGACAAGGCCATGGCCTATCCCATCATCAAGGCGAAGACGTCACTGATTATGCAAGTGAAGCGGTAATGATGGGATTGCGGCTTCGTGAAGGTATTCGTCTGAGCAAGATTGAAACCCTTGCCGGGCCACGATCAGAATGGCTTGATGAAGATGAGGTCGGGTATCTTTGTGATCAAGGTTTGCTCTCATTTCATGACGACTGCCTCACCCTAACCGATGATGGAAAAACGGTTATGAATACTGTGATTGGGCGTATTCTTAAGTGATTAAAAGCTTTTATCAGCCGGACGTACAACTGTTGATTTTCCGTTATTGATAATCCTAACTTCGAATTGTCGACGGTTACTGCCATCAGGATAAAGGCGGAACACACCACTGAACCCAGCAAAACCTGTTGGGCGCAAAAGGATATCTTCGGCGGCTGTTTCAGGTTGGAGTAAGCTGGCTACCGCGACCGCATCAAACCCTAACGGGGCAAGCTCGCTGGCAACCTCACCAAAATATTTCTGCCACGCCGCTTGGAACCTTAACCGGCGATCACGTGGCACAGTGGCATATAGTCCCCCCTGAAGTGATGGCTCAGAAATTGTATCCGTTCGGCTCCATTGCGAAGGCCCAATAAATCGAACTTTTTTTGGATCAAGGTCATGCCAAACCAGTACCGGCGCCACTCGTAGTGTAAAATCTGCATCGCCGGCAATAATTACCATGTCATAAATTGGATCAGGGCTTTCTTTGCTCCAACGGGTAAATTGTCTTATGGTTTGCCGCAGGCGAGCCTCCGCATCTAGCATACTTTGATCAAGCAAAAGACGCGAGACTTGAGTCACCCCGAACTCTTCAAGGCGGCGCAAGCTAAAATCACGCAATTTATGTCCATAGGCCGTATCACTGGTGACTACCGCAACCCTTATATTTTCTCGAGAGATGCCTTCAAGCGCTGTTAGTGATGCTAGCCCATAACTCAGAACAGCATCCAATTCTTGTTCAGGTTGCTGACCAAGAATCCACACCCCGGGGGCGCTAATACTGCTGTTGTTTGAAAACGAAAGGATGGGGATGTTGTATTCAGCAGCAAGCGGAGCCACCTCTGCGGTTTGGCTTGAAAATAAAGGGCCAATAATAACATTCGCACCAGCTGCCACGGCTTCGCTAGCCGCGGCTCGAGCATCGTTTGCCGTATCAATGAAAATAACTTCGAAGTTGGGGCGCGCCAGACTAATCACCGCCATATCCACCGCGTTGCGTAAATCTGCCCCAAGCTGGCGATATGGTCCCGTCAACGGTAAAAGCACCGCTGCGCGTTGTACGCCATCTGATTTTGGTGGAAATCGCGATGGGGCAGGAATGGCCACCGTTTCCAAATCTGATTTATTAATAATGGCAAAAACCTGTTCAAGGGTTGAGAAATCAAAACTCTCTTCGCCAACAGGCTGATTAGTAGAATCCTGCACCGCAAACGCATTAGCAGGCAAATCCCCGATCCCATTTTCTTCTTGCAATGGCGTTTCCCCAAGTTGAGGGGCTTGCCCTACATCCAAAACGGGCACATCAGATGAAAGGCTTGGAATAGGATTGCCATTAAAAATCCATTCAATTGCGGCATCAACCTCATCAATATCGGTTGGTGTTTCCGGTTGCAATGTTGCCAAAGGCAATCCGTTATCAACACTAAAGCCAAAAATTTCCTGATTAAGAATCTCTAAATCAGGCTCAACAGTCACCGGCTCAGACTTCTGATCCCGAAAGGCCTGTGAGGGATCAAGTTTACTTTCCTTAGCGCTGATATCATCTTGGGTTAATGTGACCAGCTGAGAGGAAGGGATTGTTGCCCCAGACACAGAGGAAGTTGTCGTTGCAGTATCTTCACTCGCCTCGGATAAGGGGGGGGTCGTGTTTTGGGAAACCGCCAGATTCTGTTGATCAGGGGTACAGGCTTGAAGAAGCAATAACGATACCATTAGCGTAATCCATCGCAAATGGTGATGGAAGCAAAATGGCAATATCGTCATCTTTAATCCTTTTGCTGTAGGGTAATTTCCGAATATCCCCCATTAGGGATATAGTCTATTATGATTTCAGTGAAGCGTAAAGTGCCAGAGGCTAAGCCATGACATCCCCCGGGTTAACTATCACTGCGACACCAATAGGAAATCTTGATGATATCTCACCTCGAGCTGTGGCGTCATTGACCGAAGCAGATGTGATTGCATGTGAAGATACAAGGCACACAGGCTTAATGTTGTCACGCCTAGGGCTAAAGCATGGCCGTTTGGTTGCTTATCATGACCATACTTCCCCCGGAGCACGAGAAAAATTGCTGGCGGAATTAGAAAATGGCAAAGCTGTCACACTCGTGAGTGATGCCGGAACACCGCTGATTTCTGATCCCGGATATCGCTTGGTAAAGGCTTGCCGGGATCGGGGCATTCCTGTGACAACGGTACCAGGCCCGTCAGCACTATTAGCTGCATTAGTTGTTTCCGGATTACCAACAGACCGGTTTTATTTTGCTGGTTTCCTTCCAAATACTGCATCAAAGCGCAAAAAAGCCCTCGACCATCTGATGGCTATTGATGCTACCATTATATGTTATGAATCTGCTCGTCGGTTAGATGATACCATGGCGGATATTGCCCTGATCTCACCTCAGCGGCTTTGCAGCATTGCTCGCGAATTGACCAAAACCTTTGAAGAAAGCTGGCATGATACTGCTACTAATCTAGCGGACCATTTTCGTTTGGCGGGACCACCAAAGGGGGAGCTGGTCGTGATGATTGCCCCACCAGATGCCATCGAAACAGATGTAAGCGATGAAGCCATTTTGGCTTTGCTGAATGAACACCTTAGCCAAGGGGCTAGTCGCCGTGATGCCGTTCGTCAGATCAGCACCGACACGGGGGTTGGTAAATCCCGGGTTTATGATCTGATGTTGACCTTAGATCAGATATGACAGGCGTTGATAAACGCCGCCAAGCTGAGCGCCGGGGTAGGCAAGCTGAAATTCTAGTCGCCATGAGATTACGGCTTAAAGGCTGGCGAAAATTTGCCGCAAGATATCGCAATGCTTTTGGTGAGATTGATCTGATTATGGCAAAGCCCGGCCAGCTTTTGTTTGTTGAAGTTAAATACACCACTAGCATAAATGATGATGACCTTGAGGCTGTTCTGCCACATCACCGCCAGCAACAACGGATCGTTAATGCCGCAAAAGGCTTTCTGGCAGAATATCCTGAGCATCAGAATGATGAAATGCAATTTGTGGTGGCATTAGTCAGACCCTATGGACGGATACGATTTATTCACGATCATTTTTTTGACATGTTTTGATGCCAAGATAAAAATTGGGATTAAAACGCGGCATTCGTGACTAACCATAACGTATTGCCCGATACCGCTATTAGGGTGTATAACGTGAGATGCCATTTACCCAAACCGCTAAGCGAATATTAGGAAAACCATGATGACCAGACCTGACCATGCCTTACAATCCTCGTCACTAGGAATTTATTCCTTATGCCTTTTATGTGTCATGGCCATTGGCTTATCAGGATGTGTTGGTGCTGTAGCTGGGGTGGGTGCGGCGGCTGTTGCCGCAGGCACCACGGAAAAAGGATTGAGCACAAGCATCAGTGATAGCGTTATTAGCACAAAGATTTCTGAAAGTTATTTTCAAGATAATGTTAACTTATTTTCTGCTGTTACCGTAGATGTCAACCAAGGGTCTGTCTTGTTGACGGGCGCTGTCATTAAACCTGAGGATGCGGTTAAAGCTGTCCAAATGGCATGGCAAGTCCATGGTGTGATTGAGGTGATCAATGAACTGGATATTCAGGATAAAAGCTCTATCAAAGATCGGGCTAAAGATATTGCCTCTCAGGCGCAATTGCGCGGCAGATTGATTACTGATTTGGATATCTCTTCTCTGAATTTCAGTATTGATGTTGTCAATGGTGTCGTTTATCTGAGTGGCATTGCAGGATCAGAAGAAGAAATGAACCGCGTCGTCGCCCATGCGCAAGATTTGCGTTTTGGGACTACGGTTGTGAATTATATTCGTATCAACGAAGACGACCGCCAGTAATCCCTAGGCATTCTCATGACGCTTAACATTGCCCTTCAGATGGACCCTATTGCTGAGGTCGATATTCATGGCGATAGCAGTTTTGCTCTAGCCCTAGAAGCTCAGGCTCGTGGCTATCGTATTTTCACCTATCATCCTGATCAGCTGGCGCTGATCCCAGGGCAAGGGTTATCCGCCAAGGGGCAATGGATTCGCGTTCAAGATAGGGTTGGCAACCATGTTGAGGTGATCCAAGAAGAGCGCCTTGATCTAACCGATCTGGATGTTATTCTGATGCGTCAGGATCCCCCCTTTGATATGCATTATATCACTGCCACTTATATGCTTGAATCAATCATGGATAAGGTGCTGGTTGTTAATCATCCAGTTTCTGTTCGAAATGCCCCTGAAAAACTGGTGGCAACCTTATTTCCAGAATTGATGCCCCCAACCCTTATCACCAAAGACATCACAGAGATTAAGGCTTTTCGTGAACGCTATGAGGATATCATCATTAAGCCTCTGCATGGTAATGGCGGAAGCGGGATTTTCCACCTTAAGCCCGGTGACAGCAATCTTTCCAGTCTGATTGAAACGATGACTTTGATCGAACGCTCCCCTTTAATGATCCAACAATATCTGCCTTCGGTGCGCAATGGGGATAAGAGAGTGATCATGATTGATGGCAAGGCTGTTGGTGCGGTTAATCGTGTGCCCGCAGAAGGCGAGGCCAGATCAAATCTTCATGTTGGTGGTAAAGCTGTGAAAACAGAACTGGACGCTGATGATTTGCGCATTGCTGAGGCCATCGGTGGGTATTTGCAAACCCATGGTTTGTTGTTTTGTGGCATTGATGTGATTGGTGGTTATCTGACTGAGATTAATGTCACTTCCCCCACAGGCTTACGTGAAATCAAACGCCTAAGCGGCATTGATCTGGCAACAGCAATTTGGGATAATATCCTAACAAAACTATAAACATCTTCGCGGCATATAGCGTATCATGATAATAGCGGTAGCCACCGATATTGCATCGCCTCAGCGATATGTTGTCTTTCCACAGTATCGTTTTTATCAAGATCAGCAATGCATCGCGCAACGCGCATCACGCGGTGAAATCCGCGCGCCGTCAGACGCAAAGTTTCAGCGCTAGTTTGAAGAAAATCCTTATCTGATACGGTCATTCCCATGACTTCATCAAGCATGGCGCCATCAAGTTGCACATTTACCATGCCTTCTGCCTGTAAGGGACGATTGAAACTCCTTTGCCTAGCAGCTTTTACTCGCTCTGCCACTGTCACCGTGTTTTCTGAAGCTGAGGGATAGTTAAGAACAGAGATTGGTATCTCCTCTACCTCAATCATCATGTCAAAGCGATCTAGCAATGGCCCAGAAATTTTAGTCATATAATCACGCCCACAACGCGGCGCTTTAGAACAGGCACGCGAAGGATCGCCAAGATACCCACAGCGACAAGGGTTCATCGCCGCAATCAACTGAAACCTAGCCGGATACGTCACATGGTGGTTTGCTCGGCTAACCACAGAGCGTCCAGTTTCAATCGTTTGCCTGAGAGAATCCAATTGATGTGACGGCCATTCTGCCAATTCGTCCAAGAACAATACACCGCCGTGAGCTAAGCTAACCTCCCCAGGTTTAGCCTTGGCCCCGCCACCCACTAATGCGGCAACAGAAGAAGAATGATGCGGATCGCGAAAAGGACGCGAAACGATTAATCCGCCTTTGTCTAAATGACCAGCCATAGAATGTATCATGGTAGCTTCTAGGGATTCTTTCGCTAACATAGGCGGCAGGATACCTGCTAGTCGTGAGGCTAACATGGATTTTCCTGAACCGGGCGGCCCAACCATTAGCAAATTATGGGCGCCAACCGCAGCGATCTGAAGCGCGCGTTTTGCCATCTCTTGGCCTTGTAAATCTGCAATATCTGGAAAGTCTGATTTTGTTTCTGCCACTCACCCTTTGGGATCGGGCAAGACCTGATCTTCACGCAGATGGTTTATTAAAGCTATCAAACTAGGGGCAGCAATGATCTTAATATCGCCGCTCCATGCCGCTTCTGCCCCGTTAATATCTGGGCAAATCATTCCTTTTCCATCAGCCGCCGCACTAAGAGCCGCCGCCAATATTCCATTTACCCCGGTGATGCCGCCATCAAGAGACAGTTCACCCATTACAATCATATTATCAACGCTGTCTGAGGGAATAGCCCCCATCGCAATCAAAAGCCCAAGCGCAATAGGCAGATCATAATGTGAGCCTTCTTTCGACAGATCCGCAGGCGCTAAATTGACAGCGATGCGTTTTGGCGGCAAAGATAGGCCGAGCGAGGATAACGCCGCCCGAACCCTTTCTTTGGATTCCACAACAGATTTATCAGCAAGACCAACAATCGCAATATTTGGCAGACCGTTAGACAAATGCACCTGAACATGGACAGGAACCGTTTCGAGGCCACGAAAGGCCAAAGTGTGAAGTGATGCCTGCATAAATTTAGGTATCTTTTTATTTTTCGCGTTACAGTTGAGCCTGACACGAAAATAAAAAGCACGCAAGCTGAAGGCTTCAAGAAATCAAATCAAAACCAGAAAGCTAAATGATTAGCGCCGCGTCAACATCTGGCCAAGAGGGGCGCCGCCAAGCACATGACCATGAAGATGGGGCACTTCCTGTCCACCATGACCACCAACATTGACAATCACTCGATAGCCTTCTTTCGCCACACCAGAGGTTTTGGCGACACGCGCTAATGCTCTGACCCATGCTGCTAATTCGGCATCACTGGCACGATCAGCAAAATCCGTTAAATCTGTATAAGCCCCCTTAGGGATCACTAAATGATGCTGCGGGGCTTGGGGGTTGATATCAGCAAAGCTGAAAGTCTGTTCATCCTGATCCACGGGCTGAGACGGCAAACGACCATCTAGAATGCAGGCAAAAACGTTATCAGGATCATAATTGCTTTGACTCATGGTGTTCTCTCTTTATCAAAATTAAGATGTTGTATTATCCCGACCTGCCTTTTCGGCAATCCCTGATTGCTCTCGGCGGCGTGATAATTCTCCCCATAATTCTTCTAGGGTAATATCCGCAGCCGCTAGCACAACCAACAGATGATAAACCACATCCGCGGATTCTCCCAACAGCGCATCACGATCCCCTGACATTGCGGCAATAATTGCCTCGGTAGTTTCTTCACCAAGTTTTCGTGCAGGCAACTGAGGGGCTTCAAGCAGAAGTCTTGCTGTCCATGAAACTTTCGGATCTTCCCCCTTACGCGAGAGAATAATCTGATAGAGCTCATCAAGAATGGAATTACTCATTGTTGTTCTCCTTCTAGAAGACGCATTTCGATACCATGTGATGCCATAACGCATTTCACGTCGTTTAGTTTTAATAACCCAAAATGAAAAATAGATGCTGCCAACACCGCTGATGCGTGTCCTTTGCGTACGGCATCCACCATATGTTCGGCTGATCCTGCCCCGCCTGAGGCAATGACCGGGATTGAAACAGCATCGCTAATAGCGCGTGTCAAAGGCAAATCATAACCGTTTTTGGTGCCATCAGCATCCATAGACGTCAGCAAGATTTCACCTGCGCCAAGTGTGCAAGCCCGCGCGGCCCATTCCACCGCATCCATCCCAGTTGGGGTTCTTCCCCCATGAATGACCACTTCATACCATCCTTCTGGGTGACGGCGAGCATCAATAGCCAGAACCACACATTGGCTTCCAAATCTTGAAGCCGCCTCAGACAAAAGTTCAGGGCGATTTACGGCTGATGAGTTTACAGATACCTTATCAGCGCCAGCCAGAAGAAGCCGACGGAAATCATCCACTTCACTAACACCACCGCCAACTGTGAGGGGCATAAAGCAATGGTCAGCTGTTCGGCTGATAACATCAGCCATCGCTTTTCGACCTTCGATGCTGGCAGAAATATCAAGAAAACATAGCTCATCTGCACCAGCATGATTATAAATCTTAGCCTGTTCCACCGGGTCACCAGCATCAACCAAATCAACAAAGTTAATGCCCTTAACAACACGGCCCTCATGCACATCAAGGCAAGGGATTACCCGAACCGCAAGCATCAGCCTGCCTGCCTATGGCTGATGGCTTCAGCTAGATTAATGCGTCCATCATAGAGCGCACGGCCAATAATCACACCATTCACAGAAGTACCATCAAACACCGTCACATCCGCCATTCCCGCACCACCGCCAGAGGCAATGACGGGTATAGATACAGCAGCAGCAAGGGTTAAGGTCGCAGCACTATTAACCCCAGATAAATCACCATCGCGGCTGATATCCGTAAAAATCACTGCGGCCACACCGCAGTCTTCAAAACGGCGCACCAAATCAAGAACCGGTATAGTTGAGGTTTCTATCCAGCCTTCGGCGGCAATCATGCCATCTCTAGCATCAGCCCCCACAGCGATACGACCGGGATAGGCCTTTGCCGCCTCAATCACCAAGGTTGGATTTTTAAGCGCCACCGTGCCAAGAATGACGCGTTCCACCCCTTGATCTAGCCATGCTGATATTCGCGCCATATCACGGATACCGCCACCAAGCTGAAGCTTTAACCCTGTCTTTAAAATGGCAGCAACAGCATCCGTATTCACAGGCGTGCCTGCGACTGCGCCATCCAGATCGACACAATGAATCCAGCTTGCCCCAGCCTCAGCAAACTGCCGTGCCTGATCACCGGCATCACTGTTATAGATGGTGACCTGATCCAGGTCGCCATGCCGAAGGCGGACGCATTTTCCATCTTTCAGATCAATAGCTGGATAGATGATCATTAAGCATCCGAGCCTTTCCGCGGCTTATCTGATTTTTCGAGAATTTCCTTATAGTAATAATAGCCCGTGACATATTCCCCATCAACATAAGCATATTTGGGATGTTCACCAAAACGAACATATCCGGCCGCTTCGTAGCGTTGAATGGCCCGGGTCTGTGTAGCGCGAACATCTAGATTTATCACCTTGAACCCTTCGGTGCGTGACAGAGCCTCAGCCTCATCAAGCATAAGTGGCGCTAAACCTTGCCCGCGCGCCCATGGAGCGACAAAAAATGTGGTGAGATTGCAGGTCAGACGTTGTGCTTCATTATTACGTGGCGGTCGAACAATCTGGCAACTAGCGCTAATCACACCATCAATGCGACCAATAATCAATTCGCGTTCAGGGATCAGCATGACACCCTTCCAATAATCCTCCAGTACATTTCGTGGAGGAGGGGTCAACCAGCCAAAGCCGCCGCCTTGTTCGATCGTCTCAACGGCAGCGTCACATAATTCAACCATATCCCCAGCTGAGAGCGTTTTGACGGTTTCAACTGTGGTGTGTGGTTTCCGATTATCTTGTGCCATCATTATCCATGTTCCTTTGCTATTCATGCCCTTAATATTAAGACATTAGACGAAGCCAGTTTGCCAGAATCACCTGTCCAACATGCTGGCTTTTTTCTGGATGGAATTGCAATCCTATCATGTTATCCCTTGCCACTGCGGCAACAATATGTTCACCGTAATCCGTTGTGGCTAAAAGCTGATCTTCGGTTCCACCTGTTAAGTGATAGCCATGAAGAAAATAAGCCCGGCTATCATTTGATAATCCCGAAAACAATGCTGCCGCAGGATTAGAGGATTTAGCAATCCATTGGTTCCAGCCCATATGCGGCACCTTTAGCCTGATATTATCTTGCCATGGATCAAGGGCGGTAATTTGTCCCGTAATCCAGCCTAATCCCGGGGTGGTTTGACCGCCTTCTTCGCCTGCCTCAGCCATCAGTTGCATTCCAACACAAATCCCAAGAAACGGCCGGCGAAGATCCCACGCCAGATGATTAATGGCGTCAATCATGCCATCTATCGCATCAAGTCCAGCGCGACAATCAGCAAAGGCACCAACACCTGGTAACACCAGATAATCCGCTTTGCCAACCTCAACTGGATCTGAACTTATCACGATCTCATGAGGCAGTTGAGCAAATGTCGTTGCCGCCCGCATGGCGTTTTCCACCGACCGGAGATTTCCTGATCCGTAATCAACAATAACCAGTTTCATGGCATTAAGACCCTTTACCAATAACTCCCTTGGTTGAGGGGATATGATCAGCCTGACGCGGATCAATGGCTATGGCTTGTCTTAATGCTCGTGCCAGTGCCTTAAAGCTGCTCTCAATGATATGATGCGTGTTGCTTCCATAGCAGGTTTCAATATGTAAGGTCAGACCTGCCGCCTGACTTAGCGCTTGAAAAAACTCTTGGAACACTTCGGTTTGCATATCACCTAATTGCGGTGACGGTAAGCTCACATGCCAAATCAGATAAGGCCGCCCGGATATATCTAGGGCCACACGGCTCAAGGCTTCGTCCATGGGAAGAAGTGCCATCCCATAGCGGGTAATGCCGCGGCGATCACCCAAAGCTTGTGATAACGCTTCACCAAATGCCCAGCCGCAATCCTCTACCGTGTGATGCGTGTCAATATGCAGATCACCCTTTGCCGTCAGATCAATATCCATCAGGCTATGGCGTCCCAATTGTTCGATCATATGATCAAAAAACCCAATCCCTGTTGAGGATTTGACCAATCCCGTTCCATCAAGGGATACCCTAGCGGTAATCTGGGTTTCCTTCGTGTTTCGCGTAACTTCTGCTTGTCTTGGTGCAGGACGTTCCGATGTCATTAGCTGACCTCCTTCAACGTCATCTTGTTGTCAGATTCAGGGTTACTAGCAGGAACGTAGTCATTTTACTAGTCTAATTGCATGATTTTGAAACAGCTTTAAGATTGGTCTAACCGTGTTTTCAACCATTCTGCCATCGTCCGCGCCTCTTCCTCACTAACTCGTGGTAGCAGTTGGGCAAATAGATTGGCCGCAATCATGGCGTCTTTCCCCAAATCCTTGGCATCAATGACAACCCGGGGATGCGATAACGCAGCTAACGTTTTTAAGTCTTCGGCATCTTCCCAGATTAAGCCAAACAAGGCGCAAATCTGATCAATCATAATGACACCAGGGGCACCGCGCTTGCCATGTTCAAGCTGAGAAAGATAGGCTGAGGAAACATTGAGATGGGCCGCCATATCCGCCATGCTAATGCCATGGATCTGGCGCAATTCTCGAATTTTTTCGCCAAAAGGGGTCATGAGGACCGACCCAATCGCCGCAATTTGATATACCAAGCCCCTGCTCCCCCATCTTTGGGTTTTGCTGGATGAAACGCCACCACTTGATGCGATAATGGCGGCTCATTAAGCCAATCTGGTAAAGATGACCGAATGATGCCTTTGCCCTTGTCACCTTTACCCGTAATAATCAAAACATGATGATGGCCCTGATGATATTTCTCATCAATAAATCGTTTTAAGGCCACATGCGCAGAAGCGGCCGTCATACCGTGCAAATCAAGCGTTGCTGTTGGGGCAATTTGGCCACTAGTGATACGTTTCGCATCAGCGCGGGAAATCCCGCTAACCCGATGCTCTTGAAGATCTGCAGGTTGAAGGTCTGATTTTCGCAAAGCGGTATAAATAGGAAAAGGCGATGAGGATGATAAAGGCAAACCTCTATTTATGGCATCAGATCTATGGTGATCTGATGTTGTTTTCGTTAAGGGCGCGTTTGGTTTTTCTGGTAACCGATCTTGCGGCAACGGATTAACCGTATCAGCCAACCGTTGCCACAATTCCTTATCATTGCTGTTTTCAGAGCGTTTTTTCATCGGCACGCATTCCGGTTTGTCAGGATTGTGAAGTCTGGGTTTCCGTCAAAAGCCAGATAGGACTATCTGTGGTCACATCGCGCTCAAATGTCCATTGATCGATAAAGGTTTCTGGCTCTTCGCTTTCGCCATCAATAATAACCCCGGCCTCGTCACGCAAAACGCGAATTTGGGTAGAGTGATATTCAACGATGATAGAAGCAACGCCTTCTGATACCCATGCCCGAAGCAGATCGATACGGCTCAATTCCACAAGCGAGATAGAAAGGTCTTCGCCTGCTTTGCGGCGATCATGAATAGCCTCAGAAAAACTGGCGGCCATGTCATAACCCAAAAGCGGCTTCAACTTATCCATATCCCCACTAGCGAAGTTTTCCAATATCATACGATAAGCATTTTCCGCACCCTGAAGAAAGGATTGCTGGCTAAAATGTGGATCAGCCTTAATAATAGCCTCTACCCCTTCACCTGAAGAAAAATGAGGATCTTCAGTCAAAACTTCGCGTGATTGAAACGCAGCTTTGCCAGCACGCTCTTTGGGCTTTTCGTCAAATCCATCCCGGCGTCCAAGAACAGACCGCAAGCGGAAAATCAGAAATACCGCCAAAATGGCGAAGATAAGAATGTCAACATAGGGGCCGCTGAACATTGTGGTCTCCTGTTGGCTTTGATAAGTTTATATCTTACCCGAAATCAAAAATTATCGAAATGGTTTATCAACCTTGTACCATACAGATAGACACATTAGTGTAAAACGACAAGGCCATCGTGTTTTATTAGCATGAGAATATGGGATGAGAGCATATAAGGAGACCCTATGACCGGCTTATTAGTGTTAGCTATTGTTATTGTCCTGATTTGGATCGAAGTGATAGTGTTTGGCATTGTTGGCGGGGCAATAGGCGTATTGCCAACGGTCATCGGTGTTTTTATCAGTGCTATTCTTGGATTTCAGTTAATCCGATATCGCATGATGCGAATGGTTGCTGGTGGCGCGATTGGACAACCACCACATGAGATTATGCCACAAGTGCTTTCGGTCGTTTTTGGCGGAATTTTTCTGATCTTGCCCGGCTATGCAACTGATGCGGTTGGCCTTATCTGTTTTGTTCCAGGGTTTAATATAGTGATTGGGCAAATTCTGTTTCGCTTATTTCCTGCTGCGAAATCACGCCCCTTTCCTTTTCCCCAAAGCGGGTTTGGAAAACCACCCTCATTTCATCAGGAAAGCCCCGATGAAGAACAAAAATCTTCGGATATGATTATTGAAGGTGAAGCTGAGCATGTTGACCCTGAAAAACGAGAATGATAAGAACCCACGCTAGGACAAGAAAAAAGGGATATATTTATGAGTACTAATAATAATGAAACAGACAGCAAGTCAGCAAATAACGCGGCTAATGCCTCAGATAACATGACCACACCTGATCAGCAGATCAAGTTTCATAGCCAGTATATTAAGGATTTATCCTTTGAGAATCCTAATGCTCCACTGATTTATCACGATGCCCAAGCTGCGCCGCAAGTGTCCGTTAATTTTGGTGTCGGCTCATCACCTATTCCCGGAAAAGATCGGCATTATGAAGTTGTTTTACAAATCTCTGCAACCGCCAAGCAGGGTGATGAAACGATGTTTATAGCTGAACTTAGCTATGGTGGTGAGGTGTCTGTATCCCCTGAGATGAACCCCCAATCCGTTCAACCTGTGGTAATGATCGAAGGTCCGCGCTTTTTGTTTCCCTTTGCCCGGAGCCTGATGAGCAATATCACCCGTGAAGGTGGTTTTATGCCATTAAACATTCAGCCTATTGATTTTATCCGGCTGTATCAGATGCGAATGCAACAAAAGAGTGAGGCTAACGCCGAACAAACAAGTGACCAATAGGCGATAGATTAGTTCTGATATTTTGACCAGATGCTGTTGTCGATAGTTTTGATAAAATCGTGATGCGCAGACAACTCTTCGGGTAAGGCTGGAAAAGCACGGGCCGGTTTTGGCAATGGTGCTTGTGCTGTGATATGCGCTTGATCGGGTGTTATATTTTGTTTTTTGGCCTCGCCCATCATCAGATCAGGCTGTTTACCGCCAATCAATTCAATATAAACCGCAGCTAATAAATCCGCATCAATCAGCGCCCCGTGCAAATCGCGGTTTGAATTATCAATAGAAAATCGCCGGCAGAGCGCGTCTAAACTTGCTTGACCGCCAGGAAATTTCTGCCGTGCCATTAACAGCGTATCAATCACAACATCATCGCTAATGGGATCTTTGCCAAGGCGTGACAATTCAGCGTTTATAAAGCCCATATCAAAACTGGCGTTGTGAATCACCAATTGAGCATTTGCAACAAATGCTAAAAACTCCTCTGCAATCTCAGCAAAGACTGGCTTATCTTTAAGCATTTCATAGGTCATGCCATGCACTTCGCTGGCACGGGCATCAACCTCACGCTCAGGATTGATATAAACATGATAATGACGACCTGTGGGAATGTGGTCATTCAGTTCAACAGCGCCAATCTCAATGATCCTGTGATTAAGTTCATGTTCAAGGCCGGTTGTTTCAGTATCAAGAACAATTTCACGCATCCGTCTTTCCTCTAAGCAAGATATCTCTCACCATCCGCGCAATATACCATTTGCTGACACTCAGGCCAAATCCACTAGGGATCACATAATCAGCAAGTTGGCGTTTTTGCGTATCGGATATCTGGGCAGAAAGAATGCCTTCAAGCCGATCATTTGTCATCCCTGGTCTTTCCAAAGCACGTGTTTTTTGAAGCCATTCAGGGGCGGATATTACCGCCACATAATCACAGTAGTTTTGCGCCCCTGTTTCAAACAAAAGGGGAATATCGTAAACAATGATGGGGTGATCTTCATCATCCATCAGATCTGCCCAGCTTTCTCTGTCATGCCGAACCAGGGGATGAATAATCGCTTCAAGCTGATGGCGTTTATCGTCATCATGAAAAATCTGGGCTCCTAAGACTTTTCGGTTAATACCGCCTTCACCATCATCAGCATCAGGAAACAAGGCAAGCACTGGCGCAACTGCCTCACCCCCCGAAGCCAACAGCCGGTGTACTACAGCATCAGAATCATGAACCGGAACACCTTGTTGACGTAGCAATTCTGCAGCTGTGGTTTTGCCCATGGCAATAGAGCCTGTTAACCCTAATCTGATCATAATGACGCCTGTTGAAAATCTAGACCCATATGCTGCAAATGGCCGAGACATTCCAGCATGGGGAAACCCATAATGGTATAATAACAACCCTCCATCTGCTTGATCAGATGGGCACCCAGACCTTCTATCATATAGACCCCTGGGGTGTGATATGCGTCATCAGCCATGGCTTCAAGATAAGCGTTAATCCGGGCGGCATCAAGTTTCCGGAAAGTAATGCGCGGGGCCTTAACAAGATGCCATAATCGCTGACCCCCGTTGGCAATCATAATCCCTGCGGTGACTAATTCATGGGTTTTGTCTGATAACATCTCAAGCCGTTCCCGCGCTTCGTTGCGAGTCTCGGGTTTGCCATAGACGATGCCGTCACAAACCAAAAGCTGATCAGAGGCAATAATCACAGCATCAGGATGTTTTGCGGATATTTTTAGCGCTTTTGCCTCAGCCAACATGGTGGCGGTATCCGCATGGGTGAGACCTTCATGTTGTGCGGCAAGCCGCAAAGCTTCTTCATCAAGGCGCGGCGAAATAGCCTCATAAGCAATGCATGCACTGTCGAACATTTGTCGTCGTGCCCGGCTTTCGCTCGCAAGAATGAGTTGACGACCAGGAACAGATAAAAGAGGCGGTTTAGCCATGGGCATTTTGCTCACGCCATAAGTGATAAATCTTGATGATTTCAGCAGCGGTTTCTTCAATAGATTTACGGCTTACATCAATAATGGGCCAGCCTTGTTCCTGATAAAGCCGTCTGGCTTGGGTCAATTCTTCATTGATCTTTCGAATATCAGCATAATCTTCATTGCTGTTGTCTTTCATGCTTTCTAGCCGGTTTTGGCGAATTTGTGATAGCCGCCTTGCTTCCTTAATCAGACCAATGATCATGATGTTATGTTTTGTCATTAACTCAAGCGGTGGGGTAATCCCTGGCACAAGGGGATAATTTGCCACTTTATATCCGCGATTAGCCAAATAAATTGATGTCGGTGTTTTTGAACTTCGCGATACCCCAACTAATAGCATATCTGCATCTTTCAAAGCATTCATGCCCTG
>Ga0181565_10001592_pt1 | contig 17310 bp, 20 predicted proteins | sample 101ome_16_FD_129661 | JGI IMG/M metagenome (GOLD analysis project Ga0181565, IMG submission 129661) | Coastal salt marsh microbial communities from the Groves Creek Marsh, Skidaway Island, Georgia - 101401AT metaG (megahit assembly) | ecosystem: Environmental > Aquatic > Marine > Intertidal... | reverse complement strand
TAGGACGCCAGGTTTTCATCCTGGAAAGAGGGGTTCGATTCCCCTACGGGCTACTATATAAATTGTAATTATGGCAAATCATAAATCGGCATTAAAACGCATCCGTTCAAATAACAAGAAACGCCTACTAAACCGTTTTCAACACAAGACGACCAGAAATGCGATAAAAAAATTAAGAGAAACTACCAATAAGAAAGAAGCTAACAAGTTGTTTCCTACTGTTGTTTCTTTAATTGACAAATTAGCCAAGAAAAACATCATTCACGCAAACAAAGCGGGAAATTTAAAATCAAAGTTGTCCAAACACGTCGCTTCCTTGTAATAGCAACTTTTAAAAGAAATAAAAAAGGCTTCTGTTAAGAAGCCTTTTTTATGAAGAAATGTCAGAGTTTATGAATTCATTGAAATCAAAAACTCTTCATTGTTTTGTGTTCTAGTAAAGCGATCGTTAATAAATTCCATTGCTTCTACAGGGTTCATGTCAGCAAGATATTTTCTCATGATCCACATTCGTTTGATGGTATTTTCATCTAAAAGTAAGTCGTCACGTCTGGTACTGGATGAAACTAAGTCAATTGCAGGAAAGATTCTTCGATTTGCAATTCTTCGATCTAATTGTAACTCCATATTTCCGGTTCCTTTAAACTCTTCAAAGATCACTTCATCCATTTTGGATCCAGTTTCTGTTAAAGCGGTTGCTATAATAGATAAAGAACCACCGTTTTCAATATTTCGAGCAGCACCAAAGAAACGTTTGGGTTTGTGGAGTGCGTTTGCATCGACACCTCCACTCAAAATTTTACCAGATGCAGGCTGTACAGTATTGTAAGCTCGAGCCAGACGAGTGATTGAATCTAATAATATGACGACATCATGACCACATTCTACCAATCGTTTGGCTTTTTCTAAAACAATATTTGCAACTTTTACGTGACGTTCTGCAGGTTCATCAAAGGTAGAGGCAACTACTTCACCATCTACGTTGCGTTGCATGTCTGTCACTTCTTCAGGGCGTTCGTCTATAAGCAAGATTAATTGATATACTTCTGGGTGGTTTGCTGCGATCGCATTAGCGATGTCTTTGAGCAGCATTGTTTTCCCCGTTTTTGGTTGAGAAACAATCATCCCACGCTGTCCTTTTCCAATAGGAGAAAACAGGTCCATTATACGAGTAGAGATAGTGTTTTGTTTTTCCGCTAAGTTGAATTTTTCCTGAGGGAACAAAGGAGTCAAGTGTTCAAATGAAACACGATCTCGAACAACTTTTGGATCCAGACCGTTTATTTTATCTACCTTGATTAATGGAAAGTATTTTTCTCCTTCCTTTGGAGGACGTACAGATCCTAAAACGGTATCCCCTGTTTTTAGGCCAAATAAACGGACTTGTGACTGAGAAACATACACATCATCTGGTGAGGAAAGATAATTGTAATCCGAAGAACGCAAAAAACCATATCCTTCTGGCATCATTTCCAATACACCCTCCGTTTCAACAATTCCATCAAATTCAAAATCAGGTTGACGGTAACGACTTTTGTTGTCTTTATTGTGGTTGTTTTCTCCTCTGTGTTGGTTGTTGGAATTGTTTTGTTTGTGTTTATGGTTGGGATGGTTGTGTTTTTTTGGGTTATTACCACCGGATTGTTCTTTGCTTTGTACTTGCTGTTCACCTTGTTGCTTATCCGATTGGGAATGATCTTTTTTGTGTTTGGGTTTCGGTTTTTGAACGGGAAGTACTTTTAAAGTTACCTTTTGGTTAGATTCTTTTACCTCATTGTTTTTAGGCTTTGCTGTAGCTTCATCATCCGGTTTAGAGGCAATAAAATCAACAATTTGGTAAATGAGGTCAAGTTTTTTTAACCCTGCAATACGTTTTACGCCTATTTTTTTAGCGATTTCTTGTAATTCAGGTAATTTCTTTGTCTTAAGAGTAGCTATTTCGTACATGAAAATAAAGTGATTAAAGGGTGCAATATTGATTTATTGCCGTAATGTGTTGAAGTGTGACAATATTACAACTTTTATTTAAAATACCCACTTTCAAAAAAAACTTAATTTTGTAAAAAAGAAATTCATGATTCAACGCATACAATCACTTTACCTGCTGATTACTATTGTTTCTTCAGTCGTCTTATTTTTTTTCGCTCAAGGAATTCAGGAAACTTCACTTGTCGTTGAATATCGTTTGTTGCTTTTTACTCCAATTCTTTCTTTTTTTGTTCTGTTTTTATTCAAAAACAGAAGTTTACAGGCCCGATTATGCACCTTTTTGTTGTTTTTTCAACTTTGCTTAATTGGTTTTTATGTGTACTCTTACACATTACACGTTCAACTTCCTCTAACGCATCCTGTTGTTTTGGTTTCATTGTTTCAACTCCTTTTTTTCTGGTTGGCGCGTCGAGCCATACTAAAAGACGAAAATTTAGTCCGTTCAGTGGATCGCATTCGATAAGGATCCTCGTAAACCCAATTCCACAGCTTCAACATTTTTGATTTGCCCTTGATCCAATTCAAAACGCAAAAAGGTTCTGAACTTGTGAAACCCTGAAATTCCTACAGCTCCTGGATTCATGTGCAGATGATTTGATTTTTTATCTCTCATTACTTTAAGAATATGAGAATGACCACAAATGAAGAGTTGGGGTTGGTGTTTTTCAATAACCGCCTGGGCACTAGGGTTATATTTACCAGGATACCCAGCAATATGAGTCATGACTACTCTTACACCTTCACATACAAACGCCAGTACTTCCTCACTTCTGGAACGCACTTTATGACCGTCAATATTTCCGTAAACCACTCGGAGTGGTCTTAAAGATTCTAGGGTGTCCATCACTTCTGTTTTACCTACGTCACCGGCGTGCCATACTTCATCCGACTGCTTGACATAAGAAATGATTTTTTCATCCATATGACCGTGGGTGTCCGAAAGAAGAAGGATTTTTTTCAAAAAGAGTTAATTTTAAGAACCCAAATGTATAAAACCCATGAATAAATTTGAATCAAAAGAACCAAAAGAAAGGATAATAAGTTCCTCAAAAGGAAAAGGGAGTATCACTTTTTTTAATGATCATCTTGTTTTCAAATTGGAGTATGATCATACGCCTCGAAAAATAGAATACAGAGATATAGACAAGATTATCGATAAAAAAAGAACGTGGTTTTATATTATTTATCTTGTTGTTGTGCTTGTAAGTGCAGGAGCCATAATCTGTTATTTTTTCTATGAAGCCTTCGGTATTTATAATTTGATCACCTTTTCAATCCTTTTAATATCGACGATTGTCAATTTTTTAGAAAAAGGAAAATTAATCCAATTAAAAAAAGGAAGCTTGTTGGTGGATGTTTTTAGTTCCAATAAATCTAATGAAATTCAAAAGGTACTCAAACTATTAAATCATTATGTTCAGGGAGAAAAAGACAGATAGATTCTGGAAATCTTTGCGACAGAAATTGTGGTAGTGGTTATTTCAAAGTATCTTTAGCGTTTAAAAGAAGCAGTGCGTTTTTTTCTTGAATTTTCTTATGCAGGGACTAATTATCACGGCTGGCAACGCCAACCCAATGCTGTTTCTGTTCAAGAAGTAATGGAACATGCCTTGGAAACCCTTCTCAAAAGCCCCATTCCCTTAACAGCTGCAGGAAGAACCGATACGGGTGTTCATGCACGGCAAATGTTTGCTCATTTTGAATACGATTTTAAAGACGATGAAGAAGAAAATTTGGTACATCAATTGAATCAATTTTTACCTCAAGACATCGTGATTCATTCCTTAAAAAGAGTTACTTCTGAAGCGCATGCGCGCTTTGATGCCCTTTCAAGAACCTATGAATATCACATTTCGAACAAGAGAACACCCTTTGAAAATGAGTTGCATTACGAATTGAGACAAAAACTGAATTTTGAGGAGATGAATGCAGCAGCTGAAGTGCTAAAGCAATACGAAGATTTTGAGTGTTTTTCAAAATCAAAAACGGATGTAAAGACTTTTTTGTGTCAAATTACACACGCCCAATGGACCATTTCAGAAAAGGGTTATACCTTTACCATCACTGCCAATCGGTTTTTGCGCAACATGGTTCGCGCGATTGTCGGTACGCTAATTGAAATTGGATTGAAGAAAAAAACAGTGGAGGACTTGCATCAGATTATAAGTAGTAAAAACCGCTCTTCCGCAGGTTATTCAGTACCAGCACAGGGTTTGTTCCTTACCAAAATAACCTATCCAAAACACCTTTTTCTATAATCTATGGCAAAAGTAAGTGGTAAAATATTTGATGTAAAGTTGTTTGGTAAGCTAATGGTTTTTGTCAAACCCTTTCGGACAACCTACTATTTTGTGCTGATCACAGCCATACTACTTTCTTTATTTTCTACGCTGACGCCCTATTTGCTAAAGGTAACCGTTGACGATTACATACGACCCAAAGACTACGAGGGTATGTTGCTTTTTGTTTTCCTCATGTTTGCCGCTTTACTTTTAGAGGTTGTTTTTCAATTCCTTTTTGTTTTTTATGCCAATTGGCTGGGTCAGAAAGTGATAAAAGAATTGCGTGTAAAGTTGTTTGACAAGATCATTCATTTTAAAATGGCTTATTTTGACAAGACTGCTGTGGGCCGTTTAGTCACTCGATCTGTAAGTGATATCGAGACGATTGCTAGTATTTTTTCACAGGGTTTGTTTATGATTATAGCAGACTTGTTAAAAATGGTGTTGGTCATTGGAGTTATGCTTTATGTTGATTGGCGTTTGTCTTTAATTGTTTTTTCTGTGCTTCCAATTATTCTTTATGCTACGCGACTTTTTCAAAAGTCAATGAAAAAAGCTTTTGAGGAGGTACGTTTGCAAGTAGCTAATTTAAATTCCTTTGTTCAGGAACGTATCAGTGGCATTAAAATAGTCCAGTTATTTCACAGAGAAAAAACAGAATACAACAATTTTATAGAAATTAATGAAAAGCACAAGAAGGCTTGGCTTAAAACCGTTTGGTTTAACTCCATTTTCTTTCCAGTGGCAGAAATTTCTTCTTCTGTTACCATCGGTTTGTTGGTTTGGTACGGAGGATTAAATGTGATTTCAGGAGGCGGTGTTTCTTTAGGAACTATTTTCTTGTTTATTCAAATGTCTCAGATGCTTTTTAGACCACTGAGACAAATTGCGGATAAATTTAATTCCTTACAAATGGGAATGGTAGCGGCGGAAAGAATATTTGGTATTTTAGAAACAGAAAGCAAAATCTCCAATAGGGGAATCTTTAAGCCCGATCAAGTAGCAGGTCACATCAAGTTTAAGGAAGTAGACTTTTCCTACCTGCCAGGAGAGCCTGTATTACATAAATTTTCGCTAGATATTAAAGCGGGAGAAACCATAGCTATAGTTGGAGCTACAGGTGCTGGAAAATCTACGATTATTAATTTACTTTCTCGTTTTTATGAATTTGATTCGGGAGAAATTAATATAGATGGTCATTCCATCAGAGAATACGACTTGAATGTTTTGAGAAAACACGTTTCTGTCGTACTTCAAGATGTCTTTCTGTTTGCAGACAGTTTGTATAATAATATAACCCTTTTCAATCCAGAACTTACCAAAGCAGATGTGATTAAAGCATCCAAGCAAATTGGCGTTCATGATTTTATTGAATCTCTTCCAGAAGGCTACGATTACAACGTCAAGGAGCGAGGAGTGATGCTCTCATCAGGTCAACGACAATTGATTGCCTTTTTAAGAGCTTATATTTCTGAACCTGCCATTTTGGTTTTAGATGAAGCTACTTCTTCTGTAGATAGTTATACTGAAGAGGTAATACAACGAGCTATTGATACCATAACACAAAATAAAACTTCAATAGTTATTGCCCACAGATTAGCTACCATTAAAAATGCCGATAAAATAATTGTTATGGATCAAGGTCAAATTGTTGAACAAGGAACACATAAAGAGCTGTTAAAAATTAAAGGAGGATACTATGCTAAATTGTATGAAGTCCAGTTTGCAGAGGCGCTCTCAGAATAACTTATACACTGAGGTCTTGAGACAAAAAATCTCGTAATTCAGTAGATGTGTTTACTGCGTTAAACTGACCGTTTTTTACATAAACTATTTTGCCAGTTTGTTCAGAGATCACAATAACAACCGCATCTGTTTTTTCTGAAATTCCCAAAGCGGCTCTGTGGCGCAGTCCGTATGCGGAGGGTATTTTTCTTTGATCACTTACTGGAAGTACCATTCTAGTTGCTGTAATTGTGTTGTTTTCTATAAGAACCGCTCCGTCGTGTAGGGGGCTGTTTTTAAAGAAAATACTTTCCAATACCTGGGGGGTAAGTTGAATGGAAGCACGGTTACTTTCATTCAAGGTAAAATCTAGTGAATTATTCTTTTGTAAAACAATAATGGCTCCTGTTTTATTTTTAGACATTTCATCACATGAGTCAATTAAAACATTAAGATCTAAACTCGAACTCATTTTATTTTGGTTGAGGAATTTAAAATAACGGATTACGCTCCTTCTCGTAGTAAAATTTGTTGAGCCCAATAGGAGTAGGAATTTTCTAATTTCTTGCTGGAAGACGACGATTAAAGCAAAAAATCCCACACTGATAAACTTTCCAAGGAGATTGCTCAAAACATCCATTTTCAATATATCCGTCAACCTCCAAATCAAGTATATTATGACAATTCCAATAAAAATATTAATGGCTACAGTCCCTTTGACTAACCTGTACAAATAAAATAAGAGTAGGGCAACAAGAACAATATCTATAACATCTACAAAGGAAAAATTGATAAAATCGATAGGGTTCAAATGAGCTTGTTTTAGGTAAATTTAGTTAAAACATTTGTAGTGCACTCCATAAGCCGATGCATTCTTTCGCTTCTTTGACATCGTGAACCCTCAAGATTTGAACACCTCGTTCTAAACCCCATGCATGTAAAGCTGTGGTGCCATTTAGCGCTTCTCTAGGGCTTATTTCCAAGGTTTTATAAATCATAGATTTTCTGGAAACCCCCATGAGTATTGGACATTTCAACATGCTGAGATGACTAATGTTTTTTAGTAATTGGAAGTTGTGCTCTGTTTTTTTTCCAAAGCCAAAACCTGGATCGATAAGAACATCCTGAATCCCTGCATTTGTAGCTTTTTTGAGTTGTGAACTGAAAAAAAGAGAAACATCTGTAACCACATTATCATAACGGGGATTCAGTTGCATATTTTCTGGTGTCCCTTGCATGTGCATCATTACATAAGGAACCGGGTGTTGTGCAACGACTTCAAACATTTCTGGATCGAGTATTCCTCCAGAAATATCATTGATCATGCTCACTCCCATATCTAAACTTGTTTTAGCAACCTCGCTGTTATAGGTGTCTATAGAAAAATGCGTATTTGGAAACCTCTTGATAAGTTGTGATAGGAAGGGCAGTAGGAGTTCCAATTCTTTTTCAGGTTGAATCAATGTACTTCCTGGCTTGCTAGTGGCCACACCAATATCAATAAAGGTTGCTCCTTCCTCGATCATTTTTTCAGTATGATTCAATGCCTTTTTTAGAGAATTATTTTTCCCTCCGTCATAAAATGAGTCTTCAGTAATATTGAGGATACCCATAATTTTAGGCTGATCTAATGAAATGAGTTCCTCTCGAATACGGATAAGCGAAGGTGTGGTTTTCTTTTTAATAACTTTTATTGAGTGTGTTGTCAAGAATTAAAATAAGTTCGAAATTTACATCAAATTTAAACCAAATGGAAGCGACTCAAAAAGAGTATCAAGAAATTGTTTCTCAATGCCGTAGTTTGTTTGAAAAAAAAATGAAGGATTACGGAGCCGCTTGGCGCATACTCAGACTACCCTCTTTAACCGATCAAATTTACATCAAGGCACAACGTATTCGGAGTTTGCAAACCCAGTCTGAAAGAAAAGTGAATGAAGGTGAAGTTTCTGAATTTATCGGGATAGTCAATTACAGCATTATGGCTCTAATTCAGATTAAATTGGGTGTAGAAGAACAACCGGACATGGATGTTACTACTGCTTTAAAAGAATACGATGAGCAAGTAGATATTATCTACCAACTGATGCTTGATAAAAATCATGATTATGGTGAAGCATGGCGTGATATGCGCGTCAGTTCTCTTGCAGATTTAATTTTACAAAAACTTTTACGAGTAAAGCAAATTGAAGAAAATCAAGGAAAAACCCTAGTTAGCGAAGGTGTAGATGCCAATTACCATGACATGGTAAATTATGCCGTTTTTGCATTGATTCATTTAAAAGTTTAATGGAGTATTTTTTAAGCAAGTTTTTACAGTCTTTGACAGCGCTTTTTGGGGTAATCAGTTTGGTGTTCTTTTTATTTACCGTATTGCCTGGAGACCCTGCTCAAATGATGCTTGATCAAAAGGAAGACAGTGAACAACTTGAGGTAATTAAAGTAAAGTTTGGTTTTAATCTACCCCTTTGGCAACAGTATATTTATTATCTCAATGACTTGTCGCCTATCTCAATGCACCCATTAAATAAAGATTCTTTTTCAGGTTATGATGAAAAGGTATACGGTGGTTGGGCGCTCTATAAAGGAAAGGAGCAAATAGTCTTGTTAAAAACGCCATACTTTAGAACTTCATATCAAAAACGAGGTAAGCCTATCACCGAGATTCTAAAAGAAACTCTTCCAAACACAGCGATACTAGCTGTTTCAGCAATGTTTATTGCCGTTGTTTTGGGAATTTTTTTAGGTGTAATTGCCACTATATTCAAAGACAGATGGTTGGACAGAGTCTTCTTGTTTCTTAGCACTCTAGGGATGAGTGTTCCTTCTTTTTTTAGTGCCATTTTGTTTTCTTGGTTTTTTGGATATGTATTGCATGACCTAACTCAATTAAACATGACGGGGAGTCTTTATGAATTGGATGATTTTGGTGAATCCTATAGAATTGTTTGGAAAAATTTATTTTTGCCCTCATTGGTATTGGGAATACGGCCATTGGCTGTTATTATCCAATTACTGCGAAGCAATCTTCTGGATGTCTTGTCTAAAGATTATATCAGAACGGCCTATGCTAAAGGGCTCTCTAAATATCAGGTCGTTTTAAAACACGCTTTAAAAAATGCATTAAATCCAGTAATAACAGCAATATCAGGCTGGTTTGCTTCCTTGTTATCTGGCGCCATTTTTGTGGAGTACATCTTTGGTTGGAAGGGTCTGGGAAAGGAGATTGTAGAGGCATTAAATCAATTGGACATACCTGTCGTAATGGGAGCTGTAATTGTCATTGCCTTTCTTTTTATTATAATTAATATTGTGGTCGATTTAATATACATCTATCTTGACCCGAGAATTAAAACCATTTAAACATGAGAGATCAAATTGTTGCTGGAAATTGGAAAATGAATAATGACCAAATTCAAACAGAGACTTTATTAACACGACTTAAAACCTATAAAATACTCAATGGAGTTCGTGTGATGGTTGCTCCTGCTTTTACTCAATTGTCACAAAGCAAACAATTACTCAACGGTAGTTGGATCAAAGTTGCTGCTCAAAACATGAGTGCAGCACCATCTGGAGCTTACACGGGAGAAGTCTCAGCAGGAATGTTAAAAGGAATTGGGGTGCAAATAGTCATTCTCGGGCATTCAGAAAGAAGAGCACTCTTTCACGAAACAGACACACATTTGGCAGAAAAAGTCAAAGCAGCGCTTACAGCGGATATGGAAGTAATTTTTTGTTTTGGTGAAGAACTCGAAGATCGTAAAGCAGGGTGTCATTTTGATGTGGTTGAAAAGCAACTCAAAAACGCACTTTTTGATCTGGAAGCAGCGGCATGGAAAAAAATCATTTTGGCCTACGAGCCTGTATGGGCCATAGGCACTGGTGAAACTGCAAGCCCACAACAAGCACAAGAAATGCATGCTCATATTCGTAATCTTATTCTAAATCGCTACAGCCCAAGTCTTGCTGAAGATGTGTCCATACTTTATGGAGGAAGTGTAAAGCCCAACAATGCAAAAGAGATTTTTGCCGGAGCAGATGTAGATGGTGGATTAATAGGAGGAGCTTCCTTAGATGCAGAAGATTTTATGGCGATTATCAACGCTTTTTAAATCATGGCGCTCCCTTATTTTGGTTATTTTTTTACTGTAAATCCCAAATCTCCTTGGGATGAAATTTTATTGGCTCAGCTTCAAAACCTCCCTTTTGAGAGCTTTGAAATGACGGAGCAAGGACTTAACGCTTTTGTAAATGAGTCCGATCACTATGAAGGTTTTTTAAACGCTGTTGCGCTTCTGAAAAACCCTAAAGTAACAATAACTCATTCTAGAGCGTATATCGAACCTGAAAATTGGAATGCCAAATGGGAAGAGGCTTTTAAACCAATAACTGTGGGTAAAGATTGTGTGGTTCGAGCAGATTTTCATCCTTCATTTAATAAAAAATATGAAATCATCATCAATCCAAAAATGAGTTTTGGTACTGGCCACCATGAGACTACCTATATGATGTTATGTTTTGCTATAAAGCATGAATTTTTGGGACAAAATGTATTGGATATGGGGTGCGGAACGGGTATTTTAGCAATAATGGCTTCCATATGTGGGGCAGAAACAATAGATGCGATAGATAATGATCCTTGGTGTATTGAAAATTCTAAAGAAAATGCAGAGAAGAACCACTGCGCTAATATCACTGTTGCTTTAGGAGATACAGTACCCACTCAAAAAAAATACGATGCAATATTTGCAAACATCAACCGTAACGTACTCATGGAACAATTGCCCGCTTATACAGCCGTGTTGAATAAAAAGGGATCTCTTATGCTTTCAGGTTTTTATGAAGAGGATCTTCCTGTTCTTGAAAAACGATTACAAGAAGTTGGTCTTTTTGTTTTAGAAAAACTAAAGAAAAATAAATGGTGTGCCTTAACTTGTTCAAAATGAGTAAAAAAAAACCAAATTTAGTCCCTGAAGAAAGTGTTGAAGTAGAGACTCTTCAATCTAAAACGCATGAGATTATTTTATACAATGATGATGTAAATACCTTCGAGCATGTCATAGAATGTTTGGTGAAAATATGTGAGCATTCTTACTTACAAGCAGAACAATGCGCCTACATTGTTCATTTTTCTGGAAAATGTGTTGTGAAATCAGGTAATTTGGAAGAATTAATTCCGAAATGTACAGCGCTTCTGGAAAAAGGACTAAGTGCTGAGGTGGTCTAACTCGTATTTGATTTTTTTCTTTCAAAGAAATCAGCGACCTTTGAAAAAAATGCTAAAACACTGACGTATAATTATTTTATATGGACGTGTTTTTCTTAAAAAATATGCAAATGAACTCGAAAAATCTAATACTCTTAATACTTATGATCTCTACTCTAACTGCTCGTAGTCAAAAAAATGAGGATCCAACAATTTATCAATTTAAAGTAACTAACCTAGAAGGGGAAGAATTTGATTTTAATACGCTTAAAGGTAAAAAGGTAATGATTGTAAATACAGCTTCCAAATGTGGATTAACGCCCCAGTACAAAAAGCTGCAGGAACTGTATGAGAAATACGGTGATAAGGATTTTGTGATTGTTGGTTTTCCTGCAAATAACTTCCTATTTCAAGAGCCGGGAAGCGATGAAGAAATTGCTACTTTTTGTGAAAAAAACTATGGTGTTACTTTCCCTATGATGAGTAAGATTTCTGTTAAAGGAAAAAATATGCATCCTGTTTATCAATTTTTAACTCAAGAATCTAAAAATGGCGTTTTGAGTTCCAGTGTATCTTGGAACTTTCAAAAATATTTGATAAACCCAGACGGTAGAGTCGTAAAAGTAATTTCACCAAGAACCCAGCCAGATGATCCTACAGTCATTTCATGGATTGAAAACTAAATGAAAGAAGCGACTGATTTTAAAACTTTATGTGTTCATGCAGGCGAGTTGAAAGACGAGCAGTACGGGGGTGCTATTTCACCCTTATACATGTCTACTTCTTATGCCTTTAACGATGTTGAAATCAATCAATATCCTAGGTATTTCAATACACCAAATCAAAGAGGTCTAGCAAAAAAAATTGCTGCATTGGAAGGTGCAGAGGCAGGGATGATCTTTGGATCGGGGATGGCTGCAATCAGTACAGCACTTTTGTCACATCTCAAAGCAGGAGATCACATCATTTTTCAAGATGACTTGTATGGGGGAACGCGAAATTTTGTCAAGCACGAATTTTCCAAGTACGGTATCGATTATAGTTTTACAAAAGGAATTCAAGCGGTAGATTTCGAAAACGAAATTAGAAGTAATACCCAGGGTATTTACATAGAAACACCTAGTAATCCCACTTTAAAGATCATAGATTTAGCCTCAATAAGTAAACTAGCTAAAAAAGCAGGTATTTGGACAATGATTGACAATACTTTTGCCAGTCCTGTAAACCAAAATCCTATTGCCTTTGGGATAGATGTGGTTCTTCATAGTGCAACCAAGTATTTAGGGGGTCACAGCGACATTTGTGCTGGTGCTGTGGTTGGCTTACAGCACACCATAGACACTGTGTTTGAAAGTGCCAAAAATTTAGGAGGTAGTTTGAGCGATTACACGGTTTGGCTTTTGGAGAGAAGCATTAAAACACTTTATTTACGCGTGCAGGCTCAAAATGCCAATGCCCAACGGTTAGCAGAATTTCTTGAAGGTGAAACTTGGGTGTCAAAGGTCTATTATCCTGGTTTACCCCAACACCCCGACCACCGTATTGCCCAACGTCAAATGAAAGGATTTGGCGGTATGCTTTCTTTTGATTTGGTGCCAGAATTGGATTGTAAAAAGTTTCTTTTGGGCTTGGAATTGATTAAACCCACTATGAGTTTAGCAGGAATTGAAAGTACAGCTTTAAGTCCAAGACTTACCTCACATGCTCTTTTGACAGAGGAGGAGCGACAACAACAGGGTATTAGCTCACAAATGGTTCGTTTTTCTGCAGGTATTGAAGCTTTTGAAGACCTTAAAAAGGACCTATTACAAACAGTAAAAAAGCAGCAATCATGATTGATATTCTGGCTTTTGGTGCCCATCCAGACGATGTTGAATTAGGTTGTGCAGGTACCATAGCAATGTCCGTTGCTCAAGGAAAATCTGTAGTGATTGTAGATTTAACACAGGGGGAACTGGGAACACGAGGCACTGCAGATCTCAGAAGGCAAGAAGCCGAAAAGGCGGCTGCATTACTAAAGGTAAAACAAAGAGAAAACCTTGCTTTTAAGGATGGCTTTTTTGCCAATGACAGTGCCCATCAACTCAAAGTGATTCAGAAAATACGAGAATACAAACCAGAAATTGTTTTGTGTAATGCTCTTAAGGACAGACATATTGATCATGGAAAGGCAAACCAATTGGTCAATGATGCTTGTTTTTTGAGTGGATTAGCAAAAATTGAAACCTCAGACGCTGCAGGTCAAATGCAACAAGCATGGAGACCCAAATTGGTCTTAGAATATATTCAATGGGATGACATTATTCCCAATATAGTTGTCGACATAACAGGCTATTTAGATAACAAAATGGAGGCAGTAAAGGCCTATTCCAGTCAGTTTTTTGATCCCAATTCAGAGGAAGACCATACTCCAATAAGCAGTGAAAATTTTCTAGACAGTGTAGAGTATCGCGCAAGAAATTTTGGAAGACTTATCGGAACAGAGGCAGGAGAAGGCTTCACTTCACGTCAGCTTCTCTCTGTCGATTCATTAGACACTTTGATTCGATAGTCATGTCGCGAGTGGTGAAATGGGGTGTTTTGGGTTTGGGAAAAATCGCCCACAAGTTTGTTTCAGATTTGCAGTTGGTAGAGCGATGCGAGCTGGTTGCAGTAGCCTCATCTAATGAGGAACGGGCAATTGAATTTGCGAAGCAATATCATGTCAAACGCGCTTATGGCTCCTACAAATCTTTATATAAAGATGAAGAAGTTGAAATCATTTATATCGCTTCACTAAATCAAGAACATTATAGACAAACTCTTGATGCTCTTCGACATCGTAAAGCTGTTTTGTGCGAAAAACCTCTAGGCATCAATCAGCAACAAGTAAAGGAAATGAGCCTTTTTTCTGAAGCACAGCAAGTGCTTTTGATGGAAGCCCTTTGGACGCGGTTTAATCCAGTTTTTGATCAGCTATTACATTGGATCAAGGCTGGTGAGATTGGTGCTGTACGTTATATCAATGCAAGTTTCAGTTTTTATGGGTTAGATTATGGGTTAGAATCTCGATTATTTAATCCTGAAAAAGGGGGAGGTAGTTTATTGGATATCGGAATTTATCCGTTATTTCTTTCTTATTGTATTCTTGGAAAACCCAATTCAATGAAAACTGCAGCAATCAAATCTTCTTCTGGAGTTGATGAACAAACAGCAATGATTTTGAGTTACGAACGTGCTCAAGCTGTGCTGTACTCATCTTTTGCTCACCAAGAGGAAATGCGAGCAACTGTTTGTGGCGAAAAAGGAGAAATTTACATCGATTCGAGATGGCACGAAGCCTCAAGCCTTACTCTTGTAAAACAAGGTGTGCCCAAAACACAAACTTTTGATTTAGTAGGAAAAGGTTATACCTATGAAATTAAAGAGGTAAACGAGTGTTTGAGAAAAGGGAAGCAACAGTCTTTGAAATGGACATTAAAAGACAGTCTAGCATTGATTCAATTGATGGATGAAGCTAGAGTTCAAAATGGAATCTACTACCCTGGTGAAACCAATTGAAGAGAACTAAAAAAAGCTTGTTTGCTAGTTAAAAACAATTAAATTTGCATTTCAGAAATGGTGGTTGTAGCTCAGTTGGTTAGAGCGCCTGATTGTGGTTCAGGAGGTCGTCGGTTCGAGAATTCCTCCTAACTCCTTCTCTTTAGTAGATTAAGACATGTATTGCAATATTTTTTATCGTAAAATGCCAAATACGTGCCAAAATGGAATTGTCTTATCCAAAAGTTAAGCGTAAAGCTAACGGTGAATACTTCATTGAATTTACTCTAAAGTCAAAAAGAATACGATTACTTAATGGTCAGAGGATTAAGAGTCAACTTAGACCAAACGACTTCCCTTTAAAAGAGAGGAAGGCTAATGCAATACTATTGGCTAAAAAGGTTTATCACTATTTAGAGAATAATAATTATTCTTTTGAAAATAAGGCGCCAAGAAATGAATTAGAGCTTTATGACTATTTAGTCAAAAAGAAATTGACCGAACCTTTGTCAATAAAATATAAACGCACTTTAAAATCTATTGCTAATGACCTAAGAATACAAGTTATTAAGCAAAAAAGAATCCCTTGTGAGTTTATTAATCAATATTTGTGCAAATATGACAACCAAACCAGTTTCAACACCATGAGAGGCCATTTAAACGCTCTTTTAAACTATTTGAAGGACAATGGGTTTGAAGTAGAAACAACCTCTTTAAAGCCAAGAAAACAGACTGAGAGACTTCATAAACCAATTGATGATATTGTTGTATTGTTAGATGAGATTAAAAGCTTTAATAGTAATCTATATTTATGCTGTTTATTGACCTACGGATGTTTGCTTCGACCCCATAGAGAGATACGATTATTAAAATGGGAAGACTTTAGTGATGATTTGAAGTATATTTCTATTGGAGGTGATAGGGTTAAATCAAAACGAAATAGGATAGTGCCTGTGCCAGAATTTATAAGGAAACAACTATCCGTTGGCAAAAAGGAAAACAACATCTTTACAAACACCCCTATTGAATTTAATGAGGACTATTTTAAGACACTTTGGGGGCGTTTTAAGAGGGCTTCTAAACTCATTGAACAAGACCAAATACTTTACTCTTTTAGACACACAGGAGCTATAGAAATCTTTAAAAGAACAGGTAGTATAACCAAGCTACAGAAAGCTATGGGACACTCATCTATTAATGTTAGTTTAACCTATTTAAGAGGATTAGAGATACCTGAACTTAATGAAGAGGATATGCCGATGATTTGAATTATTATTAATTATTTTTTAAATTTTCTAAATGTGAAATAATTTCATTCATACTTTGAGAATACTTTTTCATCAATTCTTTGTACATATAAACTCTTTTTTCAGCATTACTCAAGTAGCCTAAAAATTCAGAATCTTTGAATAAGTTTTTGGGTAATTTAAAATCGTAAATTATAGTATTTATGCTAACTGAATTATCTAATTCTTCAATTTTTAACCTATAATTGATTTTATCTAATAATGCTTTATCAAAACTTTCAATAAAAAAATCAAATTTTAAATCTGCAGCATTTTTTCTGTCTTCCAAATGTTCATATAAGTCCGAAATTTTTCGCCTAAAAACATTGTCGTCAATTAATTCAAATGAATTTGTGTTTAATAGCTGATTATAGGCTCCCTTTTGTGGAAAAAATGATATTGCTGTTTTTGCAGAAACATTCGAAATGTGGTATGCTAATATTGAATCTTTCAATGTCTTATTTTCTGACTGTTCAAACAATGTTTCTATGGATTCTAAACAATCATTAAGAGCATCATTTACAATTTTTAATTGAATTATATCATCATTAATGGAGAGGTATAATTCATCTAAAAGAATATTTTTTTGATTTTCCCTTTGAACATTTTTTATGTAATTATCAATTCCAAAGGATGATAAAATACCTAAAAAAACAACTAAAAAATCTAAAAAATATTTTTTGATTTCACGGTGATTAATCATATTGGATTTAAAGCATTCACGCCTTTATTTTATGATTTCAACTTGATTCTAAACAGTTTTGGATTATTAAGGAAACCTGTTATGTACAAGTAAGATTCATCATCATTAAATGTGCAATTTGTAATTTGACCAGAATTTATTCTAGCCATTAATTCACCTTCCGGAGATATTATTAATAATCCTCCTGGCCCTGCTGTAAATATATATCCACTAGAGTGAACATCCATTCCATCAAAGTCAGTTCCATTATTATATTTAGTAACTAAATCATTCCCTCTAAAAAGGGTTTCAGATTCATTATTAGCTAAATTTATTTTTAGTATTTCCGAATCACTGTTAGAAAAAGGCTGCCCCATCTTATTAACATAAAGAAACTTTTCATCTGGTGATAAGCCTAAGCCATTTGGAACACCAGGGCCTTCATCCAAAGCATTTAAAATATTATTTTCCTTATTAAATTTAAATACACCATTAAAATTTAACTCTCTTAATTCACTATCAACAAATTCAAACTTTTGAGGGTCAAAAAAAGCGAAAGCTGGGTCAGTAAAATATATATCTCCATTTTTTGCAACTATTATATCATTAGGACTATTTAGT
>Ga0181565_10001583_pt1 | contig 17356 bp, 17 predicted proteins | sample 101ome_16_FD_129661 | JGI IMG/M metagenome (GOLD analysis project Ga0181565, IMG submission 129661) | Coastal salt marsh microbial communities from the Groves Creek Marsh, Skidaway Island, Georgia - 101401AT metaG (megahit assembly) | ecosystem: Environmental > Aquatic > Marine > Intertidal... | reverse complement strand
TATATGCAGGTACTTCAGACGCAATAGGTATGTATGAGGGTGAAGAGGCAATCATAGATTTTAAAACTGCTAAAAAAATTAAGAAAAGAGAGTGGATTGAAGATTACTTTCTACAAGGTTGTGCATACGCATTAGCACATAACGAAATGTTTGAAAGCAAAATCAAAAAAGTAGTTATTCTCATGGTAGATCGAGAGAGTAACTTTGCCGAATTTATCATCAAAGACGACGAGTTTGAACATTATTGCAATAAATGGGCTAATCGTTTAGCAGATTATTATTCTAAGTAATTGTAAAAGTGATAAATACTACTAAGTTAGGAGACTTAGTGTGGCAGAAGACAACAACAAAATAATAACACGAATACAAAATAGAAGGGGTTTAAAACAAGATCTCCCTAAACCTTTGCGTCCTGGTGAAATTGGATTTGCAACAGATACCAGACAAATTTATATCGGTGCAGATACATCTGTTGTAAGTGATTCTTATAATAAAGTTGCAAAATTTGAATCAGGGCTGTCTATTAGTGCTGAAAGTGTTACCAGATCCTTATCTAATGTACAGATGGTTCAATTTCGTGTTCCACACAAAAGATTTCCTAGAAATACATTCGACGGCACTGTAGACAGTGTAACTTGGACTCCAACTAGTAATGCAATACAAGGAGATAGTTCAATAGGCCCTGTGTTTGCTACAGGTGAAACTGTTTTCACAGATATAAGTACAAACGTTGCATTTGGAAATGAAAGCATGCGTGTTGTTAAGAACGGCACTGTTATAAGTGCTGACACAACAGGTAACGGATCTCACAATAATATTTCGAGCGGAGCAGATTATTTCTTTAGTGCCGCAGGAACAACAAATTCTGATGTCCATAAATTATCATTTAGAACTAGACCAACTAATAAAGATGAAATTGGTATTACATATTATGGTAATGCTGATGTGTGGAGTGCTATAGACAGTAACTTAAATGATATTAATCCTTCACAGCCAACAGGTGTTCCTCCATTTCATGTTAGATTGGACAGCGAATGGAATGACAGTGACGGAACCACATCAAGATTAAAACATAGATTCTTAGATCAAAAAAATGTTGTTCTTTCGTCTAGTACTGGCGTAGGCTTTATCGGACTTAGCCCAAAACATATTATTGTGGCTACAGAAGTATTGCATCCACCGGCAGAAGTAGTGCAATGGAACCAAGTTACTGTTCCTTTAGGCACATTGTATTTAAGTAGAAATAGAACAAAGAGTAGCTCGTCTCCTCTTACTGCAAATGCTTCAACAGGTTATTACGATATAGCACTAAATTCAATTGATGAATCTAATTTTAGTTCTTCGGGTGGTTTTTTAAATTCTAATTTAGTTAGTGCAAGTGGTTGGATAGATGGCAAGGTTTTACCTTATACAATGACTGGCAATGTATTAACTGTTAATACAAATGGTAATGTTGGTTTTATAGGTAGACGTGTATCGTCAATTGATACTACTGGTTTGTTTGTAAATACATCAAGCGGAATAACAACATCAGACACTGTTTATATTTACGATCCAAACGGTGCTACAGGACAAAATACAAATACTTTAACTATAAATTCAATCGAAGGTGACAAACTTGTTGTTGGAACCACACTTACAGCAAATGCTAATATTGATACTGATGTTTTTGTGATTGTTTATAAAGGCGGAAGTTCTGCAAATATTTTAATCGATGAAACTAATCACGGTTACAATGGCTCTAATGTCGAGCTAACTGGTGGACCAAACAGTTTAAGTGGAACCTTTGCAACACATAAAATCACCGAGAATGCTTTTAGTTGTAATGTAACATCATCTGGTGTAACAGTTACATCTCCAGGAAATGTAACATTGAGGCCTGATGTATCAGCGGCTGACGTATATGTTACTCCCGTTGATAGTTTAGATGTTAGCGGTAATGTATCACTAGATACAGTAGTTACACATTTTAATGAGAATGTAAATAGATTTAAAATGAACTATGTGCCTGGCACAATCAACAAAGTTTATATTACAGAAACAGAAAGCGAAAGTAAATTATCAAGCGGTTTTAGAATATACGATGATGCTAATGTAACTTTTTCAAACTACTTAAAAATTACACCAGACAACTATACTAGAGATAATAGTACAATTAAATCTAAATTAGAGAACTGGCTAATTGATGTACAGAATGCAAACACTAATTTATTTTCTGAGCTTGCTGTTAATGAATTTTATAGCGACACTGCAAGGACATCACCTAAATACAAATCAGGCGGCTGGCAATTTAGCGGTATAGATAGTACTTTAAAAGAAGTATCTTTTGATAGTAGCGAAGAAGCAAGAAACTTTACTAAAGTTTTGAATAATATATATTTTGATAGCGAAAGTCCAGAAGTTAAAGGCCTACTTAATGTAAAAACAAACATTGAAATATTAACATTAGAAACACAAGAAGCAGGCACTGCTGACACAATTTATAGCTCACCAGAAGCATTTACAATTTTACCAGGAGGCCCATATCCGGGCACAGTTTCTAATTTAACATTTGATGTAACAAGATATGATACAATTTTTATTGAATATGCACTTATTGATGGTGACTCAGATGCAGACCCAAATACTACTTACAAAAGAATTGGTTCTTTACTAGCATCTGCAGATATTAGAAACAACGGAGTCCTAGTAAACGATACCTATACAGATTTTACATCCAATATCGCGGGCAACGTTAACATAACCGGATCTGTTATACCTGATGGCTCAGGCAATTACCAACTACAATTACAATTTAGAAATACACTGGTTCCTAGTACTGAATTGCAAATGACTTATATTAAACGTAGTTGGGATTCTGCTGGTTAATGTTCTTTGACCATCAATCCCCAGAAGAAAGATTAAAAATTTGGCGGGAGTTACGCCATCGCGATTTCGAATCTGTAAATGATTTACACAAAGAATTTAGCACTATAAAAATATTGCAAAGATACTTAGATTATTATACTCCTAGCAGTTGGCCTAATCCTTTTGAAATAGTAAGCGAAGGGTATTTTTGTAAGTCTGGAATCACATTAGTTTTAACAGCAACATTGATTAATAAAAATTTCATTACTAGCGAAAATTTAACGTTCTTAGTGATAAGTAATACACTAGATGGGTCCGATGGGCTAGTGTTATTAGACAACGGACTGGTTTATAATTTTTCTGATACAGTAGTAACAGAACAATTTGCAATAGACAATTCAGTTGTTTTTACCAAGCACGTTGTACCAAAAAATCAAATCTGTTCTTGACTTTAATACTGTTTTATACTATAATAAAATCTAGGTAAATATTACTACAATTAACATTTGAGGACACACATGCAGGTTACAAAAAGAGACGGCAGACAAGAAGATATCAATATTGATAAGTTGCATAAAGTCGTCATGTATGCCTGTGAAGACATTACAGGCGTAAGTGCAAGTGAAGTAGAAATTCACAGCAAGATTCAATTTTCAAACGGCATATCTACAAGTGATATACAAGAAACATTAATTAAGAGTGCCGCAGATTTAATTTCAGAAGAAGCACCTAACTATCAATTTGTTGCTGGTAGATTGATTAACTATCATTTGCGTAAAATGGTTTACAATCAATTTGAGCCCCCATGCCTTTGTGACATAATTAAAATAAATGTTGATAGAGGTTTTTATGATTCAGAGTTTTTAGAATTATATAGTAAGGAACAAATTAATCAATTACAAGAATTTATTGACCATAGCAGAGACGAATATTTAACTTATGCGGCTATGGAGCAAATGCGTGGAAAATATCTTGTGCAAAATAGAGCAACAGGCGAAATATTCGAGACACCACAAGTTGCATACATGATGATTGCCGCGACACTATTTGGCAAGTATCCTGAAGAAACAAGAATGAAGTATGTTAAAGCATACTATGATGCAATTAGTACATTTAAAATTAGTTTGCCTACTCCAGTTATGGCTGGTGTGCGTACACCGCAGAGACAGTTTAGCAGTTGCGTACTAATTGAATCCGGAGATAGTTTAGACAGCATAAATGCAACGTCGAGTGCAGTAGTAAAATATGTAAGTCAGAAAGCAGGCATCGGTATTGGTGCAGGCAGTATTAGAGCAATCGGCTCGCCTATTAGGAATGGAGATGCAACTCACACAGGAGTTATTCCCTTCTATAAATTATTCCAATCAGCAGTAAAAAGTTGTAGCCAAGGTGGCGTAAGAGGCGGTGCCGCTACACTGTACTACCCTATTTGGCACTATGAAATCGAGGACATGCTGGTTCTCAAGAATAACAAAGGCACAGAAGATAATCGTGTAAGGCACATGGACTATGGTGTGCAGTTTAACAAACTCATGTACGAAAGATTGATCGCCGGCGAAAACATTACACTTTTTTCTCCGCATGATGTGCCGGGATTATATGACGCATTCTACGCAGATCAGGACAAGTTCAAAGAATTATATGAAGCGGCGGAACGTAAAACAAGTATTAGGAAGAAGTCTATTCCTGCTATTGAATTGTTTTCTGCATTTGTGCAAGAACGTAAAGACACAGGCAGAATTTATTTAATGAATGTTGACCATGCTAACACACATGGAGCATTTATTGAAGAAGTAGCACCAATTAGACAAAGTAATTTATGTTGTGAAATTGATTTACCAACTAAACCTTTAACAAATGTTGATGACCCCGAAGGCGAAATAAGCCTATGTACATTAAGTGCTGTAAATTGGGGTGCAATCAAAAATCCTGCAGAGTTTGAAACTGTTTGTGACTTAGCAGTAAGGGCACTAGATGAACTGTTAGATTATCAAAGTTACCCTGTATTAGCGGCAGAACTTAGCACAATGAATAGGCGTCCGTTAGGTATTGGTATTATTAACTTTGCATTTTGGTTAGCCAAGCATGATACTACATATCAAAATCCTAATTTAGAATTAGTAGACGAGTGGGCAGAAGCATGGAGTTATTGGTTAATCAAAGCAAGTGCCAATTTAGCAATAGAAAAAGGTGCTATACCAAAAGTTATGGAAACTAAGTACGGCCATGGAATTACTCCTAACCAAACATACAAAAAAGATGTAGATGAATTAGTTAAACACAAAGAACGTATGGATTGGAAGGATCTTCGTAAGCAGTTAAAAGAAACAGGTATTCGCAACAGCACATTGATGGCATTGATGCCTGCAGAAACTTCTGCACAAATTTCAAACAGCACAAACGGTATTGAACCGCCACGCAGTTATGTTAGCATTAAGCAAAGCAAACATGGTGTGTTAAAGCAGGTTGTACCACAGTATGCTAAACTCAAAAACAAGTATGACTTGCTGTGGGATCAAAAATCACCAGAAGGTTACTTGAAAATTTGTGCTGTACTACAAAAGTATATTGACCAAGGTATTTCGGTAAATACATCTTACAATCCTGAGCATTTCGAAGACGAAAAAGTTCCTATGAGTATGTTGTTACAACATCTCATCATGTTTTATAAATATGGCGGCAAACAATTATATTATAACAATACTTTTGATGGCCAGGGAGAGATAGATATTAACAAAGACCAACCAGTTGAAGTAACAACCGAATTTGTTGAAGACGATGAAGAATGCGAGAGCTGTAAGATTTGAAGAAGAAAATGAGCGTTTTAGATATTAAAAATAAATCCGATCATACAAAAGCAAAAATGTTTTTGGATGATAATGGTGGCATGGGCATGCAAAGATTTGATACTCTAAAATATAAACAATTTGATAAAATAACTGACAAGCAATTAGGCTTTTTTTGGCGGCCAGAAGAAGTTGATATCTTGCGTGATGCAAAAGACTTTAAAGATTTATCTGCTCACGAACAACATATTTTTACTAGTAATTTAAAAAGACAGATTTTACTAGACAGTGTACAAGGTCGTTCGCCTAACTTGGCTTTTCTGCCTATTGTGAGTTTGCCAGAACTGGAAACCTGGATTGAGACTTGGGCATTTTCAGAAACTATTCACAGCCGTAGTTATACTCATATTATTAGGAACGTATACAGTAATCCAAGCAAGGTGTTCGACGAAATGCTTGATGTAAAAGAGATTGTAGATTGTGCAGATAGCATTACAGAAAACTACGATAAATTAATTGAATACAATCAAATTAGAGAGCGAGGGTTAGCCAGTTACGATTTATATGAACACAAAAAGAGACTGTGGAAATGCATAATGAGTGTAAACATACTCGAAGGTGTGCGTTTCTATGTATCATTTGCATGTAGTTGGGCTTTTGCAGAACTCAAAAGAATGGAAGGTAATGCAAAAATTATCAAACTAATTGCACGTGATGAAAATGTACACTTAGCAAGTACACAACAAATGCTAAAATTTTTACCGCAAGAAGACAAAGACTTTGCTAAAATTAAAAAAGAAACAGCAGAAGAATGTAAGCAAATGTTTATTGATGCTGTTGAACAAGAAAAAGTTTGGGCAGATTATTTGTTTAAAGACGGAAGTATTATTGGATTAAATGCAGATCTACTAAAACAATATGTAGAATTTATTGCGGCCAAAAGAATGCATGCCGTTGGCTTAGAAAAGGTATATAATATGGGTACTAATCCTTTGCCGTGGACACAAAAATGGATCGGTGGAGGCGAAGTACAAGTAGCACCACAAGAAACAGAAATTAGTTCATATGTAATTGGTGGTACAAAACAAGACGTAACAAACGACACATTTAAAGGCCTTAGCCTTTAGGAGACACAATGTATAATACAGAAAATTTAATCGGTGACGTAGTCACCATCAAAGTATCCAGTGGCATCGAAATATTAGCAACATTAATAGGTGTTGATGAAGAATTTAGATACCTAACTGTAACGCATCCTAGAAACTTAGTCATAAACAGTGATTCTGGTGAACTTGCACTAGTACCATATGTTTTTACTAGTTCGGCAGATGAAATTGTAATGAATACTAGCGAAATATTGTCAGTATCGCTAACTGCAGAAGAAAGTAAAGAAGATTATCTTAATCTAGTAGAAAAAGATGAGCCATCTGACGAAGTAATTGTTTCTGAACATATTGTAGAAGAAAAGTCAGATAAATAATTATATGCCAGGAATTGCAAGAAAAGGATCAGACAATGCTAGAGGTACAATTACGGGCCCTAGTTCTTCTACTGTCTATGCAGACGGAAAGCCAGTTGCTTTGCTAGGCGATATAGTTGCTGGTCACGGCCTGGCGCCTCACAGCAATCCAAGACTAGTAAGTAACGGTGCTCAAAAAGTTTTAGTAGACGGTAAAATTCCTGCTAAAAAAGGCACACAAGCATCTTGCGGACACTCTGTAACGCCTGGTTCTAGCACAGTTATAGTGCCATAATGTCAACTTTAATATCAGTAAAAGGCCCACATGCTAGAGGCCTTGATGATAACATTCGAATACAATGGAACATGGGTAATTCATGTAATTACGAGTGTAATTACTGCCCTACTGTATTACACGACGGTTCTAAGCCATGGTTAAGCACACAGGTATACATTGACACCATCGAGAAGATATCAACGCATTACAACGCATTACAGCAACGCACAGACTATGAATTAATAGGAGGAGAAGTCACTGTAATACCCGGATTTGAGGATATTATACGCAAAATAAGCGAATATAATGCAACTAGTACAGTGTATACTAATGCAAGCAGAACCATTAATTGGTGGTCTAAATCCAAACATTATATGGATAATGTAATACTCACTTTTCATCCCAAATCTCAAGATAAGGAACATTTTGAACAAGTGATTGATGAAATTAAAGATCATGTTTATCTAAGTATTAATATTGCCGGTATTGGCGGACAAGTAGACGAATTAGGAGAATGGGTAGAACAACTTCGAGAACAATTTAAGGACTGTGATAAAAACAGATATTACAATATCAGTATATGTGTTAAAACCATGTATGAGAAGTTCTTAGGGCGTCACAGCAAGCAGGAAACCTTTTACAATTACTCTGACAGCGAGTTAGAAGTATTAAGTAGACCTGGTATCAAACCTCGGCCTATGCCGCAAGAAACTGTAGAAGAACAGCAAACATTGCCGCAAGAAAATGCAGAACCGGTAATCGACACTAGCAATATGACTGAATTTATATACGATAATGGTAAAACCATCTATGTCCAAAACCACCAAATTATTAATGAAGGTTTAAATGGATTTAAAGGTATGAAATGCCATATAGGTTATGAATCCCTTAATATAGATGCAACCGGTGATATTTATAGTAGTTGGTGCGGTGCAAAAAACTTCGGTAACATTACACAAATAAACAGTTGGGAATTGCCTAAGGGTTATACTGTTTGCCCATTCGATTATTGCAATAATATATCAGATATTGCTATTAGCAAAACGGTGTAATTTCCGAAAACTTTTTATAATGTAAATCATAATCATTTAGGTTTGCTTTATTAAATTTGTTTAACACTCCGCAAATTTTTAAGTTATAATCACTGTCTAAGTCTAATTTTTTTCCATCCCAATCGGGACATAACGCATTTGCAAATATGCTTGCACGTTCTAAATTTTTAATCACGTGACCGCTCAAACTTACAATAACATCGTTATTATCAGAAAGCCAGTCATCGGTATAAGGTGTGTGCGATACATATGGTTTATTTAAGATAGAATCTCCGTTAACCGGCTTGACAAACATTTTAAGTCTATGCCAGGCCTTAGTAGTTTTAACTAGAGTTTTTGGTTCGTTTGAGTCAATCGAATGTACATCATATAGCCAATTAGAATGTTCGTCGATAATACTTGTACAGAAACCACTGAGATTATATCCTTTTTGTTCTAAATAAATCCATTGGTTATCTTGACAAATTTGTTTTATTTTATCATTATTGTTGTGCTTAAATACTGTGTTTTCGAGCATAACATTTTTATAATCTTTACAAACATCGAGTATATAATCTACGTCAGCATTTAAAAATACTTTGTCAGATATTTTTAAAAAAAGCATAAAATTGTATTTAGATATTTTTTCTATGTGCTTTCCTACATTACTACCATATGTAATAATAGTACAATATTTTTGTTTTTCGTTGCAATAATCTAACAAATCGTCTATATAAGTGTACGATAATGAATCGCCATAAGTACAATTAAGTGTAATATTGTTGACGTTCTTTTGATCTAATATATGTTTTACTATGTCAAAATCTAATTCTAAATTTAAATTTCTAGCACCAAATCGGTGATGAACCCATTGTCCCTTAGGAGATAACGGGTTGAAAATTGATGTATTAGTTGTAAGATCTAAATGTATATTCATAAAAAAAGCACTAAATATTTAGTGCTTTTTTATTTAAAACTAAATCTTTTTGATTATGGTTTTTCAGTTCTTGCTGGTGCAACCGCATATGAAATAACTGCGTCATATGTGTTTGAATCAGTATCGTAATAATATTCATCAGCACCATCCAATTCAGATGGATCAGTCTCATAAACACCTACTTGATATTCTTCAATATACGTTCTACTAGCAATTTCACCTTTTACTGCAAAGTTATATAAACCTGGTGCAATATTTGCTGGAGCAAGTTCTGCATTTGATGTATCAACTGTTAACACACCTGATGCTACATCAAATGACATCCATGGTGATAACGGACTAAATTCTAGTACAGAAACATTACTTGCATTTGCATTTAATCCTATATCAACAGTAGTAGTATTACCATATGGTATTGTTGCAACAATACCAGAGGATTTATCTGCTAACGTTATATCAGCCGCATTAGGTACAAATGCAATAGAGTAACTAACATTAGCAAAATCAACAATCTTACCAGCCGCATAATCTCCGTTAGAGCTAATAGTATCATATGATAGTCTAGTATTACTATTGGACAATGAATCGAGCCCGGAGGCTGACTGATAGCCCTCTGTTATCAAAATACTTCTTTGAGTTCTTGCATCGAGACTTGGATCTTTTTCAATCCAATGTGCATAGCATCCTGCAACTATACCTGCCGCTGGACTAGTGCCTGTAAAATCTAAATAATTTGTAGTATTAGCAAAATCACTGACGCTTACATCAACACCTACTGCAAACACATCAAGTTTGGCACCGTTGACCGGATTTGTAACTACTGGAGTTGTAGTCTCATCTACATAATCGATCAGAGGCATATTTGTAAATGACGCTACTACTGGATTTTGAAAATTGGTTATATCCATTGCGCCAACAGTTGTGATTGTATCTAAACCACCTGGTGAGTAGTTGTCTACTTCATTACTTTCGTTACCTGCTGAAGCAACTAATAACAAGTTGTTATCTTGTAACTGGCTTAATTTTTGATCTATTAATTGGTTTTTTGTAGCAATCCAAGGCATGCAAAGTACTTTAGGTGTAGTTGGTGTATTTGCGTTATGGTCAACTAAGACTTCTTCTAGAGCATCTACAACTTCACCTACAGTGATTGTGCCATTTGCTGTATTAAACAGTTTAACATTTTTAAGTGTTGCCCCGGGTGCCACACCAATATTTTCTCCAACGATCAAACTTCCTACGCCAGTGCCGTGCCCGTCTGTGTCAACAAATCCTGTAGCACTTGAAACATTATAAAGATTGCTTACTGATGCATTAGCAAACTCTACGTGATCGGTGGTAATACCTGTGTCTAGCAAATAAATTGTTGTGCCGCTACCGGTATAACTAGGGTTCCAATTTGGTGCGCCAGCACCTGTTATAAAATTTCTTGAGGAATATGTTAAATGCTGTACGTTATATAATGCACCTGAGTGCGTAGCAGTTAACGATTCTCCTTCTAGTTCATAATGTGATATGCCTGTTAATGTTGCTAGTTGCTCCGGGGTTATATCTACTTTAAAAGTAAGTGGTAGTGAATAAGTTTTACTTACTGTACCACCAGCACTTGTAATAGCAGATGTTGCCGCTGAACTGTCAGCATGTACAGAACTATCCATTGATAATATGTATGATGCCATTTTAACTCCAATTCTCAATAGTGATTTACTAAGTATATTTATCACTTTAATGGATATTAAAAAAATATTATGATTAAAAACAACCTTTTTACACTCGATTCAGATCTAGCAATGTGTCAAATTAATATGGAACAGCGAACTGCTGACGATAATGCACTAGATATCATTTACGAAAATGTAAAAGACATCAAACATGCACACATTTCGTTGAGTGGCGGAGTTGATAGTCAATTATGGGTGAGAGTATGTGAGCATTTTAATATTCCTTATTCAGCAACAACATATCTAACTACTTGGAACGGTGCACCAATAAACACAGATGATTTTACTTGTGCAAATTTGACAGCACAAAAATATAATTGTAACTGGGATGTGATAGAAATTGATATCGAAAAGTTTTTAAAATCAGACGAGCTAAGAACTACTGCAAAGCAGTACAAATCCAATAGCCAACAAATATGTTTGCATTTACATTATTTAAAAAAAGTTATAAACAAAAAGAGCACATTTCTTTTAGGCGGTGATGCAATGTATTTAGAGGTAAAAAATAATAAGCCTGACTTAACAATATTAACTCAAGATACTATTACTACTGGCACGCCGTACTATAGATTTTTTGAAACTAACGATGTAAAATTTATTAAAGATGTAGCATATTTAGATAGCAAAATGCCATCAATATTACTAGATTACAATTTACAATTTATTAAAGAACGTAAGAAACATTTAGAAATAAATTCTAATGCATCATCTTTGCCTACTGAAAGATTAGAAGTCAAGTCTTATCTTTGGGAAAGTATTTTGCCAGGAACTGTAAACACATTAATAAAAGTCGGAGGTTTTGAAAGACTTAAAAAGCATTTGGCTATGAAAAGTGGAGTATATAATCAATTCGATATTGAATATAGAATCCCCCTACAAAATTATATGCGTAACGATTCAAGCATGGCAGTTAACAGCCCAATGCGTGTTGTTTATCGAAACAAAGAAATTATAGAAAATTATAAAAAGAAATTTAATAATGCTATAATAAAATACAATAGCACTCCTATTCAAGAATATCTTTTTGATTTTTAATCAAAATACCACCTTTTCATTAACTAATCTTATAATCATAATAAATACAGTTTATAATTTATTATAATTTTAAGTTATAAGTTACCTCCGCGAGAAACATGAATAATTTTGATTTTGACAAGTTCAAAGATAAACTTGAAATAGCGACTCTTTGTACAATTTTTATTTTTACAGTACTAGCAATTACGCCTACTGTCTAACCTAGAGAAAGATGGAATTTTTAATATTTTTAACATTAGGTATAGGTATTAGTTATCTTTATCTCAAACATGCACCAATGCACGACTTACGAACTGCAATTTTTTATGCAGAGCATGTAGCAAACCAAAAGCACAAAAATGGTAGAAACTAAAAACTACACAGAAGCAACTCCTAAACAAGTTGCAGAATGGGAACAAACAGATTTTTTCCGCAAAGGAGATTTTGATGTTATGCAAATGTTTGTTGTTATTCCCGCCGTTATACAATTTGTGACTGTTTGCATGATGTTTGGTGTGTTTTGGTTAAACAGCAAAATATTTTGATAAAAGCAATTTTAAAGGCTGTAGCCGGGATCGGAAACTTTGAATCGTTTCAACCTACACCTTTAAATATACTACTATTTGCTTTAGCAGTGGGTGGACTATTCTTATCCATTGTGTCACTGCTACTTTTTTTAACATCTTTGATATAAGGAATATAAATACTAGTATGGCGTATGTAGTATCTAGTGCCTGTGTCGGCTGTAAAGACACAAAATGTGTAGAGGTTTGTCCTGTGGACTGTTTCTACGAAGGTCCAAACATGTTAGTGATCAATCCGGACGAATGTATTGATTGTGCTTTGTGTGAACCTGAATGCCCGGTAGAAGCAATTTATTCAGAGGATGAACTTCCTAGCGATCAAATAGACTTTATAGAAATTAATGCTAGAAAGTCAGAGGAATGGCCAAACATAACAGAAACCAAAGAACCCATGGCCGATGCTTCTCCCTACTCTGTAGCAGAAGCAATTAAAGTAGTTCAATTAGATTAATGTCTCCAGTTATATACACAAAAAATGCAGTATCAGACTCTGTTATTTCTACTTTGATAGAAATTTACAACAGCAGTAAAGATTATCAAACCAAATCGATGAAAAAAGTCAGCGGGCAAACTGACGAAGTGTTAGAAGTTTTAAAAGGTGTTTCTACCATAGATACTAACAGAATACAAATTTGTCATTTTTACAAACATTCTACACCTTACTATCCACACACCGATTATCATTTTTTAGAAAAAGAAAATATAGTAATGCCCTTGCAAGTGTTTAACGGCGCAAATCCTTACTTAATTGTGTTTGATCAGTGGTTAGATGACGATGGTAAAACATGGACTTTTGAAAGTAACACAACCTTTTCTCACAATACAGGAATATCAGGAAGACCTTGTGATTATAACATTAAAAAATCTACCAATAAAGAAATAACAAAAGCATTATACAGATATCTTTCGCATTATCCTAAAGATTATTGGTTTGGTCTATCTGGCGATCCATACGAATTTAAACCAGGCAATACTATACAATTTGACTCGAAGCGATTACATGCAACTAGTAGAATGCACTGTGAAGCAAAATTGGGCCTTACAATCAGGTATAAGGCATGAAATATTTTAGAAACATTTTAAATAGTCGCGAGTGTAAAACTCTAATAGACATGTTACAAACATTACCAGAAAAAGTTGAAACGTTTGCAGGAGAAATAGTAGATCGATTGCATGTATCACCGGAATGGCATTATAACTTTTATAGGCTAGGAAAAGCAGAAGTAGAAGATTACATATTAACTATCGAATCTAAGATACCAATTGATATTGTTAGTTTTAGAATTATGCACTATCCTACAGGTGCATTAATTGGCGAACATAAAGACAGTTGGCATCCAATAGACGGACCAAGTGACTGCGGCATGACTATACAATTAAACAATCCCAAAGACTATGTTGGCGGGGAATTTTTAATGAACAACACTGTTACACATTTAGAAGAGGGCGATGGCATCTTCTATGAATATCACGAGCCACACCAAGTTAAAAAAATACGTCACGGCGAACGATGGATAGTTAATTTAAGAGCAAAATTAAGATAAATACTGCTATAACAATAACATATTACACAGGGAGTAATAATGGCAGTAAAAGATTTCTCGATCCGCGATCGCGGACTACTATTGAGCATGTTTGCTCATCAATGTTATCAAGAACCAAAAGACCTGTTTAAGAAAAGACCTGGTATTAAAAATCTTGATTTACTTAAAAAATTTTTAAACAAACCTTTACCACCAACATACATAGATGTTGACGGAGCACAGGCTTATGTGATGAGTGATAAAGATGATGTATTAATTGCATGCAGAGGTACAGAACCAACAGCACTAAACGATGTGGTAGCAGACCTAAAGATGTTTCCTGTACCACACCACAAAGGCGGTAGAGTACATAGAGGTTTTTACGGTGAGTATAACAAAGTTATTCAAGGCATCAAAGATGCACTTGCTAAACATAACAAATCCGGCAAGAAAACTGTATGGGTATGCGGTCACAGTTTAGGTGGAGCAATGGCTGTATTAGTTGCGGCTGAACTACAACCAAACGGTGGACTACATACATTCGGCCAACCAAGAGTTGGTAATGGAGAATTTTTAAAATGTTTAAAGGATGTGCCGTACTATAGATATAGAAATAATAATGACATAGTAACTGCTGTTCCGCCGAGTTGGTTATTTTTTAAACATGGTGGTGTGCTTAGGTATATTAATACATATGGTAACATTAGGCCAGCAACGTATTGGCAAAGATTTAAAGACAAGTGTAGGGGTCATTGGATAGCACTCAAATCGTTTAACCTTATAGATGGCTTTGCAGATCACTCCATGGGACTATATCACGAGTACTTGTATAACATGGATGACAAAGGAGAGCAAATACCTAAGTAAACATGTAGTATTATAAATTTAAGTAATATCGATAAATACTGTTATACATTTTATTAAAGGGTTTAACATGTCAAATAAAACACCATACGAAATAAGACTTGATTTGGTTCGTGAAGCAAAAGAAATCCTTCAGGCTAGAGCGAAGAACCCTGAGGATATGCCAACAACAGAAGAAGTTTTAAAAGAGGCTGAAAGACTTAACGAATTTGTTAGTAAAAAGCCAGATCTAGGAAGGTAATTCATTAAGCCCCTATAATTTATAGGGGTTTTTTCTGATAAAAAACTCTTGACTCAAAAACGTTTCTCGTTTATACTAATAACAATTAAATAAGAATGTGCTCGGATAGCTCAGCAGGTAGAGCAGTTGATTTGTAATCATCAGGTCGCAGGTTCGATTCCTGTTCCGAGCTCCACTTTTGGGGCCGTAGCTCAGTTGGGAGAGCGACTGGTTTGCATCCAGTAGGTCGCAGGTTCGACTCCTGTCGGCTCCACCAGAAGCGGGAATAGCTCAGTTGGTAGAGCGTCTGCTTGCCAAGCAGAAGGTCGCCAGTTCGAACCTGGTTTCCCGCTCCAGTTGGTATAAGTATAAGAGTTAATTACACATAGGACCATATAATGGCAAAGAAAAAGACAAACACAAAAAAACCACAACCAAAAACACAGGCGTCTCAGCCAACAGAAACTAATAATCCAGATTCATTGCATCAACTTTTAGATGCTAAAATTGAAGTTCCATTATCGGTTCTCAGAAATAAGCATATTTTTATTGCTACACCATGTTATGGTGGCCAAATTGGTGAACCTTATTTTAGAAGTATGATGCGATTTGCTATTATGTGCAATAAGTATGATATCAAATATACTATCAGCACACTTGCAAATGAAAGTTTAATTACCAGAGGTCGTAATACACTAACCAGTTTCTTTATGGAGAACAAAGATGCAACACACTTGTTCTTTATTGATGCTGATATCGAATTTAATCCTGAAGATATTTTGCGTATGGTTGCGTATGACAAGCCTATTGTGGTTGGTGCTTATCCTAAGAAAGCAATTAACTGGGACAGCATCATAAAAGCATCTAGAAACAATCAAGAAGAAACACCTGACACAATTGAAGGCCACAGTTCTAACTATGTAGTAAACTTTGATTTCTTAAAAGATAAGGATGGTAAACCTAAGCCACAAGTACAAGTAGTTGACAACTTAGTAAAATTAAAAGACGGTGGCACTGGTTTTATGTGTATTAAAAAAGAAGTTGTGCAACAGATGTTTGACAAGCATGCAGATTTAAAATATGTAAATGATATTAATGTTGATCCTAAATTCGAACCATTTATGTATGCATTGTTCGACTGTATCATTGATCCGGATAGTAGAAGATATCTATCAGAGGATTACACTTTTTGCAGACGCTGGCAAGATATGGGCGGAGATGTTTGGCTAGATCCACGTACAGCACTCAATCATGTAGGTCATTACACATTCCGCGGCAATATTAGAAAATTATTTACAGGAAAAAGCGATGGCTGATAAAAAAATATCAATCTTATTACCAACAAGAGGAAGAACCGAAGTATTAAAAACCAGTATTATGACACTACTGGATAACGTAAACGATCCCATTTGTTTAGAACTACTTTTTGGATTAGACGAAGATGACAGTGATGTTATCGAATATATCAAAGAAGAATTAGCACCAATTTTACAAGAACATGGCGTTGAAAGCAGAGCAAATATTTTCAAACCTCTAGGCTACGAAAACTTGCACAATTATGTAAACACTCTTGCTCAAAGTGCAACAGGAGAATGGTTATTCTTTTGGAATGATGATTGCTTGATGCAAACAAAAGATTGGGATACTGTAGTAAACAGTTATACAGGACAATTTAAATTACTAGCACCCAAAGATAATCATAACGGCCATCCTTATGCTATATTACCAATTATTCCTAAAGATTGGTTTATACTAATTGGACATTTAAGTCAAAACGCACAAAATGATGCTTGGGTAAGCCATATTGCATATATGTTAGATATATTTGAAAGAATCGATATAGAGATTATACACGATAGAGCAGACATAACTGGTAATAATGACGACGAAACATTCAGGAATCGTAAATATATGGAGGGCAATCCAGAGGACCCAAGGGACTTTGGCCATCCAGACATGCAAAATGCTCGTGTAGCAACAGCACACAAAATTGCTTGGTTCTTAGAAAAAACAGGTAGAGATACGTCGTGGTGGGAAAAAGTTAAAGCAGGTGAGCAAAATCCATTTGAAAAAATGGTTTGGGCAGAAGGTGT
>Ga0181565_10001581_pt1 | contig 17362 bp, 14 predicted proteins | sample 101ome_16_FD_129661 | JGI IMG/M metagenome (GOLD analysis project Ga0181565, IMG submission 129661) | Coastal salt marsh microbial communities from the Groves Creek Marsh, Skidaway Island, Georgia - 101401AT metaG (megahit assembly) | ecosystem: Environmental > Aquatic > Marine > Intertidal... | reverse complement strand
TAACACCACCATGGGTTACGGCTTGGGCACGGCCGGGGCCTCGGCGCTCAACGTCAGTGCCGGCAAGCGTGCCATCAGTGTGATGGGCGACGGTGGTTTTTGGCATAACGGGTTAACCAGTGGCATTGCCCACGCGGTATTCAACCGCAGCGACAACTTAACGATTGTGGTGGACAACAGTTACACCTCCGCCACCGGGGGTCAAGATATTCCCTCGTCGGTTGCCAGTAACCCCACGCGTAGCACCGGACACGCGATTGCTGACGCGGTCAAAGGTGTCGGCGTGCGCTGGGTGCGCACCATGCGGCGCACCTACGATGTGGCGGGCTTGCGTGACATGCTGCGTGAGGCGCTCACCACCTCTGAGGCTGGCCCCAAGGTGGTGATTGCACAATCTGAATGCATGCTCAACAAACAGCGGCGTGAGCGTCCAGCGCAGCGGGCGCGCTTGCGCCAAGGGCGGCGGGTGGTGCGTGAGCGTTTTGGCGTAGACGCAGAAACCTGCACGGGTGATCATTCGTGCATTCGCTTATCGGGGTGTCCATCGCTGACCGTGAAGCCCAACCCCGACCCATTGCGCACCGATCCGGTGGCGCATGTGATCAACAGTTGCGTTGGCTGTGGCATGTGTGGTGAGGTTTCGCACGCGGCGGTGCTGTGCCCGTCGTTTTATCGCACGCGGATTGTGCAAAACCCCAGCTTGCCCGAGCGTGCGTGGTACGGCCTACGCCGCTTGGTGTTGGGCGCTGCTCAGGGCGTGTTGGCCAAGCGTCGCGCCCGTTGGGCGTTTTAATCGTGGCGTCCAACACCAGCGAGCAGGCCAGGCCCATCACCATCGCCGTGCTCGCCATGGGTGGCGAGGGTGGCGGCGTGTTGGCCGATTGGCTGGTGGCCATGGCCGAGGGCAACGACTTTATTGCGCAAACCACCTCGGTGCCTGGGGTGGCGCAACGCACAGGCGCCACCGTGTACTACGTGGAGCTGTTTCCGGCCGCTGCCGCACGCCAAGCGGGCGCGCAGCCGGTGTTGGCCCTGATGCCGCTGCCGGGTGAGGTGGATGTGGTGTTGGCCTCTGAGTTGATGGAGGCTGCACGCGCCGTGCAGCGCGGGCTGGTAACCACCGCTCGCACCACGTTGGTGATGTCCACCCACCGTGTATACGCCATGACTGAAAAAACCGCCATGGGCGACGGACGTGTGGACTCCGCTCGGCTATGGGAGCTGGCCTCACAGGGTGCGCGTCAGGTGGTGGGCTTTGACATGGCTGAGGTGGCTCAGCAGCAAGGCAGCGTCATCAGCGCGGTGTTGTTTGGTGCGTTGGCGGCATCGGGGGCGTTGCCGTTTTCACGTCAAACCTACGAAGACACCATTCGTGCCGGCGGCATTGGCGTGCAGGCGAGTTTGGCGGCGTTCAACGCTGGCTACGCCATGGCCGAGCAACCGCCCCAGCCACCGGGCGAGACCGATAAGCCGGTGCCCAACACCACGCTGGCGGCAGGTGCGGCGGGACTCGACAAGCCCCAGGGCTTGGCCGCGCACGCCCAAGCCTGGGCCGACCGGGTGTGGGAGGCCTATCCGGCCGGTGCGCGACAAACGGTATGGGAGGGCCTGCGCCGATTGGTGGACTACCAAGACGTGGCCTATGCCGAGGCCTACCTCAGTCAACTCGATACGCTGCGCGAGGCGCTTGAGCCGACGCTGCTCGAGTCGGTGGCGCGCCATTTGGCGCTTTGGATGAGCTACGAAGATACCCCAAGGGTGGCCGACCTGAAACTGCGTCAAGCCCGTTGGGCGCGGGTGCGTGAAGAGGTGCAAGCGGCGCCGCACGAGGTGGTGGAGGTGTACGAATATTTGCACCCACGCTTTGAGGAGGTGTGCGACACCTTGCCCGCCGAGTGGGCCGCACGGATCGAATCAAGTGGTTGGATGAGCGGTTTGCTCAAGCGCTTCACGCGTTCGGGTCGGGTACTGCACACCAACGCCTTGCATGGCTTTATGTTGCTGGCGGTGGTGGCCGCCATGCGCCGCTGGCGACGCCGTACCCGGCGCTACGCGCGCGAGCACGCCCATATGCACGCGTGGCTGCAGCGTATTCGCGGGCTGGCCAATGCATCACCCGCGCTGGCCTTAGAGGTGGCCAATTGCCAAGGGCTGATCAAGGGTTACAGCGACACCCATGCTCGCGGTTGGGGCAACTTCACGCGCATCATGGAGGTGCTGGATCAGGCGCCCACGCCGTTGCAACCGGATCAACTCAAAGCGCTGCGCGAGGCGGCGCTGGCCGACGACTCCGGTAAGGCGTTGGATCAGGCGCTGCTGTCGTTGCGTTCGGGTAACACCGGCGGGCGCCACATGTCGGTGTGACGCAGCATGGCCATTACTCGCGTCATGGCGTCCAACCGGTAGGCCGCACTTTCGCTGGGCTTGTACGAGAAAAAGCCTTGCCCCGTCTTTAGCCCCAGCTGTTGGTTGTGCATCATGCGCTCAATGATGTCGGGCGTGGCGTAGCGTTCGGCACTGACGCTGGCGGCCAGTTCACGGCTGGCGTGATACAAAATATCGGCGCCACCAAAGTCAATAAATTCCAGCACCCCCAACGCCGCAAACCTTAGGCCCAGGCCGTAGCGCGTGGCAATGTCCATGTCTTGCGCGCTGATGATGCCTTCATCCACCATGCGTGCCGCCTCGTTCATCATCAGGGCTTGCAGCCTGGGCACCACGTAGCCCGGGGCTGGGCCGCACACCACCGGCAGCTTGCCCATGGATTGCAGCAACGCGCGCGTGCGTTGCACGGCGTCGGCACTGGTGTCCGGGTGGGTACTGATTTCCACCACTGGAATCAAAAATGCCGGGTTAAGCCAATGCATATTAAAAAACCGCTCGGGGCGGTGCACCAAGGGCGCCAGTTGGGTCACCAGGATGCTGCTGGTGGTAGACGTCAGAATGGCGTCGTCACGGCAGTGCTGGTTGCACAACTCAAGCGCGTCTTGCTTGGCTTGCAGGGTTTCGGTTACGCCTTCAAAAACCCAATCGGCGTCGGCCAACACCTCAGGGGCTTGCGCGGCGTCGGCCCATTGCACCCGTTGCGCCAGGGGTTGAGCAAAAGCCTCGTCAAAGGCGCCCAACTGGGCCAGCATGCCCATGTTGGCCAGTACTTCAGCGTGCCCTTGTTGTGCCAGGTCGCTTTGCGCTTCGGGCGTGCGTTGGCGCGCGTCAAGCACCGTGACCTTAATGTTGGCGTAGGCCAGCGCCGTGGCCAAGCCACGCCCCATACGGCCGGCACCCAGGGCCACCACATGCGGTGCGTGCACCGCGGTCATGCGTGTGGCCCTTGATCAAGCGCTGCGTGCACCGCCGCTTGGCTTTGGTTGGCCAGACCCAGGGCTTCTAGGGTGCGGGGTCCATGGCGCAGGTCTTGCCCCAAATACGCGCCCACCATCGCCAAAATACCGTGCGCCACCGGCGCCTGCGCGCCCGCCCAGCGCGCGGTGGAGGCCAAAAGGGCCAGCCCCAGCACCACATCTTCGGTGATGTAGCGGTGCGTAAAGAGGTCGATGTGCTCCCGCCAGTCGCCCGATTTCACCAACTGTCGATGCGCGTCGCCATACATCCAACGATCGTTTTGGTAGTGGTCGGCCAACGGGTAATGGGGTGCGCCGTACCCCAGTGCTTCGCGTACCGCAATACGCTCTTGATCAAGCGCATCGGTGACCGCCCGTACCACCGGTTGCGTGCCCTCGTTGTGAATATCCCAGCGCTCAAAATGCTGCAGCGGCGCGGCATTCATGATCATCAGCGGGGGGTGAATCACGGGCCCAGCGTTCATCAGCGCACCCGATAACGCGTTGCCGCAGGGGTGCACCGAGGCATAGGCCCGCTGGATCACCGCCATGGCATGGTCGGTTTGGGCCGCTGGGTAAACCCCAGTCGGCAGACGCACCGCACGCGCCGACACGTTCACCGAAACTGCGTCGCGGCAGCGCGCCAAGTAGGGCAAGGTGCCGGTTTCTGCCCACGCCACGCGCGCTTGGTTGCCGGCGCTGCGCACCTGTTGCGCCATGGTGTAGCTGCCAAACGTGCCAGGGGCCAAAAACACCACTTGCCCGTCTGTCAGGTGCGGCGCCAGGGCCTGGGCAATGTCGTCTTGGGCTGTGGCGGGCGTGGGCAGCAACAGCAGTTCGGCGCCACGTACGGCTTGACCTATGTCTTGGCAAAGCGTTGGCAGAGGCACCTGATGCTGACCTTGCGCGTCGGTTAAACCCAGCGTTACAGCCTGGCGCAGCGGCTCAAAGGCCTCATGCTGACGGCGCCACCAAGTTACATCGTGCCCCTGCAGCATCAGGTCGGCGGCGGCGGCGTAGCACCCGTGCCCGCCCCCTAAGATGGCCACACGCATGGGAAATATCCTTAAAAATTGAGTGAAAGTATTTTGAACTTGAAATGTTTACTTGTAAAGTATCGTCGTTGACGTAAGGTAACGCGTGGCTCATTTGACGCAAGCGTTGGCGCAACAGCACAAAGGAATGCTATGAAAATCGTATGTGTAGGTGGCGGACCCGCAGGTTTGTACTTCGGCCTACTCATGAAAAAGCGCCACCCCGGGCATGAGGTGGTGGTGGTGGAGCGCAATCGCGCCTACGACACTTTTGGCTGGGGCGTGGTGTTTTCTGACGCCACCATGGGCGCGCTGCAGCGTGCCGACCCTAGCAGCGCCAAAGAAATTTTGGGTGCTTTCAACCATTGGGATGACATCGCGGTCCACATCAACGGCGCCACGCACATCTCCGGTGGCCATGGCTTTTGCGGTATCGGACGCAAGCGTTTGCTTAATATTCTTCAACGCCGTTGTGAAGAAGTCGGTGTGGAGTTGGTGTTTGAGACCGAAATTCCTTCCGACGAAGACATTGCCGCACGCTATGGTGCGGACTTGGTGATTGCCTGCGACGGGGTCAACTCGCGCATTCGTGAGCGATTTGCGGCCACCTATCAGCCCGATATCGACGTGCGCCACTGCCGCTTTGTGTGGTTGGGCACGCGTAAATTGTTTAAGGCGTTTACTTTCGCATTTGAGCAAACCGAGCATGGCTGGTTTCAGGCCCACGCTTATCAGTTTGACGGTGACACCTCAACCTTTATTGTTGAGTGCCCCGAAGAGGTATGGCAGGCGGCTGGGCTTGAGCACATGACACAAGAGCAAAGCATTGCGTACTGCGAAGGTATTTTTGCCAAGTACCTAGACAACAAGCCCCTGATGTCCAATGCCACCCATCTGCGTGGCTCGGCTATGTGGATCAAATTTCAACGTGTGATTTGCCAGCACTGGACCCACTGGGTTGAGCAAGCCAATGGGCGGCGTGTGCCTTATGTGCTCATGGGTGACGCGGCGCACACCGCGCACTTTTCAATTGGATCGGGCACCAAACTGGCCCTTGAAGACGCCATTGCCATGGCCGATGCGTTTGACACCTGGGGTCATCAAGCCACGCAACTGCCCGAGGTTTTAAAGCGATACGAAGACGAGCGCGCGCTTGAGGTGTTGAAAATCCAAAACGCCGCGCGTAACTCAACCGAGTGGTTTGAGCGGGTCGAGCGCTATGTGCACATGGACCCAGCCCAGCTGACCTACGCCTTGCTCACGCGCAGCCAACGCATTTCACATGAAAACCTCAGGCTCCGTGACGCGCACTACGTGGCCGAGTACGAGCGGTGGTTTGCCCAACACATGGCTGAGTTGCCGGCCGATGCGCCGCAGGTGACGCAGGCGACACCGCCCATGTTTGTGCCGCTCAAGGCGCGCGAACTGACCATAAAAAACCGTGTCATGGTTTCGCCTATGGCCACCTATTCGGCCCACGATGGGTTGCCCAACGATTTTCACCTCATGCACTACGGCGCGCGTGCCATGGGTGGCGCGGGTATTGTGTTCACCGAAATGACCTGCGTCAGCGCGGAGGGGCGGATCACCCCTGGCTGTCCAGGGCTGTGGAACGAGGAGCAGATGCTGGCATGGCAACGCATCACCGACTTTGTGCACCAGCAATCAGACGCCAAAATCGCGCTGCAATTGGGCCATGCCGGGCGTAAGGGTTCAACCCGCCGGGCGTGGGATGGCATTGATCAGCCGCTTGATACTTCGGCCAGCGGCGAGGCCAATTGGCCGTTGTTGGCGCCTTCGGCTGTGCCGTACATCGACGGTGTGAGTCAGGTCCCAGCGGTCATGACCGAGGCCGACATGGACGCGGTGTGTGCCGACTTTGAGCATGCCACGCGTTTGGGCGTGCAGGCTGGATTTGACTGGCTGGAGCTGCACTGCGCCCACGGCTACTTGCTCTCTGGCTTTATCTCGCCGCTCACCAACCGCCGCACCGATGCCTACGGCGGCACACTTGAGAACCGCTTGCGCTTTCCGTTGCGTGTCTTTGCCGCCATGCGTGCCATTTGGCCACAAGACAAGCCGATGTCGGTGCGTATTTCGGCCCACGACTGGGTGGAGGGCGGTATTACCCCAGACGACGCGGTGCAGATCGCCCGCGCCTTTAAACAAGCGGGGGTGGACTTTGTCGATTGCTCCTCGGGGCAGGTTGACCGCCGCGAAAAGCCGGTGTACGGTCGCATGTTTCAAACGCCATTTGCCGACCGCATTCGAAACGAGGCAGGTGTGAAAACGATTGCCGTTGGCGCCATTTCGGAGGCTGATCACGTGAACAGCATCATTGCCGCAGGTCGCGCCGATTTATGCGCGGTGGCGCGTCCGCATTTGGCCAATCCAGCGTGGACGCTCACCGAAGCCGCTCGCATAGGCTACCAAGCTCAGGCGTGGCCCAAGCCCTACGCTTCGGCCAAGCGTCAGCTGGAAACTCAATTTGAGCGCGCCGTGGCACCAGCCGCGGTGGCGTCCCCCTTGTCTGTTACCAAGGCCCCGTCATGACCGAGTCCGCCCCATCTACCCGCCATCTGCCCGGCCAGCCGCATCAATTGCCCCGGCATAGGCATGCCATGGCCGCTTACCAAGGCGAGCACATTCATTGGCAGTGTCACAACGGCATTGCCACCGTAACCCTGGCGCGGCCGGAGCGCAAAAACCCTCTTACGTTTGAGTCTTACGCCGAGTTACGCGATCTATTTCGGGCGTTGGCTTACGCCGACGACGTGCACGTGGTGGTGCTCACGGGTGCGGGTGGTAATTTTTGCTCGGGTGGCGACGTGCACGACATCATTGGCCCGCTGACCCAGCTTGACATGCCTGGCCTGTTGGCTTTTACGCGCATGACCGGTGATGTCATCAAAGCCATGCGTGCCTGTCCGCAACCCATCATTGCCGCCATCGATGGCGTGTGCGCCGGCGCCGGGGCATTGCTTGCGTTGGGCTCGGATTTGCGTATGGGCACGGCGCGCAGCTCGGTGCATTTTTTGTTCAATAAGGTAGGACTGGCTGGCTGCGACATGGGTGCGTGCGCGTTGTTGCCCCGCGTCATCGGACAGGGTCGCGCGGCTGAGTTGCTCTTTTTTGGCCGAGGCTTAAAAGGGGAAGAGGCTGAGCGCTGGGGCTTTTACAACCGTCTATGCGAGCCCGATGCGCTGGCCAGCGAGGCCCAGGGCTGGGCGCAGCGTTTGGTGCAAGGCCCAACCTTTGCCAACGGTATCACCAAAAAAATGTTGCACCAAGAATGGAACATGGGGGTCGACGAGGCCATCGAGGCTGAGGCCCAAGCGCAGGCCTTGTGCATGATGACGAATGACTTTCACCGTGCGTACCATGCGTTTGTGGCCAAGCAAACGCCGGTTTTTGAGGGCGATTGACATGACCGCAACGCCGGCACCCGTCAGTGCCATGTCGCAGGCCGGCATGGCGTTGCCATGGTTTGACGACGCGCACCGTACCCTCAAAACCGCGCTCGATGCCTGGGCCGCTGAGCACCTGAAGCACCACGAGCCCGAGGGTCGGGCTGCCGTTGATGCACGCTGCCAGCAGCTGGTGCAGCAATTGGGTCAGGCCGGTTGGCTGCGCCATGCCGTGGCCGGGCGCACCTGGGGCGGGGCTGCCGACGCCATTGATACCCGCAACTTGTGTCTGCTGCGCGAAACCCTGGCGTTTCACGATGGCCTGGCTGACTTTGCGTTTGCCATGCAGGGCCTGGGCAGTGGCACGCTGGCCATGTTCGGTGCGCCGGCACAACAGGCCGACTGGTTGCCGCGTGTGGCACAGGGTGAGGCGATTGCCGCCTTTGCCCTCAGCGAGCCGCAAGCGGGCTCAGACGTGGCGGCCATGGCGTGCCAAGCCGAACCCGACGGTCAAGGGGGTTATCGCCTCAACGGCGAAAAAACCTGGATCTCAAACGGCGGCATTGCCGATTTCTACACGGTGTTTGCGGTTACAGAGCCCGGCGCGGGCGCCAAAGGCATCAGTGCCTTTGTGGTGCCGGCCAGTCAGCCGGGGTTGCACATTGCTCAACGTATCGACGTGGTGGCCCCGCATCCGCTGGCTACGTTGCGTTTTGACCAAGCACCGGTGGCAGCCAGCCAACGCATTGGCGCCGAGGGCGGTGGTTTTAAGCTGGCCATGGCCACCTTGGATGTATTTCGTACCTCAGTGGCTGCGGCTGCCCTGGGCTTTGGCCGGCGTGCGCTGCACGAGGCGCAACGTCAGGCCCGCGAGCGCAAGATGTTTGGCGGGCGTCTGGGCGACTTTCAGTTGACCCAAGCCAAGCTTGCCGACATGGCCACCGAGCTTGAAGCGGCGGCGCTTTTAACCTACCGCGCGGCATGGCTGCGTGATCAGGGCCAGCGTGTCACGCAAGAGGCGGCCATGGCAAAAATGTACGCCACCGAGGCCGCGCAACGCGCCATTGATGCGGCGGTGCAAATGCACGGCGGACGCGGCGTTACCAAGGGTGAGGTGGTGGAGTCGTTGTACCGAGAGATTCGGGCGCTGCGCATATACGAAGGCGCCACCGAGGTGCAGCAGCTCATCATTGCGCGCCAGTTGCTTAATGAGTCTAGGACTTAGTATCTCGCCAACGGAGGTATCACCATGTTTCCTGAACTTGCCCCCAGTAGCCATGTTGATTCGTTCACCCGTGACCACTTGCCGCCAGCGGCGCAATGGCCCGCGTTTGTTTTTTCTCGACCTGAGGCGATCTACCCCGAGCAAATCAACGCCGTGGCGCAGTGGTTGGATCAGGCTGTAGCCCGTGGCCATGGCGATCGCCCCGCGTTGATTGGGCACGAGCAAGACCAGAGCTTTGTCTGGAGTTACGCCCAGCTGCTCGAGCGGGTGGTACAGATTGGGCATGTGCTGACGCACGATTGCCAACTGGTGCCCGGGCAGCGGGTACTTTTGCGTGGCGCCAACACCCCCATGATGGCGGCGTGCCTGCTGGCGGTGATGCGCGCTGGACTGGTGGCGGTACCCACCATGCCGTTGTTGCGCGCGGCCGAGTTGCGCGTGATTGTTGACAAAGCCCAAATCGACGTTGCCCTGTACGACGCCAACCTGCCCAACGAGCTCGAGCCCTGCATGGCGCAAGGGCAGCAAGCGGGGTTGCGTTTGGCCATTCCTTTCAGAGCACCTCAAGCCGATGATGGGCTAGAGGCCCGCATGGCTGTTCACCCACGCGTTGGGGTGCCGCACGCGGCCGGCCGCGACGACGTGTGCTTGATTGCCTTTACCAGCGGCACCACGGGCAAGCCCAAGGGCACCATGCACTTTCAGCGCGATCTGCTGGCCATGTGCGATCTGGTGCCGCGCCATCTGCTTGCCATGGGTCACGACGACGTGGTGTGCGGCACGCCACCGCTGGCGTTTACCTTTGGGTTGGGCGGGTTACTGGCGTTTGCCCTGCATTGGGGCGCGTCGTCCATCTTGTTAGAAAAATACACCCCCGAGAGCCTGCTGCAAACGGTGCAGCGCTACCGTGCCACCCAAATTTATACGGCGCCTACCTTTTACCGGCAAATGGCGGCGTTGGCCCAAGGCTTCGACCTGACATCGTTGCGGCAAACCATCTCAGCAGGTGAAGCCTTACCCGACGCGACCCGCCGCGCGTGGCGCGAAGCCAGCGGCATTGAAATGGTGGACGGACTCGGCGGCACCGAAATGATCCACATCTACATTGGTTCGGCCAGCGCCGAGGTACGCCCTGGGGCCATTGGCCGGGTGGTGCCTGGTTATGAGGCCATGGTGGTTGATGAGAACATGCAACCGGTTGCACCGGGCACGGTGGGGCGCTTGGCCGTGCGAGGCCCAACCGGGTGCAAATACCTTGCCGACCATAGACAAACCGAATACGTGCAGCAGGGCTGGAACCTGCCCGGGGATTCGGTGACGTGCGACGCCGACGGCTATTTTTACTATCAGGCGCGCAACGACGACATGATTATTTCGGCCGGCTACAACATTGCCGGGCCCGAGGTGGAAGACGCCTTGCTCACCCACCCCGACGTGTTGGAGTGCGCGGTGGTGGGCCTGCCTGACGAGGCGCGGGGGCAAATCGTGTGTGCTTACGTGGTGGTGAAACCCAACGTACAAGCCGACGCCGGGTTAGCGGAGGCGTTGCAGCAGCACGTCAAGCAGGCCATTGCGCCCTTTAAGTACCCGCGCCAAGTGCATTTTGTTGCCCAGCTTCCGCGCACCGAAACCGGCAAATTGCAGCGCTTTAAGCTGCGCCAAGCTGCCACTTCGTAACCCGTGCGTTACCCAACGCCGATTGAACTTATCAAAGGACACGCCATATGCCAACCGTATTACAACCCGCCAGCTGGCCCACCCCCAAAGGCTACGCCAACGCCGTACAAGCCAATGGGCCCTTTATTTTTGTGGCGGGCATGGTGGGCTGGACAGGTCAAGGCGAGTGGCAAACCGACGATTTTGTGGGCCAAGCCAAGCAAGCTTTGCAAAACATCGTGGAGACTTTGGCTTGCGGCGGTGCCGGCCCCCAGCATGTGGTGCGCATGACTTGGTACGTTAAAAGCAAGGCCGAGTACCTGGCCAACAGCCAAGCATTGGGCGCGGTTTACCGTGAGGTCATGGGGCGTGAGTTTGCCGCCATGACGTTGGTGGAGGTGTCAGACCTGGTGGAAGACCGCGCCAAACTGGAGATTGAGGTAACCGCGGCGCTAGGGTAAACCCCAGGGCATAACCCTGGATGACCCCAGTAGCGCGTGGGAGCCAGTGGTTATAGTATGGGAAGGTTTTTGGCTCTCACTTTATGGAGTACACATGAAAGTTTCGCAAATTGCACTGGTCGCGGCTGCCCTTGCCACGGCCTCGGTGGCATCGGCCACGGTCAAAATTGGTTTTGTAACCACGCTCACCACGCCGGCTGCCATCATTGGCAAAGACATGGAGAACTCGGTTAATCTGGCCATGGAGCATCTGGGTGGCAAGGCTGGCTCCACGCCCCTTCAGGTAATTTTTGCGGACGACGGTTTCAAGCCCGATGTCGGCAAACAAGCCACCGATCGCTTGCTTAAGCAAGACAACGTCGACTTTGTGGCCGGCTACATTTGGTCGCACGTGCTGCTTGCCTCGCAAAAATCGGTGCTCGATGCAGGCAAATTTTTAATCACCTCCAACGCCGGCCCAAGCCCCATGGCAGGCAAGCTGTGCAACAAAAACTTTTTCTCCACGGCTGGGCAAAACGATCAAACGCCCATGGCCTTGGGTGAGGTGCTGAACAAAAAAGGGGTAAAGTCAGCGTATGTCATGGCCCCCAATTACGCCGCAGGCAAAGACATGGCGGCAGGCTTTGAGCGCACCTTTAAAGGCAAGGTGGTGGGCAAAGATCTCACCAAGTGGGGAGCCGATGCGCAACTCGACTTCTCGGCTGAGTTGGCCAAGGTTCGTGCCAGCAACGCCGAGGCGATTTTTGTGTTCTACCCTGGCGCGGCCGGCCCGGCGTTTATTAAACAATACGAACAGTCGGGTCTAAGCAAGACCGTGCCCCTGTACTCGGTGTTCACGGTCGATTCGCTGTCGCTGCCGCGCCTGCAAAAGGCCAACTTCCAGGCAGCGGTTGGCTCGCGCACCACCCAACTGTGGGACCCCACGCTGGATAACGCGGCCAACAAGCGCTATGTGGCCGACTACAAAAAGAAGTTCGGCGGCTACCCCTCGTACTACGGGGCGCAAGCGTACGACGCCATCATGTTGATTGCTTCGGCGGTGAAAGCCGTGGGTGGTGATGTGTCCAATCCCGATAAGGTACGTGCCGCGCTTAAGGCAGCCAACTACGAATCGGTTCGTGGCAAATACACCTACGGTAACAACCACTTCCCCATTCAAAACTTTTACCTGCGCGAGGTGGTAAAAGACAGCGAGGGCAACTGGACCACCAAGGTGGTGGAGACGGTTTACACCAACCACGTGGATGCCTACGCAGCCGAATGCAAAATGTAATTGGGTAGCCTAAGGGCTACATGGGCGGGGGCCGGTGTTTTGCCGGCCCTTTGCATTGTTTAATTTATAAAGGCGCGCAGTGGACGGTTCGTTGTTGTTGATGCAGGTCATCAATGGCCTTCAGTTGGGGCTGTTGTTGTTTATGGTGGCATCGGGCCTGACGCTGGTTTTCGGCATCCTTGATTTTGTGAATCTGGCGCACGCCTCGCTGTACATGGTGGGCGCCATGATCTGCGCGTGGCTAAGCTATTTGGTGGGCGGCTTTGTGGTCGCGGTGTTGCTGGCCCTGCCATTAACCGCCCTGGTGGGGTGGGCCATTGAGCGATGGGTGGCACGCCGTCTTTATGCGCGCAACCATCTGGACCACGTGCTCGCCACATTTGGCCTTATTTTGGTGCTCAACACCTCAGCGCATTTGTTGTGGGGCCCCGAGGGCATCCCGGTGGCGCTGCCGGATTACCTTAAAGGCCAGTTGGTGTTGGGTGACGACTTGGTGCTGCCCAAATACCGCGTAATCATCATTGCTGCGGGCTTGTTGGCGGCTTTGGGCCTTTTCTGGTTGGTGACCCGCACCAAACTTGGCATGCTGATACGCGCCGGGGCATCCAATCGCCAAATGGTGGCGGCCTTGGGCATCAACATCGAGCTGTTGTTCACGGTGGTGTTTTCGTTGGGCGCGGTGCTCGCTGGCCTGGCCGGTATGTTGATTACGCCGATCACCGAGGCCTCGCTGGGTATGGGCAACGCCATCATCATTACCGCGTTTGTGGTGATCATTGTGGGCGGCATTGGCTCCATCAAGGGCTCATTTGTGGCGGCGCTGTTAATTGGCATGATTGACACCTTAGGACGCTCGTTTCTTGACGTGGCCTTGGGCTGGGTTTTTTCGGCCAATGCAGCCGAGAATTCCGCACCCGCGATTTCCGCCATGTTGATCTACATCATCATGGCGCTGGTGCTGGCGGTGAAGCCACAAGGCCTGTTCCCACCAAAGGTTAGGTAACGACCGTATGACACGCTCCAACTGGATCACAACCCTGGTTTTGGCGGCGCTGGCGGTGGTGCCGCTGGGGCTTTATTACGCCGGGCAGCCGTTTTGGTTAGACATTGCCTCCCGTTTGGTGATACTGGCCATTGCCGCGGCCAGCCTTAACTTTATTTTGGGCTATGGCGGCATGGTGTCTTTTGGACACGCCGCCTATCTTGGGCTGGGTGCATACGCCGTGGGCATTCCGGTGCATCACTCCATATTTGGCGGCTTGGATGTGCTGGGGTTGGCCACGTCCAACGGCTGGGTGCATTTGGGCTTGGGTTTGTTGGTGTGCGCGGTGTTTGCGTTGATCACGGGGGCCGTGAGTTTGCGCACCAAGGGCGTGTACTTCATCATGATCACCATGGCCTTTTCGCAAATGTTGTACTACGCCTTGATTTCGATCAGCACCTACGGCGGTGACGATGGCTTAACCATCATGAGCCGATCCGAGTTGCCCGGTTTGGCGCTGGACGATCCGGTGCAGCTTTACGCGCTTTGTTTTGTGTCGTTGTTGGTGGTGCTGGCCTTGTTGCGCATGGTGGTGAATTCGCGGTTTGGGCAGGTACTGCAAGGCGCGCGTGGCAACCCCCAGCGGGTCACCATGCTGGGCTTCAACATTTTTCACTATCAATTGGTGGCTTATGTATTGGCCGCCATGGTTGCGGGCTACGCTGGCTTTTTATTGGCCAATTTCACGGCGTATATTTCGCCCGAAATGATGGATTGGACACGCTCAGGTGAGTTGATGTTTATGGTGATTTTGGGCGGTGTGGCGGTGTTGGTTGGGCCGGTGCTGGGCGCGGCGGCGTTTATTTTGGTTGAAGAGCTGCTCTCGCACTTCACGGTGTATTGGCAGCTGCCCTTTGGACTGATGCTCATGCTGGTTGTGCTTTACAGCAAGGGTGGCTTGGCGCAATGGCTGCGACTTAACCAGTCAGGCCCGGGAGGAGGCAAGCCATGAGTGAGCCGATCCTAGAAGCGGTGGGGCTGCACAAATCGTTTGGCGGGGTACATGCCACCGACGACTTGCATTTAAGCGTGCAGCCAGGCGAGTTGCACGCAGTGATTGGGCCCAATGGCGCGGGCAAAACCACGCTCATTGCGCAGCTGTGCGGGGCACAATTTCCAGACCGTGGTGTGGTTCGACTGGGCGGGCGCGACATCACCCGCATGCCGGCGCATCGACGCGCCAAGCTTGGCATGGCGCGCTCGTTTCAAATCACATCGCTCATCATGGATTTGAGTGTGCGGGATAACGTTGCGCTGGCGGTTCAGGCCACGCAGGGCAGTTCATTCCGGTTTGTGCGGCCGGCACGCAGTGAGCAGGCCATACAGCAACAAGCCATGGACACACTGAACTTGGTGGGGCTGGCGCACAAGGCCAACGACCCGGTGGCGGCCCTCTCCCATGGTGAGCACCGGCGAGTGGAAATGGCGATCGTATTGGCGTCTAAGGCGCCGCTTTTGCTGTTGGATGAGCCCATGGCGGGGCTGGGCGCTGAAGAAAGTGTCAAGATGGTCGATTTGCTGCAAAGCCTGAAAGGGCAACGCACCATGGTGCTGATTGAGCACGACATGGACGCGGTGTTCGCGCTGGCCGATCGAATTTCGGTGCTGGTGGCCGGGCACATCATTGCCACCGACACGCCTGAAGCCATTCGAACCAATACCCAGGTGTTGGCCGCCTACCTCGGCGAAGACGAGGTAAACAATGAATCAGCCGGGGCCTCGCATGCTTGAGGTCGTTGGGCTTACGGCACACTACGGCGCATCGCAGGCGCTGTTTGGCGTAGACTTCCAAGTGGGCGAGGGCGAGGTGGTTACCTTGCTTGGCCGCAACGGCATGGGCAAAACCACCACCATTCACGCCACCATGGGCATGGTCAAGCCCAGCGGCGGGCGCATCAGTTGGCGTGGGCAAGACATCACTGGCCGCCCGTCTTATCAGGTAGCCAATTTGGGGTTGGGTTTGGTGCCCGAGGGCCGACAGATTTTTCCCAACCTAAGCGCGCGCGAAAACTTGGTGGCCACCGCCTCCAATCATTTGGGTCATGCCTCGCCTTGGACGCTGGACTCGGTATTGGATTTCTTTCCCGAGTTGGCGCCGCGCTTGAGTTCCATGGGCAATTTGCTCTCGGGTGGTGAGCAGCAAATGTTGGCGATTGGGCGCGCCTTAATGACCAACCCCGAATTGCTCATCCTCGATGAAGCCACCGAGGGCCTTGCGCCGCTGGTGCGGCGCCGAATTTGGGAAGTGTTGGCCCAGTTGCGTGGCACGGGCCTATCCATTTTGGTGGTCGACAAAAACCTGCACGACTTGCTCAAGCTTGCCGACCGCCACGTGGTGATCCAGCGCGGTGAGGTGGTGTGGTCTGGCACCAGCGCAGAACTCAAACAAGATTCCGATGCACGCCAACGTTACCTGGGCCTTTAATATCCAATCGTTTAAGGGGGTGGCACGATGAACGCATACGCCACATCAAATCAGGCGTTGCAATCACTGATTCGGTCGCACGAGGTGCACCGTGACGTATTTACCAGCCCAGAAATTTTTGAGTTAGAAATGCAGCGGCTTTTCAGCCGCACGTGGGTCTATGTGGGGCACGCTAGCCAGGTGCCCGAGGTGGGCGACTACTTTGCCACCACCGTGGGCGACCAATCGGTGGTGATGGTGCGGCACGCCACCGACGATATTCGGGTGATTTACAACCGGTGTGCGCATAAGGGCGTGCAGGTGGTGAGTGAGGGCCAGGGCAACACCGGCAAGTACTTTAGGTGCCCGTACCACGCTTGGACTTACCGCACCGATGGCCGTCTGCTGGCGATTCCGCTCAAACAGGGCTATGACGAGGCTGCATTGGCCCACTGCGAAGCCAGTCAGGGCATGAAAAGTGTAGGGGCGGTGCATGTGTACCGCGACTTTGTGTTTTGTCGGTTAAGCGAGCAGGGTGAGTCATTTGCCGATTTTTTTGGCGATTCCCTCTCCACCCTAGACAACATGGTGGACCGCTCGCCCGAGGGCAAACTGGTGGTAGCAGGCGGCGTTTTTCGGTACATGCACGCCTGCAACTGGAAGATGCTGGTTGAGAACCAAACCGATACCTGCCATCCCATGGTGGCGCACGAATCATCGGCTGGCACCGCGGTTAAGGTATGGAAGGCAGCCCCCGAGGGCACGCCCAAGCCGGCGGCGGTTGAGCTGTTCGCGCCGTTCGTGAGCCCTTATGAATTTTTTGAAGGTATGGGCATTCGCACCTGGCGCAACGGCCATGGCCACACCGGCACCGCCGACTCCATTCATGCAGCGTATTCGCCGATACCGGGGTACTGGGAGGCCATGGAGGCCGCTTACGGTGAGCAGCGTGCCAAACAAATCTTGGGCGAAGTCAGACACAACACGGTTTATTTTCCAAACATCATGGTCAAGGGGCCGATACAGTGTTTGCGATTGTTTAAGCCCATTGCCGCCAATCGCACACTGGTGGAGTCTTGGACATTTAAGCTGGTGGGTGCGCCCGATGAGTTGCTGGCACGCACACTGCTGTATCAGCGCTTGATCAACGCCCCTACCTCAGTGGTTGGGCACGACGATCTGGAAATGTACGAACGCGCCCAGCGCAGCCTGCACACCCGGGCCGCACAATGGGTGAATGTTGGGCGTTTGCAAGAGCAGGGCGAAGGGCAACAACGCGAGGCGGTGGTCAACGGCACCAGTGAGGCGCAAATTCGTAATCAATACCGCGCCTGGCTGAAGTACATGACGCAAGAGGGTGCGGCATGAGCCACATCACATCCCAAGCGCTGATCGATTTCGTGTACCACGAAGCCGACCTGCTCGATACCAAAGCACTGGATGCTTGGCTGGCGTTGTTCGCGCAAGACGGGGTGTATTGGATGCCGCTGCAGCCTGATCAACAAGACGCCCGACTGAT
>Ga0181565_10001576_pt1 | contig 17375 bp, 14 predicted proteins | sample 101ome_16_FD_129661 | JGI IMG/M metagenome (GOLD analysis project Ga0181565, IMG submission 129661) | Coastal salt marsh microbial communities from the Groves Creek Marsh, Skidaway Island, Georgia - 101401AT metaG (megahit assembly) | ecosystem: Environmental > Aquatic > Marine > Intertidal... | reverse complement strand
GAGAATTAATATTATTATGTAATACTCTTTGTTGGGCAGCTGCAAAAATGAGGTTTTCATCGTTTGATGAATCATAATCCAATAATCCTAGCCCTAAACTATATTTTACAGGGTCCTTAGATTCAGTATTACCATAAGCTAGAGAAAGAGTTGTTTCTGTTGTAAATGTTTGATAGCGATAATCCGGTGTATATCCAAGTTCTCCAGCTTGAAAACTACGTATTATTTGTTCATATTCATCTCTACTTGTCGCCCCTCTTAATCGCTCACTTACATAATCGTATAGGGCGCTACTTGTTGCATCCTCATCTGTGTCTGTATATAATCTTGTGTCGTAATTTATTGTTAATTGATGTCTTGGCCTAATTGGAAATCCAGCTTCAAGTTCAAGGCCGTGGGTTTCACCCATGTCGATCAAGTATATTCTTTTATTTCTTATGGTACTTATTGGAAATGCAAGTACATCGTTTCTTGTGGATAAAAAAAAGTGTCCTTTATACTCTTTTTCGTCTACCTGGCCCAAAGCTCCTTTATTACATGGAGCAGGAGGGTTAGGTCCCTTTGCCAAGCTTTCTAAAGTAGCATCAATTTGATCGAGAGTTACTTCTTCTGCGATTAACCTTGAGTTAATAGTTGCGGCGAAAAATGTCATTATAAGGAGGAGAATAATTTTCATAACAACTAAATCCTGCCAACTTCATGCCAGAATTAATAAAAAAGATGATAGGTTTTTAATTACTTAGTAATGGATTAATTGTTCATTTAATAAATTGTCTAAAAATTAGCACTTTTACACTTTTTCTAACGGCCAATACTGAAATCAGAACTTTATATGATGATTTTTGGCATATTGATTGCTTTGATAATCCATGTGAAAAAAAAAGGATTCAATCAATGACATTACTGAAGTTAGTGACCCTTAGCTTATATATCGCATTTATCAATTCTTATGCGGATACTCCCTTTGTTGACCAAGAAAACGCTGATCAGTTAGTTGAAGCAGTTTCCTCCCTCTCTGATGATGGTGGTGAACTTCGAGCTCAATTTGATAAAGAAAAAGAAAAAGAGAGGGAGAAAACAGATTGTCCAAAAGGTGATGACCTTGTTAAAAAACCTATTCAAAAAAGAGTGGGCAAACAATCTACCCAAAGCTCTGATGCCGTTTCACCATCACCTGGAATTCAAGTATTTTTTGACTTTAAAATGGCAACAACTGCTGAAAATGGAAATCGACAAATTAATTCAACTCTCGTCAATTCTCACATGCTTGCATTTTGGGTTAGGTATGAGGCTAATTACCTAGGTATATCTAGATATGATTTGTTAGCGAAAACCGATACTGAGTTAAAGCGTTATCTTAAAATGCATACGGGAATTTCTGGTTTGTCCCCAGATGAAACCGAAATGATGGCGGAAAATGGACTGACAGTGCTTCGAATGTCTCAATTGGGATCTGCCGAAGAATCATTTAATTTTGCAGCAGAACGATTGAAAGATGCCTCTAAAGAGCAAAAAATTAATTTCTTAGCGACGTATTTAAATGCCCTAAATTTAAATTATGAAGATAGCATGGTTAAGGGGTATAAACCTATTCTCGGTGTACCAAGCACGCTTGGAGAACAACGTTTTGATGATGATCTTCATCAAGCTCTTGGACTTTCTGTGATTCATGGTACTCCCGTTCTTAAGGGGGGAGGTGTATGTCGCCATATCCACGCTGCAGGCGTTCGGTTGGCCAAAAAAATTGGATTTGATGAAGTTTTTGGACTTGGCTTTCGAACTCCTGGTAATGGCCACATGACGATGGTTATGACGGATCCTAGTAATCCGCTTGAAGTTGTTCATTTTAATTATGGAACAATATCAATAAATAAAGGAGTGAGCGGCCCTTCTGCTCTTGGGCAAAATGGAACCATTCCTGATACAGGAATTAAATATAGTATTACTGACTCAAGAAATAATTTTGTTTTAGAGTTACCTAGTGACATTGGTGGGATACTTCATCGGGTGACTGGGGGGAAAATTAGAGATCTTGGAACGCGGATTCAAGACCAAGCTCAAATTAGGCAGGCCGGGATAAAAACACCTTTTGGTTCGGTCAGAGGATTTCACGCAACTACCCCTTTGGGCAATGGAGAGGAAGCGATTGGTGTTGCTCACGATAAGAGATTTAACTTGGGTAAAAGTGCTTTTGTTGAATATGGTCTATCAGGATTTAATACCCAACGAAGAGTAGCGTTTGCCAATCTTTCATCTAGTGGGGTTTTCGGTCGTGCCTCCATTGGTTTTGATCATGAGTTGATTAGTTCTCCTAAATTAAAGCTTCGAACTTTTGGCAAAGTTAATACGAATGGCATGCTTTTTAAATCAGATTTGGATTATGGCCTGCGGGTTGGAGGATCAGGGCCTAGTGAAAATGAAAGTCGGCTAAATCAAGATGGCTACTTTCTCTTTAATATGGGGATTTCTGGAGACTATCAATTAGGAAGCGTTAGTAATAGGACAAGTTTAAGAACTGATGGCCATGTCAGCGATGATGATATTAGTAACACCAATGGGCTGGAAGCACACATCTCTACATATTCAATTGATCATGACTCCAAAGTTCCAATAACCTCTAACACTGATTTAAGTATTGGAGGGGGAGTCACTGCCTATGATTTGGGCTCAGGAGTTTATGGAACTTATCACTCAAGGCTCGGTGTTGATGCAAGAAGTTTAGGGACTAACTTTTCGATGTCTGCTAGTGGACGACTTACATCAGACACGCCTCTGTGGCTTCCTCAGGCGGAGCATACAGGTCAATTTTCCTTGTCCAAAAGTTTATTCGGCAAGCGGTACCATCTCGGACTTGAAGGCCAAAAATCTTTTGAAATTTCTGGTAACCACTACCTAGGGCTTAGCTTTGGCGGTACTTTAGGCGGAAAATAATTTATCATTTAATTCCTATCCATCTTCAGAGCTAGAGGTGGAATCTGTTGTTGTCGTAGAGGTCGTTGTGTCAACTGATTTGTCGGATCCTCCGCATGCAAATACACTCGTGGATAAAATGCTCAAAAAAATGATTAATAAAAATTTATTCATTGGTGTTCTCCTTCTTTGGATAATAAATTAACCCTTAAACTCATTTTGAAAGACTTAATTTTACCTTCACAAATAATTTCAACTATTTTTAACTTTTTTTGATTAATGTTTTATACGTTTTATGAATTGCCCAAGGATAATGCCAAATTTTAAAGCCAGTTTGATTTTTGTTTAGTTAGTTAATTTGCGGGGATAAAAAAACGTCCACTAATGATCCATTCTGCTAAATCCAGAGCGTTTAATTGAATCTCTTTAGTTAAGTGTTCTCTTCTCCATGGCGAAGCAAAATGAAGCTCTAAAGCGTTTTCCCAAGCATTCTCTCGCATGCTAGAAACAATCTTCAAGATTGCGTATTCTTTCAGGCCTTTTTTTCGTATCCCTAATGTTTTCTCCATTTGACGAAGATGAATAATAAATTTGGGTATCGCGGTTTCAAACATCTCCATCATTTTAAAATAATCTTTCTCAACTCTTATTGTGTCCCATCCATCATCAAAAGTTTTCGATAATGCAAAGGCTAGATCATTTGAAATGTGAGCATTCATCGCCAGTAATAATTGTACGGAGAGTTTATGGTACTTTTTATCGTTAAATTCAAAACACTTTTTCCATGCAGGAGCAACTGGCCCACCATCTAGATCTCCTTTTATGGCGCGAAGGTAATATTTTGAAAATTCAACGACAGCTTCCTCAACCCACTCTGGATACCTATATTCATTTTTTGCGATTTCTTGTTGAATCATTAATGTTGTTTCAAGGTAAATTTTAGCAAAAACGAGTCGATAGTTTTTTTGCTTTGAATATGTTTGAACGAGGCCTTGAAAATGATCAATAACTTGGTTTATCGTTTTTGGAGAGGTTCTTGTTTCACTGCTTACAGAGAAACTCGCAAATAAAATTATGATAATAAGGATTAATCTTTTCATTTGGTTATCCCATGCTAAAAATTCATTGATGTATTACTAACCTTCTCCAAATGTGTCTAAGAAATCGTAATTTTTATATGTCGTTAAAATCACTTATTACTGTCCATAAAGTAACAGTTGACAATTTCTCCTTTCACTTTTGTATGATTTTAATGGTTTAGTATACTTTTTTTGGCATTATTATTGCGGTTTCATCACGGGGAAATGGAGGCTGTCCGTGAGTAATTTTCTTTTATCAATAATTTTCGTCAAGTTAATTTTAAATGTGTCTGCGGCGGAGGCAGGGCCTGATGGCCCAAAGGGCTTCCTGGAACTAGGTTCAGTTGTTGGTTCTTTGCATCCAGGAGCCTTAGAGATTGATCAGAGCCTGTTTGCCACTCAAGGATGTTTAATGGATAGCTCTTCGAGTGCACCCCAATTAAAACTCCCGCAACTGACACCTGAACGTTATCTTGAAAATAAAGATCAAGCCAATATAGAGGTATTTTTTGATGTGTCACTTTACGGTACTGCTCATAATGGCAAGATGGGTTTTACTGGCAAAGTTGCACCGATGATAAATGTGACGAGTTTTTTAAATGATGCGACTTCTTTTTTTAGAGTTAGCGCAGATAAATATCTGGAAAAATCGGACGCTGAAATATTGGCACATCTAAATACCTGGACATTAGGGCTTCCTGTTTCAGTTGAGGAAAGAAACAATCTAGTGAGAAATTCAATGATCATTTTGAGAATGGGCCAATTTGAAAATGCTCAAGATGCCTTGAATTATGCAGGCCAGAGACTTTCAGGTGCAACGAAGGCACAAAAGGTTTCATTTATGTCTACTTATTTGACCTCACTACTGGGGATTTATGAATATGGTCAATTGCCAGACGGGCCGACAGAAGGTGAGGCGAGAACAGATAATGAAGTTCATCAAACATTGGCACAAAATTTAAAATCAGGCCTACCTTTAGAGTCTGGAGTTTGTCGTCATCATCACCAATTAGCGGCACGGCTTGCCAGGAAAATTGGTTTTAATGATGCATTTGGAGTCGGCTATAGAACAGTGGGTTCAGGTCATCGAACATTAATTTTTTCTGACCCCGAAAATAAAACCGACACCATTCAAATTAACTATGGGCAGGTTTCCATCAGCAAAGGCGTGATGGGACCTTCGGCCATTAGTCAAAATGGAAGTGTTCCTGATACTGGTATTCGATTTCGAATGAATGATGAGCGTGATCGAGTTTCCATTATTCTGCCGAGTGATTTAGGTGGAGTATTAAATCGAGTTACTGGTGGAAGTGATAGTGATCTTGGCCACCGCTACAGAGATGAATCACAATTAATGCAAGCAGGTGCCAAAACAAAAGCTGGAACATTTAGGGTATTTCACGCGACAACTCCTCTTGGAAATGGTTCTCAAGTTAGTGGTGTTTCCTATGACAATAAATTAAAACTTAGTGATAATGTTCACCTTGAATCTGGGCTATCTGCCTACTCTACGACTAGAGAGGTAAGTGAGGGAGTTCTTGACTCCAAAGGTGTTTATTCCAGACTAGGTATTGATGCGCATACAAATCTTATTGATACTCCAAGCTTAAAATTAAGGCTTGGGGGCAAGGTATTTACGAGACAAACTTTTTATGGGTCATTAATTGATTATAACCCCGGAGTGAAAGGATTATTTATGGATGGCCGACAATCAAATGGTGATTTTAATATTGATTCTCAGGTAAGCTTGAAGGCTGATTATTCAACAGGCCAAGCTTTACACTCAACAGAATTAAGAGGACGAGGATTTACATCATGGGCGAATGGTACAAATAATCAAGGAATAAAACTTTATATTCCAGAAACTTCTATCGATCATTCTTCGGTTGTTCAGCTTGATGGGGCTAGAAGTCTTAGTCTTGGCGGAGGAGTAACGATGTATGATGTGGGTTCTGATCGATATTTTACCTATACCAGCGGAGTAGGATTATTAGATAAATCTCTTGGAGTAAAAATGGATGTGGCCTCTAGAGGACGGATTAATGGACGGATGCCTGCATGGTTACCAGGTGTAGAGCGGGATTTAACCTTTTCTCTGACAAAGGGGCTGTTTGATAACAAAATGTATCTTGGAGTTGATGGCCGGCAGTCTTTTGACTTGCAAGATAACAGGTATATCGGGGTTCGTTTTGGTGGGCGATACGGAGGAGCTAGGTAATCTGACTAATTGGGATCAAAGCTGATTATAATCAATATTTATTTGTTGTTTTAAAAATTAGAATAATTTAAATACGGGCGCGTTACTTGGATTTTCCGACTCTGCTTTCTCACATTTTAGAACTCGGAATATAACATGCCCGTCTGGGTGATAATAAAAGTATTTTACATTAGTTGTATTTAATTCACCTTTTAAAACTTTGTCTAAATCGATTCTTCTAAAAACAAACTTAGACCTATCTTCGCACTCAGAGATGGACCACTCATAATGCACTTTGAATCCTCTTCTCTCAAAACTCCATCTTTCAGTCGGTGTTGAAAAATCCATGACAAAAGATCTGTGGTTGTTTTGGTCAACGTAATCTTCTGAGTTTAATGTTTGTTCAATATAGCTCGGTATTAAAGCGTTTGGGTTGTTGTTATCCCAGCAATTTAATTTTCCAAGGTATTGCTTAGCAAAAGTTGTTGTCGTTAAAGATGTTAATGCAATAAAAATAAATGTTTTCATAAGTCACCTAAAACCACGATTGAAACATTTGGTAAAGTTTCAATGCTAATTCTTATAAAATAATTTAATAGGTGTGTAATTTTTAGTCAGTAAAGCTAGAAAAGCCTGGTGAATTGTACAAAATATCAACTGTTTGAGCTCGTCTTGTTGGCCTTTAACTTGCCACTCCCTAGATATGGGGAATTTAATTAAATTTATTTTATTATTGTCACTCGGTGTATCTATTGCTTTCTCTTCTAGTTGCCCTCCACAAGAGAGCACTGAAGACTCACTTCAACTTCTTATTTCTGTTGTTGATCAAATTAACGGTGATGGAAAAGTCATCAACTCTGAAGAAAACATTTTTGTTGAAGGTCTTAATAAAGAAAAGTTCAATGAGATAAGTAGTAATCCGGACCAGATTGCAAAAATTATCGGAGCTGAGCTTCTTGAGGTAAAATCGTCAAATGAATTTCAATTAAAAATTCCAGGTATTCTTGGTTTTGATTTAACATTTTGGGCCACAACGAAAAAAGATTCAGATGATTCAATCAATGTTACGTTAAACAGATTTAATACTTTTTTTATAAAAGGTAAGGGTGAGCTGACCTATGTTTCTAGTGGTAACTCTGCCTACCTTAAAATGAAAGGAAGTGCCGTCGTTCCAAATAGTGCCTCAAATATCTTTATTTTTAGTGTTGGTGGTAAGGCAAATTTTGAGTCCATGTTACAAAAAGAAATGGATAAACAAATTAAGTTATCGCTCGAGCGTTTTCGTTCTTTTGACGAATAACATTTTATTTTACCTACTCTAAAAACTCTGATGGGTAGTTAGTTACACCGATATTATTATCAGTGAACCCAAACCAATTAATATATAATTTGTTGTCAGGCGTGATCAGATATAGATGCTTTGATTCAATATTGCATCCGTCATCTAGGCAGTCGTTATCATATTCCATACAGGCATTGTTGATTGGTAAATTTGTATCCTCTACATTTATTGTAATAAATCCAGTGCTCGGATTAGATTCTGATTGCGTAACGGTCAATTGAACTGGACAGCTGATGATGTCGTCAGGTGTTATTCCTTCAACATTTCTACCAATTGAATGAACATAATCTAGCCAAGATGTAGAAACGTAAAAAGGCATCTCACTTATTATCGGTTCGTTATTTTCAACATCTCTTAAGTCCACGGCGAAGTAATCATTTGACCAGTAATTAAAAATACTAAATCTTGGAATCTCAATTATTATATCTTGTTTAAAAAAGGTCGAGACATGGCCGCTGCAATTATAGGAAAATGTTTCGTTACTATAGGTATAGAAGCAGTCGTGAATTCCTTCTTGTAAACAATTTTGCTCATCCCATGGTATATTATTAATTTTTATTTGCATTGGACCTGCATTTAAGGTTCCATTGAGCTGAATTTCTCCTTGAGTGTCACAATAGCTGGTATTTACTTTGCAATCATCGGTAATTGAAAAGATAACTCCATCGATGCTCTCATATTGGCCGACTAATTCCTGGCAAAAGTTTTTACTTCTTGGCGTAACGCCGTTTTGAATAAGCGCAGTTTCGTTATCCGTTTGCGTATCCTCAATTGTTACTTGCTTTTCAACACAGCTACATAAGTAAAATAGAGATGTAATGATAAAAAGCCTTAGCTGATTTTGTCTTCTCATTTGCCGTCTTTTCGTCAATTAAAGTTAATAAAATTACACCACTCTATAGTTCAATATTTTGTTTACTTGCCTAAATGTATGATAATATTGAGTTTTATCAATACGGATCTTTAGATGATTGTTAAATTTTTTCAGTTTAGATTACCGCCACCGCTAATTGGGTTTTTATTTTTAATATTTCTTTTTTTTACGCGTGAGAAGTTTCCTTTTTTGGACTTTCCCAAGCGGGAATTAATCGCGTGGTATTTCATTTTTCTAGGGATTGTCTTAGACATAACATCCATTTATAAATTCTACTCAGGCCAAACCACAATTAGTCCACTAAAGCCTGATCTATCCAAAACGTTGATTAAAACTTGGCCCTATACTTTCTCCAGAAACCCAATGTACCTTGGTATGATTAGCTTGCTTTGGGGGGTATCTCTACTTGTTAATCAAATTGCCGGTGTTTTAGGTGTTCCGTTGATTTTTTTATATCTAACGATTTTTCAAGTAAAACCAGAGGAGAGAATCTTGCTTGAGAAATTCGGAGATGAGTATCAAGATTATAAAACAAAGGTAAGGCGCTGGTTTTAGTCCTTTGAATGCTTGCATGTTTAGACATTTCTTCGATTTTACAAATTAATTCATTTAATATTTACAGCTAGTTACAGTTTGTGTTGTACTGAGCCCCTAAAAAAGAAGGAGCTTTTGTCATGAAACTTAACACTCTATGGATGGTGTTGGCTTTTATATTATTTAGTGGTTGTGAAACCGACCGTCCGGTTACTCTTGGTTTTCCTATTGAGTCTCATACTGATCAGGTTAAAGATAGCAATTGGTCTATTCGTGCAGCTACATTAAATACCTATTCGATTAATGTTAAAGGGAAACACGCCAAGATTAGGAATGAGGCTATTGGCGATCGGATTAATTCATTGGGAATTGACCTTATTGGTTTTCAAGAGTCCTATCAAAAAACAGCAAATGCCCTTCTCATGCAAAATTCAGGTTTAGAGTTTGATAAATACTTCACCATGCCGGCCACATTAGGTTCAGGAAATTTGATACTATCAAGAAATTCATTCACTGGAACAAGTTTTTACTATCACTTACTAATGGGGAAAGTTGATAATATCGAAATGTGGAGTGGAAAAGGTATTGGTAAAGTGAGTGTTGTTCACGATAAATTGCCGCTCTCGTTTTTTAATCTTCATTTAATTTCTAGAAAAGGGGTCAACAGTGATGACTGGGAGGATGAAAACACAACCGATCGGATGATTGAATTGTTTGAAGTCTTTTCACAGGTTGTTGAGCAAACAGATTCCGATGCCTTTGTGGTTGTCGGTGATTTTAATATGAATATTTTAAATCATGAATATACGTTTTTTAAAAACTTAACTCATTGGCAAGGGGTGAAATTACAAGAGGATGATATATCCTCATGTACTTTTTGTCGGGACAACACGTACAATTCAAAAAATGAAGGACAGCTTGATTATATATGGATTTCTCCTAGGCTATCATTTAAAAATTACTGGTTAGATTTCAAAGAAAAAATAGACATCAATGGTGAGCAGTCAAATTTGAGCGATCATTATGGGATAATCGCAGACATCGAGGTTAATCAAAATCAGATTGACGGTGATATTGCTTTTTTAAAAAACTCGGCCTTGAAACAAATCGAGTATTTAATTGATCGAATTGAGTCTGATCTTAATTCTGATGATAAAGGAGCAGAGGAGAGGTTATGTCGTTCTTGTCAGTTGAAAGATGCGCTTATTAATCTTCATGCATATCGTAAATCATTAAAAGGCTTAGAGCTCGTGACTGAGCATGAGATTAACGTCAATTTAAGACTAAACTCTTACTTTGATTTATTTCGATCTAGCGCGAGATAGGCTCAGTCTTTTTCTGGGTACCAGCAAACAGGTCTTGGTTCTCCAAGAGCACCTGCAATACATGTGTCAAACCTGCATTGGTTACTTGGGTATACATTTCTATCCAGAGTCGTGACAACTGTTGGGTCTGGAGATTCTGGTGTCACCGCAGGGGAGGCCGGCTCGCTTGGCAGACGATGCTTGTCATGAATTTTTGCCATTTGAAGAGCTGCTTGAGAAGAAAAAAGGCAATACTTGTAGTTTGAAAACCAAGAATAGTAAGCTCTTGAGCATTTTCTTTTTATCTCTGGATGGATCTTTTTTCTCAACTTAAGGTAGCGAGGAAACTTTTTTAAAAATTCAGGAATGCATTCTTTTGTCGCCCAATAATCAGATTGTGCCTCCATACTCGCCCAACGTATCTGCCCGCCTTCATCAAGTTTATATGGCCTTCCGCCTAAGTGATGGGCCATCTCGTGACATAATGCTAATAAGTGAACGTCATGGCCTCCTTCAGTCTCTCTATAGTATCCGGACAAAATAGAAACATCCCATTCAATTGGACGTCTATGACGTGTGATCTCAAAGTCTGTGGATCTCTCTGTTGACGCTGCTGGGTAGTTGATGTCCCAATTGGCAATCAGGTTGATTTTAACATTTTCAGTGACCTGCAGTTTAAAGAAAGATAAAAAGTCACTGTTCAAGCGTTCAAAATTGGATTTACTTAACGTAAATCCAAATGAATTAGCTGAAAAGAAAATCATTAATATGTATAATTGGATATTTTTCATTTCTTTTGTTTATTTTTCTAGAATATAAGCAAACATCAGCGGAGCAACGATACTGGCGTCACTTTCAATGATAAATTTAGGTGTTTTCTCACTTAATTTACCCCACGTAATTTTCTCATTTGGAACCGCCCCCGAGTAGCTTCCATAACTAGTTGTTGAATCACTTATTTGAGAAAAATAGCTCCAAAGTGGAACCTCTCTTCCTTTAAGGTCTTGATTAAGCATGGGGACGACACAAATAGGAAAATCTCCCGCAATTCCACCGCCGATTTGGAAAAAGCCAATACCTTTTTTGCCAGCTTCTTTTATGTAGTAATTCGCAAGCCACGTCATGTACTCAATGCCGCTTTTCATTGTGGATGGATTTAGTTCACCTGTTAAGCAGTAGCTGGCAAAAATGTTGCCCATGGTCGAGTCTTCCCAGCCAGGCACTACAATTGGCAGGTTTTTTTCGGCAGCTGCTAGCATCCATGAGTTTTTTGGATCGATTTGATAGAACTCTTTCAAATCACCACCCAAAAGCATTTGGTACATATATTCATGCGGGAAAAATCTCTCTCCCTTTTTCTGGGCGTCACTCCATCTTTGATAAATTTTTGATTGAATTCTTCTAAATGCTTCCTCTTCGGGGATACATGTGTCAGTCACGCGGTTTAAACCTTGATCAAGAAGCGCTTGTTCATCTGCTGCTGACAATTCTCTATAGTTCGGTATTCTCTTGTAGTAATCATGGGCAACAAGATTCATTATATCTTCCTCAAGGTTTGCTCCCGTGCAGCTGATAATTTGAACTTTATCTTCCCTAATCATTTCTGCTAGAGAGATGCCCAATTCAGCACTACTCATTGCCCCTGCGAGCGTAATCATCATCTTGCCATCATCTTCTAAAACTTTTTTGTAAGCCTTGGCAGAGTCGACTAACGCTGCAGAGTTAAAGTGTTTAAAATTTTGTTCTAAAAACTGAGATATCGGTCCCATCACTATTCTCCTAAGAATTTGAGATCTATTTAATTCTGAAGGTTTTTTATGGCAACAAAATAATGACCTATGGCCTTGATCACCTGGCTTAGATATGTAAGTTTTACTTTATTTAGGAGCTACGTAATTTCTTTATAAATGAGAACTTCTCCTTGGCATATCATAGGTCGTGCTTTATCAATTAAACTTCATCTAAAAATTGGGGTTTTATGAATCTTTTTAAGAAAAAAGAATGGTTGAGTAATTTGAGGGGTGACTCTCTTTCTGGAATAGTTGTTGCGTTGGCACTCGTTCCAGAGGCGATCGCGTTTTCAATTATCGCTGGGGTTGATCCTCAAATCGGTTTATTTGCTTCATTTACAATGGCGGTAACAATTGCTTTTGTCGGCGGCAGGCCTGGGATGATTTCCGCTGCAACTGGAGCCATGGCCCTCTTAATGGTTAACTTAGTTAAAGAATATGGAATTGAATACTTGTTCGCGGCGAGTATCTTGACTGGAGTCCTTCAAATCCTTGCGGGATTCATCAGGCTAGAACGGTTCATGTCTTTTGTTTCCCAATCTGTTGTTACAGGTTTTGTTAATGCACTGGCCATCTTGATTTTTATGGCGCAATTACCTGAGTTAACAAATGTTTCAATGATGGTTTATTATTTAACAGCTGCAGGCCTTGGTATTATTTATCTCTTTCCATTAGTGCCCAAAATAGGAAAGGTTATACCGTCTCCACTTGTTTGTATTATCGTACTTACTGCCGTGACAGCGTACTTTAATATTGATGTGAGAACTGTCGGAGATATGGGAGAGTTGCCTAAGAGCTTACCAGTATTTCACCTACCAAATATTCCCATAACGCTAGAAACGTTGTTTGTGATTTTTCCTTACGCCGGGGCAATGTGTATTGTCGGTCTTCTAGAGTCTTTAATGACTTCTAAAATTGTCGATGAAATGACTGATACTCAAAGTAACGCTAATCAGGAATGCAAAGGACAAGGAATTGCTAATATCGTGGTTGGGTTATTTGGTGGAATGGCCGGTTGTGCGATGATTGGACAATCAATCATTAATGTTAAGTCTGGAGGTCGAGGGAGATTATCGACACTGATTGCTGGTATCTTTTTAATAATCATGGTGGTTTTTCTAAGCCAGTGGCTAAAAATAATTCCGATGGCGGCACTTGTGGCGATCATGATCATGGTTTCTATTGGTACTTTTAATTGGGACTCCTTTAAAAACCTAAAAAAGCATCCGCTTTCAACTAATGTCGTCATGATGGCGACCGTGTCTATTGTTGTCTATACCCATAACCTTGCCTACGGCGTATTTGTTGGAGTGCTACTGGCCTCGCTCTTTTTTGCTAATAAGATTGGGCGATTTATGTATGTTGAAAGTGAATTAAGCGATAGTGGTGAACACCGAAAATACCATGTGCATGGACAGGTGTTTTTTAATAGTGCTGATGAATTCATCTTAAATTTTGACTTTAAAGAGCAGGTTAATGAGGTAACGTTAAACCTTAAAGGTGCTCACTTTTGGGATATATCGGCTGTTGCTTCTTTTGATAAAATTGTCTTAAAGTTCAAAAAAGAAGGAAAGGCCGTTAATATCATCGGCCTAAATGAGGCTAGTCAGACAATTATTGATCGCTTTGGATTAATTAATGATCACCGTGAAATTGATGAAATATTGGCAGCTCATTAATGTAGAAATGGCTCCAAATCATCTCTAAACCAAGTGGTGATGCTGTGGCGTTTCTCCAAACATGGGAGGACTTCATGGTAGACCGTTTTGGAGAAAAAAATAGCGAGGGTTCCCTTTTTCGGTTGAATTGTCTGAGCAATTTTTTGTTTGTCATCTTTGTCATAAATGATGAGCTGACCGCCATTAAAAACATCATTTAAGTATAAGATGGCCGTAACTTGGCGATGGGTGTTAGTTTTAAATTGATCTAAATGTTTTTTGTAAAATCCACCAATAGGGTAAGTCGCAAATTGACTCTCAAATCTTTTGAGGGACAAATAAAAATTTTTATTGATGTCATTTTTAAGCTCATTTAAATAATTCTCGTAGCAACGAAGTTTGGGTTTTTCTTTAGAAAAATCTATCCATGAGATTTGGGAGTTTCTAATTTTCTCTTTTTGTTGGCTTTGATGAAAGGTTCCTATTTTCGCATTTTCAAATTTAAATTTATCTTGTCTTTCTCGCTGAACCGTTAGCAAGGAATCACAGGTTTCTCTAGGAACAAAGTTTTCGATGACACAATAATGGTTTTTTTCAAGTGACTCGTACATTTGAATTACTTTGTAACAAGATAATGATGATTTAATAAAATCGTTTTATTTCTATTTTTAAATAGGTTTTTACTAATTAGAAAAAAACTATTTATTTTAGGATTGATTTAGATATAAACTAATCTAATGAATAGGTTAAACTTTAATCATTTTTACTATTTTTATGTTGTGGCCATTGAAGGATCAATTAAACAAGCAGCCGAAGTGCTTTATGTTTCCCAACCAACGATAAGTGATCAAATAAAACTTCTCGAAGAGTTTTTCGAAACCCCATTATTTCACCGTAAAAATAGAAGCCTGATTTTGACAGAAAAAGGGCATGTTGCTTTTGAGTATGCTCAAAATATTTTTGATCAATCAGTCGAGTTAACCCAGTTGTTAAAGTACAATGTTAGAAAGCCTAAAACGAGTATTGATATTGGAATGACTCCTTTTATGGCCCACTATTTTAAACCAAATCAATTAAATAACCTTTTTAAATCTCCTGAGCTTTTATTAAATTTTCATGAAAACAGAAGAGAGCTTCTTCTTGTCGATCTAGAAAATGGCAAACTTGATGTCTTGATTACCGACTCAAAAGAGAATTTAACGAAAAAACATCAAGTAATTTCACTGGGGAAAAATAGAACCTTTGCAGTTGGACATCGAAAACTTGGAATTTCTGTTCGAAAATTTCCCGATAGTCTTACTTCAAAACCATTTTTTCACTATACAGAGGATTTTGGTTTGAAGTTTGAGATTGACATGTACTTTTCTAGACATTCAATCCACCCTAAAATTGTTGGTAGCTCTAATAATACAGAGTTATTAAATCATGTCGTAAGTAAATCCATGGCCTTTGTTATTGTTCCAGAAGTTTTAAAAGTTCAAATTTGTCAAAACCCTAATATAAAAGTTTTAGGTGAATTTGATGAACTGGAAACTACAGTTTATGCCGTTTTTAACAGAAACTATGATGGGCCAGCATTAAAAATTATTAAAGATTAATAAATGAAAAATGTAGAAATTATTAAACCAGACTCCTTTTTAACAGAGAATCACTTTTACCCAAAAGCTCATAATTCTCAAATTCATCCAACTGTTAACTACTTTCTCGGTTTGTCCAGATCTAGGTTAGTTGATCGATATCTTCATTTACATCCTAAAGTCGACAAATCCTGGCTTGAAAATTTATTAAATTATGAGTGTAAGCATTTTTTCTGGGGTGGTGCAGACTTATTTTTTACGGCGACTGAGAGTGGAAATAAACGAATGGTCGTTTTGGAGACAAATTCTTGTCCGAGCGGACAAAAGTCGATGCCGATGAAAGATGATTCCGACGATTCACGGGGCTATGGTCACTTAATTGTTGATTCTTTTCTTCCTCAGTTGAAAAAAAAGCGACTTCCAAAAGGTGTCTTGGCCGTTGTTTATGATAAAAATTATATGGAAGTTAGTGGATACGCCGCAACACTTGCAGACTGCACTGGAGAAGATGTTCTTTTAATTCCATGTTTTCGGAAAAATAATAAAATTTATTTTAAAGATGGAGTGATGTACACCAATCTTGAGGGAGAGGAAATTGCTATTAGAGCAGCCTTTCGATATGTCACTCAGTCGCCATGGAGCAGGATACCACCTCAAACCAAAACCTTTATTTATAATTCTACCTTATGCTGTCTTGCTGGTGGCCGAAATAAATTATTGGCTAATAAGGCTTACGAACTTCTTAATGCAGAGATCCCAAGCGGAGGGATAAAAATTAATCTACCCGAAACGATTAAGGATGTTTCTAAAGTTGAAGTACCACTTTGGGTAAAGAAATTTGGAGGAAATGCGGTCATTAAAAATCCTTATAGTAATGCAGGCCAGGGAGTATATACAGTTACTAGTGAAAAGGAGCTAAGTGATTTTCTAGATATTGAGCACCAATACGATCAGTTTATTGTTCAAAATCTTATTGGGCATTATGCTTGGAGTTCAGCTGGCCCCCATGGGAAATTTTTTAATATCGGAACTCTACCCAATAAAAAAGGTGAGATATTTGTTACAGATCTAAGAATTATGGCCGGTAATTCTCCTAAGGGTTTTTTTCCGTGTGCAATTTATGCTAGACGCGCGAAAGCCCCCATGACTGATGTCTTACCTGCAGATTCTTGGGAGGTTTTAGGGACGAACTTATCTAAAAATATTGGAGAGGACCAATGGGAGAGTGACACAAATCGTTTGTTGCTCATGGATCGCAAGGATTTTAATTCTCTAGGTTTAGCTTTAGATGACCTTGTTGAAGGTTATATACAAACTATTTTATCAATTGTTGCGGTTGATAAAATGGCTCAGACTCTGGTGAAGAAAAATGGTGGGTTTAAAATGAAATTATTTAAGTCTTTAGATAGGGATGAAAGTCTAATTAATGAAATTATGGTGGATTAAATGGAAAGTGTAAAAGTTATTAAAGCCAAAGAACAATTTAAAATTTCATCTTTAAAACGAGGAGAGATTCATCGGTTCCAACTGCATTTAAGTGATAACGCTTTAGGCGTTCCATGGCGTGTTCCAGTTATTGTAATTCGAGGTCAAGATAAAGGGCCTATCGTTGGGATCACTGCCGCTGTTCATGGAAATGAGCTTAATGGTATTTCGACTATCTTTAAATTATTAGACTCAGTCTCCCCAAAAGATCTAAAAGGAACAATTGTTATGGTGCCTATATGTAATGTTCCGGGGTATCTTCAAAACCAACGGTATTTTAGTGATAACGCTGATTTAAATCGCATCATGCCCGGAAAATTGTCTGGCGGGCCGAGTGATATTTATGCACATTATTTTTGTCAAAAAATAATTAAACAATTTGACTACCTCCTTGATTTACATACTGCAAGTCATGGACGGGTAAATAGTCTCTATATAAGGGCTGATATAGATAATGAGACGGTGAAAAATTTAGCCTATCTTCAAAATCCTCAAATTATTGTGAAGAAATATGATGAAGAAGGTACGCTTAGAGCTTGGTCCAATGAGCAAGGTATACCGTCGATAACAATTGAAATAGGTAACCCAAACGCATTTCAACATGACCTAATTGATGAAACTCTTG
>Ga0181565_10001568_pt1 | contig 17420 bp, 9 predicted proteins | sample 101ome_16_FD_129661 | JGI IMG/M metagenome (GOLD analysis project Ga0181565, IMG submission 129661) | Coastal salt marsh microbial communities from the Groves Creek Marsh, Skidaway Island, Georgia - 101401AT metaG (megahit assembly) | ecosystem: Environmental > Aquatic > Marine > Intertidal zone... | reverse complement strand
GACTTGAAATCTCCCAGGACCCACGAAGGAGCGATCGCCCCCCGGAACGCGCCCCCCGCGAGCACGCGCACTTCCCTTCTCGGACCCTCGGGCTGGGACCTCCGGAGCGATCGCGCCCTCGCCCGGGCCCGGCGCCGGCCGACGGCGGCGGCGCGCGACGCCCCGATTCCGCCCGTCCTCGCCCGGACGGCGTCGGCCGACGGCGGCCTCGCTCGGCGCGCGGCCGCCCCCCCCGGGGCTCGCCCTCCCGCCGCGCCGCGGCGCCCCCCCCCGTCCCTGGGCGCCGCCGGCCCCGGCGGCGCCGACCGCGCCCCCCTCCCGCCGGCGGCTCCTCCGCCTCCGTCCGGTTCGGCCCCCGCGCCGCCCGCGCCCGGTCCGGCGTCGCGCCCGCGCGGCTGGAGTCCCTTCGATCTCTGCCCCTCGTGCTTTCACCTCCCGGAGGAGGCGGCCGCCCTGCGCGCCGCGGTCGCCCGCCGTCCCGGCGCCCTGTGGATCCGCAAGCCCCCGGGGTCCTCCCGGGGCCGCGGCGTCCGTCTGGTCCAGAACGTCGCGTCGGCCGCGGCCCTCCGCCGGGCCGTCCTGGTCCAGGAGTACGTGTCGGACCCGATGACCCTGTACGGAAGAAAGTTCGACCTGCGCATCTACGTGGCCGTGACGGGCCTCGCCCCGCTCCGCGCGTACGTCTTTGACGAGGGCCTCGTTCGCCTCGCGGCCAAGCCGTTCACGCTCGCCAAGAGCAAGCGAAGCGACCGTGCCGTCCACGTGACCAACGTGGCCGTGCAGACGCGGCTGGCCGCCCAGCGCGAGGCCGAGGCCGCGGCGGCGGCGGAGGCGGAGGCCGAGCGGGCGGCCGACGGGGACGACGAGAGCCGTTCCGACGCGGGCTCGGATGCCGAGGGGAGCGCCGAATCCGACGGCGGGTCCGACGTTGGCAACGATGGAGTGGACGACGGGCGCACGGGCGACGGCGCAGATCCGCCCCTCGTGGGCGCCGGCGTGGCCCCGCCCCCCCCGCCCCTCGGCGGGCGCGACGGGCTGAAGTGGACGCTTGCCCAGCTCCGTGCCCACCTCGCGACCCTGGACGACGCGCCCAGCTGGGAGACCATCTGGGCCCGCATCTGCGACACCGTCGCGTGCGCCCTGCTGGCCGTCGAGCCCCGCCTCGTCTCCATCGGACGGGGCGCTCTGCCCTCCGGCGGCGGCGGGCAGGCGGGCCGCGGTCGCCCCGCCTCGGCCGCGGGGCGCCCGAGCTCGGCCGCCGCCGGCCCGGGGCGCGAGGCGCCCACCCTCGACGACACGTGCTTTGAGCTGTTTGGGTTCGACGTCATGTTCGACAGCTCTCATCGGCCCTGGCTCCTCGAGGTCAACACGGGCCCGTCGCTGGCGGCGAGCCATCCGGCCGACGTCCAGGTCAAGTTTCCCCTGCTTGCCGACCTCCTTCACCTCGTCGGTGTCCCCGCGGGTCGCGGAGCCTCGCGGGTGGGCGACGCCGGACCGGGCGGCGTCGGCCGGACGTCCGACAGAGAGGCGGCGGCGCCCCGCCTCTCGCTGAGCGCGTGCGCCGATCCCGGCACCGCCCTGGGAGACGTCCCGCTGCGGTCCCTCCCGGCCCCCATCCGCCGGGTGGCGGCCGAGCTGGCGCGGTCGCGCGCGACGAGCTTTCGTCGGGTGCTGCCCCCCGATCCGAGTCACGGCATCGCCGACGGGTCGCTGGCACCGGCGACGGGCGTCAACGAATCTCTGCGGCCGGGCACTCCGCCCGGCGAGGCGCCGGCCGCCCGGAGACCGCCCCGCGGTGCCCAGCCCGTCTCGACCGACGGTCGCCTCAGGCCGCTCGTGGGCGGAGAGTCGTCCAACGAGCTTCGAGAACGGTACCTTCGGCTTCTGGAGGTGCCTCGGCGCGACTTCTCCGCGGTTTGTCGCTGGGACGAGGCGCGCGAGCGCGCTGAGCGCGCGGCGGACCGGGCGGGGGGGAGAGCGTCTGCCGCGACGCCCGGAGGAGCGACGTCGAGGGGAAGGTCCGGCGGACAGGGACATGCAGAGCCCAGCGGCGACGTGCGCCGGCCGTCCGAGCTGCCGTCAGCCCCGTCGCCCCGTCCCAGCTCGGCGACGCTCGAGCGCGACGCCTGTCGCACCCCCGCCACGTGGGCTCCTGCACAGGCGCGCCCTGCCCCGGCCCCCTCCGCGAGCGCCGCTCCGGCATCGCTCGCGGAGCGGGCCATCGCGACAGCGGCAGTCTACGGCGCAGCGCGCCGAGGCAACCCTGCGCGCGCGCTGCCACCTGTGAAGATTCCGGCCCCGCCTACGCCGGCCCCTCTTGACTGCGAGGTCCCTCACGTCGACCGGACGCCCTGGGTGGTGGGCCGCGGCCTCTCTGCCCGGACAACCTCTTCCTCCGTTCGATCCACCACTTGAATGGCCGGTTCCGTCAGTCCTCCTCTGCCCTCTGGCCTTCGCCCTCACTGCGGCGCCACCAGTCAGGTCCGGGTCTCGCACGGCCCCTCCTTGCCCGCCCCCCAAGGGCCCGACATTTCCCGTCCAACGCCCAAAAAATCCTCCCGACCCGCACCCAGGGCGCCGCCACGCCACCAGCCATGGCGCCCCCCAAGGACGGAGACCTCCGATCCTTCTTTGGCCGCTCAAGCGCAGCCCCATCGTCGGGAGCGACCGCCCAGCGCGCCTCGGCCACGCCTCCGACGGCGGCCGCCAATCGGAAGCGCGGACGCGACGATGAGACTATGAATTCCGACTCCCATACCGTAGGGGCGCCGGCGTCCCGTCCGCGCGTCGATAATGAGGGGGCAACGTCAAGCGCCGCGGGGGCGTCGGCTTCTCGGCCGCCCATCGCCTCTCGCGCTCCCCCCAAGGCTCCCACGCCCCCCTCGACGGGAAAGAAGAAGCGATCCGCTCCCTCAACTCTTTGGGAGGACGAGGAAAACGGTCCAGCCGCCGTCGCGGCCCGTGAGGCAGCGGCAGCAGCGCTGGGCCCGCGCGACCTCGGCCCTGATGTCCCGCACACCGTCCTCCCCGAGGCCCCTGGCGGGTACGTGCCCCATGACACCACCCCGTCAAATCCCGGATCCAAAGTTGTTCCAGAAGGTCATCCCGACGCGCTCAAGGGCATCACCTTCGTATTGACTGGCACGCTCGAGAGCCTCAGCCGGGAAGCCGCGACGGACCTCATCCGCTCCCACGGGGGACGCATTGTCGGGTCAGTCTCGACCAAGACCACCTACGTGGTAGTCGGCAAGGACTGTGGTCGCTCCAAGTTTGTCAAGATCGCCGAGCTGGGGACCCCGCTACTGAGCGAGGACGGGCTCATTGCGCTCGTGGCGGCAACGACCCCGCTTCGTCCCCGCCCGACTGAGCGACTGGGCGGCGCGACCGGGGCCGCACGGGCCCGCGACATCATGGCCACGGCGATGGGGGACTCTCCTGCTCGCGGCTCGGCTGCCACTCGGTTGGCGCCGGCTGCCACGGCCGGCCGCGGGCCGGTCGAGCTATGGGTGACCAAGCATGCGCCTCGGTCGACAAGGGACCTGTGCGGAAACCCCTCTGCCATCGCGTCCTTGGTGGCCTTCCTTACCCAATGGGAGGACGTTCATCTCCGTGGCAAGGCCTTCCAGCCTCCGAGCGCCGGAGGGCGCGGGGCACAGGTCAAGGAGTGGAACACCCGCCGGGCTGTGCTGCTATCGGGCCCCCCGGGCATCGGCAAGACCTCGGCTGCCCACACTGTCGCGCGCCAGCTTGGCCTCCGCGTCGTCGAGGTTAACGCCTCGGACACGCGCGGAAAGTCAGATTCTGGTCTCAAGATTCGGCAGGGCGTTGGGGGAAAGCTTGCCAACGTCGTCCGGGACTTCACCACCAACCGCACACTCGGGGCGCTCTGGGGCGGCCGCCAGTCTGGAGCCGCAAGCACCGAGGCCTCGGGGGGCGCTGTCCTCATCATGGACGAGGTCGACGGCATGTCGGCCGGCGATCGCGGGGGAGTCGCCGACCTGATTCTTACCATTAAGAACTCGAGAGTCCCGATCGTGTGCATCTGCAACGACAAGTACTCGCAGAAACTTAAGTCTCTGCGGTCGCACGTTGTGGAGCTTGAGTTCCGGCGCCCGACGCTCGCACAGCTGAGACATCGCCTCGGCGAGATTTGCCAGTCCGAGGGACTGCGGGTCAACGAGCAGACCCTCGGGGCCCTGGTGGAGTCTACGCGTGGCGACGTTCGCGCGGTATTGGGCCAGCTTCAGATGCTGCGTCTGCGCGGGCCGGGGACGGTGTCCTGGCGGGATGTTGCCGGTGAAGGGGGGGCGGGGGTGGTGTCGGCCAAGGACGAGAATCTCACGCCCTTTTCCGCGGCGGATGCGCTGCTGGCGCACTCGGCCGCTCCTCTACCGCGACTGGCCGCCCGGATCGATCTCGTCTTCCAGGACCTCGATTTGGTCCCCTTACTGATCCAGGCGGGCGGGGTGTCCGACGGCAGGGACAGATGACTGGGGTCAGGGCTCGGCGGCTCAGCCTCCCCGTTCTCTCCACTCCCGTTCACCCCGACCGCCCCCCACCCATTCCCTCCAGGAGAACTACGTCAACCATCGCCCCGCCGTGGCAGCCTCGGCTCTGCAGCGCCTCCTCATCCTCGCTAAGGCGGCTGAGGCCATCTCGGCCTCAGACCTGGTAACGACGCGCCTCCGGGCCAATCAGCAGTGGTCTCTGGCGCCCCTCGCCGCTCTCCTCGGTGCCGCGTATCCAGCTACCTACATGCGAGGCCCACGAGAGGCGCTGAACATGCACGATCCTCCCTTTGGCCGTTTCACGGCCTACCTTGGGTCGATGTCGAGCCAGGGGCGGACCAAGCGGCTCATTGGCGAGCTGCACTCTCGGCTGAGCGCGTCGTCTGCGGGCTTCAGAGCGGATCGCGAATCTCTGGCCCTCGAGTACCTTCCAGCGCTGCGCGCATCACTGACGCTGCCGCTGCTCCGGGCCTCCAGGGCGACGGATGTCAGGGGGGGCGACGGCGACGCACTGTCGTCCGCCGAGGCCGCGGCCCATGTTGCAGCCGACATGCTTGCCCTGAACCTCCAGCGCGAGGATCTCGACACCATCGCGGAGATCGGTGGCTTCAAGACAGTAGACGGCAAGGACACGTGGAACGCCGACATCTTTAAGGGGGTACCAGCGAAGGACAAGGCGGCCTTGACGCGGCACCTCACGGCTGGGGCGGCCTCGAGCAAGGCGCGGACGGCGATTCAAGCGGCCGAGGCGAAGCCCTCGTCCAGGCGGGGCAAAGGCGCGGCAGCGAAGGTGGCAAACGCGGCAACGGCGTCGAAGAGGAAGAAACCCATCAAGGACGAGGTTGAGCCGCTGGTCCACGATGGAGATCTGGCCGAGGCGGCCGCACTCGGCGCTGACGGCGCGTCCTCGGAGGATTTGGACGATGAGGTTGACCTCAACCTTCTCGCCCGACACGGCATCACGGTCGAAGCCAAGGCTAAAGCGGCGCCCCGGGCGAAGGCGAAGAAAGGGTAGGGGGGGTTAAGGCTGGGGTCGCCGTGTTGTATCTTCGTACCTACCCGCTCTCGTTCCACGTTGTCTCGGCCCAAACGTCCACTCCCTTCGACGCACACCAAGCGAGCGCCAGCCGCTCATGTTCGTCCGGGCGCAGGGCCAACGGACAGATGTCATGGCAGCCATCCGTCCAGGCCGGCCCGTCCAGCGGGTCGACACCCACATGCGGGCAGCCGCACAGAGGGGGCGCCGAGAGCCCGCGCGTGGCAAGGGCCTGACGGATCCGAGGCAAGGCAGGCCCAAGGACGCCGCTGCCACGTGCGGAGGCCATTCGGGGTCCACCTCCGCTTGACTGAAGGCCCGCAAGGGTGCCCTCCGCGTAGGCGCGCTGCGCTGCAGCGCGGCGGGCCTCACGTTGGCTTCGCGTGCTTCGCAGCGAGCCTGCAACCGAGGCTGTGCCTCCGGCCTCGCGCTCGTCCGGAAATGCAAGAAGACCCCGGGGGAGCCCCACAGTAAGGTCTCCCGGCTCGAGACCGAGGGCTGCCTCCCGTCCGGCGACCCGAGTCTCGGCCCACCGCTCGATCTCGCCGAGAAGTGCGAGGACAGAGGGCACTGGCTCGGGCGGCGGTGCCTCGGGGTCTTCGTCAAGGACCGCTGGCGGGGCCGTGCCCGCTAGACGGGCCCCGGCGGCCGCGAGGGCGCCACCCCGCTCGGCGTCGACATGAGCTAGAGCGGCGAGGAGGCCGCGGCGGGCCTCGCCGATGCCGCCATCAGCCGTGGGGCCCGGCGGCGCAAGGCCGTCGGCGTCGTCGTCTGTCGCCGTCGACTCGTCCGAGTCGGTACTGATGTCGCCCCCGCCTCCACGTCCGTCGAGGCCCAGAGCCCGACGCGCCTCCTCGGCGGCCCGCGCCCGTGAGGCAAGCGTGCGCTCCCTTCTCTCATCCTCCCAAGCTTTGCGCTTGGCGCGGAGCTCATCCGCCCGCGCTCTGGCGGCCGCCACCGGGTTGAGGAGGTTCTTCTTGTTTCGGCCGCCACGGATGAGCGCTGCGATGCGACGCGAGAGCTCCTCCTGCCGCTGCTTCCGCTCTACGCGCTCTCTCTCTTCCAGGTCCGTCTGGAGGCGGGCCATGGTGCGCGCGTCTAGCGTCGACTCCTGAGCGCGGCTGACCACAACGTTGATCGTGTCAAGCGACGTGTTGACCTCCATGTTGATGAAGGCTCCCGACTGCCCGTTGAACACCTTCTCCACATAAGGAATTCCAAGATCGACCCTGCGCGGGGCGGGTGGGAGGGTCCGGGCCGGTCGGGTGCGCGCGACCTGGTTTGGTTTTGCATAACATGCTCCTGCGGCTCTCGGGCGCCTCTGGTGCGGCCTCAGCGTTGAGCCTCCCCCGGATTATTCCGCCGACTCGCCCGGTACTCTCGGCCTGGCGCCCCATCAAGCGCATGCGCGTGACATAAGTATCGCCCACGCGAACCGCGGAGGGGCCAGACATTGGCGTGGCGCTCGGTCAAAAACAGAGGCCGGCCGTTCCCGCGCTTGAGGCGCTGGTGCCCGTGCAATGAGGTGTGGGTCGCCGGACCGACGGGTCGGCACGCGACGACGGCGGCGGTGGGGCGGCGGGAGCCAGTGGGACGCGGAAGACACCCACTCGACGTCCAGCCGGACTTGCCATAGGGTTCGACCGCGTCGGTCTACTGTCTGGCCCGGATAGACGCGACCGCACTTTCCGTGGTCAACTTTACCCTTTATACTCGGCCTCGCCCCTCCGTGCTCGACGACCGGCCTCCACATTCGAAAATGGCGGCCGGGACTAAGCGGGGTCGCCCATCATACGGCCTCGCCGTGCTTCTCCTCTACGGAGGGTGGTGGTCGACGGTCTACTTCCTCCTCGGTCTGATGCTCCTGCTGTGGAAGGGCGAGGGAGGGGCCGTCGCTTCTCGCCAAGGGGTTCCAGGCGCCGCTCACTTCACACGCTGCTGCCACGCCGACCCCTCGTCGTTACCTTGCCGCAGGGGTAGCTCTTCCGTACACCTCCACGGCCTATGGCCTCGAGTTCGCCGCGTTTGCCGGATGGTCCCTTCTCGAGCCGTCACGCCTCGCTCTCGCGCGGCGAGGCAACCGCGCGGGCGCGCCCGGCGCCCTCCTGGTGAGTGCCGCCCTTGGGGTGGTATCTCTCCTCTACCTCGTCTTCCAGCTCGCGATTCAGTCGTATGTGCTGCGGATGGACTTAATAGCCTCGGGTGCGGGCGTCGTCTTCACGCTGCCGCAGGTAGTGCTCGCTGCCCTTGTCGCCACCGGTGTGGCCTGAGCACCGGGGCGAGTGTGACGTGAATTCTTCGTGAATCGATACAGGATGCGTCTTAATACGCCCGCCCCTACCCAGCCCTTAAACGTCGAGCCACTGCACGACGAGGAGGTCCCTGCCCGCGCCCGTTCCGCCGATATCGCCGAGCGCGACGCCCTCACCTTCTCGCAACCAGCCTTCTTTCTCCCCCCGTGCCACGCGTGGGCGCAGCGCAAAGGGTCGCACAACAGCTTCGGGGTTGGCCACCCGAACGGCCATCCAGAGGGCGCTTGCAGGGTCGGTGGGACGGAAACGACGGACGAGACGCTTGCCGCCCGGGAGCATGACACCCACCGCGATGGCGCCTGGTTCGTCCTGAGGAGGCTCCGGGGGCAGGGCTGCGCGGGCCACGGCCGCGTCCTCCGCGCCCGAGTGTGCCGGTGCGGGGACCACGGGGCGGGTGGAGGGTCGCACACCCGCATCCGCACCCGCATCCGCATTCGCACCCGCATCCGCACCGGCACCGGCACTGGCACCCGCGCCCGCAGAGCCTCTGGGAAGGGCTAAGTCCTCTTGGGACGCTGCAAGCGCGCGTGCTAGCATGGCATCCTCGTCAACGTCCGCATCGCTCGTGCCCACACCCGCGCCCGCGCTCGCCGTGGGACCGGAGCGTCCGCCTTCGGGCTGCGACAGTGCGAGAGCTCGCGCCACTTGCTCCTCCTCGGTCATGGCTTCGGGCGGCACGACATGCCCGGCCCCGTCACGGACGTGGTCCCCGATCAGGGGCGCAGATCTCCGGTCCTCTGCCGGGGCCAGCGCGGCTGCGCCTTCGTCCGACGGCGTAGTCGTGAAGAAGTCGACCAGTCGCTCGATAAATCGGTCGGGGGAGTTTAGGCCCGTGACCAGCCGCATGCCCTGCCCCGTCGCAGGGTCGACGACGAGCACGCACGGGATGTCCCAGCGCGCCCGAAAGGCAGGCGCGTTCTGGTAGGTGCGCGTAACCTCGCGTCCGTCGACCGAGTCCACGTCGACCTGCGCCAGAACAAAGGCCGCCCGCACGACGTCCCGCACCTGGTCCACGCTCCAGAGGTCACGGTTGACGCACTGGGACGCGAAACAGCCGGACCGCTGGAGCGAAATGAGGAGCCAGCGCCCGTCCCTCTCGGCCTCGGCGCGAGCCGCCTCGAGGGTGTTTCCGGCTGCGACGAGCTGCGCGGGCGGGGCAAACAGCCTGCCTGCCCGCGAGGCCCGCGCCGCGTCGTCCCGCGGAGCAGCCGCCCCCGCCCGGGCAGCATGCATCGCCGGGGCGCCGGGTCTGCCCGCTGGACGGTCGCCGTCGGTGCCATCGTCCGAGCTGGGGGGGGTGTAATGGTCCGGGCCGCCCGGGACGACACCCCCCGGAACGCCGAGGAAACCGCGGGCGGCGGGCATCAGGAAGCCCTGGTCTACAAGTCGCTCGCGAACTTCGGGCAGAGCGGCCCGCGGCTCCCCTCCTTCGAGGCCGACGCCTCCAGCGCCCCCGACGCCCCCGACGCCCTCTCCGCCCCCGTCGTCCTCGCCCTCAGCTGCCAGCTGCCTCGCGAGAGCGGCGTCGGCCTCCTCGTCCGGCCCGTTCCCGGCCGGACCGCCCCCGCCGGCCCCGCCCCCCAGGTGCAGGTCGACGGCCGCCTCCAGGTTCCAAGCGCAGGCCTGCGGATGCGAGACGATTTGGGAGAGAGGCGACGGAGCGTCGAATCGCAGCGCGCGGTTTCACGCAAAGGTTGACGCCGAGTCACCCGGCTCCCGCCGGGCGCGCGCAGGCTGGACCAGACCCCGACCCCGGGGTGGGGTCTGGCCCCGGAGAACGGGCCGCTGCCGCCGTGGCCATCGACTGAGGTGCGGGAGGGAGCGCTCTATCCGGAGCGGGATGTCGGCGACACCCAATAAGATGCTCCCTCTCGCCTCGAGGATGTGGGTTGCCGCCTGCCGGTCCGCGCTGGCGGTGATGGCCAGAAAAGAGTCAAGGACGGCAGTATGTGCCTCCTGGTCGACGGGCTGAGCGCCGCCGGACGAATACATTGCGCTGTGATCAACGCGTTGATTGCACAAGGGCGAGGGGGGGTGGTTCGGTTGTCACAGCCTCGCCACCGCGTATTCCAAACACTCCGCTTGACTCGAGCGGCGCTCGCCTCTGCAACCCGGCCCATTTCGCCCCTCCAGTGCCGCGCCGCGGCCGCACGGTAACTTACGGGAGAGGAGAGAGCGTTTCACCGCAGTGGATAGCGACGCAACGTCGGCGAGCGAAAGAGGGGCATGTATGTCGTCCGGGGGACTAGTTGCCGCGAACGTCGCCTCGTGGGAGCCGATTTCGCGCTTTAGGCGCGGAAGGCGCGATGGTTCACGTAAATGTGACCGTGAGCGCGTGGCCACTAGCCCCAGCGAGACGCGCCCCCCTGCCTGCGCCCGGTCGCGGCCCGGAGCTCTCGGCCGCCCCCGACGGCGACGGGTCTTCTTGTCTCACCCATCGGTCATCGGAAGACTATTTCTTGTCAGAGATGGCGCCGAGGCTGGTCCCACGGCTTGAAGATTCCGGAAGGCCTGACGTCGCGCCGGCCCCGGCCTGAGCGCTGGATGCTCTGCGACGGCGCCCTGGGTCGCGGCGCTGCCGCAGGGCGAGGGGGGCCGGCGGCGGTCTCGACCTTTCCGGCTCGTCCCTCTACCACCCACCTACATTCTCAGCCCTGCAGCAATGCTGGAACCCAGCGGGGACCCAGCACGAACATTGACGCTTCCACGCCGCGTGTTCGCAAACCTCCTCCTCGCCCTCGTCGCCGTCCTCCTTGTCGCGCCGTGCGTCTCGAGGGGGCAGACCTGTGACGATTACGCGGAATGTCTAGAGACGGAGACAATAGAGCGAACCGTATTGTTCAACCTGGGAGTGCCAGTGTCCTCGGGAACGCCGCTGAATGTGGCGGAGCTACAGAGCGAGTACGTGTTGTCTCAAGTGAATGAAGTGAATGGCTGCACGGGCAAGTTCCCCGTGACTGAAGTGGAGCAGCTGCGGGTTGGGTGCGATCCCGGCAGCGATACGATCAGCGGTGCGAGGTGGGATGACGTCATCGATGTCAAAAAGTGCATGTCTCAATCGTGCGCTGTGAAAGGCGTTGCGGGCGGCTGCTCGGTAACCACGGATGGGCTGGGCTACTGCGGGTCCGGAAACCCCATTGTGGGTGTCGACAACGTGGAAATCCCGGGTTTGGCGAAAGGGACTTCGTACGCGCTGGGCAATCGCTGTCCGTTCTCATGGTGTCCGATCCCCGACTTTGATCGTCTGTTTGATCATTTGAACGGAGCGGACCTGGGAACAGAGCCGGTCCAGTCGGTCTACAAGGTTTCCTCCGTGAGTCTCTATTCCCTCGGAGATCCCCCTAAGCAGGAAATCGAGTCAGTCTGCGGCTGCTTCAATTTGCGCTACGTGGGCTGCGCTGCCAGTACTCTGTCTGACTTCGAAGAGAAGGCGGCCGGGGGGAAGTGGGACGCGAGCAACAGGCTGTTTCTCCCCGTCGGGGCACCGCTGCCGGATCTCGCTGACTGGGTCGTCACTCAAGCTACTTGCGAGTCGTGTGGGGCCAGCTCGTGTTGGGTTCCTGAATCCTGGGACTGGGACGACATGAACAACGTGAACGAGGCTCTCGGCAATTTCAACTCTTTCCGGAAGGCTGCGTGTGGGAGGTGGTGCCCTCAAGTTGGACTCGATCCCTCGTACCGGTGCAGGGATCCCTTCTCTACCTCGAGTCTGAGCAAGGCGCTGCCTAACTTCACCGGCAGATGGACGGACGATCTCGCCTACTACACCGACAACGAGTTCGACTGCTCCTGCGCCCTTCAGGACAATTACGCGTTCAACGGTTCTGCACAACAGTACCACAAGTGCGTCGAAACATGCGTGGAGGAGGGAGTTGCAGTCTCCAAGGTCAACTGCTACTCCCTCGACCTCGTGGCCACTGACGCCGTTGACGAGGCGGGCTATCTTCTTCCCCCAGTAAACTCGGAATTGTTTGGGCCTGACCGGTACCGGCTTCCCGGCTCGTACCCTGCCCCAGGTCAGTGCGTCTTCGAGGCGAACTCAAACAGCCCCTACTCGCCTTTTTCTGGGCAACTCGGCGCAGAAACCGGGCTCAAAGACGACCCCAGCTGCACGACGTGCGTATGCCACCAAGCCGTTGAGTTGGCGGAGCAGTGCGACGAACTTGGGCGCAGCGGGGCAGATGTGCAGACGTGCTACCCTATCCTTGCCAGGAAATTCAGTCAGTTCGGAAACAGTTTAAGCAACTTCAGTTATAATGTCGCCCAAGCGGACTGGTGCATTAGCGACTCCGACTGCAAGCGGCAGGGTTGCGTTGGCGACGCGCTGACTGACGCGCAGCGCGAGCTTGCCGGGTGGTGCGCGTACAATAACACGTGCTACGGAGCTTCGGAAGCGTATAAGTGCCCCCAAGCCGAGTGTGTTGACAGCGCGGAGGGGGGGGAAATCTTGACATGGTGCACGACTCTGAGATGCAACGATGCAAGCCTGCTGAATGGTGACTTGTCGTCTTCCAACGTTGAGACTTGCGAGGTGTGGAACCGCGCCCTTCCTGGAAAGGGCGGTCTTTGCCTGTTGGAGAGCGAGTGCGAAGAGCGGACGTGCAACGAGAACGGCAAGTTCTTTTGCGTCCCGTCCAAGATCGAGGGCTGTTCCACGGAGTTTACTGAGCCCAAGTGTGTTGACAACGAGTCAGAGTGCAATGAAAGGGCATGCAATGCTGCACGCGAATGCGGGCAGGCTAACGCGACTTGGTGTCCCCTACTCGGCGACCATGGTGGATGTACGCTTGACCTCCTCTCGTGCGCGCAGAAGGTGTGCGCGTGCGACGTCAATGACACTGGCTGCTGGCCGGGTGAGGACAATGCCGCCTTGGTTACCATGGGGTTCACAACGACCGCTGAACTGGCTGCCGACGAGGCTGCCGCTGCATCTGCCGCTGCCGCCGCCCAGGAGTGGTCGTGTCTACGCGAGGCCTACGCCGGATGCGCCGAGGCTGCCGGTGATCCCCTCCTGGACGACAGAGCTTTCACAAGGTACGCCTCGAACAACACGACTTGGTGCAAGGCACTCGAATTTTACCCTGGGCTCTTTCCACCCGCGGACAACTTGGACCTCTGCACGCCCGACGGGACTCTCGAGTGCGAGTGCCGGTCGGGCGTCGTGCCATCTTCCCTCTATCGCTCTAGCGGACCGGATTTCAGAGGAGGGGGCGATGTGGCGAACCCTGGGGTGTGGTGCGGCGCGGATGTGGGCCCGAACGGCAGTGGCGCCGCTGCAACATGCCTCTCCGAGGACGAAGCGGATGACGTCGGTTGCCCGACTTGCTGCTGCATCTCTCCTGTCTGGCCTATTGCACTGAGTTCGGGAGCCTCGTGGCCCGAGCCTCGGCCGACTCCGTGGACCAAGACGTGCGGGGTCGACGGCCTTTCCAGTCCCTGCGCGTGTGACACGCTAAACGACCTTGGTGCCACTGACCTTGACGGCGCTCAGCTCGAGCCTTGCGGCAGCCAAATGGATCCCCCCACGATTTGCCCGCTCGTCAAGTGTTCTACCGATGCCGGATGTGCACTGCCGCCGCCTAGCGACTTTGAGTGCGAGTCGGAGTCTCCCCCCACTGGCGGAGAGTTGATCACCTGCTGTCGCATAGAATCTCGTTATGTCTCAACATCCGGGGGGACCGTGACTGCCACCAAGGAGTGCGAGGTCATCTTTTTGCCTCCCCCAGTGACAGTGGAGCTGGAAGACGACGACGTGGACGTCGAGGAAGTTCCAGAGCGGGACCAGATCTTTTTGGAAGACTTAATTTTCGGGGAATCTGAGAATGTCGACTACAACTATTATGAGAGTATTAACGCCGACGAGTTGGGCACCGGGCCGTTCAACTCTTGCGGCGACCCCACGACGAATCCTTGCATCGTTTACAATGCCGATGGGGAAGAAACTGGCGAGGAGTGTTGCAACAACCCCATTTGGCAGGGTGGAAAGGTGCCTTTGGCCCTTATCCAGCGATCAGGCATCGAACTTGACTTACCGGCTTCTGTTGAATACACATCTCGGATGTCGTTTAGCGTGTACCTCTCGACGGAGAATGCCGCAGGGGCACTCGTCGTCGCTGTTTCGAAAGCCGTAGAGGACCTCAATCCTGTCAATTTTGCCGTCTCTGTCTTCTTGGCAGCGGGTAGCGACGGCAAGTTCCCCACCAGTGCTGAACTCCTTCTGAAGATGGTATGGCGTTCCGAATCCGAGCTCCTTGAAGGTCAATTGCAGGCTGTTTTTGTGCTTAGGGAACTCATCGGCGCCCCTCCTCCTACTGGACGGGCACTTGCCGAAGGACACGTCAACGATGGCCTTGCGAAATTCAAAGACCTCGACGTGGATGACGATGGGGGCGGGCGCTGGCTGTCCCTTCGCTCTCTCGCCGCCGGCTCGGCGGCTGCACCCATTGTTGGCGACCTCGCTGACACAGACGATGACATGGGAGACGAATCTGACGGGGGCGCAGCCGGCAAACGCCGCAGCCTTGAGAGCCTTGCGCGCCGAGTCCGGCAGGCTGGGGGAGCGCGTCTTCTCGCTGACGGTGTTTCCGAACCTGCCAAAGCGGGAGGAGGCGACTGCGCAATCGCCCCGAGCCGCCTAGGGCGCGTGGCCAAGCCTCTCCCACCCAAGGTCATCGTGTGCGCAGCCCCTGAGCCAGGATTCGCTTTTCCCAAGGAAAATGCCGCTGGGCTTGTGGGATGCGGCGATGCTGCCCTCATTGGATCGGGAGATCCGCAAGCTCGTCCCCTCTACTTCCCAGCCCGAGGACTTCCTGGAGCTGGCGTCAGGATCGACAACCCATACAGCATGGCCTCTTGCTTCGAAGGCATCGGCGTCAACATGCTGACGCACGTCTTGTCGGACGTCATGGACCAGGCGAGCATTGAACGCAGGGCCCAAGCCTCGCCGCGTCTGCGCCGTGTTTCCCAAAATCCCGGCCCCTCTTTTATCCATGTCCCCCTCATATACCACCGCATCCCCAATTTCGCCAACAGGACTTTGAGGTACACTGGTTTCGTTCGATCAACGAGGCGCTCGAGGTGACGTCGCGCTCGGCCAGTGGGTCCAACTGCCTTAAGCCGCCCGTGCTGGAGTCTGCCAAGTGTCACATCACTCTCGGGGCCGGATGGACGGCGCAGCGGCAATCATGCGACGCGCAGTGCGGGCGGGATCTCTCTGACATCCCGTGGGACAAGACACGCTTCTCGTCTCTCACGGAGGCGACAGAGGCGTGCATGTCGGGGAAGCTGCTTGACGACACGCAGTGCACCACATGGCGTGATGCGTGCTGCGTTCGGTTTGGGGCTCAGTACGGCCATCAGCGGCTTGTCGTTGTGTCTGCAATTCCTCCCCTCCCGAGCACCGTCGAGCGCTTCCTCATCTCCATTTTCGCGCCAGCCGTGGTCGACACGATCGTGGTTGCTCTTGTCCTCCTTGGCGTGTTCGTGCACTTCGTGTGGTGGGTGGAGCGTGGGGCTCAGCCTGGTGTTTTTGGCGGATCATACACTCATGGCATCGGTCAGGCCTTTTGGTGGGGCGTTGTGACAATGACGTCAGTGGGCTACGGCGATCGCGTACCCGTGACGAGTGCCGGGCGTGTTTGCGGCATGAGCTGGATGTTTGTCTCTCTCTTACTTCTGACAAGTCTAACAGCGACCATGACGTCGATCACCACAGAGATCACCGTGCTCGACAGGTCTGAAGGGAGACCAAAAAGTGTAAGTGATCTTGTCGGTGTTGGTGACACTGTTGGGCGAAAGCGCGTCTGCACCACCAATGACACAGCATCCTGGGTGTTGTCGGAGGAGAGGATCGGCTATCGGTCCACAGACCCGGATTTCCCGTCGTCAATCGACACTGTTGTGGCGTCGAGCGCCCGGGACTGCCTCGACTTTGTGTCGCGTGGCGAGGCGTACGCTGCTGTACTGCCCCAGGCGACCGTGGCGCAGCTCTTTACGACTGGAAGATGGGGCGGAGCCGAGTCGCCGATGGCACGGGAGCTGTCACTCGGCCCACTGGAGGAGGAGGGCGACTGTCCCTCGCAGGGTATGGGCGGGTGCCGTCCTCTCGCCGCCGGACCTCCGGTGTTTATTTCCCCAGTCGCTGCCGCCTTCCCCATTTCTGGAGCCGAGGACATCGCGGATGGAGTGACAGAGGCCACGCTTCGTTGGTTTGATGGCGTCTCTCGGGCGATCGAGAGCGTTCGCGCTGCCAAGCGGACCAAGGAGTGGAGAGAACGAAGAGAGATTGACTCTGATATCTCGGGTGGTGCGGCCAATGGTCCTGCCCTGCCGAGTGAAGAGAGTGGAGCTACCGGTACTCGGGGCCTTTTCGTCTTCTCAGACGTGAATGAATTGTTCAACCAACCCCTCAAGTCTGTGGCGCAGGGCGGAGTTGTCGAGTCAACTGGCTTTTTCTTCTCCACCGATGTTGCTGATGACGCCGAGCGCCGCAGGCTCGTGCGCACCGCTGGGTTGGCCGGTCGTACGGCCGCGGCCCTTGCGGAGGCCAGTCGCAACGTGACGTGGGCGCTCGTCGGGCCCTGTATCGCGGCTTGGGGAGCTGTCCTTTTTTACATCCTGCTGTGGGCGCCATTGCGTGCCTGGTGGCAGACTCGCATGGACGCTCTCGCAGGCCTCGGGGCCCAGAACCGGAGGGAAGAACAGGCGACAGCTGCGGAGGCCGCCCGTCTCGGTCTGGCGGCAGCCTTTGCTGACGTCCTCAACGGTCAGACAAGGAGAGGTGCCATGGGGGCCGTAGCAAGCTGGCTCGCGTCTGGCGCCTCAGGTGGAAGCGCGTCTGTGACCACGGCTGGCTCCTTCACATTGGCTGCACGGCTCGCCGGCAAGGTCGCAGCGGCCACGTCATGGCTTACGGGCAGCCGGCCGGGGGCGTCAGCGACCACTGCCGCCCTCGCCGCGGCTGCCCGCGACACCCGCGCGGCTCTCGCTGGGGAGGACGCGCCGGAGACCAGTCGTGCTGCGTCTCGGGTTGTGCATCGGGATGGGAGCTGGTGGTGGAAGGAGGCGCTGCAGATGAACCCGTTGGCTGCGAAGAGGGAGGAGACGCTTGCTGACATGGAGCGCCGGGTGGACGCGATGGGCTGTTCCGTTCTAATCCTAACCGAACTTGCCAGGAAGAAGACGGAGGGAGGGGCTGGGAGCTGAGATGAGTGGTAGGAATGCGGGAAGAATTGAACTAACCCGCGGAGGGGTTGTTGCATGTAGGGGTGCGCGCCCGCCCCGCCCGTCAAAGATCGCCATCGCCCCGCCCCACCCAATACGTTCTTCCCTCAGGCGGCCGCGCAACCAGTCTCGCGTTCTCCATGAGCGCTTGTTTCAGAATAGGCACCGACCGCGCCAACGGCAGGAACTCCGCGCGCGCCTCCTCGCTTGAGAGACCCGCAGCACCCGCGTCCACTAGTCGGCGACGCACTGCGCGGACGAGCGCTGGCGGCAGCCCAGGCAGCAGCCCCGGTGGCGACCTCTGCGGCGGCCCAGGCAGCGATCCTAGCGGCGGAGCCAGCG
>Ga0181565_10001556_pt1 | contig 17474 bp, 20 predicted proteins | sample 101ome_16_FD_129661 | JGI IMG/M metagenome (GOLD analysis project Ga0181565, IMG submission 129661) | Coastal salt marsh microbial communities from the Groves Creek Marsh, Skidaway Island, Georgia - 101401AT metaG (megahit assembly) | ecosystem: Environmental > Aquatic > Marine > Intertidal... | reverse complement strand
GTTCGCGCAGACAGGGTCTCTAAACAGCGTTCAAATCAACCATAGTAAGATTGAGTTGTGTCTTGTCAAAATCTTGCCATATCTGCCTTATGCTCACTTGTAATTGAGGGTGAATTAGCTCCGGTGCAATATCAAACAAGGGTTTCAAGACAAACGGGTATTTGGTGATATCTGAGCTTGGCAGTGTGACATGTGGTTCGTTGACGATCCAATCTGCATACAATAATTGATCTAAATCCAGTGTGCGCGATATGAATTGATTTTGACTCATACGTATACGTAGATGAGAAGCCTCGATCTCACGTAGTCGGTTGAACATGTCTGTGGGCGTCAAACTAGTCTCAAAACCTACCACACAATTATAAAAATCTTCACCTTCAAAGCCATTTGCCGCCGTTTGATAGACGGGTGAGACATCCACTTGTCCAAATTCCAGCTTCAATTCATCGAGAACTTTAATAATGTGGAAGCGCTTATCAATGTTACTACCCACCCCAACATATACTCGAGCCATTTACTCCTTCACTCCCCTCTCAATAGTGACACCCACTGCATCAGATCCTCTCACCGCACCCGGTTTTGCAATCGTGATACGCAACCACAATACGCCAAATTCCTGCATGATGGTTTGAGCAATTAATTCTATCAATGTCTCTACAAGCTGTGGCTGGTTGTCTTTGACAATGTCTCGGATCTTTTGTGAGATGGCTTTGTAATCTAGGGTGTCTTCAAGGGCATCAGAAGCTGCGGCGGCAGCAATATCTGTACGCATCTCCAAATCCACCCGAATTTTTTGCTTAACTTGTCGCTCCCAGTCAAATACGCCGATCACTGCGTCCATGCTGAGATTCTGAATAAAGACTGTATCCATAGCTCGTTATGTGTTGGTTTTTATATATTTGGGGTATCTAATGCGTCTATTATGCGCTAATTTTCACTATAATAGGATATACACAAAACAGCACTTCCCTTAGATTTAGCTTTCTGTTAGATTACGTCGCCCTAACGCATTATTAAAACTTAACGAAGAAAACCCATGTCTAGAGTATGCCAAGTCACCGGTAAGCGCCCTGTAGCAGGCAATAATGTCTCACACGCGCACAATAAAACACGTCGCAGATTCCTGCCTAACCTACATACCCACCGTTTTTGGGTAGAAAGTGAAGGCCGTTGGGTCAAACTGCGTCTCTCAACCAAAGGCATGCGTATTATTGATAAAAAAGGTATTGATACCGTTATCGCTGAAATACGCGCTCGTGGCGAAACTATCTAACCATTAATCACCCGTAATAGACAAACCAACTTTAGTCATACCCGACACCTGAGGATTCTCATCATGCGTGACAAAATCAAACTCGTTTCCAGTGCTGACACCGGCCATTTTTATACTACGACTAAGAACAAGCGCACCATGCCTGACAAAATGGAAATCAAAAAGTACGACCCAGTGGTACGCAAGCATGTCATGTATAAGGAAGCCAAGATTAAGTAATCTTTGCCTCAAAGCAAGTGCTCTAAGCTAGATTCTCCGAATATTTTTTCTTCTATACTGGCTAAGCCCTGTCAACACACATCCAATCACCCCTGATTCATGGCGGCTGAACTCGTCCACAAATTGACATCACTATCACACGTGATGCGCTTACATAAGCGCAAATCTTAAGGTGTAAAATATCCTACTCTAACGATAGTTATAGATCGGCGCTAAGGTATATCCACGCAATGATTGTGCAAACTCTTCGAGCGCTCGAATACCGCTTTGTTCGGCCTCATGACACCATTGTGTTAATGCTTTCAGCATGCCTTCATTATCATGATAACGTTGCGCCCATAGCGCTTTAAGACGTTCTTTATGTTCATAAACAATTCTAAGCGACTGATTTTCAGAAAGAATCCCATTTAATTTGACAATTTGGCACTGTGTCATTCGACTTGGCTCACGCACCAGCATGGCGTGTACATCATTCAGTACATGGCGATTATCACTGATAGGTGTAAGTTCTGACTTCAATACAGGCAATGTCACTTGTTTAGCATAATCTGCCATTAAATGAAGTTGGCTGATCAGCAAAGCACGCATAGTGTCTGCATCCAATACTTCACGAGAGGAAGTTTGCACAGGTATCGGGGCGACTTTCTTGACACTGGCCAGCCTAAGCCAGGACAGCAGTTTGATATACATCCAACCGATATCAAATTCCCACCATTTAACCGAGAATTTAGCCGAACTAGGATAAGCGTGATGGTTGTTGTGCATTTCTTCACCGCCGATCAAAATGCCAATATTGGTGAGATTGGTTGAACCATCTTTGGGTTCGAAATTACGGTATCCCCAATAATGTCCCGCTCCATTAATGATGCCTGCAGCAAAAATCGGAATCCAAACCATCTGAATCGCCCAATATGTTATGCCTATAGGACCATAAATCAGTACACAGAGTACAAACCACAGCGTAATACCTAAGTTGCGATAGCGAGAATAAAGATGATTTTCTATCCAATCATCCGGTGCGCCATGGCCAAAATCCTGACAAATCTGCTCATCTTGAGCGGCCGCACGATATAACTCTGCGCCCTCCAATAGTACTTTTCTAATTCCATAAACATAAGGGCTATGAGGATCTTCCTTATCTTCTGTATGAGCATGATGTTTGCGATGAATGGAAATCCACTCTCTGGTGACCTGAGCAGTGGTGGCCCACAACCAAAATCTAAAAAAATGACTCATTAGTGGATGTAGGTCTATGGCATGATGGGCCATACACCGGTGTAAATAGAGGGTAACTGAGACAATAGTGATATGTGTCGTTAGCAAAACACATAGTATTTGTCCCCACCAAGGTAAATCTATCAAACCTTCTAACATCCACTATCCTTGAGGCATATTGCCGAAACTTCATAGTGCGAGGATGATACGCGGCTTGTAGCGTCTGCGACAAGCAATAGATTTTCCAGAATCATAAATGAGTCTATTACAAGCATAAAAAATTCTGTAAAAAACTCATCACCGATATCGGATGGCGTGTAAAATCAAACTGTTATGAACATAACATCAGGCAAGTGCGAGTTAGCATAAAATACATATGATGGTCACTATCTTAATACTTAATGAAATAACCCTTTCAATTGATACATTTAAATCATCTACATAACGATTAAAAACACCAATTAACTCAATGAATCTTAAGCTGTCTTCAACCATAAATATCACGCTGTCACCTAAAACGGCCCAGATGGGCAGTAGTGCCCACTTTGTCATTGATTTTGATTGCTCTGGAACAGATCCCTTGGTCACTGTTCCGTTGAAAAATCTTCAGTTAGACGCTATCACCGAATGTTGGACAGGGCTGCAATCGGTGCCCGATTATCACCATTGGCAATGTTTTCATAATCATGAGTTCTTACTTGCTAAAGTCCCCGCAAGCATGACTACTACAGCCCTTGAGGAACTATCACTCGATCAAGTCACAGAAGAGGCATACTCAGCAATCTTTGAGCTCATGCAACAGCTTGGCTATCCTCACTTGTGTCGTACTTGGAATTATTTCTCAGATATTACTGCAAGCACTGCACACCCGCATAATCGCTATCAATTATTCTGCACTGGGCGGAGTCGCGCATATGAGAAGTATCAGGCGCCATTACACTATCCAGCTGCAACTGTTGTGGGTCTACCCGAAGATGGATTACATATTTATTTCTTAGCAGCCAAACATGCCGGACATGCCATTGAGAATCCGCAACAAGTCAGTGCCTATGATTACCCCAAGCAATATAGCCAAGACGCACCTCTGTTCGCACGCGCTTTATTACATGAAACGCCCTCACAATCATTATTTTTTGTATCAGGTACAGCCAGTATTCGTGGCCATAGCAGTCAACATATTGATAATGTAATGCAGCAAACTCATGCCAGCCTAGATAATATTCAAGCGCTGATCAAAACGGGCCAAGAAAAATATGCACTCGACATCAGTGATTTATCACAATTCACTCAATTTAAAGTCTACATAAAACATGCTAAAGACTTAGCCTTAGTTAAATCACAAATACAACAACGCTGTGGGCAGCAAGCACAATGCATTTATTTACAGGCAGACCTTTGTCGCACAGAACTATTGGTTGAGATAGAGGCATGTCGAATCCATAATAATTTAAGCTGATATGCCTGAATTACCAGAAGTAGAAATTACTCGTCGTGGTATAGAGCCTCATATTCAACATCAAACAATTACGCAAGTGATTATTCGTCAATCACAATTACGTTGGCCCATCCCAAAACAAATACAGTCAGAATTAACCCAACAAATAATTCAATCAGTAACACGTCGTGGCAAATATCTTCTACTAAACACTACGCAGGGCCACTTAATTTTACACCTAGGCATGTCGGGTAGCTTACGCATTGCCAAGCATGGAAGTGATATCCGCAAACACGATCACTTTGATTTGGTATTCAATGATTTTAGTCTCAGACTTCATGATCCCAGACGCTTTGGTTGTGTTTTATGGACTAAGCGTAATCCCATGAATCACAAGCTGTTAGTTAATCTTGGCCCGGAACCATTGAGTTCAGACTTGACTGCAGAACATCTATATCACAGCTCACGCAATCGCCGTGTCGCGGTCAAAGAGTTCATTATGAATTCTCACATCGTGGTGGGTGTAGGTAACATTTATGCCACTGAAGCACTATTCATGGCAGGCATACACCCAAAGCGTGCGGCAGGCAATGTCTCTTTGCAACGCTACCAATATTTGGCTGAGGCAATTAAAATGGTACTCAATAGAGCACTGGAATGTGGCGGCACTACACTGAGAGATTTCAGTAATGAACGAGGACAACCCGGATACTTTAGTATTGAACTGCAAGTATATGGGCGTGCGGATCAGCCCTGTGTCATTTGTGGAAACCCATTATCCGCAATCAAACAAAGTCAGCGTACCACTACGTACTGCAAGCATTGTCAAAAATAATATTTCAGTTATGGTTTGACGATCGCTAATCCCTCTCCGCGCGGATCGGAAGCTGCCGTTAAATGGCCTTTGTGACGGTGCTTGCTGATGACTTGCATATTGCCATAACGGTAGTTAATCTCTTTCAGAGTATGACCTTTTTTAACGAGCATTTGCTGCACATGCTCTGACAAAGCATTTTTTTCAAACTGAATAACATCGGGTATGTATTGATGATGAAAACGCTCACGCTTGACTATCTGTTCACTGGTCGCACCCTGTTGAAACTCGATCAATGCCAAGGCCAGCATGCTGATAATGCGACTCCCACCCGGTGTTCCAGCAATCAATAAACGATCTTTTGAGTACGCAAATAGCGGTGTCATACTCGATAACATCCGTTTCTTAGGCTCTATAGCATTAGCGCTTGATCCCACCAGTCCGTAGACATTACCCACACCTTCTGCAATCACAAAATCATCCATTTCATCATTGAGCAATATGCCTGTGCCGGGCGCGACGAAGCCACTGCCAAATGGATAATTGATTGAAAGCGTAGCAGCCACATAGTTGCCTTCAGCATCGATGACAGAAAAATGGGTTGTGTCTTGTCCTTCATTAGCTTCAATGGTGGCCAGTGTTTGACTCACACTGGCGTGCTGCGGATCAAATGTTTTGAACTTAGTCTGTGCATATTGTCGATTTAATAACTTCTGCATAGGGATATCAGTAAAATCTGGATCGCCTAAGTACAGCGCACGATCTTGATACGCTCTGCGCATAGCTTCAACAACAATATGCGTCATCTGTGATGATTGATATTGGCTTAAATCATAAGGTTCAAGCATGGCCAATATCTGCGTCAACACCACACCCCCTGATGTCGGCGGTGGTGGCAAGATCAGTGTTAAGTCTTTATAACTCGACCGAATCGGTGTGCGCAGTTTTATTTGGTATTGCTGTAAATCTTCCAACTGCCAAATCCCTCCTGCTGCTTGCACGCCATTAACCAGCTGGATTGCTAATTCCCCCTGATAAAAAACCTTTTGTCCATGTGTGGCAATGAGTTGCAGACTATGTGCTAGGTCTTTTTGAATTAAGCGCGCTTGTTCTGATTGTAAAAATATTTTTTCAGCAGCAGGTGATTTGGATAGAGTATCTGCACGCATTTTGATAAACCGTTGATACTGTTCTCCAGGAATAAAGCCATCACGTGCATATCGAATAGCGGCGGTAAGATTAGCGCTCAATGGGCGCTTGCCATAATGTTCAGAGATATAATCTAAAGCTGCAACCACGCCAGGTATGCCAGCAGCACGAGGGCCGTCTACAGAATCACGAGTGGGCTTGCCATGCTCATCAAGGTACATATTTTTAGTGGCTGCCAGTGGTGCAACTTCGCGACCATCAATTACAACATCTGAGTTAGTTTTTGCTTCATGTAATAACCAAAAACCGCCACCCCCTATACCACTGCCATAGGGCTCTACTACAGCCAGAGCTGCACTAATGGCAACTGCGGCATCAAATGCATTGCCCCCATTGTCTAAAACTTCCACCCCTGCTTGTGTGGCAAGTGGGTGTGCCGTCGCTAGGGCATAAGAATGAGCATGTGCGTTATGCACGAGTATCATCAGGATAATGATTACTTTAAACATTATTTTTTTAACCTATTATACTTTGCTTGTAACTCTCGCTTAGATTCTTGATACGCAGGGTGAGTGAAAATACAAATCACAGGACAAACTTCTATACATTGTGCTTGTTCGAAATGCCCAACACACTCTGTGCATAGTTTTGGATCAATTTGATAATACTCATCACCTAAATAAATGGCTTGATTTGGGCACACTGGCTCACAAGCATCACAGCTTATACATTCTTCTGTGATTGTGAGCGCCATAAGTAATGAACAAAAATCTATAGACGTTTTTGCTGTAGTGCTTGTTCAACCGTCGGGTGAACAAAGTCACTTATATCTCCACCTAACATTGCCACTTCTCTGACCAAGCTTGAGCTAATAAATGAAAACTCGTCAGCAGGTGTCAGAAATATAGACTCTAATTGAGGGTCAAGGTGGCGGTTCATACTCGCTAGTTGGAATTCATATTCAAAATCAGACATCGCTCGCAAACCTCGGATTACTGCAACAGCTGATTTACTGTTAGCAAAATCAACCAATAATCCAGAAAATCCACATACTTCTACTTGCTCGAAATCTGCTAATACTTGTTGAGCCATGGCAACTCTCTCTTCAATTTCAAACATAGGCTGTTTAGATGGACTCGACGCAATACCCACAATCACTCGATCGAATACATTCACTGCTCGACGCACAAGGTCAGTATGACCATGAGTGATAGGATCAAATGTGCCTGGATAAACTGCTATTGTTTCCATTGTTTTATATTCTTATGTGGATATGAGTCCATATTCTACTTCACCTGCCTCAGACTGTCGCTGCCAAACCCAGTTAGCTGGCAGCTTATCCGGCAAACACTGCTTGGGTGCCTCAACATAAATTTTCGCATCAGCCTTCACTATTTGCCCAGTGTGCAATTGTGCGAGCAAATTGACCAAATCTATTTGATGAAAAGGAGGATCAATAAACACCACATCATATTGATGATGGGTTTGCGATATAAATTCTTGTGCCACTTGATGAATGACACTCACCTGCGTCGCTTGTAAGCGCCGCACTTGCTGCTGAAGCTGTTCAACTATTTGTCGATCCATTTCGATCAAATCCGCCTGTGCAGCCCCTCGCGACACAGCCTCAAACCCTAACACACCACTGCCAGCGAACAAGTCCAAGCAATCACTGCCTTGAATTATTGGCTGCAACCAATTAAATAAAGTTTCACGGGTGCGACTGGCAGTGGGCCGAAGACCATCACGCATCATCACCGGCAATTTACTTCCTCTCCACACCCCACCTATTATTCTCACCTGCTGAGGGGCATTTTTAAGAGATACTTTATTTTTGTTGCGCACTACCCACCACAACAGTAACGAATGATTCGAGATTTATACGTCGTTTAAATGCATCTTTAATATCCGCTAAAGTCACCGCGTCAATCTGTTGGCGAAAATCATTTAAATAAGTCAGCGGCAAATCATAATAAGCAATCACTGATAGATAACCTAATATATCCCGATTGCTGTCTATTCTCAGTGGAAAACCATTGATGATACTTTGCTTACTCAGTGACAACTCTTCAGCAGTGGGTCCTTGACGAATAAATTTATCAAGCTCATTACGACATACAGTCAGCGCCTCATCAACTTGATCAACACGTGTTTGTAAACCCAGCATGAAAGGTCCAGGGCGTAATAACGGCAAAAAGTAACTATAAACACTATAGGACAAACCACGTTTACCGCGCACTTCTTCTACCAACCGTGAGGTAAATCCTCCACCACCCAAAATGTGATTACCAACATACAGACTGAAATAATCTGGGTCACCGCGCTGGATGCCTATCTGCCCCATACGCACGTGAGCTTGCTGGGAAGGAAAATCAACTTTTATATCTTGGTACTGACTCTCAGCCACACTAGGGATCGGCGCGTGCGCTTTGCCCTTGGGTAATGCCTGACTAATCTGCTCACCCAGCTCATGTGCAGATGCTTGATCAATATCACCAACGATAGCTAATACGGCTCCAGTAGACACCATATATTTGCCATGAAAGGTTTTAATGTCTTCAAGACTGAGTGCTGCAATACTTTTTGGATGACCATCTTTACTCTGTGCAAATGGATGCGTCCCATAAAGCGCCTGATAAAAATTATCACTCACAATAGCTGCGGGTGTTTGCTGTTTATCTTCTAAACCAATCAACATGAGTTTCTTTTCACGCTCGAAGTCTTTCTCTGGGAAAATGGGCGCTGCCATAATGTCGATGTACGCTTCTATTGCATTTGAGAATAACTCCTTGTCTGACAAACTTCTCAACAAAATACTAGAACGATCCATATCCACACTGGTACTGAACTGCGCACCCACATCTTCAAAACGTGAGGCAATAGCATCAGCATCGAGATCCGCTACTCCCTTGTTCAATAATATATGAGTGAGTTGTGATAATCCTGCTTGGTCATTATCTCGCGCACTGCCAGCATCAAATGTCATCGCCACATCAATCATGGGTAACTGTGTCGCTTCAACATGCATGACTCGAATCCCACTGGAAGTTTTCCAAGTATTAATCTCAGGTAATGCATGAATCTGTTGGGCTAAGATTAAACACAATACAAAATAGATAATTCTCATTATTCATCCATTATTAATCAGTTGATGCGGTCGATACTGGTGTCAGTACAGCCACTGTTTTGGTGTCTGCAATTAGATATTTTTGTGCCACTGAACGAACTTGCTCAGCGGTCACCGCTTTGATATTGGCTTCGTAGGCCTGCATGGTTTGCCAACCTAAGCCCACCGATTCTAGCACTCCAATAAGATAGGCTTGGCGTTGCACGGAGTCCAACTTATACACCTCGCCTGCCACAACTTGCGCCTTCACCCGAGCTAATTCTTGCGCAGTCACTAGTTCTGTTTGTAAGGCTTTTATTTCTTCATCAATGGCTTGCTCTAATGCTTCTACACTATGACCCTCATTGGGTGTACCTTCAAACATGAATAAACTTTCATGTTGACCATAAAGACTGTAGCCAGCACCTACACTTGCTGCAATTTCTTGTTCACGAATGAGCTGTTTACTTAAACGCGAGCTTCTTCCACCGTCTAAGATCCCTGCGAGCAGGGTTAAGGCATAAGCCTCTTCAATGTTGTCAATCGTATTGAGTGTCGGCGTCTTGTATCCAATTAGTAGGTACGGCAATGTAGCGACAGTTTTTAATTGCACACGTCGAGTACCCTTTTGTGGTGTTTCAATACGTGGCTTGGTTTTGACTACTGGACGTGTGGGTATGACGCCATAGTACTTTTCCGCCATCGCAAATATTTGCTCTGGCTGCACATCCCCCACCACCACCAAGGTTGCATTGGCCGGCGAGTAATAACTCTCATACCAAGCTCTAAGGTCATCCACATGCATGTTATCGAGATCATTCATCCAACCGATGACTGGATTTTTGTAGGCACTGTTGTTAAATGCTACCGCATTAAACTGCTCATAGGTAAGTGCATTGGGATTATCGTCTGTTCTTAGACGGCGCTCTTCTTTGACCACCTCTATTTCTTTAAGAAACTCCGCTTCATCGAGAGTCAGAGCGGCCATCCGGTCTGACTCTAGTTTAAAACTTGTCTCTAGCTGCGACACGGCTAATAGTTGAAAATACGCTGTGTAATCGCGACTAGTAAAAGCGTTGTCACGGGCACCCACCTGAGCCAATATCTGTGAAAATTCACCCAATGGATAGTTAGGTGTGCCTTTGAACATCATGTGTTCGAGTATATGAGATACGCCTGTGATGCCACTGTATTCATTAGCTGAACCCACTTTGTACCAAACCTGCGCGGTCGCAACAGGCGCGCGATGGTCTTCCTTCACTAGCACTTTCAGACCATTAGAGAGTATCTTCTCGTGAACATCAGCAAGAGCTGATATGGGCAATAAAATACTCACAGCCAACAACATTATTGATAATATGTTTCTGTACATAGACTTTATTTGTTTCTGTGTTATTAAATGAATCGATAGCGGATGATAATAGTTGCCAATAAGACAAACCCCGGCATCTTATGTTCATCATGCAGTTATCAAGGATACCATTAATTATTCAAGTGTTTGACACACCATCCATGACAGAATCCATACACAATGACTGAAAACAACCTATTTGCTCGTTTAAAACAAGGGCTTGCCAAAACCAGTGGGCTCATGACTGCGCCATCCAGTGAACCTGAATCTGTACAGCAAGTCCTTGAATCCATTGAGGATGGCTTATTAATGGCAGACGTTGGTATGGACACCACCGAAAAGATTATGCAACAGCTACACACTCGCATTAAGTCTCAAACCCCCAGTTCTGATGACATCCGACAGTGCTTACAACAAACCCTGTATGAAATCTTAGAGCCCTGTAATCAACCTATGCTACTCGGTCGCATCAAACCTTTCTCCATTTTAGTGGTCGGCGTCAATGGAGCAGGCAAAACCACCACGATTGGTAAATTAGCCAAACGACTCAAAAAAAATCGCAAATCTGTCATGCTAGCAGCAGGAGACACTTTCCGCGCTGCCGCTGTCGAACAACTCATCACTTGGGGTGAGAGAAATGATATTCCTGTCATTTCACAAACAGCGGGGGCTGATAGTGCTTCTGTCATCTATGATGCTTTGAACTCGGCCACTGCGCGTGCCATTGATGTGCTAATTGCTGATACTGCAGGACGCTTGCATACACAAAATAACTTGATGTCTGAACTACAAAAAGTCAAACGAGTTATGCAAAAAGTAAATACCGATGCCCCTCATGAAACGCTTTTAGTGCTAGATGCCAGTATGGGGCAAAATGCACTGCGCCAAGCTGAACAATTTCACCAAGCGATGAATGTCACCGGTTTATGCATTACCAAATTAGATGGCACAGCCAAAGGGGGTGTGGTGGTCGCTATTGCCGATAAATTAGGTTTGCCCATACGCTATGTTGGCGTTGGTGAATCAATAGAAGACTTGCAAGTGTTTGATGCGAAGCAATTCGCAACAGCGCTGTGTGGTGGTGAATATCAAGCATGATACGACTGCAAAATATTGCTAAACGTTATCCCAGCAGTGGTGAAGTGCTCGCGCAAATCAACCTGAATATTCCGCGCGGTGAACTGAGCTTTCTCACCGGGCCCTCTGGCTCAGGTAAAAGTACGCTATTGAAAATCATTGCGCTGATTACTCCACCCACCCGCGGTCAATTATATTTTGATGATCAGAACATCACCCGAATTAGTCGACAACATATCTCTCAATACCGATCTAAAATGGGTTTAGTGTTTCAGGATCACCGCTTACTTAATGATCGTAATGTGTTTGACAACATCGCTTTGCCATTAAGAATCAACGGCTTTGCACATAGAGAGATACCCGGACGAGTGCGTGCGGCATTAGATAAAGTCGGTCTATTGCATAAAGAGAAATCTGCGCCTATTTCACTGTCAGGGGGTGAGCAACAACGTGTCGGTATCGCTAGAGCCATCGTACATAAACCCATATTATTACTTGCGGATGAACCGACTGGCAATCTCGACCCAGAGCTGTCCAGTGACATCATGAGCCTATTTCTACAGTTCAGTCAGGTCGGTGTAGCGACACTCATTGCTAGCCATGATGTTGATTTAATTCAGCGTTATAACAAACGCATCATCACCTTAACTGACGGATATTTAAGTGAGCTTCCACGTCAATCTGATGTCGGTGTGAATTAGCATGATGACGACATCTCTAAATTCACGCAAAACCCGTCTCAGTCACTGGTTGCATCATCATGGTGAAAGTCTTGCAAGTAGTCTTTCTAGGTTACGCCAGGCGCCAATGTCATCAATTTCTGTGTTGCTACTAATTGCTATCGCTTTTGTTGTACCTATTGCAATTCATATCGCCTTCCATGCAGTTAATTCTGTCACTGCACAGTGGGATCAAGACAAACAAATCACCTTATTTCTGCATGCAGATATCGACCTCCCGCAAGCACACGCGCTAGCAGCCTCATTGCAGCAACAACTTGCCATAAGCAAGGCTAGAGCCATTGACAAACAACAAGTGCTCTCTTCATTTACTCAAGATACTCAATACGCACTTTTGGGCGAAAGCGGGAGCGATAATAATCCACTTCCGCATATTATCGAGCTTGCCCCCTCTGAGCAGGCTGATCTGGAGCAACTCGCAGGACTTTTTGCCACCCACCCAGATGTCGATCAAACGCAGTTCGATTGGTTATGGTTCCAACGTCTAGAAGCCATAAGTCAACTTATTTTGACTATACAATGGGTGATGAGCGTCATGCTGATGCTCACCGTGGCACTTATTATCGTTAATGTCGTGCGCTGGGAGATTGCCAGCCGTATGGCCGAAATTGAAATCATCAAATTAGTGGGTGCCAGTGATAGCTACGTGCAACGACCTTTTTTATACTATGGCGGTTTACTGGGTATGATTGGAGCCCTGTTGGCCATCGGCCTAACCTCACTGAGTTGTTGGCTCATTAACCAATCACTGTCACCTCTAATGACACTATTTAACAGTGAGTTTCGCTTGATTGGCCTCGATCTGTCTCAAGCCATGATATTATTGTTTATAGGCATCATCATTGGCTTGTCTTCAGCTGCAATTGCATCCCGCGTTAAGATAGTCGCCATCACTTGATATCGTGCTTAGCTATTGCACATAGCCTAGCATGTGCAAATAATTCATTATTTATCAGTTGCTTATATTAAATTAATTCTGATTTGAACAGGTTTTTCGGCTCGCCACCCGATGTTGTACAGGGAACTTTGCAGCTAATTAGCACTCTCAGAATATGAGTGCTAAAATAACTTATAAATTATTGCCAAAATTATTATGACTAATTCTTTATCCACTATCACAGATCACAACTTGACGCTTACCGCAGGTTCGCTAGATGCCTACATCAATGCGGCCTACCAGCTGCCTGTGTTAACTGCGGAAGAAGAAAAAACCCTCGCATATAAACTTAAGAATGAACAAGATCTTGAGGCTGCGAGACGATTGATCACACATCACCTTCGCTTCGTGGTGCAAGTGGCACGTGGGTATAATGGTTATGGACTCGCCATGGCTGATTTAATCCAAGAAGGCAATATCGGGCTGATGAAAGCTGTCAAACGTTTCGATCCTGATCTTAATGTCCGTCTTGTTTCATTCGCTGTGCATTGGATTCGCGCTGAAATGCATGAATTCATTCTGCGCAATTGGCGCATAGTCAAAGTTGCCACGACTAAAGCCCAACGTAAATTATTCTTTAATCTACGCAGCAAAAAAACTCGTTTAGCCTGGTTGAACCAAGCAGAACTCGAGAATATTGCCTCTGATCTTGGAGTCAAACCCAGCGAAGTGTTGGAAATGGAATCTCGTTTAAGTGGTCAGGACATCGGTTTTGATGCCCCCAGTAATGATAATGATAGCGAACAACCCCTCAGTGCACCTGAGGCTTATCTCTCTAACGATCAAGACCCTGCGAGTTTTACCGAAGAAACTGATTTCATGAAACACCAACTACAACAACTGTCAGCCGGTTTAGACTGCTTAGATCAACGCAGCCGTGAAATCGTGCAAGCGCGTTGGTTAGATGAAGAAAAATCAACACTTCACCAGTTAGCACACAGATATAAAGTATCTGCTGAACGCATCCGTCAGTTAGAATCAAACGCTTTGAAGAAGTTGAAAGGCAGTATTGTCGCCTAGTTAAAAACTTTCGCTAACCAAGCACCGCTTGCTCCGGCCTGTGAAAGTACCATCAAATTCACCCGTTCATCACCCATGTGACTAAATATAAGAAGGTGGATAATTTCAATCTCGATTAAATATGAATATATGTTTGGCTACTGAACACCGATTGCGAGCAGCATAGTGTGATGTTGTCTTTCAATCCCCTTATAGCATATTAATATAAGGTAGGAATCTATCCAGTAACAACACAGCGAATAACGCCATAAGATACACAATCGAATAAACGAATGTGTTTATCGCCTTGGTGCGACTTTTGGTAATTTGCAGACTGATTGAATAATATAAAAACCCTGCATTTAACAATAGCGCAGTGACCAGATACAGTAATCCTGACATACCTGTGAAATAGGGTAGTACGGTGACTAGACTCATTAATACCGTGTAAAGCGTAATCTGCAATCGTGTATAGTCTTCACCGTGCGTCACAGGCAGCATAGGTATATCGACTTTTGCATATTCATCCTTACGATAAATTGCCAACGCCCAAAAATGCGGTGGCGTCCAAGTGAAAATGATCAAAAACAATACCAATGCATCGGCATCAACGGTGCCTGTGATTGCCGTCCAGCCCAGCAAAGGCGGGGTAGCGCCGGCGGCTCCACCGATCACAATATTCTGTGGAGTGGCGCGTTTCAAATACATGGTATAAACCACAGCATAACCGACCAACGACAGGAAAGTGAGCACAGCAGTTAGCACATTGATCTGCATAATCAATAACACCATGCCTATGGCGCCTATTAGAAATGCAAACATCAATACCGAAGTTTTATCTAATGAGCCACTTGGAAGTGGACGCAGCTTTGTTCTATCCATAGCTGCATCAATACGACTATCAGCCACATGATTAATAGCCGCCGCTGAACTTGCAACCAAGGCAATTCCAACAGTGGCGTAAAACAATGTCAGTAAGTCAACATTCGCAGGATCTGCCAACAACATACCTACAATCGCTGTGAACACCATCAGTGCAACAACTTTAGGCTTGCACAGCTCGAGATAATCTCGCCACTGAACTATCGCCTGCATAGGTCGGTTAGTAGAAGACTTAATGGTCATGAAAAACTCTGGCTTGTTAATTTTTCGCAGATTTTAACATATATGCACTGGACACAATGCTGAATAATAACAATAAAGCAACGCCATTATGTGCTACCGCTACGCTTAAAGGTAACTTATAAACCACGTTAGAAATCCCCAAGATAATCTGCACCAGTAATAAGATTGAGCCTATTCTGGCCACATTTCTTAGCGTAGGCACCTGTTTGGTGTTTTTAGCCAGTAAATGTAAGTACCGCCCGAGCACCAAAAGCACAACGACTGCACCGATTCTGTGTGTATAGTGTATGGCCACTCTCGCAGGATGCTCCAGCACGCCATACTCATAATCAACGCCCAGCCCACGCCACATAATAAAACCATTGGCGAAATCCATTGGCGGCCACCATTGTTGTTGGCAGGTAGGAAAGTCCGTGCAAGCTAGAGCCGCATAATTAGAACTCACCCAACCCCCTAGTGCGATTTGACCTACGAGAACGATAATTGCAACAACTGAAAAATTAAACAATTTATTGGCCACTGAGCCATCCATCATAGGAACACTTTGCATTCCTCTTAGGTATTGCCAACCGAGAAAATTGAATAATGTGAAACCTCCTAACAAGTGCCCCATGACAATTAATGGCTTTAATTGCAAGGTAACTGTCCACATACCTAGTGCCGCTTGAAACAACAGCAGAGAAGCTAACGCGATTCCAGAAAATATATGTCTCTCACCGTGGCGGTCTTTTCTAATTAAAAACACTGAAATTATTAATATTAGACTACCTAATGCGCCGGCAACATAACGATGAATCATCTCCCGCCATGCCTTACCCACCTCTACAGGTCGCTCAAAATCTGAATTAGCTAGAACAATATCGACTTCTGTTGTTGGCACACCTAACAAGATTCCATAACAACCCGGCCAGTCAGGACAACCTAAACCCGCATCAGTGAGACGCACCCAAGCGCCCAAGACAATCACCACGAATGCCAAGATCATGGCGCCTAAAATTACATTTCTAAGTGTTGTACTCATAAACAATTAACCTATGTTAGAGATTTTAAGTAATTTCTTAATATCTTTTAGTAGTCCTTTAGATGATGCATTGTGATCATACTTCATCATCAAATTTCCATTCGGATCTATCAAATAAATATAGCCAGATTCAAGTTGCTCAGGTTGTTGCACTTGTCTCTCAATTTGCAATGTTTTCAGGCCACCAATTTTTAAATACTGATGGCGATTATGTATTGCTTGTTCTAAATCAAACGTCTGTTCATAGGGATGCACTAATATAGTCTGCACTCGGTTAGAATCTCGACCCGTTGCAACGCGTGCTTGGCGCAACTTGAACAAAGACGCCTCACAATTAAGATCACAAGAGTGTGCTTGAAAGACTAAGTAGGTCCACTTTGATGCTAATTGCTGATTATCAAACACTGCGTCATTGCTCATCTGTACTTGCAGCATTTCTATCGGCTGCGCGGGATGTATAAGTTCACCGTTTGAAACTGAGCCTATGTCGGGTAAATGCTCACGATATGTATACATGATTATCGCAATCAGTAAGGGCACGACAAAAACCGCAATTAAATAGTAACCTGCTCGTTCATTTTTATTTGTTTCCATATTTAACCTCTTTTTATGAGCGGCCTGATGCTATAAAACCACCACAGCACCACAATCGCCAGCGCCATTGCATACCATTGAAACGCATAACCATAATGTTTCTGAGAGCGCATTTGATTAGCGGCCCAATCGCGTCGATAACCATCTTCTAGTCCTGCATTCAGACGCAGTGTAAATGGTAATAAGGGTAAGTTCAGTCTCTCGCTAAGTGCTGGATAATCAACATATTGTATTCTTCGGGGCCAACCAAAATCTTCGCCTTCCGCTATTTCTCCCAGAGTAAATGAATCATCATAAGGAACATATACACTTCCCGAGATAGTCCTCATATCAGCGTCTAGTACAAGTTCAGGTATTTGTTGTCGAGAGTCTCCTTGAGCAATCCATCCTCTATCCACTAAAAACCATTGTTTATCCCT
>Ga0181565_10001555_pt1 | contig 17475 bp, 14 predicted proteins | sample 101ome_16_FD_129661 | JGI IMG/M metagenome (GOLD analysis project Ga0181565, IMG submission 129661) | Coastal salt marsh microbial communities from the Groves Creek Marsh, Skidaway Island, Georgia - 101401AT metaG (megahit assembly) | ecosystem: Environmental > Aquatic > Marine > Intertidal... | reverse complement strand
TTGTCCAACGCCTGCATCGTTCATGCCTGCTGCGGTCGCGATGAACTCAAGAATCTCGCTGGTGGGCGTCCCGGGGCCGAAAACCGCCCGGATGCCAACCGCATGAAGCGCAGGCCGGTCGTCCTCAGGAATGATGCCGCCGCCGAAGACCACGACATCGTCCAGCCCCGCCTCTCGCAATTTCTCACAGACTTGGGGAAACAGATGGGCATGGGCGCCCGAAAGCGAAGAGAGGCCCAAAAATCGGGCATCCTCATCCCGGACCGTATCTACGATTTGCTGGGAAGTACGCCGCAGGCCGGTGTAGATGACCTCGTGTCCAGCATCTCGCAGGGCTCGTGCAACCACTTTGGCGCCCCGGTCGTGACCGTCTAAGCCGGGTTTTGCAACGACGATGCGCAGGGGGTGCTCCATGGCGAGGGGTGGAGGTTCATCCTATCAAAAGTCTGTGCGAATCTCAGCGAACATCGCACACAATGCGTGAAGGTGGTGATGCGACCTCAAGCATCGTTGTCAAGCCTCCCTTGCCCAAGTTCGTCTTCATCGGATTATCACCGTTGACATGGCCTCACGTGCCCACTTTGGAAGAATTCCCTGAGGCGAAGACGCTTCATGTACTCGCTAAACTGATTCTGAGCAACAGGTTGGGATTTTCCTTTTCGGAAGCGTTGCCAAACTTGTCTCTTTTGATGATAGGTCTCTGATGTTGGCGATTTTTCAAAATCGAATCCCAAATCCATCAGCGATATTCCAGCTTGATGAAGACATCTTCCAAGCGAAGGTTGGAACCGTCGTGCGCTTCTTTTGGTGTTTCAGGTTCAAGTTTTTCACCATCCAGCCAGGTGCCGTTTTTGGAACCCATGTCGACGATGATCAGTTTGTCTCCCTCACGCATCAACGTAATGTGTTGTCGACTAATTCTTTTGTTGTTGTACGAGATTTTCTCTCGCCCGAGGATTTTTGAGTCGCCATCGCCAAGCACCACGAGGGTCAAGCCTCCCATGTTTGCACCTGATTCATTTGTAAGAATGACTTCTCCAGTGAATTCGCGCTCGCCTACATGTTCAAGTCCAAGATCCAATCCAACTTGATTGGCGATGTCGTTCCATTGGCGTGGCCTATCCTTCGCCTCAAATCGGGTACAGTTGCAGGCCAAATCCCAAATGTCTTTGCCATCGCTTGGAACCGAAGCGTCGGGTAGCATCCAATCTTGACCCTTGTCCTTTTGTGCTTTGAATACCTCAAGGATTCCACCATAATCTTCCCACCACGGGTGCTTACCGAGAAGCATCTCAGCGATGGTGACGCCAAAGGAGAAGGTGTCCGCAGCGAAGGAGGCTTCTTTGCCTCCTCGGGCATACACATCAGGGCACATGTAGGGGATGGTTCCGACGGGTACGTCGGAGATGGTCATTGATTCACCCGCCCTAAACTTTGAAACACCGAAATCAATTAGCTTTAACACGCCAGGCGAGCCACGAATATGGCCAGAAATCAGGATGTTCCCTGGTTTGATATCTCGGTGGATGATGTTTGCTCCGTGCGCCGTATGAAGGGCCATGATTAAATGCGTCATGTAGTGTTTTAGATCTGAAACGTCAAAGGCACCTTGCTCCTCGATGATTTTGTCGAGAGAGTCGGCCTTTACGTACTCAAACAGGATGACCCATGTGGTTGGGTTCCATTTTTGAGAGCTCACCACGGGGACGATGTGTTCCGATGGAAGGTCCACATTGCATTCGTTTTTAACCCGGTATTCCAGCAAGTCGCTGTCAACATTACGAATGATTTTGACGGTGACGTCGCCTTTTGAACCGTCCACGCCGTGGAAAACATCACCGTACGCCCCACCGCCCAAATGAGACTTCAGTTCGATTGTACCCCATCCGTCTTGGTTGTAATCCAGATGCAAGCCCTCGAACGGCAACAATGAGCCTTTGTCCATGGATGGAAAGCCTGGTTGGTATATTTAAATTTTACAAGTCAGGAGGTTCGCCGAAAATCAGTTCAGACCAATGGAAAATGAAGACCCGTCAGGCATGGTGATCGTCACGGGTGGTCGGGAAAGCGAGAGTTCCTGGCCGCTTTCAAGGTTCCATTTTTGCGTTTGTTTGATGGTGAATCCGAAAAAACTTCTGGAAGTGGTGCCCTTGACCTTCAGCGAGTGTTTCCCGGTGTTCTTGATGGTCAATTTCTTGCTGCTGAGTGTCAATTGAAGTTGTTCCCTTGATACTTGATTAACGTTGCTCGAATCTTTGAAGTGGCTCTTTACAAACGTACGCCCAATCACCTCCCCACTTCTTAGCGGTACGACCGTATTGGAATGGGGTATGGTTGCAAAAAGTTCAGCTTCGGTCCAATGAAGTTTCGGAACCGGAGGTTTTTGGACGGGTGGAGTCGATGTTGGTACCGTAAATTCTGGCTCCACATACTCCCATTTCTTGTCTTTTCCAGGGCGAATGGTTGTACGTGGACGTTCGGATGCGGGGGGTACTTTCCCTTTGAGTGATTGATACCTCGCCTGAGCGTATTTCAGTAATTCCAGGGGCATGTAACCAATGTACCGTGTCAAACCATCCGCCCCCCTTCCTTGGAGCGTCAACAATCCCATGCCGAGTGCGATGGTTGACAAATCTGTAAGGTGTTCATACTCCATGTTGTCCTTCGGTGCAATAAAATCAGAGCGTAGGAAATGGAAAGCGTGGGCGTATTCATGGGCGAGGATGTTCATTTGGTCAATGGGATTGTGACGATAATCTTCCGAAACTTCAATCTCCATCTTCAATTGGATGCGCCCTTTGTCCCAAAACTGATAACTTTTGATCAGTCCCGGGATTGGAAGAGGAATGAACTTGACAGATACGTCGGCGTCCACGTCCTTTCCCCAGAGATGCCGTTCAATGGCTTTTTGAGCCGCTCTTAGGTTGTAGGTATGTGAACCGAGGTGGGCGAGCACATCTTCTGGCTCAAGGGTTGGGAAGTAGCCCCACATCTTTACAAGGTTGTCCAACATTGAATCTACCCAAGCGTGGGTCGGCTCGAACATGGTGATACTATGGAAGGATTGATATTTGATTTCTTTGCCCTTATTGTGTGAGCCGCTCGACCCTTGACATCAAAACCGAATTCGGATTCCCAGTTGTAGGAGGCGGTTTGGAGAATTCACAGGTCAGTGGCTACATCCGAATCAAACCTTCCGACGATGCAACCGAGATGTTAGACCACGTGATATTGGTTCTCGACCTCTCTTTTTCAATGGCGGACCAACTCGTCTCCCTCAGAAAGAGTGTTGAGAAGATCATCGGTCGGCTCAAGCCGAATTATGACAAGATCACCCTAATCGGTTTTGCAGGGAGAACCCAGACGTTTTGCACGTTTGAGAGCGCCCGAGAGGTTCAGGAGAATCTTGAAAAGTACCTCCCCTCCATTCTCCCGAAATTGTCCGGGCGCACGGATTTTCAAGCAGGGGTCAGCGAAGCACTCAAGGTCGTGAAGGCGGGTGAAGAATTGTCGGAAACCCGGGGAAACGAAAGTTTCCGATGGCAGGACCACAATCATACCGTCATCTTCATGACCGACGGGAGAGACTATGGAAAAGTCCCGTGGGACCAGTGCCAAGAACTTGCGAACAACCATGTCACGTTGCATACCATTGCTCTGAATTCGAACGAAATCAATGCCGATGTACGCAAAAAATTGATGAAGATGGCGAAGATAGGCGGCGGGGGCTTTAACTTCTGCAAAACAGTCGAAACGTTCCATGTTAAAGTTGACCAACTGTTGAACATGAGTTTGTCTGCCGTTTGTCCGCCGACCAAATTCTCGTTGTCGTTGCGCCCCGGTACCGAACTCATCATGGCAACGTTACTTGAACACATTGAACAGATGCCAAGCGGTGCTGAACTGGACAAACCAGAATTCACGCTCCCTGCGATGCGGCGAGATGACCGAAAAATCATTTACTTTCGAGCAAAAATTGTCCCAGCACAAAGCGAAGGTACCAATTACCGCCTCTTTGATTACATCCAGTCCCCGAATTTACTCTCATCTCCTGAATCGGCCTACGGGGACATCCCAGTTGCACCGTTGGAGGTGCTCAAACGCCGCGTGGAGAAAGGCATGAATACAGATCTAAAAGTGTTTATTTTTCTCCATGACCTTGAGACGAAAATGGAGCAAGCGCTCGAGGTGGCCGCATCGAGCGACGATGTTGCAGGGTTCAAAAACCGGGCAAAATCAGCCCTGAACGAAGCGTGGGAAAGGTTCGAAAAAACCTTGTCCAAAAACCCAAGGAGCCGTGAAATAGAAGCATTCATCCAGGGATTTCTTAAAGCCTTGGAGGATGCGAATACAGTTGAGGATCCAAGCGCGTTCTTTTCCACGCTCTATGCTGAAATGAGAACTCGGCGGTGAGGACGATGGCGACTGAATTTTATCCATGCGATGACAAAAGTTGTCCACTGGGGGTGTCAAAAAGCGAACACGACATGGGCAACCAGTTTTGCGAGAACGGTCATTATGTCTCACCTCCTTCCAAAAAACATGCTAAACCGCTTCCAGATATACCCTTTTTTGATGGTTCTTCCGAGGTATCATCCCCGCCCTCCTCGATCACTGAAGAATGGGGCGACGAATCTTCGAGAGACTCCGGCTTCAAGAAGTCGGGTTCACCGGAAGGCATTGCTTCAAAAGTCTCCGATGAGGAGATGCCGAGTTTTGATAACTTGCCAGCAGATTCAACCACAACGGATTCATGGTTGACCAACAGCGAGGCGCTTGAGCAATTTTTGCAAACACTTTCCGATGCTGTCCTTAGTCGAAACGGCTCCAAACTTTCCGAATATCGGAAATTAGTACCCATGATGCAGATGGAGATGGATTCCCACAAGGACTACTATGCCGTCGATTCAGCCGAAGCCGTAGCCTTCATCAACAATTTCTCTGAAAAGTGGCAACCCGACCGAGTTTACTTCCAGATGGAGGTTCTCCACCGTCAAACAGTATCAGGCACCCGTCTGGAGTTGGTTGCACAAAACACCCACGCCAACGTTCACCCTTTGGTCTCGTTTCTTGATGACAAGCATCATGAAAACGCTGCTTGGTGCATCCTGATTCACGCTGTAGAGAGCGTTGTCCTGCACGCACCGGGGCAACATCCCCGCCCCATGCTGGCCGCACTTTCCTCCGGGGAGGAGGTGGCGGTATGCCGAGGTTGTTCTGCTGAGCATTTGATTTTGGATTTGCTCTATGAAAAGCGGGACCCTGAGCGTGGTGGTTGTAACCAATGTCGCTCAATTGAGTTCTTTGTAGACCTTACCGACGGCGCCTCAACACAAGAAGCCTCCGTCATCTATGACCGAAGGTCAAATTCTTTCATGCAGACACATGAAACGACAACCGAGCGTTTGGATGTGGAACTCCTCTGGAAGGCGTACCTTGAAACAGGAGAATTGGATGTTTCTGAATTTCTTTCAGATGAAATCAAACTCACCTCTTTTGACCTCAATGAATTGCTTCGCCTTGAGCTCTCCCTCCACCGAAGCAGTGCAGAACTCTATGCTGCTCTCCGTTCGCTCGATCTCTCTTCAAAGGATTCTAAACTTCGCCGAGAACGTGCCTTGCTCAAACTAAAGATGCTCCATCGAGAATTGCTCGAACTCACCGAACATCTTTGATAATCTCTCCAAATCATTCATGATGTAGGTGACCCTCGCCGCACCATGGAACCGGTTGTGGTGGTCGACGGCAGCAATGTCATTCACGCAAATGCTGGAACTCGCCGATATTTCAGCGTCGCACGAGTGGAAAACGTCATTGAAAAACTCACTAAGTTAGGCTATACCTACAAGTTCGGTATGAAAGGAAAGACCTACAAGTACATCATGTACCATGCTGAGGAAGATGAGATTAGCAAAGAAGACAAGTCAAGGTTGGAAGAACTCGTCAATGATTTGAAAATTTCTTTGTTGGACGCTGACCAGGACGACCGTTGGATTCATCTTGCTGCCGTTGAATTTGACGGATACATCCTCTCTCACGATCAGTTTCGCGATGAAATTGAACAATGGGAAGAAGAAGGGCGCCATGATCTTGTGGAAGAAATCAAAAAACGGCGCGTTGAACTGCAGTTTTTTGAGGACACCCCCATCTTCGATTTGCCCCCAGTCACCGGCGAGGAAGCCGACGATTCTTCTTCACCAGATGCTGAAGAGGACGCCGAGGCATTGGAATCTGAAATCCCGTCTGATGAATCAGATGGGGGCTTGGATGTATGGGGTGAACCGATATCGACCGAAACGGCAAAAGAGACGATTGTTGATTCCGAGATTCCTCTTGAGGAATCCTCTGAAGAGACCCATGTGCCGATGTTGCTCAGGCTTGAGGGGGGCGCTTGGACCGAGGTTGAAGTGCCACTCGATATACCACTTGGTCGTGGATTCTTTGCTGAGGTTGTTGAAGTCACTTCGACGACAGCTCCAATCTTGGAGAAAATATCTCGGCAACACTTCATATTGACCGATGCAAAGAATGACCTTAAGCGGACAACGAAGGAGGGGTACATCCTGCGCGACTTGGCCTCCACCAACGGCACGCAATTCCGTGGCGCAAAACTTGGGCCCCACGGGGTTCATGTGCCTCCTATCGTCCCACGCTCAGAACGCGGTGACGAAGGTTGGCCCTCAATTCTTCTCGGTAGCCGCCTCATTGAATTGCGTGTTGGTGCAACCTTGGAAGATACGGATCATCCATCGTTTAGTTGAGGCAAGTCTGCTTGACAGCGCGACATGAGTTTTCGGGCGTTTGAAGAATCAATCTCTGCACAGCAAGTCGTGACTTGCTGATTTCGGGGAACCCCGAACCAAACGGCGGTATGACCGCGAGGTAAGTCACAGGCCATGAATCAAGGGAAATGGTTGCATTGAGGTGATGTTCTTGCTGGGCGCCATGATGAAACCCATATATACCGTTGGGGATTCAGGATTTATCAGGAGATGGTATCGTGTCAGATGATTTGCTCGATCAACTTACCAAGCGTGAAACTGAAAAAGCGGTCAAAGCAGCCGTTACCTTTGTGATTGATGTGACGGGCTCAATGTCCTCGGAAATCAACGCCGTTAAGGCTGCGCTTCTTGATTTCGCAGAGATTTTTGAGAAAAGAAAAGTTCGTCTCCACCTCGGTATGATCTCGTTCCGAGACCTCACGCAGGGCGAAGACATCACCGTCCACAAATTTGGCGATGGAGAATTCACTCGCTCCGCCGAGGCCTTCAAGGCTCAAGTAGAGACGCTGAACGCTACTGGAGGTGGGCCAGAACCAGAATCAGTTTACGATGCGCTCGTCAAGGCAACAGAGATGGACTGGCCACAGGGCTGCGAGAAAGTAATTTTGCTGATCACCGATGCAACATCGCACACCTCCACCACGACAAAAGAAGCAGCCTTTTCCGCCATGGAAGCTGCTGAGGTGGGGCAATTCTACGCCCTCACCTACACCACGAAGCCAAAGGTGCGTGATTGCTACGTTGAATTTCTCAAAATTGGCAAGGGTGGAAACATGCACGACCTTGGAAACAAGGACCATTCAACGTTGGTGAAGATCATTCGAAACATCGGGCTGACGTCCTCCGAGCGAACAATATCGAAGACGACCACGGATGGCGGCACTGAGTGAACAATCGCACGTCGGTTAGCCTACCTTGGTTCCCGCCCCCATGGGTGATACGATGTACGAACATGACCGCCATCGTCCTTTGGAACAGTGGTTTCGGCTGAACGAGGCTTCAACAGCGCTCAGTGTTGGTTCAGAATATGAACTTACCCTGGAACGAGATTTTCTTGAGAAGGTTCGGGCTAAAGTAGGAGGATTTGGGGTCGTTTATCATTGCATTGCCGCCCCATACAACGACGAGTCAGCTCGAAAGGCCGTCCTCAAACATATGCATTACGATTTAAGCCGTGATGAAAATCAATTGCCTCTGCTCAACAAGGATTTGGACAACGAGATCGCTCTCATACGACGGGTTGCGGCGCTCAGCCTCACGCCTCCACTATTGGCGGAATTCACGTTTAAAGCTCACGAAAGTGCCCCGTCGTATCGAATGTTTCTCCAGCAGGAGGCGTTTGGGCAATCACTCTATGACCTGAAAGATTTCATGCCCACGTCGAAGCGGATTGAGGTCCTTTGGAACATTTTCAATCATTTTAACGTGCTCCACAAACACGGTCTTTACCATACAGATTTGGATCTTCACCACATCTTTTGGGACGAGGATACGCAATCCATCCAGATTATTGATTGGGGAGGTGGATTTTTCAGCGACCCTTCAGTTACCGGCGAATCCGATGGTAGGAAGTTGAAGCATGGAGGAAAGGAGTATTGGGTAAGTCCTGAACAACGCAAACGGGAGCTTTATACAGAGCGCTCAGAAGTGTTCCTCCTTGGTTCCTTGGTCTATTTTTTCCTCACCAACGAAAACAACGGCGATGCCTCCCCAGATTACGAAAACAACGACAATCCAGATGGGATTGCCCTTGACTCCATCCGGAGGGACGAAGACATTCCGGATTTTCTTCGAGAACTGGTGTACCAAGCGACGCGTTGGGAATCTGCAGATCGATTCGAATCCGTAGCTGCCATGCTTGAATTTTGGAGCATGAGTTGTCAACCTGCGGTCGGCTCCATCCTCACCGTGCACACAACCAGCGGCGAACACTTCACGGTTGACGAGAAGAATCCCGAAATTTCGCTTGACTCCGATTTGGGAATTGTTGCCGATTACTCCTCGTCTTTCCCGTCATGGAGGGTCGACGGGATGTGCGAGTATCTCGTGCATCACGGTTCGTCAATCGGTGAATGGAAATTCAATCATTCGACGTTGCATATCTTCCAACGGCCGATGCTGATTCGGTCCGCTTCGTCCGGTGAGGTGTATTTGGTGAAGGTGGCTCGAGCAGCCACTTCATCATCTGAAGGAAACGATTCTGGCTCCACGACTTTGGAAAACTCAACGCTTTATCGGTGCAACAGCACCGGTGATATCGTTGTCGTTTTGGATGAGAAAGGCGACACTATCTCGCTGAAGAATCAATACACCTTGGAGGTCAAAAGGATCGGTCGGGAAGATTTCTACATTAGCCACACTGAGATGTGATGGTTCAGTTTTCAGTCATTCTTGTTCGTTCCAGTGGGCTCAATCCTACTTGTGATGCCTGCACGAAGTTTTTTGGTAGCGTTACTCACGAGGTCGCGTTCTCCCTCATCGCGACTTTCCGATTTTTCTTGTGGATTCTCCTTGGGCGCTTTTTTTGTTGAGTTCATGCCCCCACCCTCGGCAGGCGATGATTCAACGTTTTTTTCTGGATCGCTTTCTGGGCGGCTGGGTTTTTGTTCTTGGCCGTCCGTTGTTTCTGCATGACCGGTTTCATCCTCCGGTACCTTTCCTTGTTTTGGAATTTCAGTTGGCTGCATCGTCATCTTTGCGTTCTTGATGTACTTTTGGTGGTGGTGGCGAAGGAGAACGGGGAGATCCCCTTCATTGAATTCTCCCTGAGTTTGGTATTCCTTGTATTTGTGCTCGAGGAAGGGGATGTTGGTTAGGTTCGGGGCGGCTCTCGGCATGACATGAGAGGTTGCGAAAACGATGTCTCTGGCCAGCGTCCGGCTTCCATCGCCTAAATCAATGTCAATATCGACGTGAGATTCGGGTTTGATGAGGTCGAAATTAGTCAAGCTACATGTGCCGGGATGAACCAATATTTCTCCTTCTCGAATCGAAGTGGAAGGTACTGAACCATCGGCCTTGCCCAGATGGTTGTAGAGTTTGATTTTTACAGGCACCTCGGTCATGTTAATTCCACGAATGTTCAACACCATTCCTGTTTGAGTAGAACGGAGGTGAATGAACACGGAACCGGTATGATATGCATCAAAAATCGAACCCCATCGTTTGAACTCCGGAGTTTGTCTTTTGAACTCTGTTCGGAGTCCCTTCAAGTAGCCTTCAGTGCTCTTGCTAGCGAAGGGTTGTTGGCCATTTGGAGGTTCCGCCTCAAGTTCCAGCATGGTGAGCAGGTGTTCTCCCAAGGTCATCGTCATGTAGGTATCGTGTTGAACGCGAAACAGTCCATCGGGGGCAGGGGTACTTCCCTCAAGCGGGTTCGTGATGTTTTCAGGCTCGTCCATTTTTAGCCAACTAAACTTTGTGGGGTCTTTCATGAAATCATCGGCAGATGTGTGCTCAATAGCGGGGTCGTCTTGAGTGAGTTCCCCGAGGGTAATCTGGCCGGGCCCTTTGACCTTGTATTGCTCTGGGACTTCACCGAGTGTAAGTTTCGGGTGTGTGGTGAAAGGGGGATGTTCCAGTTCAAGGTGCGAGTCGTTCAATGTCCAAAGATCTGCTTCATCAATGATGTCGCCTGATTGATGGTGTTCAAGAAGGTGGTCGGGGACTCGGAGGCCAATGGGTATGTATTTCATCTTCTCTTTATTGGATTCAAACACGCCGTAAACGGGGGTCATGCCCTCATCAATGTTGTAGACTCGGATGGATCCTGTGGTGGGTGAGACGGGCTGACCAAGCCTTCTTGCGATGTAGGTGTGAGGTTTGTTTTCGGACATGTTGAGCGGCACTGGGCTGTGGCCATGAACGATGTTTCGGACGCCGGGCATCACGCGCAGGACGGATGTGGTTTGGGATGAAAAGCGAGAACTGAGTCCTTCAAAGCCGGTTGAAGCGTCCCTTGCCCAAAAGAGTTCAGAGCAGTTGCTATCGAATCGGTTTTTTCGAGCATCAAATCCAGCGAGATCCATTTCCAGGACGAGGAAGTCTCGACCCCCAATGCGTCTTGGATTTCTCAGGGGAATCAAAGCAGCCTCATCCGCACTTTCGACGAACGCCTTCAAGCCGTTCGGCTCGGCGTGCATAAACCATGTATCTCCCACGCCCAGCCCAGCGATTGCGCCGGGGTAGGTTAGGGGGGATTCTGAGGCGGATTCAAGGATAAGTTCGTGCAATTCAAGTGCCGCTTGATATCCTTCCCAAGTCCCGGCCAAGATGCGTTCTTTGAAGTTCTCGTGTCGTTCTGAATTCAAAAACCTGAGCGGTTTGGCGAGGCTGGTGTCGAGCGCCTCTTTTGCGAAATATTGCGTTAGATAAAGGGTCGCAGCGGCAGATTTGTATCGCTCCCAAGTGATGTCGAGCAGTTCTTCTTCGGGCGTCTCTTCATAGAGCATCGGAAGCATTCTCGTGTTTCCACCTCTGTCTGAGTCGTACGTCCACTTTCGCTCGTTCAATAACCATGACTCCTTGTGGTTGAGCAAGAGGAATTCTTCGTGATTCCCGACAAGGATGTGGACGTGAGCAGGAGCCTGGATGACCAACTGACGAAGGATTTCAGCAGCAAGTTCTGAATGATCGGCTCTGTCAAACACGTCCCCAACTTGGATGAACATCTCGTTTTTTCCGGTCCATTCTGCAGAAACGGCCGTATGGTGAGACTCAAGGTTGACTTCTTTGCCAGGTTGACCGAGTAAACCTGCATGCGGCCACTCCATAATTTTCTGCTCGTCGTCCATCCCTTCTTGTGATTTAAGGTACTCTATTAGATCCGGAAAGAGAAGACCCATTGCAACTTCATCCACGCTCATAGCACCTTTGCTGTTGAGTTTGTACACCTTGATGCCGGAAATTTCGATTTTTGCCAAACCGTGGGCTGTCAAGTAATTAATGAGGCCAGGCGCCCACCCATGCAAGTCGCCCAGCGCATGAACAATCGTTGTCATCGAGGCGTCGCGCTCAACAAGTTCGATCTTCGCCATTTTTTTTTCCGGACCCGGGTGGTCTTCGATGAGTTTGGCATGCTCTTCCTTGGTTTTGCGGTCCAAGTTTGCCTTAGCTTTCGCCACACCATCCTGTGCAACTTCCACTTGATTTGCCCCGTCCTCAACAACGGCCAGTTCTTTTGTTCGTTGTTCATTGAGCGCTTCTTGCTTCGTCTTTGCAACCTGAAGTTCATCGTTCAAGGCCTTGATTTTTGCTTCAAGTCCACCGATTTCAGCCGAGGTGGTTCGGATGGTCTCATCCGTCGCCGCAAGTTCCCTTTTGGATTGACCCAACTGGGCCTCTTTTTCAGCGAGTATTCTTTCCGACTCGAGCAGCCCTTTTTTTGCCGCTCTGCGGTCTTTGTGCCTCTCTAGGTAGGCCTTGACAGCATCAAGAGGCCTTCGCATGATCCACGGAATACACCCATCCTTAATGAACTCAATGAAATGCCAAGGTGTTTCGGCATCATCCAATGAGATAATTTTCTGCGGCAGCAAGCAAGAATGAACAGACAGCAACAAGCGCGGCTTGGTACCTCATCGCTAAAGCGAATCGATGGAACCCAGAGACCCCCGTGTTCTCCTTCATCACAAAAATGCTCACCTTTTCTGCATGGTGAAGGTACACACCGGCAACCAGCAGGGCCATCAGACCTTGTAAGAGCATGCTCCCTGGCCAAAATACGAGCAAGGCAAACACCAACTCGGCGATGAATCCCCCGAAGTGTTCGCCGGGCTCGTAATCTTCCCAAGGGGGATTCATTCCCAATTCGATTGCAAAAGAAACCAGTACACTTCCGATAACAATAACCGATAGCACGTTGATTTGGTTACCCGGATCATAAGGATCACCGCGCCCGAAGAGCAAAGAGATGGAATGAAACAACACCAGAGAAATGGATACCACAGCGAGCCTTGAGCGTTCTTTTCGATGGCGTTTCAAGTGGTGGAACCATTCAGCATGTTCGGAAATCAAATGGTTCAAGTCAATGTTCAAATCTATGCTGTCTTCCTTTGAAAGCCCTTCTTCTTTCTCGAGCGTGGGTGTATCTGAATTGAGTTTCGCACCTTTATGTTCGGCATCCTTCTCCAGTTCAGGCTCAGCAGTCACTTCTTTGTCTTTCACCGGGTCTCCCTCATAGGGGATGTAGGTGAACGAATCGCCCTGCACCAGATTGCAACCGAAGGAAAGATGGCCACTGTGGCGTGCGTGAATTTTCCAATGGTGGAGCGCCTTTCCACGATAACTGCATGATTGACCCCGGCAAACATACGCCTTTGCCTCTTTGGTATCTGCGGTATCTTTTTCCGATGCCGCTTCGGTGGTAGGAGGCTCATCACCACTTGAGCCCGTATTCTTTGTAGGGGAGACCTTTTTGGTTGAGATTTCAGATTCAAGGCCTTTCGGGTTTGTGGAAGGGGCAGGCCGAGAGGGATTGAACGGTCGGCTCACGCCAAGAAAACCATCTTCAATGTCTTCAAACAGGGGTTTCCTCGCCATTGAACCACACCATCAAGGGACAATTACCCCATCAACGATCTTAGTGATTTTCTGTCGTCCGCATCCGACTCGGTAATGCTACAAACCATGGAAGTGAGCAAGGCTTGATGTGTTCCACCACCGAGGCGAATTTCAATATCGACGGTTCCCGAAGAAAGAGAATCCGTGTCCAAAGTTATTCGAAGAGGTGCCATTCTTGCTGAACCCTTCTTCAAACTGTCTCCGCCCGATGAACATGTGATGTGAACTTCTGCCTCTCCGAGCCAATTCAATTCAACTTGAAAGGACGTTGCGCTTTTCGGCAATTTGTACGTTGTTCGATAGGGCTTCGAAGCAGAGACCACCGGTTCAGATTCATCCAAAATCCTGATTTTCCCTCCTCGCTTTGTTGTCTCCTTCACGGTTCGGATGCTCTCGGATTTCATCAACGGTTTCAAGGCCAAAAATCGGATCAATTGTTTTTCTATTTCAGAATTTTGTGCTGAGTTGTGGAAACTGGTGAAAATCACTGAGCCCAAGCCGTGTTTAAGGGTCATGACAACGGGGTTTCCGTCCACCTCGACCAGTCGCAATGCTCCTTTCGGAGGGGATTTGACGACGGCCCATGCTCCCATGTCAAATTCAAGGTTCAACGAATCAACATCGAGAAATGCTGCAAGATTTTGGTCAACGACCTCGGCTTTGTGGGTTCCTTCGTTTCCAACGAGCGTAATCACACAGGATTTTCCGATATCGGAAATAATTGACTCGTAATCATTTTTTGCATGGTCTGAAATATAGACGACACCACCTGAATAGACAAACGATGCGAGGTCGCTTCTGTAAGTGGGGCTTCCGCAGTTAACGAAGAGAACATCCGGTCGGTTGTTGCCTTCGAACTCTGTTTCATCGTAGGGGCTCCACGTAAAACCCAGTGTACTGAGGACGGACCCGATGTCGTCCATGGAACTTCTTGTCACCATCATCGTTGGTTGTTGCTTGCTCATGGTTGCGCACAATCATGAATCTAGATAAAGACTTTGAAGCAACGATAAGGTCAGCAAATCCCCAAACAAAACCAATCTTCTGAATGGAATTAACTTCATGTAGGAGTTGATTCTAAAAAAAAAATGTGGCAGGCAGAAATCCGAACCTTAAATCCGATGTCAAGTCGATGTTAAAACGTGGGGAAACCACGGACTTCATCGCTTCAGAATTGGGAGTTTCCTTGCAAAAAGTCCTTTCCGTCGTGGCATCTCTTCCGATCAAGAAGTACACGATATATCGGGCTGAACGCTCCAATGTTGAACATGTCATGTTCTTGGAGTCGAAGGCGTTCAACGAAATTTTGGACTGGAATCGCCCCATCTATTCCATTGAGGATGGCTATTTGTTGCAGGAAAGGTCTGGCCAATGGTACGGCTTCAGATTCGGATATCTCTTGGAAAGAATTGGCCTCAATTTTGGTGAGGTTGGGCAGGAGTTTTTGTCAAACTGCCTTCCGTTGCTGCTTCGGCAAGGGCTCACATCATCAAGCGACATGAGCATTGTTTCATCGCTGAGGGCAGTCGCTCAATACCAGCACATTGAAATCACATGGAACCACTTCATGAATCTTCACCAAAAACTCGTGCATTTGGGTGATTTGGGTGAGAACCTATCGCACATTGATGGCAACAGGGTGATGAAAGAGCACGTTGCAGAATTGCTTTCAGAGGAGGCAAAGGACTCGCCATATTCCCGTTTCGTGGACGAATGCATTACGTTTTGGCTCAACAATGATTCAAAAATATCCTCTTTTCGAAAAGGTATGCACAGGACAGACTTGTGGGTTGATGCATGGCTTGCCATCTGTGAAAATCCGACGCCTCCCCCTATAAAGCCTGTTATTGACGATGCAGCAGCACGAAAAGTCATTTTGGCCGCCTGCAGCCCCTACGACAACAAAGTCATTGACTTCATGGTTGACAACAGCCAGTACAATTCAGCGGACGTGAATTTAGCGTTGAACGGGAAGATCAAAGCCATTGACATCGAGTTCGCAAAAGCCGGTGGATTTTCGACAGCGAAACAGGTACGTTCAGCAAAGAAGTTGAATTGCACCACTTTGGACGAACTCAAAGCGGTTCAGAAATACAAGTGGGAGTCGGGAGAAGAACTTCGGGAAGCCGCATCGTCTTTGGGATTGCTACCTCATGAACGTGACCTTCACGTTCAGATGGTGGTGCTGAACCATCAAGTCGATTGGCGGGGCGGTCTGAAGAAAGCGATGGTGGAATGGGCGCGTCTTGCGGACAAAGAAACAATGAACCGGCTGGTTGGATTTGAGAGCCCACGTTCGTTGGAATTTTTTGAAAGCGTTTTGCTCGAGAAATCCGAGAAGGCCGTTCGAACCGATTATCTCCTGAAGGACTACAACGCTCTCCCCGCACCGGGACAGCCTTACGACGAAAGCAGCTTTGAATCTTTCTTGAAAACTGAGCCGTTCATGGACGTGGTCAAACCAGGTGATGGTGGCGTCTCAATGATCTCGCAGAAGAAACAAGAGCAGGCTCGCAAAGACCACTTTTCTCAGTCGTGAGGTTGGTAAACCACGCCCGTTCTTGGACGGTCTTTCACTCAGGAAAAACATACCCAATGGGGTTTGCGTTGCCCCGTTTAAACCAACGGCTCGCATCCTTATGGAGATACAATTCTGCCACTTCGGGAGGAGCGGGGGCGCCAACAAACTCCCATCGATGAGCAAATTCCTCGTCATCCACATCGTCTCGAGGGAGGTGCAGGTACGGCGTGGTTCCGGCAGGGTGCCACTTCTCCACGCAGTAGACGCCCCGTACCAATCCGTGGGCCAGTGCCAACACGTACTCGACATCGTTCCTTGCCGAGCCAAGCGTCCACACGCCTCTCGCTAAATCGTAAAGTTGCATGGGGTCAAGGCCCGGGCGGAAATGCTTGTTGAGTTTCACCACCAGGAGGCGGTGATGACCGATAAGAGGTTCAGGATTCATTTTGACGGCGATTTCTTCGATGGGTTCGCGTCCGGTTTTCACCCCATGCCCCCGTACCTTGTTGGTCAATCGGTGTTCACCAATGCCGATGGCGTCAATGAGCGTGCGCTCAAGTCGCAGTGCTTGTCGCTCTGAAAGATTCCTGGCTAGGATGTCAATGCGAGGTTGGATATTCATCTCCCTCAATTCCTGAATCCATTCGGTTTTGGGTGACCGATTTCGATCTTCAAGGTGAGCGACAGCCCGTGCGCCTGTGCCTTTTCCGATGTACCGAATCGCTTCGTTTCGTGGGTCGACGTATGCGTAGACGTAGTGCCCTAATGACGACCATACCGTCGGGTGGATGTCCATGTTGGGGCGTCATCCTGGGCGTTCATGAAGGTATACTTCGCTCATTTTGAACAAGGCTCAGAACGAAGCCTCATCGGCATTTTTTTGAAGTATTTATAGTGGATAAGAAAAAACGGCAATCATGGCTGGCGACCCCACGTGTACGCAGTGAGTCTCACGCTGACGCCCATCATGAAGATTTTCAGGCAATATCATGCCTATCGGAGTTCAAAACTCCGCGAAACAGACAAGGGTCTGCGAGAGGAAATCAGTCTCAGTTCTTGAACAATCAAGAGATACGCACGCTGAGCATCTTCGAGAGGTCATCTCAAGCGCCGTGATGGGTTCTGTAGGGGTTCCACTGACCATTCTCTCGTTTCCAAGCCTGGATGATTTTGAAGAGGCTTTAGCGTCCATCCCGCGATACGATGATACCGAGAAATTGAGGCAATACAACCATAAATGTTCCGCAGAACTCATCCAGCAACGAATGAATGAGTATGTGGAATCAATAAAAACCGGTTCGGCTCGGATATCAAAATTGATGAAGAATTTACGCACAACGCTGTTGAAAAGAACCAGTTTAATTTCCAAATCAACAACGTTTACGCCGGCGGTTCGATGAAAGCCATCGGCTTGTTTGCCCCAGAGAATCATTTTGCTGATGGCGAATGATTCCTTTGGCCTGAACGACTCCCCCCCGGATGAAACCAAGAGCAAGCAATAAGGGCGGCTTGGGCTGAGAAAGGAACGGGGAAGTCGATGTCAGGGACCGAAGAGCGCCTCAAGGACCTACGAACTCGGAAGGCTCGAAGCGAGGCCGGAGGAGGTCAAGC
>Ga0181565_10001552_pt1 | contig 17491 bp, 17 predicted proteins | sample 101ome_16_FD_129661 | JGI IMG/M metagenome (GOLD analysis project Ga0181565, IMG submission 129661) | Coastal salt marsh microbial communities from the Groves Creek Marsh, Skidaway Island, Georgia - 101401AT metaG (megahit assembly) | ecosystem: Environmental > Aquatic > Marine > Intertidal... | reverse complement strand
TTCTAATCATCAAGAACATTTTGAAAAAATTATCCATTACTCACATTTAAGTAGTGACTGGATAGATGGTAAGGAAAAATTTTCTTCGGTTCATGAAATGAAAGACTTATTAGCAAGATCTAATGGCCAAACCACACCTTCATCAGAGTTTCTGTCACATAAAGACCGGCACTAATAACTTTCACTTTATAGATTAGATGGACAAATTAAAATCGAATGGAGCGAAACTCAATTCCATCAAAATGTTTTTTTGCATTTTCAATATCTCGAGTAAGTCCTAGTATAAAGCCTCCACCACCTGCACCACATAATTTAAGATAGTAATCATTTGATTCAAGGCCGTCTTTCCATAGCTTTTGAAAAAGCTTTGGAATCATTTCTTGCATATGACCAAATTGAAATTCGGAGATATTTCTAAATCCCTCAGTCAGAGCTTTTTCGTCATTGTTTAAAAATCCATCAATACATAAATCAGTTGAAGGAATTAAGACATCATTAAACTCTTTAGAAAATTTTTCAGATTTAACTTTTTCTAAAAAGAGATTAACAAGTGGCTCTGTTCTTCTTGGTCGTCCTGTATTAACTAAAAATAAATTAAGCCCATTACAATGATTATCTAGGGAAATAACTTTTGTTGTCACGCCTTTAATAATCTTTATCGGTGCTCCTAGAAAGCTAATTAATGGATCAATCCCTGAGCTAGCGCCATGAAAATGACTCTCCATTGTTGATAAAATTGATTTTAAATGATCAATATTTTCCATCAGCTTATCTCGAGGGATCATTAAGTAATTATCTAACACAGCAGCAACTAGTGCTCCACTGCTACCAACCCCGTAGCCTTGAGGAATTGAGCTATTAAAATAAAGTCCTTGGCCAACATCAAAGAAAAAACTATCGACGTCTAAAATCTCCTTAAGAGAAGAGTTATCGTGATGCTTTAAAAACTGAGCAAATGCACGAAGTTCTGAGTCAATAAATTGCTGATTTTGACCTTGGTTTTGTTGTGTCTTAAAACGAAGATGTCCTTCAAACAATGGATAAGGTACAGCAAGAGCATTACCCTTTTTAATAATACTGTATTCACCAAACAGAAGAAGTTTAGAAAAAAATCGTTTTGAATTTAACATTGCTGGCCTCCAAAAGATTGAGGTCCATTACCTACAAAGTCATTAAACCAAACTTCGTTTTCACAGAACTCAACAAGATCCTTGGATATAAAATCTTCAACCACTTCTTTAAACTCTTTTGGATATAATAAATGAACATTTGGGCCGGCATCCAACGTAAAGAAAACAGGGATGTTTTTATCGAGGCGAAAAGTTCTGACTCTTTCAATAATATTTAAAGTATTTGGTTTTAGTAAAATAAAACTTTCAGGACCATTCATCATCAGACCATGTAGCTCTAATGCCTCCTTTTCAACGATTTCACCCCAAGGCCAAACCTCACCTTTTCTCATTAACGAGATCAGATCTTTACAGTTCTTCGCCGCATTTTGATAACGAACCTGACGAAATGGATGACTATCCATTTGTTCATGGCCCGCAGTACTAGACACAGCTTTTTTATCACTCGATACAATTAGAACGGAATCTCTAAAGTCATGAAAAACAGGATGAATATTTTCAATTTGCACGGCATATTCATCGCTACTAAAGTCTGTAAAGTCACTGCTCCCCCACTGGACAACGCCTCCATAAATAGAGCGACAAGCACTACCAGAACCAAGTCGAGCATAATGACTTGAAAGTTGATAAAAGTCAGCTTCAGGCTTTTTAGAATTCTCAATCTCTCGCAGGATATCAATTAGGCATAATGACAACGCCGACATTGAGCTAGCACTAGAGGCAATCCCTGAAGAGTGCGGAAATGTATTTTCAGAAATGACTTGTAAATCATAATTATTAAAAACGGGATAGTCTTTGCTAATGATTTCAATTAAATTAAAAGATTTCTTTCCAAAGTTATTATTTTTAACACCATCAAAATAAAATTGTCGGACGCACACATCATTTTTTTTAGGAGAAAGAATAACGGCCATATTAGTTCTGCATGTACTTAACGTGAAGCTAACTGATGGGTTCTCAGGGATCTGTATTGCTCTTTTCCCCCAATACTTTGCCAATGCGATATTAGAAGGAGCGCTCCAACATTTATAAGAAAAATCGCGATCACTGAACTCGTTTAGTTCAATGACTTTATTAATGAATGACTCGGTCATCGTTTTCTCTTCTTTCTGTTTCTGATTCAGTCAAAATGATTTTATGATAAGGAATCACGACCTCAAACCCCTTCTCCTGAAAGTAGGTTTTAACATAAGATTTTTCTCTGGAACTTGCCGCTAAAATAAAGTCCCCGCCCCAAGCGCCTAAACTTTTTATCGTTCCAGAAAAATCACTAAAAAACTTATCTTGAACTTTGGTTTTGTTCGTAAATGAGGAAATAATTTCTTCATGCTCCGATAAAACCTTGGAGAAGTCTTCAACAGTAGTTGAGGTTAACATCATGCGAGTAAGTAAACTTATTTCATCTATTTGAGATGAAGAAGGCGAAGGAATCGATTGATAGTTCGTAATTTCATCTTGTGTGTTTTGTTTTTTTCCAAGATAGATAAAATAAAGTTGTTTTTTAAAACTTGGATCAAATAAGACAGGAGACCATAAAGGACCGGACTCACCTAAATTATAAAGAATAGAGCCGTTACTTTGGGCGCAAGCGACATCATAGCCAGAGCCTTGAGTTGTCTTAAATAAAAGCTCAAACGGACTTATGTAAGCCCACTGAGCCAGATTATAAATGAGTGAAGAACTTGAACCTAGTCCCCAATCCCTTGGAAAACCTAACTTCGTTTCAACATGGACATTTACATCATCTCTTAAAAAATGTTTATTTTGCTTTCGCGCTTGGCGAAGAAGACTTTGTAGAAATAATGCCTTCTCATCACTAGCATGCTTTTTAGATATTATATTAAAATTCCAAAACTCATAACTTGCCTCAAACCACAGTTCACCGTTGGAGTCATAAGCACTCCAGCTTAAACTTGGGTCAAAAGATTGTTCATATTTAACGGAAAGAGACTGCCCTGCTTGGGTAGGAAGTGCGAGAGCATCAGCTCCATTTAAGACAAAATACTCTCCACTTAATAAGACTTTTCCATGACCAAAATAATTTTGGTCAAAAGATTTAACACCGTCTTTTATCGATAAATCAAAAAATGTTGAATTGGTTTGAACTGAACTCATTCTAGTTTTCCCTAACTCTACTGATGAAATCTCTTACTCCATTAAAAGAGACTGTTTCTTTTTCAAAGAACTTTTTTGCTAATATACACTCTGTTTCTGAAGCTCCAAGCTGGTTAAGTATATTCATGAGGTGCATTTTCATGTGACCTTTTTGAATACCTGTCGTGACAAGACTTCTCAGCGCTCCAAAGTTTTGTGCAAGACCAACACTTGCGACAATTTCCATTAAACGATTTGCGCTTGGATTTTGTAGGATTTCTAATGAAAGTTTACTTAACGGGTGAAGTTTCGTTAAACCACCAACAGTTCCTACTGCCAAAGGTAAATCTAACCACAATGTAAATATCTTATTTTCAATGCTACATTTAGTCAGACCTCGATATTGTCCATCTCTGGCTGCATAAGTATGTCCACAAGCTTCGACTGCGCGAAAATCATTGCCAGTAGCTAGAATTACACTATCAATACCGTTAAAGATTCCTTTGTTATGTGTCGTCGCTCGGTAGGTATCGACTCTTGCGATATCAACTGCAGTCTTTAGGCGCTTTGCAAACTCAACCCCACTCATCCCTAGAGAAGGATCATTAAGCTCGTCAACTGAGCAGCTCACCTGGGAGCGCACAATACAATTTGGTGTGTAATTTGAGAGAATTGCCATGATTACTTCATAGCTATTAGAGTTTTGATAATTAGACTCTTCTAATAGTTCTCCAAAGTACTTACCAATGTGCTCTAAAAGAGAGTTGATGAAGTTTGCCCCCATCGCATCACAAGTTTCAACCTCTAGTTCTAGCTGAAAATAATTTTCCAATGATGCAGTTTTATCAATAAGCTTTAAGCTTTTTATTCCTCCACCACGGGAATCCATATTTTTTGTCATTTCAATCGTTGAATTTAAAATTCTGTCTTTGTGACCTGTAAAAAATGAATTTAAAGTTTCATAAGTAGTGTCCATTTGAAAATGGACATGGCCTATCTTGGTACTTCCAAGTACCTCTGTCGTATACCCACCACGATTTAGCCAAAATTTTGCACTATTTGCACACGCAGCAACAACAGAGCTCTCTTCAATAACCATTGGGACACAATATAATTTTTCATTAATTTTTAAATTAGGAACTAACCCAAAAGGCAAGGGGAAATTAGTTATTGTGTTCTCACTAAACTCATCTAGCGTTTTTTGAAGCTCAGAGTTTTCATGCCAGAAGCTTTTAATCATTTCAGCATCGCCTGCTGTAATTAAGTGCTCAGCTAAAAAATCGATTTTTCCCTCTTTGGAAAACTTACTAAAACCAGTTACAGGTGATAAATCCTTCACTATTTTATTCCTTTTGCGGTTAGAAATTGGGAGGCAAATTTATACCCCTCAACTTGGTGAGCCATAAAATCATCAAGAGCAATCTCCCCCTGAAGAGCATATTTTAAAACCTCACCTGCCATTCCAATAACAGAATTAGCATTAATTAATTGCTGATAATAATACCCATCAAGAAAGTTTGTGACTCCCCCACTTAAAATCACATCTACTCCAGAAGAGTCACAGTTATTAAAGAAACCGATCATCTCCTCTACGGAGTGCCCAACAAAGGCAAGGCTGGATTGGTGAGCTTTTTTATCGCCTCTTAGCATTTCAAGCCGTGAGAAGTTAGTGCCTCCAAATGACGCAAACTCAATACCAGCAATTGGCAAGCGAAGAATCTCTTTCATTGAGCGAGGGCCAAAACCTTGGCCAACCTCTTTGACGATAATTTTAATTTCAGAGCAATGTTCGATGAAGTTTGAAATTGATTTAACAGGAGAGAGTGAAAACCGATCCCCCTCTGGCTGAAGCCATTCTTGTAAAGGATTGACGTGAATAATTAAGCCATCAACACCTAGGTTTCTAATTTGAGATAAAAAGAAGTTTCTCTTATCCTGATTTAGATTAATTTCTTCAAGTTGAGCAATACCAATATTGGCAAAGAACGGAAGGTCATCCCCTAAAATGCCTCGCAGATTAAAATCATCAAAGCGTTCAGAATTATCAATTAAACAACGACAACTTCCAAGCCCCATACCAATTTTGTACTTATTGGCCATCTTTGCTAACACTCGGTTTAGCCCGTGGGCCCTATCACTTCCTCCAGTCATCGAACTAATCCAAAAAGGAGCCATCACAGTTTTGCCAAAGATTGTTTGGCCACTGAGTTTTGCTTGAGGATGCGCCGAGAGCATCGGCTCGTAAAAAAAACGCTGATCAAGCATTGATGTTTTTATCAATGACTTTTGGGCCAGAGTAATGTGATCGTCTTTTCGTTGAGATGACGAGTCTATGTGAACTTCTTGCATTAGTATGAGTTACCACATTAAATGCGATAGGTCATGTTTAAACACTCAACAAATCAAGGACATACCTCTTTTATGATTAAAATAAATTCAGGTTTTGTCTCAAAGGGGACATTCTTCATGATATTTTTTACAGTCCCCCGTAATACTTTCTCGCTACTTTTACCTAAATCAAGCGCTAAACAATATTCCCGCTTTTCAGATACCTGATTTTCACAGGTTAAAATGGTTTCCAGTAAATTTTTTAGCCGGTACGGGGTATCCATTAATATGCCTGTTTGCCTATTTTTCAACGCCTTGCCCAAGAATTTTTCCCTCTCTCCACTTTTTCTTGCCACGAATCCATGAAAAACAAACTGGTGATGGCTGAATCCACTCAGAGCGAGAGCGAGGGCCACGGAATTAAAAAAAGGAGTACTTGTCACCTGGATTTTCTCCTCATGACACCTGTTAATTAAATTCACCCCAGGGTCGCAAAATGCAGGAAGCCCAGCATCTGACATTAAATAGGCATTTTTTCCTTTTTTAACACCCTGAATAACTTCACTAATTAAATCTTTGGATGTTTGTTCATTAAAATAAACAAATGATTCAATTGTCTCTCTGGGAAGCCCGAAGTAAATCCAACGACGCCTTGCAGGCTTTGGGTCCTCGACTAAGAAAATATTATTTTCACTATCTTTAGCGGCAGCGAGAAGAAGATCGAATGCCTCTATGTTGAGCTTGCTTTGATTATCGATTGGCGTTGGAATTAATGTTAATTTCCCATTTTTTTTCATTGAATTACACCCGAGGAATAATATTTATAGCTCTATTTATTCCATTTTCCCCATGTCTTCAACTGATTGAAATAATTATCAACATAATTGTTTCCGTTGACCGTTTGCTATAAGCGTTTTAAACCAATGAGATGAACGATTCCTATAAATTATTTTTTGTGTGTCCAATTGGCCTTGAGGAAATTCAGGCAGATGAGTTAAATAAGTGGCTACAATTTTTTGATCTTCAAAACATAAAAATCGAAAAGTTAAAAGGAGGAGTTGAGGTAACTTCTAATAACTTAGATATTATTCATATCGTTAAAACGATAAAAACTAGTACGAAGGTTTTATTAAGAATTAACGAGTTTAAGGTGCGCGATTTTCCCAAACTTTATAATAAAGTGAAAAAATTTAACTGGGCTCCCTATTTATATTTAAATGATAACATTGAAATCAATGTGACATTAAAGAAGTCGAGACTAATTCACTCAGGGAGAGCAAAAGATTCAATTGAAAAAGGAATCAATGAATGGATAAAAGCAAACCCGAGAAAAAAAATATCTACCGACTTACCTCCTCAAAAAATCCACTTTAATATTAACCAAGATGTTTGCCTCGTTTCAATCGATCTATGTGGAGAACCTCTCTATAAAAGAGAGAATAAAAACCAAGGGGCTATCGCACCTATTCGAGAAAACCTGGCAAGTGCTTTGATTCTCTGGAGTATAAATAAAAATACCAAAACACATGACAGTATGTTTATTGACCCGATGTGCGGTTCAGGGACTTTTATTCATGAGGCGTTAAACCTAAATAATGCAAATAAGACTAAATCACTTAGTTTAGATTTCATGCCTTTGACAAAAAAAATTAAACCGATCGAAGTAAAGGATCAACCGGAGTTTTTTAAGAGCTACTTAGGGATTGATCAAAATAATTTTTTTAATAAATCCAGATCTAAGGATGAAAGAATTAAATTTATAAACATGAACTATCATGATGCACTTGAAGAGATAAAAGAGAATTCTGTCATTATTTTTAATCCCCCTTATGGAAAAAGACTAAAAATCAAAGGAGACCTGGCTGACTTCTACCAAAAAATAATTAAAACCTTGATGAAAACGAGGCCATTAATGATTGGATTAATTCATCCCCAAGAAACAATAATTAAACTTCCACGAGGGAACTACAAGCGTGAGGACTTGCTTTTTAAAAATGGAGGTTTGAGTGTAAGATATAGTTTATGGTTTAAATCAACCTAAGAAATGTACCTGTGCCTTTACGCTTATACCACCCACATGAGGTATTAAAATAATTTTCTCTTTTGTGACGTTTTGAATGCTTTCGAGGGCAATATTCCTAATAGAGCGAACTTCAATTCGCTTAACTTTTCCATCTGGCGATGAGATTTCTATTTTATCACCAACTGCTAGCTTTTTAGTATCATGATGAAAAACAGAGATTGCTAAATATTGTTCTTTTTTTACATCTACGACTTTGCCGATATAGTTATCCGTCTTCTTTTTCGTTCGATAGTTTTTTAATTTGGGAAATATTGCATCACTTTTATTTACATTAAAATAACCCCGTATCAACTTATTCGCATAGTTTTCCTTGAAGCTAGACCATTTTTCATGGTCTTCATTTTCAACTAATGAAATCATCTCTTGAAGCGAAAAGCCTCCTTCTAAAAATCGGTGATCAATGCGTATCGAATCAACACCAGTCAATTTTACCTCTTCAAAAACATCTAGTAGGAATTGATCTTTTGGAAGAAACATAAAAGTTCCGTGTATATTTTCAATGACGAAAAATCCCTTGTGAGGAGTTTCTTCACTAGAAGCACTCACTTTAATACTTTCATCAGTTGAATTCATTGGGCGAGAAAGAAGAGATCTAGGGGAATAAAATAATAATATTTTTCCTAACACTTGAAGCTCACAAGCTGTGCTAAGCTGGGCCTTGTATTTAGCAATCACATTTTTTGGTAATTCAAGCCCTAGTACAAATCTTTTCAATTTACCTTTTCCGACTTCTTCCCATTTTTTTATCGCAACTAAATTATGGTTACCACTTTCAATTATCAGGTGTAGGTCAATTGAAAGGTTCGCTAGTAAGTAATGATATGCACCTATATCTTGAACACGAATAGCCGAAACATGCTCTAAATCAATTTGTTTAATGCTTTTCAAACATTGTTGAAAATCATTTTCCGTCATCAAAACATCCCACTCTAAAAAAGCAGGCACATGATTTTGGTGGCAATATTTCAGCGCTTGATTTGCTTGCTCAAGAGTGAGCTCCCCTAACCTTGAGAGCTTCTTAGGCGAAATAATTATTTCCATTTCAGAGGACAAGTTTTTTATATAATCCAGCTCAGAAATATTTTTTAGATAGAATACTTTTTTCACTTCGCTCCTCCAACCTTTCGCCGAACTAAAGTAAATGGAGGAAAATCAAATTGTGTTTTAATTCTTACCAGTGTGCCGGGGTTTGTCTTCTCGTATTTTTCAGTTGCATCAAGATTTGAGATCTCTGATGCGGGTACCTCGATAACTTCACCGTTAAAGAGCATAAACTCTAAAATATCATTTTGATAAAAAGCTTTTTTAATTTCAACAATGACTGCATCGTCTTTTACACTATCGACAACAACTCCTACTGCAGCATAATCACCCTCTGCGTTTTCACGGTCTTCATATACACTATCTGGACCAGCCGGATTTAATAAACTTGCTGTCGTATAATCACGGTGAGAAATTTTATTTAATTCACCTGATAATTTTTCAATTGTCTCGCTACTTATTGATTTGTTTTTTCTATATTCGTTTAAGGCTTGAGAATAACTCGTCGATATCGTCGCTGCGTACAAATGTCCTTTCATTCGCCCTTCAACTTTTAAACTATCAATTTGAGCATCTAAAAATTTGGGGAGTAGCTCAATACCTTTCAAATCCTTACTACTCATAAAATATGAATTAACTTTTGTATCGCTGCCTTCAAGTTTATATTCAAAACGACAGCTATGGGCACAGCCACCTCGGTTACTATCACGTCCACTTGTATAATTACTAATGACACAGTTGCCAGAATAGGCCATACACATTGACCCATGAATAAACATTTCTACTTCAAGTCCTGTTTCTTGTTTGATTCGTGCGGCTTCTTCGATCGTGGATTCTCGACCAAGTACAACTCTCTCTACTCCAAGGCTTTTCCACATTTTTGCTGATTCAATATTTAAACAACTAGCCTGAGTGCTCAAGTGAATGGCGATATTACTATGCTGCTTTACTGTTTCTATGACTCCTAAATCGGATACAATGACAGCATCTACTTTTAATTCATCTAACTGGGAGACAAAATTTGGTAAAGACACCAAATCCTTGTCATGAAGAAATCCATTTAAGACAACAAATACTTTTGAACCGTGAGCATGGGCAAATTCTACCCCTTCTTCAAGCTCAGGCAGCGTAAAGTTTTCGGCTGCTGTTCTCAAACCGAATTCCTGCCCTCCACAATAAACGGCGTCAGCACCATATAGTACAGCGACTTTCAGTTTCTCTAAACTGCCTGCGGGCGCCAGTAATTCAGGGTTCCAGTTTTCTTGCACTTTTTAGTACCTTATTTGGTGTTAATGAATAGTTTTCCTGTCGTTCATTTATCAGAATAATTAGATACAATAAAGAGAGAATTTCGACGGCTTAAAAATGGGTAAATTTTTTCAATACATCATTCTTTTATCTATAATCATTTCAATAGGTTATGGGTATTTCAAAATTTCGACGACCTATCCGCAAATCATCCCCGTTCCCTTCACTCTGCCGAATATTGAAAAGTCAGAGATAGATAATGTGCAAAAGGCAACAATTTTACTTATTGGTGACCATTCTGCCGAAATACTAAAACCCGCAATGAGTAGAATATTTTCTCAACTTGGGTCTCAGTTTAAAAATAAAATAAAAGTTTTTGACTGGACGAGAGCTAATGAAGGTATTCACAGAACGCTCCATAAAGTACAAAGCTTAGAAAAACTCCCGCCAATTATTATTTACATGGGAGGGTCCAGCGAATTTTATGAGAAATTATTTCATCAAAGAGACATTAATCAGATTAAAGATAATTTTAATAAATTTAGAGATCCAAATGTAAAAAGCCTTTTAATGCTCTCAAAATTTTTTGGCCAATTAATTTACTCCCCTCTTGAAATGATCAAGCTAAAAAAAGAACCGACACCTTGGAGAAGCGAGGCTATAAAGTTAGCGAAAGGAAATGGTATAAATGCTCAAATGATTTATGAAATTCATTACCTTTTATTTAGCAATTTATTTAAAGAGTTGGTTGGCCATATAAAGTTTAGGGCCAGTAATTTAATTACCCTAACAGTTCCTGTAAAAGTGACGACCCCACCAGCTTATGTTTGTGAAAACTCTACGAGCGAGTCTGTCATTGATTTCCAAATTTCATTAACGAAAGCATTAGAAAAAAATCAAACGAAAAAATATTACTCAATGGCAAAAAATCTAACATTTGCCAGTGTTGGGAATGCTAAATCATTTTATCTTTTTGGACAGTTTAACGAAAACTTAGGACGCACAAAAAATGCGTTATTTAACTACAGGCTGGCCCATACATTTGATTGTCTCCAAGATCGGTCAAATATGATTATTAATAAAATAATCAAAGACTCGAGTATAAAGTATGGAGTTAATTTTTTTGATTTTGATGAGCTCGTTCACAGAGATTTTGGACTAGACTTTATATTTCTTGATCATTTTAGACCTCAAGAAAAATATATCATTGAAATGGAAAAACAGTTAAAAATGAAAATAAATACATTACTTAAATACTAAGGATACTTTTGAACGAAAATAAATTGAATCATTTTGCACCAACGGCCTCCATGCTTAGAGGTTTTAGGGGCCAAAAAGAGACTGATTATTAACTAATACCATCCTAAAAGTTGGCATCATTTTAGCTATGACAACAATAGGATTAACTCAGAACAAGGAGGCTCTGATGAATGATCTCGTATTGCAAAAACTTTTATTAATTGGATTTGCTTTAATTGTTAGTGCTTGTTCTTCTAAATTAATTTCTCAAGGAAGAGTAAGTTTTACGCCTAGTTATGAATCGGCTCATGATAGAGTTGAAGTTTTACACAGTAGGTATGATAAGCGCTGATAAAAAAAGGGGGGATTTTCATCCCCCCTTCTTAACAATTTTTATGGATTAAAATTATCAGATTAAATTAAACCAAGTTCCTTAACCGTATCTCTCTCACTTCTAAGTTCGTCCAAAGTTGTTTGAAATTTTTCTGTACCGTAAGCTTGTTGCTCAATACCTTCAACGACGACAACTTTTCCATTTTCTGTTCGACAAGCAAAAGAAAAGATTAAACCTGCATCAACACCATATTCACCATTGGAGCTTAAGCACATTGAATATGTTTCTCCAGCAGGGGTCTCATTGACTAGTCGGTTCACACCATCAACGACAGCGTTAGCCGCACTAGCTGCAGAACTAGCTCCACGAGCTTTAATAATTGCAGCACCTCTTTGTTGAACAGTTGTTAAAAACTCTCCTTGCAGCCAGGCTTCATCACTTAATGTTTCTAATAGTGGTTGGCCCTTAATCTTAGCATTATGATAATCCGGGTATTGAGTTGCTGAGTGATTCCCCCAGATCGTTAGATTTTTCACATCCTCAACACCAACGCCAGCTCTTTTTGCAATTTGTGTAATTGCTCTGTTTTCATCGAGAGTCGTCATTGCAAAGAATCGATCGTTTGGAACGTCTGGAGCACTATTCATGGCAATTAAACAGTTCGTGTTACATGGGTTTCCAACAACAAAAACCTTAACGTCTTTTGCCGCATGATCGTTAATTGCTCGACCTTGTTGGGTAAAAATACCACCGTTAATTTTTAACAAGTCAGCTCGCTCCATTCCTGCTTTACGAGGAACACTACCAACTAGAATAGCCCAGTTAACGTCATTAAAAGCTTCTTCTAGTTTATATGTACAAGTAATTTTTTTAAGTAATGGAAATGCGCAATCATCTAACTCCATTGCAACACCCTCGAGTGCACCCATTGCTTGCTCAAGCTCTAGAAGTTGTAGCTCAACTTCAGTTTGAGGCCCAAACATTTGCCCCGATGCAATTCTAAAAAGAAGAGCGTACCCAATTTGTCCTGCTGCACCTGTAACAGCCACTTTTACTCTATTTTTTGCCATTTTGTTCCTCCGGATAAAAAATCAAACGAATCCTATCATAAAAGCCTAATTTCAACAATTTTCAATATTGACTAAATGAATAATGATTCGCATCATTGGCTGATGAATTCATCAAATAATCAAAAATCACCGGCCAACAAAAATAATAACCGAAATCGTAACCGTAATCGGAACCGTAATCGAAACAAGAAGAATCAATCTTCTCAAGCTCTAAATAGCCCGAAAAATCTCTCTGAAGATAAACTCGTCAAAGGCTACTACATTCAAATTGAAAAACTCCAAATAGCCAGAAGAAAATACTACGATGATTTTCATCACCAAGACCCTAACCGTGTGGCCAAGTTGAGGCGCAATTTTGAAAAAGCTATCCAAGAACTTCGAACTTGGGAATCAAAACTAACAGAAGAACAAACAACTGTTTTATCGAGTGAAAAAAATAAACTGGACCTAACCTACTCGACGCAACAAAATTTATCTCCAATCGGAGTGAATGAAATTAATGATGAATCAATCAGGGATCCACACTTTATTCGACAGCAAGAAATGGCCATCGAGGAATATAAAGGGGACGAAGAAGAAACTGTAGGAACGATGGATGACTATCGTTCCTACAAAGGTCTCTAGTTAATATGCTTTTGCCGCTAAAGGCATTGGTGGAACTTGAGAAACAGTTGTCGTAGAACCTGTTTCCTCTTCTGAAGATTGTCCGCCTGAATTGCTGTAAGAAGTCACAGTCGCTTCTTGAGAATAGTTTAGGTAATTCTCTAAAGTCTGTTGGTGATCTTCAAGCATTGCTTGTTTTAGATCCGTAGGCGTAATCTCTAAAATTTGAGATACTTTTGGTAACATTTTTAAAGGAATGTTACATAGAGCTCTTTCTACATTGCTGATGAATTGGCCATTTTTATAACCAAGCATCTGAGACAGCTCAGATTGTGAATAATTTTTAGGGTGATTAACCCTCTTTTCTCTGATCAATTTAGCAATGTGGCTAAAACATCTTTTCTTTTGTTCGCTCATAAACCTTCCTAGATTACTTGAGTAACAAAGTTTGCTACTCGTTAAGTTAACAATCATTGTTTAAATAAATAATGCCAAAGAACGAAAAATTTTCAAGTAAGAAAATTAAAGGAATTTTCTTCACCCAGAAGATAAAATATTGACTTAGGTCATTTATTCTGATGTGAAATTAATGACTTAGTTTACGACCTTGCCAGAAAACGGCTGAAAGCTTTTCTGTTACGTCATCGCGATTTGAGTCTGAGATTTGAAGACTGTTTTGTAAAACTCGCTCAACGTCCCAGCTACTATCAATTTTTTCGGAACGAACCACCACAAAATTAGCCTCTTTACCAGGAGCAAAGTTTCCTCGGTTTTGGTGGTTACCACAAATTTTCTCGCCTGCAAGAGTCGAGCGGTACAAGGCCATTGTCCAGTTCACATGTTTTCGGCCAGCACTTTGGTGCTGATTAACAAAAGAATTCATGACATCGATCATCGATAAATATGGGCCTGCACCAATGTCTGAAGCCAACGCCCAACTAATACGATGCTTATTTATCAGATCGATATCAAATAAACCTGAGCCTAAGCCACGAGAGGCAACAGGAGCATTTGAGCTCGGGCAATGAGCAATGGAGCTTGAGCTTTTCTTTAACATCTGTAATTCATCCGTCGTTAAATAGATGCCATGTCCAAAAATACTTTTGGGGCCAAGAAGGCCACACTTCTCATAGACTTCAGTATAGGATTTTACTTTTTCAAACCCTGGAAGTTTTGAATAAATCTCCATGACAAATTCAATTTCAGGCTTTGTCTCACAAAGGTGAGTTTGAATAAAAGAATCGTGGCGCTCGCCAATTTTTGCCGTTTCGGCCATCACGTCAGGGTGAGTTGTAATAGCAAAACGTGGTGTGACAGCGTAGCGGTTTTTATATTTTTGACTTAATGATCCCACTAGCTCGGTAGCCTCTTCTTTTTTTTGAAGCAGCTCGTCTGGCGAGTTCATCGTCATTAGAACATTTCCCGCGATAAAATCGCCAGGGAAGTTTTGCATAGCATAGTCTACCGAGTGGGCATGAATCGAGCCATAAACCGCACCGGTCAAGGTTCCTGCATTAATCAGAGACTTAGAAAAAGATAATGATTTTTCCTTCGTATAATTTTCATCTGCAAATCTAGCTTCATTAGGCCATGTGTGGTTTTTTAACCAATCAAGGAGATTGTCCTTATTCATCTCTCGAACATCGTCTTGAACCCAGTGAAAATGAATGTCACAAAAAGAAGGTAAGATTAATTGACCGCTATAATCTAAAAGCTCGCAGTCTTTATGAGAGGACACTTTGTGTTTTAATTCACTTAGGTTGAAAATTTCTTTAATGATGTAACCCGAGGCACTTTTGCCTTTTTCTAAAAGCATGCAACCTTGATGATAATAATTAGCATTATTATCATCGATGGGTGATACAATATTTCCAATAACTATTTTATATTTACTCAAAACTTTAATTCCTTAATTCTATAAAGGTGCCAAAGATGAACAACACCAAAAAATTTTTCCCAATGATTTTTTTCTTAGGACTTATTACCAATTACTTTCTATTTTTTAAACCGCTAAATGCGCAAACATCCGCCAAAATTGACACACTTTTTCAAATGAAAATTGATAAAACAATTAACCCCGCCACTCTTAGTCATTTAAAAGAAGTGTTGAAAAAGGCCAGAAATACACCCCGCTCTGGTATCCTCATTCAAATCAACACACCTGGAGGACTCGTTTCTGTGACAAAGAAAATGATTACAGAAATTGGCGAATCCTCACTTCCCTTTATTGCGCTGGTTGGGCCAGAAGGAGCTTCGGCCACTAGTGCTGGGGCTATTTTAAGTGCAGCAAGTCACCAGCTTTTTATGGCACCAGGAACAAATATTGGGGCAGCAACCCCGATTATGATGAATGGTGATGTCCCAAAGGACTCCAGAGATAAGGCCATTAATGATCTTGTTGCACTTGTCACTAGCTTGCGACAAGCTCGGGGTAAAGAAGTTTCTCAATTTGATTTAATGATAACAAAGGCTAAAAGTTATAGCGCAAAAGAAGCTCTTGAATTAAAAATTGCAGATGGCATTATTTCATCACCAAATGAATTAATAAAAGAGCTGAACGAAAAAATATTCATTCTAAATGGAAAAAAGTTTGTTTTTGATACTAAAAATCTTCAAATTCAAAATGTTGAAATGGATTTAGGACAGCTTGTATTAAATTTTCTCGCCTCTCCTGAGCTTGCTTACATCTTATTTTTATTAGGTGCCGCACTAATCTATTTTGAGCTACAAGCTCCAGGAGGTTTCATCGCTGGAGGCCTTGGTGCGATCTGCTTACTGATTGCAGGAATCAGTTTTCAAGTTATACCACTGAACATGGGCGGCTTAGGTTTAATCTTGTTAGCCTTCATTTTATTTGTTTTAGAGATTTACATAACTTCATTTGGTCTTTTGTCCCTGGCCGGTGTGTCGTCACTAGTTGCCGGAAGCCTTTTTCTTTTTAGAACTAATGATTCTTATTTTGAATTATCTAAGATTGTTATCTTCTCAGTCATTAGTGCGATCGTCGTTTTTATGGGAATTGTCCTGACGATTTTTATAAAAAATAGAAAGCAACTCTTAACAAACTTTAATGATGTTCTTCCAACAAGCGGCACGATCGTAAATATTTTAGAGCAAAGACAAGAACAATATAATTACCAAATAAAAATTCAAGGCCAAATTTGGAATGCGTCCTCTGTCGAAAAATTCGAGATTGGAGAAACTGTGGCCATAGAGAAAAAAGATGGTGATAATATGAGCTATATAGTTCGTTCGCCATCAAGCTAGGAGTAAATATGTTTCAATTACTTGTCCCATTTCTCATATTTCTGGGAATCCTATTATTTAATGCCATCAAAATTCTTAACGAGTATGAACGCGGTGTTGTTTTTTTTCTTGGTAAATTTTCAAGAAAGGTCGGACCAGGAGTTATTTTTCTCATCCCCGGTTTAGAGAAAATGTCTAAAGTCGATTTAAGAATCGTGACAATGGATATTCCTTCACAAGATATTATTACACGAGATAACGTTACTCTAAAAGTAAACGGAGTCGTTTATTTTAAAGTTGAAAACCCTGAAAAAAGTATCATTGCTGTTGAAAACTATTACCACGCGACAAGCCAAATTGCTCAGACAACTCTTCGAAGTGTCATCGGCCGATTTGAACTGGATGAAATCTTAGGTGGCCGTGATAATATCAACACGGAACTTCAAAAAATTATTGATGAACAAACTGAGCCATGGGGAATCAAAGTTACTGCGGTTGAAGTTAAAGCAATTGATTTACCAATGGAAATGCAACGTGCGATGGCAAAACAAGCAGAAGCAGAGAGAGAGAAAAGAGCGAAAGTAATTTCAGCGCAAGGTGAGTTTGATGCTTCAAAAATTTTATCAGATGCTGCAAAAATATTAGATGAGAACCAAAATGCAATTATTCTCCGTTACCTCGATACGATGAAAGAAATTTCTGCAGGAGAGGGCTCATCTACAACATTTTTTCCGTTGCCGATCGACTTTTTAAATAAAATTGTTAATAAATAATGGCCAAAAAGACCTATCAATTCTTTGATCAATTCAACTGCCTGTACCAACACATACAGGCAGCTACTGAATTAAATAACAATATTTTGAAAGCAAGCTTTCAAATATCCTCGGAATTAAAGCAAAAAGAGATTTTACTCGATGATGTTGAAGTCTCAGGTGATAAAATTGCGAGAAAGCAAGGCTTATGGCAAGAAACATGTTTTGAAATTTTCATCAAAAATAAAATGGGCGATGATTATTATGAAATAAACTTCTCCCCTGAAAATATTCTTTGGAACGCTTATTATTTTAAAACCTAC
>Ga0181565_10001540_pt1 | contig 17555 bp, 13 predicted proteins | sample 101ome_16_FD_129661 | JGI IMG/M metagenome (GOLD analysis project Ga0181565, IMG submission 129661) | Coastal salt marsh microbial communities from the Groves Creek Marsh, Skidaway Island, Georgia - 101401AT metaG (megahit assembly) | ecosystem: Environmental > Aquatic > Marine > Intertidal... | reverse complement strand
CAGGGCAGAACCAAAAGGATGCAAAGTTCATCGTTTTACATGCACTTTTCACCAGATGAGCTTTATGTTGCTACGGGAGTTCGTTGGTTTGAAAAGCCTATGCTTGATGCTTTTCGAGAGTATGTTTTAAATGAGCAAAGGCGTGTTGAACTTGATGAGATTCTCTCAAGTATCCGTGCTAAAGGGTATACACATCTTGAGAAAGGCTATAAAAGATATCCTAGAGGTTTTAATGCTCAGATGCCATCTGCAGATTTAGCACTTTATAAAGGGATGGCAACATATAAAGTTTTAGATCCAAAGTTGATTTATGATGGTGAAAAACTTGTAGATACACTGTATCGGATTTATGAAGATATGCTCCCATTGCAACAGTATATGTATGAAGTGAGTTTACGAGTTAAGGAAGAAGTGTAAAATGACATTTTGTATAGCTAGAAGATATTTCAACAAAAAGGCAAGTTAGATGGCAAAAAAATCAGCTGTGTTACTACTCAATATGGGTGGACCAAACAACCTTGAAGAGGTTGAAGTTTTTTTGAAAAACATGTTTAGTGATAAAAATATATTAACAATGAAAAGTAATTTACTCCGAAAATTTATCGGAACAATGATTACATTTACACGAACTGAGAGTTCACAAGAGATCTATCGAGAACTTGGTGGAAAATCTCCTATAGTAGATCACACCAAAAAGCTTGTTGCTAAACTCCAAGAGCGTTTAGGGTCTGAGGTGTTTGTAGATTTTATTATGCGTTATACTCCACCATTTGCAAGTGAGGTGATTGAAAAGTTTTCAGATGAGGATATAGATAAGATATATCTTATACCTTTATACCCTCAGTATTCAACTACAACTACAAAGTCTTCTTTAGAAGATTTTGAGGAAGAATATCATAAGGCTGGTGGAGATGCTTTAGTGTATGAGGTAAAGCATTTCTTTGAAAATACAAATTATAATAAAGCTATTGTGCAAAGAATCAAAGAGAAAGTTCAAAATGATAATTACTATGATTTTGATCTTATATTTTCAGCACATGGCCTTCCTCAAAAGATAGTTGATGCGGGTGATGTGTATGAAAAACATGTAAAACGTCATGTGGCAATTTTAGAAAAAATGATTCAAGAGGAGGGGATGAACTTTCAAAAAATCCATCTTGCATACCAATCCAAAGTTGGACCAATGGCTTGGTTGCGCCCATCTTTGGATGAAAAACTTGCAGAAGTAAGAAACAAAGGTGTGGTTATTTTTCCAATCGCTTTCACCATAGATAACTCTGAGACTGATTTTGAACTTGAGATAGAGTATAGAGAGATAGCAGAAGAGTTAGGATTTAAAGACTATAGAGTATGCAGGTGTCCAAATGACAGTGATCTTTTTGTAGATGCACTTGTTGAGATTTATGAGAAGATGAGATAAGATGCAAAAGATTGTCATATTTGATATGGATGGAACACTTTTAGATTCACAAAAAGATATCACAGTTTCGATCAACTATATACGTAAACTCCATTACAATCTTCAGCCACTCAGTGAAGAGTTTGTTGTAGAAGCAATCAACAAAGATGTAAGAAATCTTGCAAAACTTTTTTATGGAACTGAAAAGTACGAGGAGAGTGATAGGGTTGTTTTTGAAGAGCATTATGCAGCTCAGTGTGTACAAAATCCTTATCTTTATGATGGAGTAGGAGAACTTTTAGAGTCTTTATATGCGAAGGGGATGAAACTTGGAGTTGCGACAAATGCTCCAACGCAGTTTGCTTTGAGAATGTTGCAACATTTAGGAGTAGACTGTTTGTTTGGACTGATTGTTGGAGCAGATCAGGTTAGTATGTCAAAACCAGATCCACAAATGCTTTACAAGATTTTAGATCACTTTAATTATAATCCATCTACAGATAAAGCCTGGATGGTTGGAGATAATTCCAAAGATATGTTAAGTGCTTCAAATGCAAATATAGATGCTGTATTTGCAACCTGGGGTTTTTCTCCTCGCAGTGAACATCACACCACAATACACAGTCCAAAAGAACTTTTAGAAATTGTGATTTAGATCGTATTACTTATTATTATGCTAGAATATCTAAAATAAGATTTTGGAGCAGTATATGTTTGCAAATGACTTACTGTTATCTTTTGCTTTTATGGGGATTCTTTTCTTACGTCAGATAAGTATTATCAAGCAACCTAACAAAATAAATTATGCACCACTTATGATTGGTATAGGTCTTATAGCATCAATAGTCCACTTTATTATTCATCCTGAAGGGAAAGATTTTATCTTGATTATGAGAGAATCAATGTTTCCTGTACTTGTATCTTTACTTTTGTATATAGTTATGAACATTATGCATCAGACTCAAGAAAAAGAACATGACAAACTTCACGATGAATTTAGTCGCATCATGGTTGAGCAAGTTTCTCAACTCAAAAATTTCATGAATGAACTTGAAGGGAGACTCAACGCATGTCAACAAGAAGATAGGCAAGCGCAAGAAGAGATTAGGGCAAAGTTTAAAGAAGATATCAATGCTCTAGAGAGTATTCAGCTCAACCAAACAACATTTTTGAAAAAGTTTGATGAGATGGAAGAGTGGCATGAAAGAGTTTCAAAAGAGTTTGATCATTTTACAGATGAGGAGATGCCAAAGCTTAGCTCTATTATACATGAACATATAGATATTTTTAGAGTCTCTGAACAAGACCATTTCAATAAGATTAAAGAGATTCTTGAACAAGCTGGTAACAGTCGTGGTGAAATTGTTGAAGATATGGATCAGATCAAAGAGGGGCTTAAGAGTTTACAAAATATCGCAGATAGTGTTGCAAAGTCCATTACGCAACATGTGGTAAAAAATCTCTCAAGTATCACGAAGTCTTTTGAGTATGAGATAGGATCTCTAAAATCATATTCAGAAGCTATACGTACCTCACTAATGGAGAGTGAAACAAAACTCTCAACCATAAGAGAAAAGAGTGAAATTATCATGAAGCAGATGGTTTTATCTGCTAAAAGAATGGATGAACTTCAAGAGAGAAATGAAGTTTTTCAAGGTGTATACTCAAATACAAAAGAGCTTATTGATGAACTAGAAAGTGTAAAGGCTGATTATGCCAAAGCACAAGTGAAACTTAGTGCTATCTCCAACGAATTGCAACTTCATGAAGATGAACAGATTAACGCTATGAAAGGTGAAATTGAAAATCTTAGTGAAATGCTTTCTAAAAAGATAGAAGATTCTTTAGTAAAACTACATGAAAATTACCAATCAACGAGTCAAGATATTTCGCAAAGTGTTCAGATTTTGGCTAAAAAAGCGCAATTGCAAAAAGGTTATACTGCTTTAGATGATGCATAAAAAATGGAAATATATGTAGAAGTGGTGGCCAATCTCGGAATCGAACCAAGGACACACTGATTTTCAGTCAGTTGCTCTACCGACTGAGCTAATTGGCCATCTTTAAAAGGCCGTAATTATAAGCAATTACTACTGAAAATAAGCTTATTTTTAAACAGAAATTTTTATTATTTTTTCGCTTGATATTCTCAATAATTGACCGATTTTTTAAATAGTTACTTTTGTAAATTATAGTGACTTGCAAAACTTGTTTTTAAGTGAAACAGAATCAAAAATGCAAGATAATATACAAAACAGATAAATGGAATGTATTATGAAACATATAGATATTAGCGATACTTGTTATGTCCACCTTATGGATAGTAGTATTTATATCTATATCAACAATGAATTTCAAGAGATGCTGTATATTGATGGGATCGAATACTCTACAGATCCTATTCCTCTCATAATGGACGAGATAGAACTCTCTTCACGAGCCAGTCTTTATGAATGCACATTATTTCTTTAAAATGAGGAAGATTTTTTAATAGATAATAATTATTATCCTTTAAGAATTAATTTCTTATAATTTTGCAGTTTAAAAATAAAAGGAAAATACTATGAGACAATATGAAACATATAAATGTAATAAATGTGGTAATGAAGTTGAAGTACAAAATGTTGGTGGAGGAACACTTACATGTTGTGGTGAAGAGATGGAGATGATTACTGAGAGTTTAACTGCAGTAAACTTAATGAAAGCATTTGCTGGTGAATCTCAAGCGAGAAACAAATATGAATTTTTTGGTGAACTTGCTCGTGATGCTGGTTGGCATGCAATTGCTGATCATTTTGCAGAAGCAGCAATGAATGAGAAGTACCATGCAAAAGCTGAACTTGAAGCGTACAACAAACTTGTGTATGGTTTAGAGATGCATGAAACATTAAAAAATCTTGATATTGCTATTGCTGGAGAGCATTATGAGCATGAAGAGATGTATCCTAATTTTGCAAAAATTGCTGAAGATGAAGGACATAAAGATATAGCTCGTTTACTTAAAGCTATCGCGAAAGTAGAGGTGGAGCATGAGCGTGAATATATCGAGCTTAAAAAAGCACTTGAAGAGGAAGGTTTCTTTGAAAGTAATGAAGATGAGTTCTGGGTTTGTGAAGTGTGTGGACATGTTCACCGTGGAAAAAAACCACCAAAAGCTTGTCCACTTTGTAAGGTTCCACAAGAGTACTTCAAAAGAGAACACTTATACTAAATAAACAAACTAAATAAAGTAGTTTCTACTTTATTTAGACCTTCCACATTTTTCATCAAATATTACAAATCAACACCTTCTCTTAGATTTGCAAAGCATTATTCTGATACAATAATTATCAAAAAATATGGATCTTATTTTTGAATAAAAGTGAATATGTACTGATGAAGTTGCTTAGCATTTTATTTTTCTTTACTTTCCCACTCTTTGCGCAAAACTTAGAGAAAGTTTCTTTACAGTTTCAATGGCTTGATCAGTTTCAATTTGCTGGATATTATATGGCAAAAGAGAAGGGTTTTTACGAAGAAGCTGGCCTAGATGTTGAGTTTAAAAAGTTTAGTCAAAACATTGATCCAATAGATGAAGTAATCAATAAAAGAGCAACATATGGGATAAGTGGTTCATCTATCCTTCTTAAAAAATTCAATAACTTAGACGTAAAACTTTTAGCTTCAATATTTCAATCCTCACCTCTTGTTTTGATTGCACGAAAAGATTCAGATATTCAAAGTGTTCAGGATTTCCGGGGTAAAAAAATGATGATCACTACTGGTGGTAGTGAGACTGTTGCACTTCATGGGATGTACCAAAAGTTTAAGGTTAATGATGCTGATATAATCAAGATTCCTCATAGTGCTGATTTGAATGATCTTATTGATGGAACAGTAGACTTGATGGAGTCATACATATCTAATGAACCATATAGACTCCAAAAGCTTGGTATAGAATATACAGTATTTGACCCTAAAGATTATGGATTTAATTTTTATAACGATATTTTATTTACAAGTGATGATGAGGCCAAAAACAACAAAGATAGAACAACTCGATTTAAAAATGCCTCAATAAAAGGGTGGGAATACGCTTTTAAAAACATTCATGAAACTGTGAATGTTATTATGAAAAAGTACAACATCCAAAACAAAACAAGAGACGCTCTTCTATTTGAAGCAAATGAGTTAGCACTTTTAGCATACTATGAGACAGAAAAAATTGGTGTGATTAAAAAAGATAACTTGCAAAGGATGTTTGATATCTATAATGTTCTTGGCTTACTTAATGTAAAAAAGTTTAATTATTCTGATGTAGTATTCACCGAGAGAAAAGGTATCCGTTTTAGTAAAGAAGAGCTTGAATGGATCTCTGATAATGAGACTATCACTATGTGTGTTGATCCAGCTTGGATGCCTTTTGAGAAGATTGAAAATGGTACACATAAAGGTATCGCTGCAGAGATATTTGCAATGTTTCAAAAAAAGATCCGTTCAAAAATAGAACTTGTTGAAACTCAAGATTGGGAACACTCTTTAGAGTTAGCAAAAGAAAGAAAGTGCGATATTTTATCTTTGGTTATGAAAACAAAAAACAGGTCGAAGTATTTTAATTTTACTACACCTTATCTCAATATACCATTGGTTATCGCTACGAAAGATGATGTGCCATTTATTAGTGATCTTGGAGCCTTAAGCAATAAAAAGATCGCTATACCAAAAGGATATGTGTATAACGAATATATTCAACGAAATTATCCATTTATAGATGTTATAGAGGTACAAAACCTTCAAGAAGGTTTGAAAAAAGTTGCTCAAGGTGATGCTTTTGGATATCTTGGAACATTATTAAGTGTTTCTTACTATATTCAAAGCAGTTTTTCAAGTGAGTTGAAAATCGCTGGAAAATTTGACAAAAACTTTGAACTTGGAGTAGGGGTTCGTAATGATGATCCAGTTCTTTTAAGTATATTTAACAAACTTATAGCTTCTCTAGATGGGGATGAAGTACAAAGAATAACAAATCATTGGATTAGTGTTAAGTATCAAAAAGAATTTGATTACACGGTACTCTGGTACCTCCTTGCTTTTTTTGTAATGGTTATAGTCTTAGTACTTTACAGACAACACCTGCTTAATGAAGTGAATGCTCAGTTAGACGAGAAAATAAAAATAGAAGTGGAAAAAAATAGAATCCAAGAGCAAAAGCTCATTCACCAAAACCGTCTTGCGCAAATGGGTGAAATGGTAAGTATGATTGCACATCAGTGGAGGCAACCTCTTAACTCTATTGCAGTTACATCACTCAATTTAAAATTAAAATTAGATCTTGATGTGTATGATCTTCAAACGGAAGCTGGTAAAGAAGAGTGTGAAAAGTATTTTCTTGATAATGTTGATAAAATCTCTTTGTATGTAAAAAATTTAACAAACACCATAGATGACTTTAGAAATTTTTATAAACCAGGAAAAGCTTTAGTTGAGTGTAATTTGGAAGAAGTTATAGATAAATCAATAAATATTACAAGTTCTACTCTTGAAGAGCATAATATTCAAATTGTTAAAGAGTATCACTCTGAAAAAAATATTCTTGTTTATAACAATGAGTTGATGCAAGTTGTTTTAAACATCATAAAAAATGCAGAAGATAATTTTGTTGAGAAAAAAGTTAAAGATGCGACTATAGTTGTTAAAACTTCAGATGACACAATTTGTATCTGTGATAATGGTGGAGGGATACCTGAAGAGATACTAGAGAAAATTTTTGATCCATATTTCTCTACGAAATCTGAAAAAAATGGAACAGGTCTTGGATTATATATGTCTAAAACAATTATAGAGGATCATCATAAAGGTTCTTTGGATGTGTATAACACCAAAGAGGGTGTTTGTTTTAGCATAAAGATTGGAGAGTTACAAGAGGATTCTCAAGAGCTTAGCTCTGATACAGAGTAACAGTAAACGTACTCCCTTGACCCTCTTGAGATTCTACTTCAACTTTTCCATCTAAAAATTTTGCTAGTTCTTGGACTATTTTTAAACCTACACCTAGACCATCATGTGCTCTTGACATAGAGTTGTCAGATTGTGAAAAACTATCAAAGATGATTTGAGTTTTATCTTGCGCAATTCCGATCCCATCATCTGATATTTTGATGGTAATTTCACCATTATCTGGATTACAGCGAATGTTCAGTTCAATGTTTCCGTTGTCTTGAGTAAATTTTATAGCATTCTCAAACAGCTCATTTAAAATCATCTCCATAGATTGATAATCTAGTTCTTTTTTCCCTAAAGAACATTCAACTTGAAACGTAAAGTTTCTACCGGATTCTTCTACTTTTTGACCTTTTCTTCTGCAAAGTTCAGTAAAAAAATCTCCTGCGTCTTGGGATGCAGTTCTAGATTCATAGGAGTTCCCAGAAAGTCTTGATATAAGAAGAAGACGATCAGTTATAGATTTGATTTTATTTCCCTCTTCAACAATGGTTTTCATGAATTTCAAGAGTTTTGGATCATCTATTTTTTTCTCAAGCACTGCACCAAATCCAATGATGGCATTGAGAGGAGTTTTGATCTCATGACTCATGTTAGAGATAAACTCATCTTTCATTTTTAAAAGATTACGTTGCTCCTCTTGAGACTTCATCTCTGAAGTTATATCTTGACGGATTGAAAAGTACCCTTCAATCTCATTCATATTGTCAATCACTGGAAAGATATATGTTTTTACATAGTATGCTTCACCATTTTTTGCTTTGTTTTTTATGGTTGCTTGAAATGACTCTCTTTTTTTAATTGTACTCCAAAGCGTTTTGAAGAAGTGATCTGGCATATCTTTATGACGCAAAAGAGAATGAGTATGCCCAATGAGTTCATCTTGTCTATAGCCACTAATCTCGCAAAATGCATCATTAACGTAGGTAATGATTCCGTTTTCATCTGTTTTTGAAACAATCGTTGTTTTGTCAATCGCTTGTTTGAATTGATTCATCATTGTATCAGTCAACTGGTTTTCTTGACTAAGAGTATTTATGGTTTCAATATACCCTTTTGATTGTAAGATACTTTTACATATAGTGAGGATTTTATCAATGTTTTCGGCAAGGTCAAGAGGTTTGATGATATACCCATCAATATTTATATCCATCGCTTCTACGTATAATGATTTTTCGTTGTGCGCACTTAAAACAATGATGCTTTGGTTGTCTTTTATAGCTTTTATAATTCGAGCCATAGACAAACCATCAAGCTCAGGCATCTCGATGTCAGTGATCACTAAGTCATGGTAATTTTCTTTCCACAACTCAATTGCTTCTTGTGCTGAAGAACAGATGGTGGTGCTTTTAAAAAACATCCCAAGTAAATCACTAAAAGATTCTCGTATATTTGGATCATCATCTACAAACAAAACAGTAATTTGCTGTCCAAGTCTGATCAGCTCTTGAATCTTATCTTTTAATGCAGCACTACTTGTCATCTATTGCCCCCTTCAATTTATGCGCTTTTGAGTTCTTTTTTTTTGAAAAATTTTTGAAAAAGTTTAGTTTTTGAATCTTTTCCCTCAATAACTTCAAGCACATTATCCCAAAACTTGATTCTTGCTTTGATTGCAGAAACTGCAGCTTCTTGGGCTTGAGTTATTTTTTCAATATCGTTATCACAAAGTATTTCAAGCATTTTTAGTGCCATTGGTCCATGCGAATTTTTGTCTAAATCTATATGGCGCTCTAGATAGTACCTAAAAACTTTTGTTTGCTCTTTTGGGATATCGAGCTTATCTAGAAGAGATTGAAACATCTCTGGAATGATATGTTCTCGTCCAAAAGTAAAAGCAGCTGCAACCACATGAGGCTTGTCAGTTTGGATAAAACTGTATGTTTCTTCCATAAACTCTTTAGCAGGTTTTGGGATCTTTGCAAAAAGTGATGCAATCGAAAATGAGCTGTTTTGTATGTACTTTGTAAACTCTTGCACATCCTTAGAACTATCTGCCTCTATCTCCTCCATTGCTTGTAGATAGAGGTTAAAATGACTTGTAAACGTTTGAGTTCCATCCTCAAGAGCTATACCATGATCTGATTCTTCCTCTAATACGAGTTCATTAATGAAACGTTTTACAGAAGGGTCTTGGTGATCTGACCAAGAGGTATTTGATGGAGCGATATGATTTTGCAAATATTTTAGCAGAGACATGAAGTCCCAAACAGAATATACATGATGTTGCATAAAAATCGAAAGATCTTCAACAGTTTTGATTGAACTGTAAATTTTATGGTTCATCAATTCTTTTCTAAGAGTTTGTACTGGATCTAGAGAAAAAGAAGTCATAATACAACCTGTTAGTTATTATTTTTTTAGAATTCTACCATTTTAGTGTTGCATTTGTGTTGCAAAATCTGGATTCATGAAATAAACTGTTGAAATAAGCCAAGGAATTACCTAGACTCTTAGAGATCCTATGCAAATCCACCCTTGATGAGAAGATCTTTAAAATTTTTACCATCAATTGGTGGACTGTAGAAAAACCCTTGTATCTCATGACTACCCATCTCTTGCATAAGGTTTTTTTGTTCTAGTGTTTCAACACCTTCGATAATGGTTGAGAGTTGTAGGTTTGATGCAAGGGAAAAGATAGTCTTCACAATTGCCAAACTTTGTTGATCTTCTGGCAGATCAATGACAAAATCACGATCCACTTTAATCTTGTCAAGTGGTAGCTTTTTTAGATAGGAGAGTGATGAATATCCTGTTCCAAAATCATCAATCGCAACACGAATTCCAATATGTCTTAGTTTCTTAAGTCGTTCACTCGCTTCATTGAAATTTCTCATCATTGTTTCTTCTGTAACTTCCACATACACCCATTCAGGTTTACATTGTGTTGTTTGAAGTATCTCATAAAATTTATCTATAAAATCATCAGCTAAAAGATGGCTTGTTGTGATGTTTACAGATATGGTCCCTGGTTTTAATCCCAAGTCGTGCCAGTATTTCAAGGTTGAAAAAGCCTTTTTTATTGTTAATCGATCGATCTGATTTAAAAGCCCTTTTCGTTGTGCTATTGGAAGAAAATCGACCGGTGAAATAAGCCCAAGACTTGGATGTTCCCATCGTACAAGTGCTTCAGAACCTAAAATTTCATTTGTATTACTGTCAACTTGAGGCTGATAAAAGACTTGAAATTGATCATTTTCAACAGCTTCAAGTAAAGAGTCCTCTAAGATGGTGTTTCGTTCACTTTTTTTATACATCTCTGGATCAAAAAAACAGTAAAAGCTTGAAGCATCTGTTTTGGCACAATACATCGCAAGTTCTGCTTCAAAAACCAACCTCTCAACATCTGAACGTGAAACATCAAAAAAGTTTGCACCAATATGACACCCTACATAAATATTATGAGAGTGGATTGTTACGGGTGTTGAAACAACTGATCGTACCTCTTGCAAAGAGTGTTTAATCTTATGCTCATCTGTACTTGTTTTAAATGCAAGAATGAAAAGATCGCCACCTAAACTCGCTATAAACGCTTCATAGAGAAAACTTTCAACAAGTCTATTTGCTACAGATTTTAAAATCTCATCGCCTATTTTTGTACCATAAATATGGTTGATCTCTTTAAACTCTGAAATATTGACAACAAAAAGAACATGTTTGTCATCTTGATTGGTTTGATTTATAAGATGATCTTTGTATTTTTTGACAAAAGAGGATTTGTTTGGAAGTGCTGTTAGTTTGTCAAATGATTTGTAGTACTCTAGTTTTGTCGATGTGTCTTCAATCTCTTTTTTGAGTTTCTCTTCATTTGTTTTGTCACTAAAGACTTCTAATATCCCTACAAAGTTATTGTTTTTATCATGTAAAGCTTGTGCAGATACCTCATAATAAATCATTTCCTTAGAACTGCTTTGCATCATGTGCGCTACTTTAGCAGTTTTTTCACCTTTAGATATCATCATAAGGGGACAATCCATGTTGTCATCAGAACATGGTGTAGTTCGATTGTGAAGAAGTTGGTAACATTTGAGAGTTTCAGTAAGTGCATTGTTGGAAAAAAGCTTTGCATCGTTGTTGAGGAGTAAAATATCATGATCTTTATTGATAACCATAGCTGGTTTATCAATGTTTTCCACTATAGAGGTAAAGCTAAAGTTACTTAAATCATTTTGAGAAGTTTTATTTTCTTCAATCTCTTTCATAGAGTTTTGGATTATGCTAAGCACTTCAAAGAGATCTATGGGTTTTTCTACAAAGTGAGAGATATTGAGGTTGATGAGGTCTTTAAGGTAGTGGATGTCATTGCTAGCTGAGGTTACAATGATTTCTTGCTTGAGATCTACTTTTCTTATCTCTCGAATCATCTCAAGGCCATTCATATTTGGCATATAGATATCAGTAAGGATAAAGTCGTATTTATTTTCAAAAAAATATCGTAAACCCTCTTGACCATCAAAAGCCAAATCTACATTAGGAAATATTTTTTTTAAAACTTCATAAAAAAGTTGTGCAACATTTTTATCGTCTTCTACATATAAGATCCGCATATCAGCTGAGAATTGTGTGATATACTTTATAATATCGTTTAAATAAATTTTAACAACCTTAATATAGGGTACAGAGTGCCCTAGATTTAATTACGTTATTTTACCTTTAAAGTGTTGCAAAACTGTTGCAATTTATCAAAAATAATAATTTTAAGGACTCAGATGAATGTTGAAATCATAAAGCAGGTCAAAGAGTTAGCGCATGAGAAGAGCATTTTTATTGTTGAGGATGATAAAGAGGTATTAGAGATTTTATCTGAGATGTTTTCATCTTTTTTTTCGAAGATTTACAAATCTTCTAGTGTAAATGAAGCTGTTGAACTCTATAAAAGCCTTGAAAGTCATACTAATGTTGTAGTGCTTACAGATATAAATCTTGGCTCAGAAAGTGGTATTGACCTGAGTCTTGAGTTAAAAAAAATCTATCCAATCCAAACTATTATAGCTATTTCAGCAATGCAAGAAACAGAGGTGTTTTTAAAATCTATCGAGTGTGGAGTTGATAGGTTTGTTTTAAAACCATTAGAGCAGGATATTTTGTTTGAAGCGATCTTATTTTCTCTTGAGAAAATAGATAGAGAGCTTGAAAATCAAAAAAATGCCAAACTACTTAAAGAATCTCAAGAAAAAACTCTTCAACTCTTAAGTGATCAAAACCGTTTTGTAAAAGATGCAATTCATGAGATCAACACCCCTTTAGCTGTCATTATTGCCAATGTAGATATCCTTCGATTAGATGGGGTTGAGCATGAATCGTTAGATGTTATTGAAGCAGCGAGTAGATTGATTCAACACAGTCATAAAGATTTAAGCTATCTTATGAAAAATGAGACAGCTGAGGATACTAGAGTTGGAATTGATTTAGTTTCTTTTTTACAAGATAGAAAAAAATATTTTATGAATGTTGCCAACAAGAATACCTTAAAGCTTTCAATGGTGGTTGGTCAACGAAAATTACCTTTAGTGTTTATCTCTAAGCTCAAATTATCTAGAATTGTCGATAATACTCTCTCAAACGCTATAAAATACTCAGATCCAAAAAGTACTGTACAGATCTCTGTTGGTATGCAAGGGGGTCGCTATTTTTTTGATGTAACAAATCACGGTCCTATCATCAAAGATACAGAAAAAATCTTTGAAAGATTTTATAGAGAGTCAACCTTTAAAGGTGGATATGGTGTAGGTCTCAACATAGTTTCAGAGATTTGTGCAGAGGAAAATATAGAACTAAAAGTTATCTCAGAAGAAGATACAGGAACAATTTTTCGATACTTTTTTGATAATGCAACACTTTTGCAACACTCTTAGTCTACAATATCGGTAGTGATATAAAAGGACAAAATGGATGAGAGTGTTACTTCTTGAAGATGAACAGATGTTGTCAAAATCTATTCAGTACTATCTTTTAAAACAAAATTTTCTTGTTGATTGTTTTGACAATGGTCAAGAAGTTTTAGAGATGGTTCCAAAAATTAAGTATGATCTATATATATTAGATATAAACACACCTTTGGTCAGTGGGATTGAATGTTTAGAGGTTCTCGCTAAGGAGTACCCAGAGGTTCCAAAGATTGTAATAAGTGCATACGATGATATCAAGCATATATCTGAAGCATTTACTTTGGGATGCAGTGATTATATGAAAAAGCCTTTTAACCTAGTTGAATTAGGGATTCGTATTGATAAGTTGATGCTAGAATCTAAGATGCGAGAAAAGATTGAATCTCAGATACTTCACCTCAATAAAGAGTATGTGTACAACATTGATACTGAGACTTTGTTTTATAAGAGCAAAATGCAAAAACTGACTAAAAAAGAAAAAGCACTTTTAAGTCTTCTTGTCAATAACAAAAACAACATAATATCTCTTGAAAATATTCGCTCTTTTATTTGGGATGGTGAAGAGGTTGAAAACTCGACAGTGAGATCACTTGTAAATCGTCTTCGTACAAAATTACAAGATGAATTTATCCAAAATATCCGTGGTTTTGGGTATCTGTTTACTTGTGAAGGTTGCTCTGAGGAGTCTGCAGAGAAAAAATAAACCTGAGTTTTTATACTTTATGTATAATGGGTAGATTAAGAGTAAAAGGATTGTGTCATGAAGATATTTTTACTTGTTTTTCTTTTGTTTTGTAGTGTATATGCAAAAGAGCTTATTTTAGGTGTTGTTCCGCAACAAAGTCCCTTAGTCCTCCATCAAAAATGGAAGCCTGTAGTTGAAGAGCTTTCAAAAATGACTGGTTTGAAGATCGTTTTTAAAACAGAAGCGTCTATCCCTCTTTTTGAAAAAGCACTCTATTCAGGTCAATACGATCTAGCATATATGAATCCATATCATTTTGTTATAGCCAATAAAAAACTTGGGCTTCAAGCTGCATTAAGAGCAGATAAAATGATTCAAGGAGTTGTAGTTTCTAAAAACCTGAATCGTTCTGAGCTCTTTGAAGCTCAAGGTGGAAGATTTTTGTTTCCTGCTCCAAAAGCTTTTGCAGCGACTCTTTTAGTAAAGTATGAACTCAAGAAAAAATACAAGATTGATCTTGAACAAAAATTTAAAGTTTTATATGTAAACTCACATGACTCTGTTTACAAAGGTGTCGCAAGAGGTATAGGTGTTTTTGGTGGAGGGATTGTAAGAACATTTAACAACCTCTCAGACAGCAGAGCAAAACAATCTCTCTCAATTGTGTACAGAACAGATACTTATCCAAGTCATCCCATAGGTTTTCACCCAAAAGTATCTTTAGAGGATCAAAAAAAAGTTCAAGAAGCTTTTTTGAAAATCCCAAACAATATAATTGAGCCGCTCAACATCAAAAAGTTCATCACGACATCTACATCTGAATACGACATAGTCAAAGATCTAGCTTTAGAGCTTGGGATATACTAATGAAACTTTCGTTTAAGTATCGGTTTATTCTCTCTTTTGTTGTTTTAGAGATTATATTTCTCTCAATGATTGCGATACTTAATTTTAATAGCATTGAAAAAAATTATGATAATTTTATTGAGTATAAGAAAGAATCACTACAAGCTTTAGGAAAAGAGCTTTTACTAACACCTGTGTCCTCTTACGATACTGCAATGATTGACAATATAGTTCATACATTTTTACAGCTTGAGAATGTAGTCTCTATGAAAGTTTGGGATTCTCAAGGCGTTTTACTCTCTCAAGAGATAGGGGAGTTACAAAATCAACATAATCTCTTAAGTATAGAGAATGACATTGTTCTTGATAATGTTTATCTTGGAAAGTTTTCAATTTGGATTAACAAAGATTACGAAGAAGCAACGATTCAACTTAACAAGCAAAGAACAATTTTGTTAATCATCATTGAGATTATTATCTCAACTGCACTTTCTTGGTTGATAGGACATAGAATTGCAAATAATCTCAATAAACTTACAAAGTACTCAGAACAACTTTGTACAAACCTGAATCTTCCTTTACCTCAGATAAGTGGGGATAAAGAACTTATTGTACTTTCTGATACGCTTAATCTTATGAGAGAAAAACTTTTGCAAGAGAAACATGATGTAGAGACATACACAAGGATTATTGATCAAGATGTCATTGTCGCAAAAAGTGATTTAGATGGAAATATTACATATGTCTCACAAGCTTTTTGTAGAATTTCAGGATATACAAAAGAGGAACTTCTAGGAAAAAATCTTAATATTTTAAGACATCCAGATATACCAAAAACTCTTTACGAAGATATGTGGAACATCATCAAAGCGGGTAAAGTTTGGTCTGGTGAAATTGAAAATAGATCTAAAGACCAAAGTAGTTATTGGATTCAAGCTACTGTTTTTCCATGGTTTGATTCACAAAACAACAAAATTGGCTACATGTCTGTTAGTCATGATATTACAAACAAAAAGCATATAGAAAAAATCTCTATAACTGATGGACTTACACATATTTATAACAGAAGACATTTTGATACAATGTTTCCAAAAGTGATAAACTCTTCAAAACGAAACAATGATCTTGTCTCTTTTCTTCTCATGGATATTGACCATTTTAAGCAATATAATGACACCTATGGACATCAAATGGGGGATGAGGTTCTCATAAAAGTTGCTGCTTGTATTCGAGACTCATTTTTACGTGCTGATGATTATTGTTTTAGGTTGGGTGGTGAAGAGTTCGGTGTTCTTTTTAAATCTGACACAAAAGAAAAAGCACTCCAGTTTGCAAACACCATTCGAAGAAATATTGAGCATCTTCATATAAAACACTCAGGAAATAGTGCAAGTAAGTATGTAACTGTTTCAATGGGATTGTTCTGTGAATATGCAAATGAGATCGAAAGTACTCAACACATTTATAAATTAGCTGATGATCTTCTCTATATCTCCAAAGAAAATGGAAGAAATCAGGTAAATGCTTAAGAGGTTTTTTTAGAGTGGCAGCTCAATTGTAAACTTAGCACCTTCTTGGGTGTTTTGTACTGAGATTTTTCCACGAAGTTTTTCTATAATCTGTTTTGTCATGTAAAGGCCAATTCCCGTTCCACCATTTTCAAACTTTGTACTTGTATGTGCTTGGAAGATTGAGTCTATAATCTGCTCATCTATCCCTTTTGCATTGTCTTCAACAGTTATGTAGACTTTGTTTTTACCTTGAAATATCTCAAAATATAACTCTCTTGATAGAATCTCTTTTTCATTAAATGCATCAATCGAATTGTTTATAAGGTTTAAAATCACATGTCTAAACTCAGCAGGGAATAAGTGGTATTTTACATCTTGAGTTTTTGTGAAGTTCACTTCAACGTTGTTTTTTATTAAAACAGATTTGGAAAGTTCTAAAACATAGTGAATCTCATCAAGTATCTCAACCTCTTCAGAGTCTGCGTTATTTCTAAAAAACAATCGAAACTGATCAATAGTTTCAATCAGATGTTTTGTTTGTTCTTTGATACTCTTTTCTAAATTTGGAAGAAGTTCATCCAAAGGATTTCCAAGTTCTCTGTTGATAGTTAAGTGAGATATATGACTCATAATCACAGATAAAGGTTGTTTCCATTGATGTGCAATTGCATCCATCATTTCACCTAAAGCTGCGAGTTTTGATTGTTGTGCAAGAAGAAGATCATTTTCAACATTGACAAACGAGAGAAACAAAAGATTAGAATCTGTAGGGTTTTGCACGATAAAAACTTTAAAATGCTCATATTTATCATTGTTTGTCTGCAGTTGTATAGAAAGTTTTGTATTGATCTGATTTGAATCTTCAAATATATTGAGAAAAGTATCAATATCTTCTTGATAGATATGCTTTCGAATATCTTGCTGAGGAGTTTGCGCAAACTCAAAAAGTTTTTTTGCAAGAAGATTGCATCTTACAATAGAAAATTCTTTATCGATTAACATATATGGTGTTGGGGCACTTAAAAAGAGTGTTTCAAACTCTTCATTTGCTTTTTGAAGCAAGTCTCTTTGTTCAAGAACTTGTTCGTTTTGTATAGAGATTTTTTGGTTAAGTTCAAGGAGCTCTTGAGTTCTGTTTTCTACAAGTTTTTCTAAACTGTTGTTGAGCTCTTTTTCAATATTTAAAAATGTAAAAACTTTTCTAAAAGCTAAAAAAATTACAAACGTAACTAAAAGAATAATGAGTG
>Ga0181565_10001536_pt1 | contig 17576 bp, 17 predicted proteins | sample 101ome_16_FD_129661 | JGI IMG/M metagenome (GOLD analysis project Ga0181565, IMG submission 129661) | Coastal salt marsh microbial communities from the Groves Creek Marsh, Skidaway Island, Georgia - 101401AT metaG (megahit assembly) | ecosystem: Environmental > Aquatic > Marine > Intertidal... | reverse complement strand
CCATCCAAGCAATTTTGCAGGACGAAAATCGCAAGCTCAACGAAGCCCTCGCTGAAGTCCAGAACAGCCAAGGCTCAATGACCCAGGGCCAGTTCATGCAGGTTCTGCAAACAGAAGCGGCGAAGCTGCAAAAAAACCTCGCCAAGCGCGAGCGCGAGCTGCGCCAGTCCACCAATGTAAAGGTTAAGGATGCGGAAAGAAAAAGAGACCGTGAAATCCGAGAGAAGCAAAGAAGTATTCAGCGCTTATCCGTATTTGTCCCTCCCCTCCCCCTGCTCCTTATTGCTCTTTGGGTATACTATAGAAAACGAGGAGCCGAAATCCAGGGAGCCATAGATTCCAGAGTGCGCACCTAAGTTTCTCCGCACCGCAAAAATAACCTTTCGAAATCTCTTCTTGAAATGAACGAAAACAAAAAGACCATTACTTTTCTAGCTGCCGCGGTTATGGCTGTTGCTATTGCCACTCTAACTTCTCCCACCAAAAGGGATCCTTCGGCCAAGCCCAACCTTATGGGTCAAGCCTTGTTTGAATCCTTTGACCCACGTGCTGTCACCGGAATCGAGATTGTGGAAGTGGATGAGGAGGATATTCAGTCCAAGTCAATTGAAGTAACCCAAAACGATAAGGGGTGGTTTATTCGGCGCCCAGGCAAAGCAGATTACCCTGCCAATGCCGATAATCAACTCAAGGATGTAGCCAGTATGCTTTTTGACCTCCGTATTATTGACCAAGCCGGCGAAGGGGCTGGTGAACATGCCAAGTTTGGAGTGCTTGACCCAAGCAAAACCGACGCAACTGAATCTGGAATTGGCAGGCTCATTCACTTAAAAAACAGTTCCGGTTCAAACCTAGCCAGTCTAGTTATCGGTAAAGAAGTGGATGGCTTGACCGGAACCTATTTTGTCCGCAAGCCTGAGCAAAATGCTGTGTTTCGCGTAGATGTCAGGAATGCCCGAGATGTTTCGTCCAAGTTTGTCGATTGGGTAGAACAAGATTTCCTCGATCTCGATAAGCGAAAAATCAAGCAGGTAACCTTAGACAACTACGATGTCAATCTCGCCAAAGGCCAAATTAACCGCTCGAACAACCCTTTTGTTTTGAGTTTTGCTGATTCTAAATGGAGTCTTTCAGGTTCTGAATTAAAGGACAGTGAAGAACTCAATAAAGAAGTGCTGGATTCCTTAAAGGACGCCCTTGACGATTTGGAGATCATTGATGTGGAAAGAAAACCTGATATCCTGGTTAAGAACCTTGAGCAGGGAAGAGAATTTTTTAGTAATTTGAGGGATGCCAACAACCAAGCAGTGGTGCAATCCCTCCAGCAGAAAGGTTTCTACACGATCGCTGCCCAAGACCCTGCAGGAAATACCGTACCCAAAGTGGTGTCCAACAAAGGGGAAGTGTTGGTTGGTATGGAAAGTGGCGTAGAATATGTCCTGAGATTTGGAGAAATTTATCGGGGACAAGAAGAGGACGAGAATGCTTCGGGTGATAGTCGGTACATCTATGCCTATGCTCGTGTGAATGAGTCCTTACTCAATCCACCCGCCCTGGAGCCCATACCTGTAACTCCCGCTGGGGCCGAAGGGCCAGATGGTGACAAAGGTCCCATTGCTAAACCTGGTACACCACCCAACTTCACCCCACCTACCCCGCCTCCAAGCCTTACCCCTCCCCCATCCCCTGCTGATGATGCTAAGGCGGGCAGTAAACAAGCTAAAGACACAAAATCGAAACCCAATGCGGGTGTGGCAACTGAAGCGGCCCAAAGTGCCAAAGAGAAAACCGAAAAGGATGCGGAAATTGCCCGAATTCAAGCATCGAACGCCCAAAAACAAAAAGAATATGAAGCCAAGGTGGCACAAGCCCGCCAACGGGCCAATGAACTCAACCAAAACCTTGCCGGTTGGTACTATGTTATATCCAACGATGTATATGAGAAAATCCGGTTGGATCGTTCCTCCTTTGTCAAAAATAAAGAAAACAAAGAAGTTGTTTTGCCCGATGAAATTGCCGCATCCCATGTTCTTATTTCTTACAAGGGTGCAGATCGGGCAGATTCAAAGGTCACCCGTAATAAACAAGCAGCCAAGAAGGAAGCCCAAAGAATTCGTGACCTCATTGTCAATCAAGGCAAAGACTTTGCTGAGATGGCGAAAAAGCACTCGAACGGTCCATCCGGACCCAAGGGTGGAGACCTAGGGAAATTTAAGTTTGAGGTCATGGCAAAGGCATTTTCTGAAGCGGCTTTCGCTCTTGAAATTGATGAGGTTTCCGAGGTTATTGAAACTGGATTTGGTTTCCATATTATCAAGCGCACCGAATAAGTTTTTACTTTTTAACTTTCTCCTCTTCCTCCGAAGAGATAAGGTGCCGTATGTCGCTTTCCTTTCTCAAAAAGAAAAAAAACCCAATCTGGGAAAGAATTAAACACGATGACATCACCCGTTTACGCCTAAAGTACGACACCTACTACCATATATTTGACCGTCAAAATGGAATGCGTGTTACCAAGGATGGTAAAGAATATGTAATGCTTTCCAGCAATGACTACCTTGGGCTTACTCATCATCCTAAAATCAAGGAAGCAGGTATTGAGGCGTTGAAGCGTTGGGGAAGTAGCACCACGGGGGCCAGACTTGCCAACGGAGGAAGGTCCTTCCATCGCGAATTGGAGGAAGAACTTGCAAGTTTCGTTGGCAAGGAATCCTGCCATGTTTTCTCAGCCGGATACCTTGCCTGTGCTTCGGCCATTACTGGTTTTATTGGAAGGAAAGACTTGGTACTTGCCGATAAAAACCTCCACTCTTCCCTGTGGAGTGGAATTAAATTAAGTGGTGCCCATTGTGAGCGGTTTTCGCATAATCATCCCAATCATCTGAGAGAAATTCTTGAAGCGGAAGACCCGCAAACAGGTAAGGCATTAGTCCTTGAAGGAATTTACTCGATGGAGGGTCACATAGCACGACTGCCCGAACTTACTTCAGTCGCCAAGGAATTTGATTGCTTCACTATTCTAGACGATGCTCACGGATTTGGAGTTCTTGGAAAGAAGGGTCGGGGGACGGCTGATCATTTTAATTTAACGGATCAAGTGGATGTGATAACGGGCAGTTTTTCAAAATCGCTTTCTGGCATAGGCGGGTTCGTTGCCTCTTCGAGAGATGCAATTGAGTTTATGCGTAGCCACTCGAAGCAAACCATTTTTTCCGCTGCCTTAACTCCCGTTGCTTGTGCATGTGCACTTGCGGCTCTTTGAATTATGCAAGATGAGCCAGAACACCGAGAAAGATTATTCAAGAACTTAAAAAGGTACATGGACTTACTTTCCGAACTGGGCTTGGATACTTGGGAAAGTGAAGCACCCGCAGTCCCTATTGTTTTGGGCCAAAAGGAAAAAGTATATTATTTTTGGAAGGCCCTTCTTGAAAAAGGCATCTACTCCATTATCTCTGTAGCTCCGGGTGTTCCTCCGGGTAAAGATTTGATCCGTACTGCCATATCTGGTGCTCATACAGATGAGGACTTGGACCGGATAGAAGAAGGCATACGATATGCCGCGACTAAAATTTAGCTTTTAATGCTTCGCCGCTAGACTCAAGAATTTTCAGTTCAATAAGACTCCACCGATGTGCCGGAGATTTTCTTTTTCGGAATCTTCAGTCTCTTGAGAAAAAGCACGGTAAGAAAACTATTTACTAATTTGGAAAGGTTTACTTTGTAGGGTCGAAATATAACCAAGTATAGATAGGTAATGGAATAAAGCATCTGGTCCTGAATTGATTCTTTTCCCAAAATCGATTCTTTCCATAAATTCATTAGTTGATCAAAATTTTTTTGATTGTATCTTTTCCTACCCACCGAAGCACCCTTTACATGTTCAATGACGCTCTCCAACGCCACATAATGACAAAGACCAGCCCTGGACATACGAATACATAACTCAACATCCTCGCAACCGTTGAGGAAAATTTCATTAAACCCTTCAAAGGAAAGAAAGGTTTCTCGACGAGCCATGGCACAAGCTGCGGTTACTGCAGACCATTGTCGAATTTTCTCACGAAATGGATTAAAAAGGAATCCTTGACCAAAATGTCGGGGGTTCCCCTCAGGGCCAAATACAACACCAAAATGATCATAGATTATGGAGTTGGAAAGCCTCTGAACATTGCCCACCATTCCAACCTTTTTTTTACGGGAAAACACATCAAGCATAGGAAATAACCAGTCACCCTGAACATAGGCATCCGAATTTAAAAAGCATAAGTATTCCCCCTTTGCTTTTTTCGCCAAGAAATTATTATTTTTGGCAAACCCGGACCTGGTTTCGTTGTAAAAAACCAAGTATTCTGAACTAAGTGATCGGAGAAAATCTTGAGTGCTATCCTCACTGGCATCATCGATGATTAAAACCTCGTAGTTAATTTTTCCAGCCAAAGTGGACTCCACACAGCTAAGGCACTTTTTTAACTTATCTGCTTGGCCGAAAACAGATATCAAAATACTTAACCTGAGGTTAGGGTCCATTGCTATTTATTGATCAGTAAAAATTTTAACTAAAGTGCGACCGTTCTCGGAAGAATCAAATTTTTGACGGACAAATCTATGAGCACTTTCTCGAATTGGAACGAATTGTTGGGGGCATTTTGAAAATTCACAAAGTATAGAAACCCAAACTGGATAATTATAAGGGTTCAAGGAAAATCCAGACATCTTATCTTGAAATGCTTCGGGAGCCCCCGCTTGATCGGAAGCCAAAACAAGCAATCCTGAAGCCATCGCTTCTGGGACCACATTGGGAATGCCATCCCGGTCTCCTTTGGAATCAATGATTCCAGTGAAAAGAAATGCATCTGACCCTAAGTATAATTCTTGAACTTCTTTTTGGTTAAGGCCACCCAGAAAGGTTACCTGCCTAACCAGACTCAGACGGTCTCTCTCCACTAATAATTCTCTCCTCAAAGGGCCATCACCCACAATTTTTAAATGAAATAAAACCCCGGCTTTTTTCAATAGAAAGGCGATATTGAGTAGGTGGAAATAGCCTTTTTTCTCAACCAACCTGCCCACGCTTAGAAGTTCGATGGTGTCCGAGTTTCTTAATTGAAAATCGTTGGCTATCGGTCTGTGAGAAATACTTCTTGGAACAAGCTTAATTTTTGAAGGATGCACGCCCAATAAGCTGAGTCGGTGTTCAGTGGATGCAGAAGATGTGCGGACGAACTTGGCTTCGGCTAATTTTATGCCGAGCAACCAATCGCCACCATCCCGAAAAACATCATAGGCATGAGCTCCCATCGAAAATTCAATGGCTTCTAGTTTGCTGATCGTAAAAGCAGCGGTGGCAGGCATAGTTGCCCACACCGCATGAATTAATTGATAATTCTTTTTCTTAAAGCTTCTCGCTTCAACTAAAGCAAATCCAAGACCAAGAAAGGTTTCGCACCAATTCTGCAAACTGTGACAAGGCCGAGACCAAAGATGAAAAAGTACATCCTTGCATGCTCGAGGCTTTGCAAAAAACCAATAAGGCAACCAATAAATAAGCCTGAAAAGTGTGGTTATATTAAATCTGTGAATCGTTTTATTTTCCCAGGAATAAGATCCTTTCCAAATTGAGTAAAGATCTGGGGAAAAATTAAACTGATCAAATGCCCGAAGCTCTCTCCGGACAAAAGTTTCCGTAGGACGCGGAAAAGTAGCGTATAAAAATGCTACCTTAATCAAGGGGATTAAATCAGGCTTTCCGAAAACCGACTAACCTTCAAATTTGACAAACCTAGAAGAACCTTCGGAGGAAGAATCTTTGCCCCTGAGGTGATTCCCGTTCGACTGAGAATGGTTGCCCTCGTGTGCCAAGGCTTCATTTTGCCCATCGATGACAGGGTAATAATCAAAGGCTAGTTTGATCTCTTCCGCAGTGGCCGTTTTTTCTCCTCCAACATTGATTTCTCCACTGAAACAAGCAAGTGGATGCCTAACTCTTGACACTCTTACCTTCATAGAAAGTTTGTCGCCAGGCTGGCAAATCCTGCGGCATTTCACCCCATCACAGGAGGTAAAAAATATCGTTTTGGGATCCACTTTTTCTGTCAACCCGGCATGTTCACCCTTTAAAAGGTAAAAGACGCACAATTGACCGAGTGCTTCAATCATAATGGATGCAGGAAAAATCGGTTGTTCTTTGAAATGTCCCTCCAAGAAATATTCATTTCCAGTAATTTTATAATCACCACGGACTTCTTGTCCTTCTATGGTGACACTTTCCAGAAACAAGAAAGGTTCTTTGTGAGGCATCAAGGAGGCAACTTCCTCAATTCTGTAGGTTTTGGATCGTTTGGGAGGTTCAACTCCGAGAGCTTTTGCGTTTAAATAAGTGTTGACATCTTCAAGGGTCCGAAGATCCCTGAGTTCTTCGTTATCAATGCTTACCTGAAGAGTTTGTTCGACAAGCATAACCACCTCGAGCATGGTTAAAGAATCCATACCAAGATCTTCGTACATTCTTAAAGAATCATCACTCTTGGCCAAAATCTCTCGTTGATCAGGCTCGAGATGGCGGTCGATGATGCCCATAACCACGGTTTCGATTTGGGATACATTTTTGTTTTTACGAAAAGCAAGTGCGGCTTCATAAGTTCCCGCAGGACACCTTTTTAGAAGCTCTTTGAGGTCCTCTTCGAGAGCGGCTGGAGATTCCTTATTCATAGAATAAATTTATGTGAGTTTGGGGGTAGTTAAAAGTATAGCTTTTACATATTTCGTGTAGTCAGCTTTACTATTCCCCCAAATATGGACAATAATAAACGATCGAGCAAACCAAAACCTGTTATTCTTACCTGTGCTCAACCAACCGGAAAATTAACCTTAGGCAATTATCTGGGAGCCGTTCGAAACTGGTCCACAATGTTGGATGAATATGAATGTCTATTTGGAATCGTCGATTTACATGCTATCACTGTTCCATCCAAACCTTCTATTCTTCGTCAAAATGTTTACTCCTGCATCGCCCAATATATTGCCTGTGGGCTTGATCCAGAAAGGTGCCACCAATTTGTTCAATCCCATGTAATCGGTCATACCGAACTTGCATGGATTCTCACCTGCATGACTCCCATTGGCGAACTTCAGCGGATGACCCAATTCAAGGATAAGGCGGCCAAGTTGGGCTTTAAGGCTACCGAGGAGTCTGATGGCAATGAGCTGAAATTCACTCACGAAGGTATGCGTGCACAGGCTTCGATTAATGCGGGTCTTCTTTGCTATCCTGTGCTGATGGCTGCCGATATTCTTTTATACAATGCAGATCTAGTCCCCGTAGGTGAAGATCAAAGACAGCATTTGGAACTATGCCGTGACTTAGCCGGTCGCTTTAATCAAAAATATTCTGAAACTTTTACAATTCCCGAGGCTTATGTCCCCAAAACAGGGGCAAAGATCAGGTCGCTGGTTAATCCAACTAGGAAGATGTCTAAATCCGACCAAAATGAACGGGCGACAATCTTTATACTGGATGAACCTGATCAGATCAAAAAGAAGGTGGGATCCGCGGTGACTGATTCTGGGGCCGAAATTTTGCATAGTCAGGAAAAACCTGGCGTATCCAACCTGTTGACCATTCATTCATCCCTCTCTGGACAAAATATTCACAGCCTCGAAACTCATTTTAATGGGAAAGGATACGGTGAACTCAAAACTGAAGTGATCGAACTTTTATGTGAAACACTCCGGCCTATCAGGGAATCCTATCATGAATTAATCCAGGACAAAGCATACTTGAACCAGGTACTCAAAGATGGGGCAGGGACAGCTCAGAAGCGAGCCTTCAAAACATTGTCCAAGGTACAAAGAAAAATTGGTTTACCCGAAAGAACTTAGTCTCCTATATCCAATGCAATTTTGAACTTGGTTTTCCAGCTAAAAAGTACCATTTAGGTAGTAAGGGAATGGTTGATGGATTACGATAGCGATACAGAAAGCAATGGAGTAGGTAGAGGTCCTTTCTATGGTGCTGCTGCTTTTATTTTTGTAACTATTATTCTTTTCGCATCCGTTGCTTTAAAAGAAAATGGCTCCCTCAATCACTGGCAAGTTTCGACATGTCTTCTGGGCACTGGGTTGATTGCCGTTTTTCTCTTCCTGCCCCATGTAATCCAACAATTAGTTGCCCGTATGGAAGATAACAGCAGTCGAACCAATGGTGAGCTGGAATCAAAATCCTTTCTTGAACTCAAAGAAATTCGATCGGAACTTGATGCCCTTGCCGTTAAAATCGACAAAGTCCCCACCGTGGTGAACCAAATTGTCTCTGATTCAATTCAATTGGACAACAACCCCTCTGTTGAACTGATCGAACGCTTAAGTACAATCCAGCAAGAATTGGGATCTAAACTGGATCATTTAGCAGATTCAAATCAGTCTTTGGCTCTGGTTGAAGAATCGGAGTCAAAGATCGAAAATCTTCTTCAACAAACCAAGCAAATTAGCCATGACCTAAAGGAGCTCTTCACCAAGCTTGACTCCATAGTTTTAGAACAATCAAGCGATGGTTCAAACTTGATCGCTCCTCCAATAACGCCTCCGGCAACAGGTACCGAGCATCCGGAAATATCCGATTCCGACCCGGCCTTCTCCGAGGAAGACCCGGCCAAAGATGAAGCCAATGAATTAGGGGAACCCATGGATCAAAGTCCTGAGGATACGGACGCATTCCCTGCCGAGAATCTTACCGAAGAACTTACAGAAAGTATCGAGGACATCGAAGAGGTGATCTTACCTCCAACCTCTATTGAAATAGATGAATCTAACGAAACACCCATCTCTTTGGAAGATGACGTAATAGAGGAGCTTGCTGAAGAAGAGGAAGTCATCACCGATCAGACCGATAAAAATTCTCCGGACGAACTCGACCTTGGCCTGCCGGACCCCGCAGAAACCTTGCGAAAAGTAGATGCCCTGCTTGCCGGAGAAGACACCCAGAAACCTCTGGCGAAATCAGAAAAAATCGACGACAAGAAAGATCAAAACGGAACCACCACAGTCGTGGCCAATGTGATGATAGGTATAGGAAATAAACCATTTCTACGTGGAGAAGGTCCTGGGCTAAGTTGGGACGAAGGGGTATCCATGAATTTTATTGAAATTGGGAAATGGGCGTGGTCACCACCCCGCAAGAATGCTTCTCTTACCGTACAGGTCTATCGTAATGACCAAGATCCTGACAAAGGAGGTAAAGTGGAAGTTCGTCCTGGGGAGAAGCTGGAAATCACCCCAGACTTTAACTGAAAAGCGACTCCGGGTATTCCCCGGACGACACCAACTGTTTGATTTTTTCAACGACCCCAGGCTTGTCTTCCTGATAAGTCACTCCCATCCATTGACAAGTGGCGAGGTTGGCATGGCAGATTGCCCGCCCCTTGCGAATCCATTGATCCACCGCCGCAGGTAAATAAAATTCGTCGGTGTTGGAATCCGTGCAATTTTTAAGAAATTGACACATTTCATCCTCCAAAGCGGGAAAGACGCTTGATGGAAATGCCCAGACATTCATCGAAACCACTTCGTCTCCAGAAAATATCTGTCTTTTTCCCTCTTCATTTTCTCCTCTGATTCGATCGGCATCGGAATGAATGCCTGTCCACTCATGGACAGAATGAAGATTCCCTGATTGATCAAGTTGGCAAATTCCTCGACTTACAGATCCATGGTCAGAAAGAGTCTCCTGCAATCGATATCCTACAATCGCACCTCTTATTACTCGATCTGAACCTTTCAAATCAGAAAAAGATGCGATGGATTCGATCAAGGTAGAAAAAGTATCCCTTCCGTAAAAATCATCCGCATTAATTACCGCAAAGTCTCTGCCATTGAGGACATTCCGGGCACACCAAACCGCATGTCCCGTGCCCCAAGGTTTGTTTCTGGCTTGTCCCGTTTGAAACCCCTCCGGGAGGTCATCTACTCTTTGGTAGGCATACTCGACCTCGAGATTATTTTGATATTTGCAGGCAATTTGCTGGTCAAAAATATCGCGCATTTCCTCCCGAATCAAAAATACAACCCGGGAGAAACCCGCAACCTTTGCATCATAGAGAGAATAATCCATGAGGGTTTCTCCGTTAGGCCCGATTGGGTCAACCTGTTTAAGACCTCCATAACGCGTGCCCATACCAGCAGCAAGAACGAGAAGAGAGGGGGAAGTTTTTTCAGAAGTCATTTCTTAATGCAAACGAGAGGTAATCGAGAATCTGAGTGGTGGTGACAGCCTCCTGGCCATGTTGTCGGGAAAGAGCTTCTGCGGCTCGCCCATGCCACAGGGTGCCGAGTGCGACACTGTCGATCAAAGATCTACCTCCCCGTGCAATCAAGGAACCAACTATGCCTGAAAGTAAATCGCCACTTCCCCCTCTCGCCAAAAGCGAACTGCCAGAAAAAAGATGGAGTTGTTCATTACAAAAGTGAACAATGGGGTGAGCTCCTTTGCGAAGAAGAACCCCGGGAAACGAGGAAATAAAGGCATCCCCACCTAAGGCTCCAGATAATCTCTCGAGCTCACCATCATGAGGAGTCAGCACAATATTTCTCAATGATTTCAGAGGTGTAATGATTTCAGGGCGTAAGGCGTCGGCATCGAGAAGCATCGGCCCGTTAAACAACTGGCAGACCTCACGAATGAGGGCATGAGATTCTCGCTCACTCCCAATTCCAGGACCAGCGACCAATGCATCGACACGCTCAAGGTACCTACGTGCCTTCCCCAGACCCTCGAGGGCGAGTGCACCATCCAGAGTTTCCGGCATCGGCACCCACATCGCTTCCGGGCAGGAAGCAACCATTGCATTGTGGATGGATTGAGGTACGCAACAGGTAACCAGACCAACCCCAGATCGAAGAGCCCCCTTGACGGTCATCATCGCGGCACCTGCATAAGTAGAGGAACCGGCAAGAACGAGCAGATGACCGAAATCTCTTTTATCACACTGCACCGGTCGAAGTTGCCGCAAAACAGGCAAAGCAGAAGGCCGAAGGACTTTGGAAAAACCTTCATATTCTGAGACTTGAGCATTTTCAAAAAATCCAAGATCCAAGTATCTTAAACGACCCACCCATGGCTGATTTCCATTGTCGATTACAGGAGTTTTAACGAGTCCAGTACAATAAGTGAAGTCGGCCCTGAATGGATGCATTTCTGAAGAAACGACTTCCCCAATTCCGCTGGGTAAATCCACCGCTACCCGAACCGAAATTTTCGTGGTTTGGTTGATCAACTCAATCCACTGCTTCATGGGATAGTCCAACTTTACCCGACCTTGTAAACCGAGCAATCCGTCTATGGCTAAATCGAAACCCCTGTCTTGAGTGGTCTTGAGAAAAGTTTCCGAAATTTTTTCATCTGTCATCTGACAGGCAGGTGAGAGAATTTCAATACGATTGGTTGCAAATTCAATCAATTCCTCAAAAGCTCTCTGGGTAAGATCGCGGCAGTCTTCTTTGGGTGCCCAAGGCCAAATCACGGCTCGGGAAGTGGGAATGGTACGAAGAAAACGCTTAGCGGCTATAAGAGAATCGGCTCCATTATGACCTTTTCCAACGAGAACCAATAACCTAGGTCGGTGGGGTATGGTTCGTAATTCACGCATATCACGCAGGGCCGAATCTGCGACCGCTTCACCAGCACGGGTCATGACTTCCCATTGATGATCCGTGTCTAAGCAAGTTGAAAAATAAGTTTCTTCAAACTCCTTCGCATCGGAGAGAGAGAGGATGGGATCGTTGGGTAGAGTAAGGTTCATTGGACTAAAACAACGATGGCAGAAGCAACTCCACTCAGGTGAGAAAGACTAACCAAGGCGGAACCGACTTTTTTCTTAGCTAGGAAGGGCTCCAATTTTTTAGAGAAAACAACTACAGGCTGTCCATTCTCCTCTCTTTCAATTTCGACATCAAGCCAGCCAAACTCTCGCCCAATTCCTGTACCTAGTGCCTTAGATGCAGCTTCTTTGGCAGCAAAACGGGCCGCAAGACAGGGTGCTGCATCTTTCCTTTGTAAACACATGCTGGACTCTTTTTCGGTGAAGACTTTCTTGAGAAAGGAACCCCCATGCCGATCCATTGATTCTTTGATTCTCGCGACCTCGATCTGATCGATGCCAACACCAACTACATTGGTTCCCTTGGGAATCTGAGGGAAATCGATCACGAATTGAGAAGTTTTTTCATTGTCGAAACCGCTTCTGAAAGACCCTTTTCAATCGATCGGGAGATAATACTATGTCCAATATTAAACTCCGTTATCTGAGTTAATTTTCTAGCTCCTTGCACATTTTCGTAATTAATTCCATGACCGGCATTGACCTGCATACCTAGAGAAATGCCAATTCTCATGCCCTCCATAAGCTGGGAAAGTTCTTTATCCCGTTGAATTGGGTCCGTCCAGCCCCGAGCAAAACTGCCAGTATGCAGCTCCACCCAAGGTGAACCTATCTTGGCGGAGGCCTCAAGCTGTCCCGGTTCTGGATCAATAAACATACTCGTTGGGATTCCTCGTTCAGAGAATGCATCCACCGCATCCTTGGAACGAGCCAGATTTCCGGCAACATCCAGACCTCCTTCAGTGGTCACCTCCATACGGTTTTCCGGAACAAGGCAAATACTATCTGGCTGGAGAGAAAGGGCGAGGTTCACCATGTCCTCGGACAAGGAAACTTCCAAGTTCAAACGGGTTTTCTTTCTTTCAAGATATCGCTGCACATCTTCCACCTGAACATGACGGCGATCTTCCCTAACATGCATCGTAATTCCGTCTGCCCCAGCATCCTCCGCCAACCAAGCCATGGCCGCCGGGTCAGGTTCGATGAAACCTCCATATGTATTGGGTTCATCCCGATAACGGGCCTGTCTCAGGGTGGCGACATGGTCAACATTTACTCCGAGTAAAATCATGAATTTATTTTTAGAAAACTTTTATCTAAAACTCAACTGGGATTGCCCGTTCGGGGCAGTTTCTGTTTGGTCTTTTTTATCCAAAATACTTCGAAGAAAACGGGGTCGGTGGTGGATGGTAGAACCTAACTCCCTCAATGCTTTTAGATGATTAGGGGCTCCATACCCTTTATTCGAACTAAAGTCGTATTGAGGGAATTGAAGATGGAGGTCATGCATCAACCGGTCGCGGGTAACTTTGGCGATTAACGATGCCATGGATACAGCGAGGGAAAGAGTATCCCCCTTAACCAAGCCTTCGTGTTTGAAAGGCAGGCGCTTCATTTCCCGCCCGTCCACCAATACCTGCCATGATGGGGATTGTTCTCTTTCAACAGAAAACAAATCTTCTGCATCCTGAGGCAATGGAGACCATAACCCCATGCTTTGTGCCGATGCTTTTTGCATGGCCCGCCTCATGGCAAGACAGGTGGCCCCTACGATATTATATTCCTCGATCTCTTCCACCGAAGCACTTCCAAATGCAGCATAAATCTGGCCCTGCCCCACTAACCGTTGAATCGTATCAAAGAGTGACTCCCTTCGGACTTCAGCAAATTGTTTAGAATCGTTGATTTCCTCGACGGTTTTACGGTTCTTGGCACAAGAAAAAAAGCCCTTGGGTAAGATCACACAACCAGCAACGACCGGGCCCGCTAGACATCCCCTGCCCGCTTCGTCCACACCAATCACCCCCAACTGTTCCTTGACGAGCTTGCGATCATGAGTCCACCGGGGGTTGGGCATTTATCTTTTTCCCCAGTTCGGGTTCCAGGCTTTTTTAGCCGGAGGCGTCTTACCCATCGCCTCATAGGCAGTCTTGAAGTGGAGTTTGCAAAACTCACCCATTCTCCCCTCTCCAAATTTTTCAAATAACAAACGGGCTCGTTCTTTGGCTTGCGAACCCGACCCCTTAGGCAAAGGTTCACCCACTAATTCCTCCAGCTTTTTCATCTGCTCCAACCAAGTGGAACGGGCAATAATGGATGCGGCGGCAACCACAGGGTCCTCCTCCGCTTTGGTCCTCATGTGTAACTCAAATGCCGGATCCTTGACATACTTTTGCACGAGGGGTTGCTTGGAAAACTGGTCGAGCAAACCCCACTTGGGCTGTCTCACCTCCAGGGCATCAAGCAGGGCTCGACCGTGCAACCAAGCAAGGAGTTTATTCAAGTTCTCCCCAAACTTCACATATAGCTCGTTATACTTGAGCATCCCAGTGTAAGCGGTTTTCACCACCACGCCCTTGGTGTCCTTGATCGATTTGGCCATTTTTAAAATCGCTCCATCCGTAATGGTTTTACTATCCCGAATGCCTGCCTCCATCCATTTTTTAACCATATCTCCGTCGGCCACTACACAGGCAGAAACGACTGGACCAAACAAATCCCCTTTTCCACTTTCGTCAAGACCAGCATGAGGCTCAAACCATTCTGGATGGTTGACTTCTTCATAGCCCAAGAGAAATTCTCCTGTAATCTCCGGCTCTAAAATATTCCTTACAAAATCTTCAGTCTTTCCACCTTGAACCACTAATTTGCCACTTTCGTAAGCCACCACCCTAACTCCGTCACCATCAAAAGCATGCCTCGCATAGGGAACATTTCTAGTGGGCCAAGCACGCCCGCTCAATGCGTCGCCCAATTTAGCCAGTTGTAAATCGGTCAACTTTAGCGTGTAAGAAGTTTTCTTTTTGGGCGAATCGCCAGAAGTTTGTTTTGCAGATCTTGCCATTTCACTCCTATCCATGTGAAAGAGATTAGAAAAAAGCAACCGCCAAGCATGCAATATTACATCCAATCCTCATGGATCAATTCCGATAGCCCCAAGGGTGATTTCCGAAAGAACCTGCTGTCTTGGTTTGATCAACAGCAGCGCGACCTGCCTTGGCGCAAGAATCCTTCACTTTATAAAACGGTGGTTTCAGAATTTATGCTTCAACAAACCAGAGTGTCCACCGTTCTGCCCTATTTTGCGAACTGGCTTCATTTATTCCCCGACTTCCATGCACTTGCCAGTGCTTCTGAGAAAAGCGTACTCAAAGCGTGGGAAGGGTTGGGTTATTACACGAGGGCACGCAACCTACACAAACTTGCCCAAGTAGCCGAGAACTGGAAAGAGCCCCCGGCGTGTATCGAAGAGTGGAAAAAGCTTCCTGGGGTTGGTCCATACATAAGTGCTGCAGTGACGAGCATTTCATTAAATCAGCCAAATGCGGTTTGCGACGGAAATGTGGTTCGTGTCTTGAGCCGCTTATTTTCTGTGTCAGAAGTTTTTAGGGACGGAGCCACTGCACAAAAAAAAATTCTTCCCGTTGCCCAGAAACTTCTTTGCAAGGACCGGCCTGGCGACTTCAATCAAGCAATGATGGAACTTGGGGCCACGGTTTGCCACCGGCGTTCTCCACACTGCACGCTATGCCCGGTCATTTCTCTTTGTAAATCAGGGAGTCAGGGTGATTTTTCCCAATACCCAAAAATTCAGCGAAAAGAAAAGAAAAAGCGTCAAATTAAACGATATTGGGTTGAACAAGACGATAGTATTCTCCTCCATGTTTCCGATGCAGGAAGGATGAGGGGAATCTATGAACTGCCTAGTTCCCTGCCCGACTGGCCAAATCAACATTCCTCTAAACCTGAATTGATGATCAACAAAAAGCGCACGATTGGGAATGTGGACTACCTGGAGAATATTTATTTGATTCGAACAAAAATCTCCACAAGCCAATCACTAACCGTAGGATATGAATGGGTCAAATGGTCCGACTTGAACAACTTTACTATCTCTGGACCTCACCGAAAATGGATCCGAGAGATCCGAGAATTAGCCTTTCCTCAAATAAGAGAAGATCAGAGGAATAAGCGACAGGAATGAACCCAATACATAAATCTGCCAGGTTTGATCACAAAAGTAAGGATAAATGAACAGAAAAAGAGCACAAATAAGTGGCAGGTAGGATGCTGTTTTCGTCCCATATTTAAAATATCCCAAACCAATTGCACTGAAGATTAAGGCTCCCATGATATCAGCAAAGGTCATGCTTCAGATAGAATGTATGATTTGGCAAAATCTGTAAATTCGTGAATCACTCCATCAAAAGAACCATTGGAAAAGAATACAACTAAAGCGTTTTTCAACCTGTTACTTACAAGTTCATTGGCTAAGAATTTGCCCAATTCTTTGTTGGATTGAAAGGCCATAGCTTGCTTACCCCTGGCCTCAATAGAGTGAACCATTTGAGATGGGCTTATTCTTTGATTCTCGGGAATTCTTTCAGCTCGGTGAACCCCACCAATTAAAGTACAATCTGCCTGAGAAAGAGCATCGGCAAAACGGCCTTCAAAAACATTGGTTACCGCAGTATTACTTCGGGGTTCAAAGCAGGCCACCATGTGGTGCATTGGATATCTTGCCCGAAGGGATTCCAAAGCTCCCGCAATCGCCGTGGGATGATGGGCAAAATCGGACAGGATTGTCAGTTCCTTGCTCTCCAAAAGAGATTCCTGCCTCCTCTTCACCCCCAAACATTTGGAATAACTCACACCTGACAAACTGTCAAAGATGTGCCTATCCAGATTCATCCCCGCATCTTTGATTTGAACCAAAGATGAAGCGAGAATTGCCATGGACAAATTTCTCGCATTGAAGAGGCCATGCATTCCCCAGGAAACTTCTCTCACTTTTTCGCCCTTCCAAAAAAGCTTAAATCGAGCACCCGATACATTCTCTCGAAAATCACTAATCACAAGGTCATTCTCGAATCCTGTACCCACAGAAAGAACTTGGGTCCAACTTACCGGAGGAAGAGAACTTAAGTTTTCATCATCTCCATTGGTTAGAATGAAACCGTTCGAAGGAACAATCCGTAAAAGATGAGAAAAACTCCGCGAGATATCCTCCAGATCGCGAAATATATCACCATGATCAAACTCGAGGTTATTTAAAATTAAAACCCTCGGACGGTAATGGATAAATTTACTTCGCTTATCAAAAAAAGCCGAGTCATACTCGTCTCCCTCAATGACAAAGGCTGAGTCTAGATCACCAAGTTGATTCCCACCGGACAAATCTAAAGGTACCCCACCAATCAAATAACCAGGGTTAAGATTCGCCGCATGTAGGGTGTAAGCAGTAAGGGCAGTGGTGGTCGTTTTCCCGTGAGTGCCCGCGACCACGATGGAAGGCCGGTTGCCAATTAAATCCTCCCCAATCAATTGAGGAAGAGAAACGAATGGAATGCTTCGAGTTCTTAAAAGGTATTCAACCTGAGGGTTTCCCCGTGATACTGCATTTCCTACAACCACCCGATCCGGCTCCCATTGGATTAAACTCTCTTCACTGAACCCCTCAAATAAATCGATCCCTTCAGCTAATAACACATCCGACATGGGCGGATAGACTCCCGCGTCTGAACCGGCCACATGATTCCCCATATTTTTAAGCAAGATGGCCGCATTTCCCATCGCAGTACCACAAATCCCAATAAAAAAAACCCGCATCAATCATACTCAAAATACAGCTGAGTAAGGAATGGCAAAGATAAATTACCTCGACTTCGCTTGTTGATTGGAGAAAACCATAAACAAATGAAT
>Ga0181565_10001529_pt1 | contig 17634 bp, 13 predicted proteins | sample 101ome_16_FD_129661 | JGI IMG/M metagenome (GOLD analysis project Ga0181565, IMG submission 129661) | Coastal salt marsh microbial communities from the Groves Creek Marsh, Skidaway Island, Georgia - 101401AT metaG (megahit assembly) | ecosystem: Environmental > Aquatic > Marine > Intertidal... | reverse complement strand
GTGACTTCTAATTAGTCATAATTACAATAAAAATCAATTTTACTGGATTATATTTGAGTTATTACTCACAGATACTTCATCAATAATGGAGAGATTTTGAACATCGATTCCGTGAAAGTCAGCCCCATTATATGCACTGTAGTCACCATATGTGCTGTTTGAAATAAAGATATATTCGTCTAAATAAGAAATATTCGAATGCATCCAATCAGAAACTTCATTAACAAATGAATTATTGGTGATAATAACACTCTTGATTTCTGCGAGGCTTAAAGCACTATTACTTAAAGTAATTGCATTTTGTGCAACTGAAATATCAGTGCAAGTTGAATCCTTTATAATTGTATTACTACTAATATTAAAATTAGTAATTCCATCATAAAGATGAATGCCTGCGGAATCTCTGCTGGCAATAGATGGTATATCACCAACCCCTCTTGTAGAAACATCACAATTACTAAAGCTAATATTATTACTAGTAATTGTCACATCATCTATCTCATAAATCCAAAGACCGGCAAAATCACTTTGGTTAATAGTATTACCCAACACGCTCACACCTGTCACCGCCCCCCAATTATCGTGGCCATCATCATATCCTTGAAGAGCAAGGCCGTATATATTTGCATCAATTATATTATTACTAATCATGATTCCATTAGAGGTAACATTTTCGTAAACAAAGTTTTCATATTGCGCAAGCATCGATATTCCATGAAGAGAAGAATTTTCAATTGTATTGCCTGAAATGGTAATTTTACTCGCTGGTAAATTAATTGTAATTCCACTTTGTGAAGAGTCTTTTATTAAATTATCACTAATGCTCATTTCTTTACTTATCGCAATGTTAATCATCCCTCCCTCAATTGTGTTATTTGTTACTTCACCATACCTTTGCAAGCTAAGTGAAATTGAGCTTCCGTTAAAGTTTGAGCTAATAAAATTATTTGAAACGACATTGTTTTTTGAAAAATCTTGAGAACTTTCACTGTTTTCAAGATAAACATTTATCTCACTATCCGCGTTAGGAATTTCTGGCCCGGCGAGAAAAATCGGAATGATATTACTGCTGCCGTAAATATTATTATTTTCAATCGTTAAATTACTTGCTCCGGCCTCAACAATTACCGCTTGAGCATTATGTGTTTTCGTATCGAGTGTTAAGTTTTTAATGGTGACATGATCAGATTTGATAATAAAAAGATCATGTGCAGAATTCATTTGAATAACTGAGACATCGTCCTTATTTTCACCCTCTATTGTGACACCATCCTCTTGTATTGTGATTATTTCTGTAACTTCATACGTACCACTTCGAACAATAATATACTTTTCGCCTGCAGCAATTGCTGCATTTAATGATGAATAATCTCCATTACCATTTAGATCAACTTCAACAGGCTCAACCTCTTCTTCAACCTGAGAATTGGACTTTGGCTGCGCATTCTCATTAAAAAGAGCACTACCAACATCCTCTCCACATGATAGGAGATGCATGTTCAAAATAAGCATGAAAATTATATACTTCACGAGACCCGTATCGGGAGCTTTCGTCGGTATCATTATAAAAATAGTAACAGAAAACTAAACAGTTACGATTTAGATAATAAATATTTTAAGGAGTGACTGCATTTTGATTGTTTTCAGTTGTTACTTCATCCAAAACAGATAAATTTTGTACATCGATTCCAGCAAAATCGACTGGATTATAGGCACTGTAATCGTTTCCGCCCCCTTGGTTAACAAAGACAAAGTCACGCAGGTGATTTTCTGCTGAATGGAGCCAATCAGAAACTGTATTTGTAAAGATATTTCCGCTTATACGCACGCTATCAATGGACGGATTGGTGATACCTGAACTACTTAAAGTAATGGCATTTTGTAGTATTGAAACATCCTGACACCTTGAGTTTTTGGTAATGGAGTTTTCTAAAATGGTGATTTCTACTAAATTATCATACAGGGAAATTCCCGCTGAGTCCCGTGAAGCAATGGCCGGAATATCAGCAACTCCATCCCCGTCGATGTCAAGACCTCTGGTCGCCATTGTACAGTTTTGAAAATTTATTTTATTTCCGTGGATAAAAGCAGTTGATAAATTGAACATCCATATCCCGGAAAAGTCGAATTGATTAATCATATTATTTTTAACCTCTAAACCATCAAATCTCCCCCAGGATAAGTGGGAAGAATCATACCCCTCAATATTGAGTCCATTAATATTTGCATTTATTAAATTGTCACTGAGAACAATCTCACTAGATAAAATATTTTCTCCTTGATAACCATGTTCTGCGTACTGGGGTTTAACCACAATTCCATTAAACTGCGGTCTAATTATAGAATTTTGAGTAATCTCAATATTTTCACTTGGAAGAGTAAGATAGATGCCATGTTGAAGGGAGTTTTGAATAGTATTTCTCGTAATGACACAATCCTTATCCATATAGACAGCAAGCATTGCCCCATCCAGGACATTACCCTCAAAAACGCCATTTTTTTGAATAGAAAATGAAACCCCATCGCCAAGAAAATTAGAGGTAATATTATTATTTTTTATGACATTATTTCTTGAAAAATCGAAACGACTTTGTCCATTTTCTAAATAGACATTCATCGTTTCATCCCTAAAGTTTGTTCCATTGTACGGACTCACGGGGGGGCCAGCAAAAAACACTGAAAATGTTTTTGATCCACCATAGATATTATTATTTTCAATTAATAAATCACTCGCACCTGCTTCTACTAAAGCGGCCTGAGCATCATATGTTCTCGTGTCCAAAGTTAAATTTCGAATAACGACTCCATTTGCTCGAATATATAATAAGTCGTTTTGGGGATTACGTTGAATGATACGAACCCCGTTTTTACTTTCCCCTTCAATTGTCACGTTGCTTGTATTCACGACAATAGTATTAGATGTATAGTAATTTCCATTACGAAGAAATATATTTCTCATACCTCTAGAAAGAGCATCTTCGAGTGTTCGAAAATCTCCATTGATATTAGAAACAACAACTAGTTTTGTTTTATCTGCAAATGGATCAGGTTCAAAACCAGGGCCTGGCCCTGAGCAACCGATAAATATAAAAAGAAAAAACATAATAGTATGAATTTTCCCCCATTGGGCTTTCCTCATAGCTGCCTTATCGAACTAACGACGTATTTTTTTTATTAAACTATTTTTAATTACGGAGAAATTAGTAATTAATGAAACTGCCAAAAAGTTTATTTGTATTGTCTATATTTTCGACAGCCTTAGTTTTTTTCAATAGGTTAGAGAGTTATTCTTGGCATTCTATTTGCTTAAAAGAAAGAATGAAATCCCTTCTTCTAATATTTTCACTGATTTCACTTAACCATTCTTGGGCCAAAGATCTTAATGAATCACGCCCTCTTCGTTTGGACCTATCGTTATTATCAGCTCCCCTAACAATTGGTGAATTTAGCGAAGAGTGCGAGGAAAAAAAGTTATCATTCGAAATAGAAACGACATCTTTTTATGACAATACACCTTCTGGAGTTTTGACAAACTATGGAACTATACCATTATCAGCACTTACTGGAGTAACTGAAATACTAACCACAAGAGGGCCTGGCGATGAATCTCTACAAGAATATTTAGAAGAATACACAGAAGTTGTATACAGAGATAACCCTAGATTTAACCAAGGAATAAAAAGCAACGCAACTCACCTGTTAAAAATGCTTGAAATTTATCATGACGGAACCATTGATGATGCTTATAAATACATTGAAGAAAATTTAAGTAGCGTTAGCACAAATCAAAAGATTTCGTTTCTCTCAAATTTTCTACGTGAGTTATACGAGAAATACGACAATGAAAGCTTAAACAATTCATTTGCTGATTTTAATGATGAGGATTTATTAAAATCATTAAATGTTGAGGCGAGAAATACTGCGGACAAAGATGATCATAAGGCTGGGGTATGTCGGCACATGCACCTTATGGCCTTAACCATGGCCAGAAAAATGGGCCTTCAACAAAGCTATGCTGTCTCGTATACATCAGGCATGGGATATCATTTAAATTTATATATTAACAACCCGGATAATCCACGAGAGGTATATCGAATGGATTATGGATCTGTTATCAAGCAAAGAGATGTCCACGGAAATCATGCTTTAATGCTTGATCGAAATAATGCCCTAGCTGGAATAGGAACGCATTTTTGGGGAGAAAAACATAACCCAATATTTTTCCAACCATCACAAAAGGGTCTTTTATTTAATGATCTCTCTGGCGGTAGTAATAAAGATTTTTCTACATCGATGCAATCGGAAAGAAGAATGATCTCCTCTTCCTACAAAATGACACCTTCTAAAACAGTAAGGGCTGCCTATGCGGCAATCCCAAATGATGGTAACGAACATATTTACGCACTCAGTTTACAACATCAAAAGAAGCCAAAACAAGGAAGATATTTTAAATACGGTGTTGGTCTTTATGGGGCAAGCAGAACCGCAAATCAAACGACGACATTTATGGAAAAGGACATGAGAATTGTCGTAGCCCCAAAATATCAGGAAGTTGGAATGTTTGGACGTGCAGAATTAGGTAGCTTAAATAGATTACTGGATAATGAAAACATTATTATTCAAACAGACAATAAACTCGTATTAAGAACCCAGTTATTCCATTCCACCTATGAAGAAAGTGCAAGCGCTAAAAGAGGATTAAGCTTTGCTTCAGTAAAGATGAGTAATGTTTTAGCTGATGGAAATGGCCAACTAATTTCGACGACATCAGCAAAACATAAACCTTCCCATACAAAAGTAACCATCGGAGCGGATATATCAGGCCAAGTATCTGACATAAACTCAACCTCTGGAGTAGCCCTTTACCCGAGAAGGCTTTTTGCACGAGTTCACAGTTCAATTCCAGTAGGTTTAAATGCGATCGTTAGCTTAGATACTGGAATTGATCATTTTCCACTTGATGGAGATCATTCAGTTATATCCACTTCAGAGGTTCGTTTATCGACGAATAAAGGTAGAGACAAAACAGGAATAAAGCTTCTTTACCCACTAAACAAATCACCATCGTTTCTTTATGGATCAAGGCCAACAATTATTGGAAATGCCCAATACCATCTCATTGATGACACACTAATCTTAGGAGCAACAGCACACTACTCACCGCAAGAATTCTACGAAATAATGTTAAACCCAAATTTTTCAGATCAACCAGGTGATTACCAAGTAGATTCAGAATCTGAAAAGTTACCCTCTTCAATAATCCCGAGTGAAGAGACTTCGACACAACCGTATAAAGTAAGACAAAGAGTACCAGCAGATTATGGTTTTGGGTTGAATTTAAAACTTCACTATTAGAATGGAAAGGCTCTATGGAAGGACATAAATTTGACCGGTAAAATCGGTTGGAAGTAAGTCCTTATCTATTTCTTTTATGTTTGAAATATATATATCCCCACCAATGTATTTTGGAAGCCTTATTTTTGAAATATCAGAAACAGATTCAATAAATAAATTTCCACCAACACTTTTTGGTAAATGTGTGTAAAATTCAGGATCAATTGAAGATAGAAGAAGATTTTTGCGTACCTCATCTGGTAAGTGAACTCCTCTAAGATTTTTTAACTGACCGAGATCAACAGATCCACCGACAACTTGAGGTAGAATGAGCTTATCAATTTCTTTTAGTGCAGGAAAATGAACGTCTTTGAGAATAAGTTTTGGAAATTGTAATTCATTAATTTTTTCTAAACGATCAAAATAAATACCACCAATTGTCACCTGAGGTAAAACAAGATCATTTGCTTCAATAATAGACTCAACATATAAACTACCCTCGAGCTTTTCAGGAAAAAAAACAGTGTCAGCAACAAAAAGCGAACTTAAAAATAAGTCACCTTTAACCTCTTTTGGTAGAATGATATCTTTTAAACTATAAAGACCACTAAGATTAAGTGATCCATCCACAACATCAGGGAGTTCTAATTTTTCTTGAATAACAACATTTCTTAAATCCAAATCAGCTGCTAAAGAAAAATTAATTGATAATAAAACTAAATTGAAAAAAGCAAAAAGACGCTTCATAAAAAATCCCCTTATTTAATAAGAGATGATTTATGATAAATAATCAGATTAAAACAGTAACAATGTATAAATTATAAGAACATCAACCACAGTACAATTGTAATATCAATCACTTAATTCAGTCTTCTTTTGCTTCCTTTAGCTCTTGTTCAATAAGTTCTTTTAGATACCCGTACCCAAAACCTGCAGGACGCTTTCCGTTAACAAAAAAGGTTGGTGTTGCCCTAACTCCTAATTGTTTTAAATCAATAACCTCTTGATTAATCAAAGATTCGATTTGAGGGTCCTTCATGTCTCTTTTGAGACGGCTAATATCGATTCCAAGGCTCCCCAAAAAATCATAAATCAAATGAATTTGAGGGTGATGGTGACTTCCCCAAATGGGTTGTTTTTCAAACAATAACTCTAAAGCCTCCCAATATTTACCTTGCTTACGACTTGCCTCCAATGCAGCAATTGCTTCTTTGGAGTTACCATGAAAAGGTGCGTACCGAACAACCAGCTGAACCTTCCCCTCAAACTCTTTTAATAGGCCCTTAACATAAGGGTAAAAAGTTCGGCAGCTCTCACACTCAGGATCAAGAAATTCTATGAGAAATACTTTTGCGTCTGGGTTACCGAGCCTCGGCGAATAATCCCGTACAAAAATTTCACCATTTTCCTTAGCAAGAAATCCAAAGGATTTTTTTTGCGAATCTTGATAGAACTTTACTCCTAATAAAAAACAGGCGACGAAAAAAGCAATACTACCCACATGTAAATAAATTTTATTTTTCTCCATTATATTTTCCCTTAACAAAGACAAGTAAACCTATTCCAATGAACGAAAATGCTAAAAATGACATCATTGGTATTGTCAGAAAATCAAAAATTTCAATATAGACAGTTGAACATGCGACCCCTTCCCTACACGGAGATAATTTCTCTGGAACAATCTCAAAATGCAAAAGATTATGATAGAGAGAAATAATCCAACCAATAATGACAAAAGGAATTGAGTAATATTGAATATCGCGATTCCCTCTAAAAGGTGCGACTAAAAATAAAATAAATAATGGATACATCGCTATTCGCTGGAACCAACAAAGAACACATGGAGGAAATTCCATTATCTCGCTAAAAAACAAGCTTCCAAAAGTCGCAATAGCAGAAACAAACCAGCAAAAATAAATAATTAAATGATTAGACCTCATTCTGTCATACTAAAAACATGGTAATGAAATGACAAACAAACTTTGAATTTTAAAATGAAAAAATTACCACGGGTGTCTAATAGTTAGACACTAATGTCTTTAATCATCTTCAGTTACTACTCTTTTGTGGCACTAACTTTGCTTATTTTTCCTAAACATCCAAAACGATTACTCATATCCTCGGGGGGATAGATGAAATTAACCACACTGATCACTCTTTTTCTAACTTTTCTGGCGTTTGGGCCACAACAACCCGCTCATGCAGCTCGCCGCAAAGCAAATATAGGAAACGTCATCTCCAGAATAAAGCCTCCAAGAGGTTTAACTATTAATCCTCAATTTAGACATGCCCGCGTTTGTAAAGAACTGTTAAATAAAACAGTTGGGGTATGTTGTGACGTACCAGATAACACTATTTCGACGACTCGCCCTCCAGTGCTCCCCCACGTTAGAGAGGAAGTTCTCCAATGCCCGGCACCTAGAGAGGATATCATCAGAAGAGTTAAGTGTATTGAAACCCCATATTCAACTCACACCTTTGCTCAATTTACAACACCTCCAAGCACGAAAGTTTCAAAGCAATGTAATCTTGCACGGAAAAAATATGAAGCGAATTGCGGCACATTTAATCCAAAGGCATGCCCATCAGAAGTAACGGTGATCCCTGACTCTTTAAAGATGTATCCATTATGCTCACAAATCAGAGAATTTTGGTACGGAGAAGACGGAAAGGAAGCGATTGCCTGTAACCCGCTAGGTTCTCCTGACCCTGAAGAGTTTCCAGAAGAGGATTTTATACCCAACTACAGTGATGAAGAAGAGACGCCAGAGATCCCCGTTGCGACCACAAACCCAGATGGTAGCGATGATACACCAACATCTCAAACACCTAGTGAAGAAGACCTACTCTCCCCAATACCAGAAGACTATAACAATTCAGTAGAGGCATTAAGACTGGAGATACCTGGAAGCTTTGTCCGATATCAAGGGGTGACAAACTTTATTAGACCGATGATAAATCGAATTTCATCAAGGTCTGGAATTGAATGCGATGAATATGAATTATCTTGTGGCATCAATCCTCTTTTAATAAAAAAAGATGAAAATGATGAGAATCCTTTTTTACTAGATTATTTAAATACTATAGAAGACACACGAAGAAATATTCTAAAACTTACGGCCGTTCCTTACTCAAGTGACGGCGGCAATCAAGATGGAATTTCAATTAAAAGGTTTATCTATGGAATTGGTGCCGTTGATGGCCAAGATTATGATGAAGCGATAGCAGATGTTCTTATTGATGCCAACACTTCAGGAAGTGTGGGTGAAGGTTTTGCGACAGCTATATCAGGCTTATTCAGTGAAACTTTTCAAATGCGCGTTGGGTGGTCAGGTAGTTTAAATATATCACCAGCAAAAAAGAATACTGGAGCTGATGACGTTGTTCGTTTTGATATAAAAGAGGGAGCGTCAATGAAGTGGCTTCCAACTCACCTGCCTGAAAGTGAAAATGGTTACCAATCAGGATACCAAAAAGATCACTACATTGACTCAGCAAGAGCGATATTTGGTCTGGATACTTCTAGTTGTAATTATCTTAAAAACTTCAGATATATTGAAGAAAATTCTGATACTTTAATGAATGCAAATGGAAAATACCTCACCTATCAAAATACTTATTTTTGTAATTGTGGACCTGCGGTTGGTGAAGAAAATTTTGATGGTGATTTAGACAAGGTTAACTACTGCGTATTTGATCCGTATCAAAAGTCTAGAGATGTAGAAGTTGAATTTAAATTTGTTCAACAAATTACTTTGCACCTTAATGGAGGCACAAACCAGCAACAAACCTCAGTTGTTCCAATTGTTAAAACAGTAAAGTTTCCATTATTTAAAACCAGTAATATGAATCAAACTTATAAAGCTCTAGAGATGCACCAAAAATTCATGGCGTATGCTCAATATGAAAACTATACCTACAACAGTTATGATTCCACACTGACTGGTGAACCAATCACTGAATACTACACAAATGCGCTCGAATACTTAAGGGCCAGAAATAGTTATGTTCAACTTTCAGGAACAGATCGATCGCTACTTGGTGTTTTAAATACTTTTAATGAAGGTCAGCTTCAGCCAGTTCGAGGATCTATTTACTCAGAAAACAATATAAGGAATTACGTCATCATTAATCAAAACTTGGCCGAAGCAGCATGTATTGAAAATGATACAAATGTCATGACCGACCAACGTCAATTCACTTTTAATTCATCTTCTCATAATTTTATTACCTATGATGAATTAGAAAGCAGACAATCATTAAGTAACTTTTTTGATTTTACTGATCCTTACCAAAAGCAAAGTGCACTATGGGCTATAAATAAGTACGGATGTGCACAAACTAAACTTGGCCGTGTTAATTTAGACACAACAAGTGCTGGTGGACAAAACTATGTTACCTCTGCCTCTGGTATTGAAGCAAAAGTTAATACAGATCTTGGAAAATACTTAGTTGAAATAGAGTCAAACTTAGGAATGCCTGGAATAATTTGGTTTGATTTCGGACTTTCTGCATCTTTGGAACAGAAGATGGAAAAAAGATGGTGGACTAATATTTTTAGATGGGTGATTAAGATAATTTTCAAGCTGGTTAGTGCTGTCTTGAGCATGGTTACAACCCTACTTTCATGGGCAATTTACGGATTAATTGGATCAGATTTTATTGGCTTTGACTTAGGAGACATTACACTCACAAGTCACCATGCAATCTCTCACAACACGCCAGCAAGTGATTTAGGTGAGACACTATCTCATCAACTAAGAAGGATTTCTGCAACAATGCCTGAGATAACGTTAAATTCATTTTCAACTTTTGAATTTGATGCCCCTTCTTGCGATGTTTCAGAGAACTTCTCAGTTGTAGATGGCCCATCAAGCTTTCTTCACTTCTTAGCTAGAACAATTGTTGGTTGCCCTATTGAGTTGTTTAGTGAATTAATTGAGTTCTTATTAACACCGATACAAGGATTTTTTCTAGATATCGTTAACTACTTTTTTGATGCCACAAACCTCATCATAAAAACGATCAATGATGCTCTCATTCCAGAAATGGATTTATACGGACATAATGACTTAGTGGACTTTCTTCATGATGCGCAACGCTTTCAATTTAATCCAAACTTTACTGGAAATTATGATAATCCACTAGCTGATGATCCAACTATTGATCCATCAGCAGGAAATTTCCTCAGCATGATGTGCTCAGTAGGCCAAACGCCAGAGTTGACCTGCCTAGCGACACAATTGTTAACAAATCCTAAGCTTGGTAATGCTAATGTAAAAGGCTGCGTCAAGCGAATCGGCGCTAAAACTCATGATCAATCACTTGATGACTTAAGAGAAACATCTTTTTTTGAAGAAAGTTTTGACTTCCCTACAGCAAGGTTTTGCGACAAAAGAGACGCGCCAATGCAAATTGATATTGATCTCGCTCAAAGCAATGGAGACCGAAGTGTACTTGATCAACTTGATGACATGGATGAAATTGATCAAATATATTTCAACAAACAAAACATCGGTTATCAGCATCAATGCTCTAGTTTCTACGACGTAAAATTCATCGGTGTCGCAAAATTTTTGTCCAGCCCTGACCCACTTGGAGATAGGCAATTTATTGAATTCCTACCTTCTAAGCGAACAAATTACCTCATCAATAACGTCTTTCTTTGCGAGGATAGCTACTCATGTAACCCTCAAGGAGATGTGATTAAGGCAAAAGCAAAAATTGCAGGATGTTCCCTAGTTGCAGATATGTGGTTTCACCAAATTTCAGCTGGAGATGAGCAAGATGTAAACCCGACAAACTTATTAGACTTTCTAACTGATACATCTCAAACAGTAAGAAACTACAGAACAGTATTTTTAACCAGCTATAATAATTTTTACTGCAATACTCAAGAAGACCCTCAGCAATGTAAGGATGAAATGGAGGAGTTTATTGATAACATTACAGAAAAAGCAGATTATTGTAAAAGCGCGCTCGCGCAAATGGGTGCGGAGAATTTTACCTACACAGGAGAAGGTAATGTAGAAGATAAAGTAAACGATACTTGTAAGATGGCCGAATAAAATCTAAGGGTTCGAAGTAAAAGCATCCCCCCCACCAATTTACTTCGGGCCCTTTTTTTGAAATAAGATCTATTTAAAGCGATCAAATTTATTCATCAAATTAGATAAGAATCAATGCATTATACATTTATTTAGGACCATTTTTACTCGGGTTTTTGAAAAAGCTCAAATGTGTAAAAATAGAACAAAAGTAAGTGGGATAATATGACTGAGAGAATAAAGCTTCTAAATATTACTTTTGATAACTTAACTGAGACCGAATTTTTCGACCGATGCCAAAGCGGATTAGTTGTCACCCCCAATGTTGATTTCCTCATTAAATGTCAAACCGATCGACGTTTATATGAAATTATCAATTCAGCAGAATGGTCAATTTGCGACTCGCAGCTCCTATTTTTAGCAGCTAAATTCTTAAATAGACCGTTGAAACAAAAATTATCTGGATCCGACATTTTTCCAAGGTTTTGCCTTCATCACCAAAACAATGAAAAGATAAAAATATTTCTAATGGGCGCCAAAGAAGGTGTCGCTAAAATTGCAGCAAACAAAATAAATACCAAAGTTGGAAGAGAAATAATTATTGATTATTACAGTCCCAAATTTGGATACGAAGAGGATCAGAAAGAAACAAATAAAATGATTCAGCTATTTAATGAAAGCGGCGCAAGTGTATTTGCCCTTGGTACAGGTTGCCCCAAATCTGAAAAATGGTTTCATCAAAATAGAGACAAACTCAATGCCAAACTGATGTTTTGCATAGGAGCGACAATTGATTTTGAGGCCGGAAACATCAAAAGGTCGCCGAAGTGGATGTCTACACTATGCCTTGAATGGTTGTATCGACTCATAAAAGAACCAAAGAGATTATACAGAAGATATCTAATTGAAGACCCAAAATTTTTTCTATTATTACTTAAAGAAAAAATGGGTTTTTACAAAAACCCTTTCTAAATAAAATTCCCATCCTCGGCACCAGGGCCTTTTTACAATTCTTTGATTCGATTAGAAAAATAAGGGATCGATAGCTTAATACCATCATCAATGGAAATAGTGGGCTCCCAGCTTAGTTTAGACTTCGCTAATGAAATATCTGGCTGTCGCTGCTTTGGATCATCTTGAGGCAAGTCTCGATGAACAATTTTTGATGAACTGCCAGTGATACTAATCACCTTTTCTGCAAGCTCTTTAATGGTAAACTCATTTGGGTTTCCTGCATTCATCGGCCCGACAAAATCATCTTGATTCATAAATCGCACAAAAGCCTCTACAAGATCATCTACATAACAGAAACTCCGCGTTTGGCTACCATCACCATAGATCGTAATATCTTGGTTTTGAAGAGCTTGCACGATAAAGTTAGAGACAACACGGCCATCATTAGGGTGCATATTAGGGCCGTAGGTATTAAATATGCGAATTACTCTAATATCAACACCATGCTCACGGTGGTAATCAAAACAAAGAGTCTCAGCGACCCGCTTACCTTCATCATAACATGAGCGGATACCAATCGTATTAACATTACCCCAGTAAGATTCTTGTTGAGGATGAACATGTGGGTCGCCGTAAATCTCACTAGTAGAAGCTTGAAAAAATCTCGCGTTATGTTTTTTCGCTAAACCTAAAAAATTGATACACCCCTGAACAGATGTTTTAATCGTTTTAATAGGATTATATTGGTAATGAATTGGGCTAGCAGGACAAGCTAAATTATAGACTTGATCAATTTTCTCATCACTAAAAAACGGCTTTGTAATGTCATGTTCGATAAATTTAAAATGTTCATTTGATTCGAGGTGAGCAATATTAGCCCGGCTACCTGTAAATAAATTATCCAAACAGATAATTTTATTTCCTTCTTTCAACAGCCTTTCACATAAATGCGAACCAATAAAACCAGCTCCACCAGTAATTAAAATATTTTTCATTACTTTTTTATCCTTTTAAAATCAAACTCACTAAAATTAATAAGACTATGCAATAGTATAATCATGATTGGAACAATCAGGCTACCTGTAATTACCAAATGCTTAAAACCTCTTTTTAGAAGTATTAAATAGTATATATAATAAATACCATTTGATACACAAAACATGATTAAAGCCGTTAGGAAAAATTTAGAGTTATTATTTCTAAGGATATTTTTAGAAAACCTTTTAAAGATGACAAATACCACGATGAGAGCGACCAAATATCTAATGAGATAAGAAAATAGTTGAAGTTTTTTTAATGTTGAGCTCGTGAGCCTATCCTTCTCATAACTTATTTTGGATTGATTAAGAGTTTTCAACATATTAAAAGCTTCAACTTCTCTACCTGACGCCCATCCGTAGTCATCATTACGCGGAGCGAGGGTTAAGGCATTTTGCCTCTCTCCAAAGGTCCAATAAAAATATTTAGAGAAAAATTTGGGGATATTGACAAATATTTCGTAAATAAATGAATGAGCGGACCAATTTTGCGGATGTTGAATGAAACCGCGATTTTTAACACTGCAGTCAAAATCACTGTTCAGCGAACAAAATTGATCAATTTCTGAAATTAACTTGTCACAAGCTTGCTGAAACGAAACAGGAGATTTATTTAAATTTAACATTGGGTCATAAAGGTCGTGCACAGAATAAAAAAGTCCCCAGAGAAACATGATTCCCCACTGCTTACCACCCTCAATGACATCAGGGGTTGTACTCGGTACTTTGTAATCCCCCCATTTATCTTCAAGTATATCTAATAATTTTTTTAAATCAGATTCAGCGGAAGCTTTATTTCTTATTTCCTTAATTGTTTGATTTGATAATGGGTTTCCCAAAACAGTAGGGTGATCATCTTTATGCCTAATTGAGCTAATCTTCCCATAAAGTAGTTTAAAATTTGAATTATAAATCAAGCTTTTACCATCATATCCATAGTAGCGCTGATTAAGATTTTTAATAATCATTGACGGCAAATTTAAAATTAATAAACATAAAAGCGAGGCAATAAAAGGCTTAACAAATATTTTATGTTTTTTGACATAATCGAATAATGAATAAAATAAGATCAAATAAAACGGGATGGACCAAGTAAATCCTGAATCGCGATTAGTGAGACCGATGCCTGCGATCAAGGAAGCCACAAGACCAAATTTAAAGTCACCATACAAGAACCACCTACCCACTGCCCCCAGAAAAAACAAAATTAGGATGACCTCTAAGTCTTCTCGAATAATTGTCCCTTTATAAACCGTAAAAAACTCAGGATAAAAGAAGGCGCTTACCAGCAGAAGTGAGAATACCAAAATATTTCGAGGGCGAAAGGTGTTCACGAAAAAAAAAATGGCCAGATGATGAAAACACAGAATAAGCGTTGTGTATTTAATTTTGAAGAAATGTATAAGAGTTAAGAATATAGGAAAAAAAGAATTTTTTATAAGTGTTAACCGATTGTACTCACCAAGCCACTCTCCATTAAAAATCATCTTACTTTTTTCAGCGTACCAAAGGCTATCATTTTCAGATAAGAACAAACTTGGAGCATCTCCTAAGAAGTATTGATAGATGAATGATAAAATAAGAAAAAGAGAAAGTTTGATTATAAAATTGTTTTTAATCATTATTACTACTTTAAGAGTTTTAAATAAGAAAATTATAACAGATTTTTTAAAAAATAATTTTTGCTTGTTTAAAGTCAATATTTACCTATAATTTTTTTATGGAAAAAAAAACAATTCTTCTTACAGGATGTGCTGGTTTTGTCGGATCAAAAGTCGCGGAATTATTGACAGCTCAGTATAATGTTATTGGTATAGATAATCTAAATGATTATTATGATGTTAATCTTAAAAAGTTCAGGCTAAAAAAATTAGGACAATTTTCAACATTTAAGTTTATAGAAGCAGATATTGAAAATCTCTCGTCTATCGGTGAAATTTTCTCTAAAAATAATATTGATGCCATCATCAATCTAGCCGCCAGAGCTGGCGTCAGATACTCAATTGAAAATCCTTTTATTTATGAAAGTAGCAACTCGCTAGGAAATTTAAACTTACTTGAGCTAGCAAAAAAATATCAGGTGAACAAATATGTTTTAGCCTCAACTAGCTCTCTTTATGCCGGCCAACAATTGCCTTACATCGAAAGCATGTCTGTCAACCAACCCATATCCCCCTATGCTGCAACTAAAAAATCGGCTGAAGTGATGGCGTACACCTACCATAAACTATTTGGGATTGATGTATCTATTCTGAGATATTTTACGGTTTATGGGCCAGGAGGCAGGCCAGATATGAGTCCGTTTAAGTTTTTAAATCTTATAGACCGTGGTTTACCTTTACCAATATATGGAGATGGTACGCAATCGAGAGATTTTACCTACATTGACGATATTGCTCGTGGCACAATCTGTGCACTCAAAAATGTAGGCTATGAGATTATCAATCTTGGCGGTGGTAAAAAACCATACTCACTAAATCAAATGATCGATTTAATCGAAAATTTTACTTCTAAATCATCCATTAGAAATTATACCGACTTCAATGATGCCGACATGAAAACAACTTGGGCCGATATTTCAAAAGCAAAAGAAATTTTAGGATGGGAACCTTTAATTTCGCTAGAAGATGGTCTCAAAAAGATGGTTGACGACTACCACGAGAATAAAGAATTTTATCAAACCCTAAACATATAAGGTTCACCCTCAAACTAGGCATATAAAATCATTATTGAAATAAATTCAATTCCTTTTATAATGACAAATAAAGGATAACAATGAAAAAAGTTTTTATTATCGTTCCCGCATACAACGAAGAAAAAATGATTGGCAATGCAATCAAGGCACTCGTTGATTTAAAGCCTTCATTTGAAAAAGAAAACCTAAAACTACTAACAGTTGTTATTAATGATGGATCAATTGATAACACGATTGAGGTAGCGACTGAAAGCGGTGTTGACTACGTTGTCAAACATACAACAAATTTAGGTCTTGGAGCTGCGATAAATTCGGGTCTGAAATTTTGTAAGCGAAAAAACGCAGATATTGTTGTTAAGTTTGACGCCGACCTTCAGCATAATCCAAATGATGTTATTAGGTTAATAGCGCCAATTTTAAACGAAGAGGCAGATCTCGTTTACGGACATCGCTTTAATAACATTAACTATAAAATGCCATTTGTCAGAAGATGTGGGAACCTTGTTTTTACTGGGTTAATGAGATGGTTAACAAATTGGCCTATCTATGACAGCCAGCCGGGAATTCTAGCGGTTAACCAGCATTATCTTGATGTTTTTTATTTACCAGGCACTTATAACTACACTCAACAAATTTTACTCGATGCCTATCATAATGGCTTAAAATTTTCAGCAGTTGATGTGGAATTTAATAAGAGAACAACAGGAAAATCTTTTATCAGTTATAAATATCCATTCAAGGTAATTCCACAATTAATAAGCGTCGTCGTCGGCGTAAAACCATTAAAGTTTTTTGGCCCAATTTCTGTCATTTTTTTAAGTTTAGCTATTGGTATCTTTGCCGTTGATTTGTATGACTTCTTTAGAGGAATCAACCCAAGGCCCGTAGCTCATTCAAACTTTGTATTGGGAACATCTATTTTTGGTATTCAAAGCCTATTTTTTGGCATTCTTGCCGACCTGATTGTGCATAAAATTTCTAGAAGATAAGATGGATCAAACTCATACGCAGACCCACAAGCAAAAATTCACTAATTTTGTTAAGTATGGGTTAATGCTTAAAGTATTCTCAATTTTTACTAATTTTATATTTTATCAATATTTTGATTTAGATGTTAAGGTTGCTTATACCTATGTTTTAATACTCGACTTTTTCCTGGCTTTTATCCTCAATTATTACTTTGTTTTCAAGGTTGATAACTCAAACCTACTACAGGTCATCATTAAATTTATTGCGGCTGGTGTTGGTTTTCGCTTCATTGACATGTACATCTACCTGGCTGTCTATCAATTAATCGGCAATATTTACGCGTCTCAAATAATCTCCACTGTGATTATTTTTGTTCTAAAATATACGCTATACGATAAAATATTTAAATCAAATAAAAAAACCGAGAAGTCATGACAGAAGAAAGATTAAATAACGACCACTACCACATTGTTCAAGATAAAATGTCCTTATTCCCAAGTTATTATTCATGGATCTTATCAAGTTTTAAAAATATTTTATCAGGTTCCATCATTGATCTTGGCACAGGCAAGGGAATAATCGTCAACGAATATCAAAG
>Ga0181565_10001528_pt1 | contig 17636 bp, 14 predicted proteins | sample 101ome_16_FD_129661 | JGI IMG/M metagenome (GOLD analysis project Ga0181565, IMG submission 129661) | Coastal salt marsh microbial communities from the Groves Creek Marsh, Skidaway Island, Georgia - 101401AT metaG (megahit assembly) | ecosystem: Environmental > Aquatic > Marine > Intertidal... | reverse complement strand
AAGAAGGCATTCAACACGGCAACACTGCCCTGTGGTCATACGTTTAATCCAAGTGCTTTGACACTGCACTTTTTGCTGTCGGATATGCGCTGCCCGACGTGCCGTGTGGGACCTGAGGCCCGCATGGATGCCTCCTGTCTCCCACTGGAATTACAACAAACATTTCGCGAGCATGTGCGGGCTATACAAGAACGCGCCAAGCTAGAGGAAGAAAGCGATTTTATGCAAACCCTGGTGCAGCATACAGACATCAGCGTGCAGAATTTGGAAGACGACATTACCTTTGTGATGGAGATGTATATTCCATGTGAAGACAGCTTCAACTGCCGACTGCTTCAGACACCCCTCCGCGTCATTCCCGAGCACAACAGCGGCTCGTTTGTCCACTACGTGACACAGTATGCATTCCAGCGCGCTTTCAATCAGCACGTGATGAGCAATGTACACAACCCGCGTGTCACCTTGCTCTTCCATCTGCAGCACCCGCTCCTACATCAGAGCATCAGCACGCAGATATACAACCTCGCAGAGCTCTATAACACGATTACACACCAAGAGTTTGTGGCCCCGCTTTTGCTCGTGAATCAAAGCGAGGCACGGGTAATGGGCACACTTGTTTTCAAGACATCCCGCTTTGAGGATACAGAGCGTGTGGACGCATGGAGAAGGGATGGAATAGATACTATACATACTACACACACAGGGGGGACAGATACTACAGATGCCAGACATACAGGGGGCACTGATGACATACAGACCATACAGCCCAACACAGAAACACAAGGCACAAGCACAGAAACTACACAAGCACCGACATATGACACAATTAGCAGCACTCCCCCGAGCACAAACAACATAAACAACATACACAACGCACACGCCACTCTCCTCCTGCATAGAGATGCTATCCTCGCACTCTGCATCAACAACCTCCAACAGAGCATACAACAGAGCATAGAAATCGTTGTGCAGAACGCAAGCGTGTGGTTGTAAAAAAAAGTAATGTTTGTGACTTTGATACCCTCATTTTTTTCTTTGTTTCTTTAATAAATGCTCAAGCTCCTAATTGCAATGCTATTATTGGCAACCTGTACAACCTTTACCTTTATGGTCAGGGTCTTCGGTGTTCGCACACGTGACACACATTCCCTTGTGGATTGCTGGACCCCTTCCTTTCTTCGTTCTGTCATCTTGATACCAGCAAGCACAACACATTGGACCGGGTCCGTGTCTCCCTAGATTTGTTTGACACTTGCTGCATGTGATTCCTGCTGCTTTTCGGCCGGGACTGCGACCCCTAGCACGTGCACCTCCAGTTTGTGCTGAAGCTGCTTGTGCTGAATCTCCTGAACCCAAGTGATCTCCAGTTTGTGCTGGATCTATTTTTGCTGGAACTGACCCTGAAACCCACGGGATCACCCATTGCAACTCCATAACTTGACAAGCAACTTGCACAAATTGGAGCATCACTTTCTTTTCCATTTCTTTCGCTTGGTTTTGTTTAGCCTTATAAAGCTGCCACACGCCTTGCACAGCACTCGCGAAAGGTAAAGTTGGCGCCACGTAATCAATGGCATTATTCATAAACTTGTCGCTCCATTCCAAGGCCACATTTCTCCTTTCTTGAGCTTGATAAATTTGGTAGCAGATGAAAACAAAATTCGAACCAAATATGAAGCGGAAAAACAGCACAACCCAATCTAAAATTTCGCTCATGAGGCCCTGGCCTTGTGGACCGTATTGCTGACGCAATAATGTGACAAATCTCGCTGGCAAAATACATAAAACGATGGCATGAACGATGAGTGTGATTAGGTTCTGTGCATCTACACCATATTTGCTCTTATTCTCATTATCGCAAATTGAAGCAAAGCCCAACCAGTAACTCGCAAATGGACCAGTTATCTGGCACCCTAAAAGATGATTACTCGTGCAGCACATTTCGTGAGACAACCATCCGTGAGGAGTCCAGGATTTTAGATTAGTGCTACAAGATTCATAGCTCGACGAAATATATGCAATACCCGACGAAAAAGATCTCACCACCACATTCAACGGAAAAAACAGTGCTTTTGTCAAGTTCAATGGCTGCTGCTGCTGCTGCTCCTGCTGCTGCTGCTCCTTCTGATGCTGCTGCTGCTGCTGCTGCTCCTTCTGATTGAGCAGCAGCTCATTGAGCTGCTGCTGCTGCTGCTGCTCAAGCTCATTGATCTGCTGCTGCTGCTGCTGCTCCTTCTGATTGAGCTGCTGAATACGTGCCATATGTTCATTATATATCTTGAGCCTATTACTATACCTGGTACCATGCACGAGCAAGGTCATGCCAACGACAAGCAACAGTGTGAGCAGACATTTCCAAGTCATTCTGCGAATAACAGATTCACTGTATGAATGCCACAAAGGTATCATTCAAGATCTTATATATGGATAGCAAATAGGAGTGAAGAGAGACAAGAAATAAGGCATTAAGAAAAAAATGGTATTTTGTAATCTTTATTTCCACATAGATTGAGGTTATGAAAGAGCTATCGGCTTAATGCCTCTGTCATGAGTGCATCAATATGCAATTCAATGGGATGCTGCTGCAGGTTTACTTTATCTTGCATAATTTGAGAATAACATTTGCTGAAAATCCAGCCATAGTAAAACAAGCTTATGCCAAAACGGTATCGTATTGGTACTCCTTTCTTCGAAGAAGACTGTTCCAAGATGTTGACTTTGTAGCTATAATACCATGCTGAGCGATTTTTTGTCTTGCAGAACCAATGCCTTCTTGAAGAAATAATGCTGTCTCTACTCCAGAGCCAAAAGGGATGAAAGAACAAGATAAATTGCCAAACAAACCCTTTACTGCATTTTTTTTTGTCGTTGTTCCACCGTATCTCTTGCTCTAGCGTTGTTTTATAGTATATAATAACAACATCTAGGTATACTAAGCATTCTGGAAGTATCCACAAGAAATAAAAAGGAGACCAGATAGGGTCTCTTGGTGTTTTGTTGCTCCAATGCCACCAATGCATGCCCCATATAATATGAGTAAAACTTTGACCAAAGCAGAAAACCACAAATCTATCCCTCAAAACGCACAACCAGTTCGCCAAAAAATTTGTCCTTGTTGAAGCTTGAATTTGCCCCGTATATGGATTGGCGTGCCATACAAATGACAAAAGTATGATCACGATGGTTAAAGCCTCACCTACAATCTCTGCTACAATCGCTACTTTCTCTGTCTGTGTCATCTCTGCCCACGAAAGCAGCTCTGTGCTCAGCTTGTAGAACCATAGACCAACCACCACCATCATCACACAACCCATCTCGGTCCTGCCATCGATTTTTCTTTCAGCTCGCATCATTCTACAATGCTGATCGCAAGAAAAGGGTCAGTATCTGGATGTGGTGCGTGATGCTGTCGTGTGGTGCTGACGAAAGAAAGATTCAAAGCACTTAAATATTGTGAGGAGAGATAATTTTATTTGGTTTATTCTGACAAGTATGAGTTACATAGGCCTGGGATACTCATGCAATTCGTTTTTACGTAACTGATGCAACCTTTCATTCTTCACGGTCATCATCATCAGCATCTTCTTCAGCAACATCAGTCTTAAACTTGAATGCCCAGTGCCACGTCAATTTCAAACTGAGATATTTCCATGTCCAGCAAATGTGAATGGAATTACCCAGTTTATACTCGTTGCCGAAATAATCGTCAATTGGTTTCAGCATACTCCCTTCCCATAGCTTTTCTTGGGGGTAGGATTGTTTTGTTCGCCAGTCTTTATCTAGGAGCCAGGGAACATCTCGTTCCATACTGCACAGAACAGAATATTGTTGCAGAAGATACTCTTGTAAGTCGAATTGCATGTTTTTATAAAGCTTTTGCTCTTTTTTCTTGGTTTTATATATCTGCAATGGTATGTAATTTTTTTTCAGTTTGGGAAATCGACGTTGCAGGTATACACGTTGGCATGTTCTTTGGTCGAATTCAGTGGCCATCATGATTCCAAAATATCGGTACATCACTTGGAACAGAAGCGAACTTTGGTTTTGGCTTATATAAAAATAGGAGATGTCGTATTGATTGTTTGCAACATTCATTCTCTCACCCTGTCTGCGCTCAATTTTCTCATGCAAGTCTTGTCGTAGGGTGTTTAATTTTTCAAGTCGTTTTTGGTAGTATGCTTGTGCTTTTCTTTCCTCTTGCCATCTTTGTTGTGTTTCTTGGTTATAACTTTCAACACGCCAGAGTATTTGATCTTCTTCACCTTGATTATGAACAACATCTTTGTGCCACAAAACAATGTATTCTTGAAAATAAACGTCTGCTATATATTCTACCGGATTTTGTAAATACACGCCAAACATTGCTGGCGTTAAAAAATTGGATTGTTTGACATTATTTGCTTCTGACCCTTCTAAATACCCCTTGTACTCACTATTCTCCGAAGCAGGGAAATTATATGGTTTGAAAGGTATTTGAGGGTATAATTCTTGCAAGAAATTCATTCTTTTGACGTAGTATCGCAAATAAGCTTGCATAAATGGCCCAAGCCGAGTGCCAATTGCCATGGTACCTATATTTTTGAAAAAAAAATATAAGTGGTTTGTTATCCCTGCATGGTCGATATGCAAGTTTTCGTGTGTCCAAAATGCCCACACAAAAAACTTTCTGAAATTAGATTGCAAGCGGTAGTGTCGCAGTTGTCGATTTTGAGTTAATTTCATGTTCACAGCAACACTCTGTATATGCTCTTCTTCGCAACACATTTGCCATTCTTCACGTGTGAAAATACCACTTATATCATCGCTTATATTGTTGCTTGTGTCTTGAAACTCTTTGTCCCAAAAGTAAGACAATTGCAGATTTTGCATTCTCGTATTTTCTTCTTGATTGTAAAAATTGTTTTCTTGCTCAGTCAAAAAAGCATCAATGCCTTCTGAATTTTGTATCGAACTGAACAACTTGAACAACTCTTCAACTACATTATTGAATAACTGGGCATTATGTCTGTGTAGCTGTGATAGAGTGCTTTTAATTTTATTCAGTTGTGACGCATTTTGCCGCAACATTTTTTCTATTTGACGCCGATTTTGATTATTTGCGTTATTTGCGTCAGAATAATTTGCGTCAGAATAATGGTATACCAGCATTGCTTGGTTGTGCACCAACAAGGAATAAGTAACCAATTTTGATTTAATCAACCATTCAACTAAAACAGGCTCCAGTACATCTTCCGAAATTGGCTGAGTTACATCTTCATTTTCTATAATTTCGTCAAATTCAAACGCAATTTGATACAGAACATCGGCATATATGTGGAGATAATTGTTATTGTCATGCACAGAAATCAAGTTGTATCCAAACTTTTTAATTTTTTGATGCAGGTGGGTCTCTACGTCACGCCATAAATATTTGTACTTCTCTGTTTGCTCCTCTAAATGATTCCAATAGTCATCAATTACATATGCTTCATGGTGTAAGAGTTTATGTTCATAAATATAATTGAATACGAATTTAAATAAGTTGATTTCATTATCAAGATCCTGTAATATAACCAAAATTTCATCTGCTCTGCCTTTTTCCTGATCAAAGGCTGCATCATCTTCCAATACCACTTTAGCCTTTGTTAAGTCATTATTATTTGTGAATATTATTTTCCCTTCTTCTTTGTAAAATTCAATTCCTGTGTCAGCACGGTTTATATCGTCTGACGTGTTCCTTTGAATTATTTTGTACAAAAGATTTTCTCGAAACATTATTTTCAAATGCTTGTCTGTCCAGTAGTGTGCATCCCAACCTATTGTGCTGAAGGTAGAATCATTTTCAGCGGCATGGTTGTCTATCAAAAACATAGAGTCTCTGTAGATTTGTTTGAGCATATCTTTGATATCCAGCTGCACACCAAAGTTTAGATGCTTTATGCGATATTGGATATTTGCTTGCATATCGTCGTTTTCATGATACTCTGTTGCAAGCAAGTGTAGTCTGTACTTGTCCCTGCAATCATATGCTCGGCAAAAAAAAAGACAATATTCGTTATTGAAAGAGTTTGTTGTCAACCACCTCTTCAAATCGTGAGCAAGCTCTGGTGATGTTGCTTTTGATGATTCGACCTTGTTCATCAAACACATTGTTGTCAAATTCAGAGATTTCCGGGGTATCTTAATGTCGTCAGTTCTCTTAACAGATTGGAGTGTACCAGCTCTGAACGACTTTTTGAAGTCTTCCATTTCGCTCTTCAGGTTTTTACTGGTTGTAGGTTTCCAGTTGATGCCTTTTGTTATGACGTAAAACACGTTTTCCATAACATGACTCATTGGATCAATGAACATAGCAAAGCCCGTGTTGCCAACGAAATATTGTATTTGTTTTTCGTTAGATTTCCTGCCTCGTTTGCACAACTCTGTATAGGTATTAGTTTCTGGTTTTTTGATCTTTGTAACGTTTGGTGCTATATTGAAATATTTCTTGCATATGTCGCAAATTTCCGTGTCGCCGTTACTTTCTTGTATAAAAACATCAAGTAACTTGATAATAGATTTCATGTACCACATACCACCTAAAAGCTCTGCAAATTCTAGTAGTTGTGGAATTCCTACAACTGCAGCGGCGTTTTTGTGTTGACGTATTAACTCCTGCAGTTTCTCAAAGTCCTTGTTGTCATGTCTTTTAGTCGCAATGCAATGCACCATGCAGCGTGCCTGTGTGAATTTATTAAAGCCGCACGTATTCTGCACGGCATATGTCATCTCCGTAGACCAGTTTGGAAAGTTTTGAAAAAAATTGTCGGTGTTCCGGGGTTCCTTTCTGTTCACATCGCTAGCTGTTTTGTCATGGCTGTATACAAAGTTTGGGTAGTTTGGTGGGGTTCTCAGATAAAACTTCCGCTGCCCAGCCGGCCAATCTGGAAAGTATTGAGACAAATCGATTTTTCTCTCACAGCGATTAAAAACTTGCTGTGCGTTGACTGCATACTTATCTGGTTCGGGCTTGATATTGTGATGATGGCTGAAATTAAACGCATCAAACTCAAACATACCAATCAAAAAATGCAAATCGTATGGTATGAAAATGTCGGATATTGACTTTTTATCTGCATCGTCAATTGCTGGTGCAAACTTGCTGAGTATATAGTTTTTTGACTGCTCCATACGCTTACTTTTGGGAATAAAATGTTGGATAACAGTGTAAATTACGAGCGCGCAGCCAAAAGCCAATTGTGCCAAATGTGCTTTTACATAATCATCTGAATTGGCCGCGGCGTTGAACGCGCTTTTTGAGCCTTGTTCTACATTCAGACGCATAATACAGACAAAGCAGGTTTCTGGAATCAGATGACCACAAGAAATATCCTGCCATAGTTTCATAGCCGTGACTCTGGCTTGTCTCGCTTTCGAGTCGTTACCTGAATCAGTTTCGAGAAAAATAGGAATGGTGTGCAAGATCCTCTCTGTCTCTTTGTCCATGATATCCAAACGCCACATGCCGTCTGGCCTTTGTGAATTTGAAAAGCCCCATTCATCATGCATGAAAGTGGTCCCCGTACAATTGCACATATTTTGAAAGGAGTAGTAAGGAAAGTCTCTGTCTTGACCAACAAGACTGTCACTACCGGCCACATTCAATCTGGTTATTTTGATATTGACACGCATACCATTACCCACATCAATGCCACTGTTGATTTCATTTTGGAATGTCTTGAGCACTTCATGTAGCATAATAGATCCAAACAAATCATTGTTAACCTCCTGCCATCGTTCAAATATCTTTGTTAAATCTATTCGATTTTGAAAATCTTGCAACCTTGGCAAGCGCATCTATGCATTGTATGCCATCAAACATAAATATAAACAACGGTTCTTGTGCAATGATTTCACCCGGGATCTGGACCAATCTGAGCAATATTAAAACAAGTCTATGAAGCGTTATTTAACCACGTGAAAAAATGTGAATAGGTATGCAAGCAGGAAGGCAAACAACTATACAAAGCAAGGGCACGCGGCTCAATGCACAAAACACACAAGCACCACACCCCCGCTATATCAAAGATTCACGCGCAATCAGCGAGCTGCGGGAACTAATTTCACAACTTCGCGAAAAGCGTGCTCGTCCGCGTGCACAGGGTGTGCTGTCAGCGCTGCAGACTCGTCTTGCGCGTGTGCAGGCCAAGACGCGGCCGGGGACAGAGTTGTCGCCGTTTGAGCGCATGAACCAGTGCCGTATGGCGCTGGAGAGGTTGGACAGCAAGGGGTGGAAGAGGAGTTATCACCAGCGGCTGTTTCACGAGGACTTTCTGGTACGTAAGTTTATTACGTTTAGCATGCTTAAGGGAGGGGGCTTAAGATATTTCGCTATATCCATGTCTTCCCACACACACCAAATATGATAAACCCCACCGCACACATGCTCCCACCCAACACCATTTTTCCCCGACCCAACCTCTACCTCCACTACTCCACTGCATCCACCGATGAACTCATCCACGAACTACACGTCTTAGAGCACTGGCTGCACCGCTACCAACACATGCACCGCGCGCGCGTCCTCCGCGAACTTGCCTTTAGAAACACGGCCCTGCACGCGGAGACAATGATGTAATATTCCACAATGATGTAATATTTTTTTTTTCACAAAGGATTGTCGGAAATTGTAATTTAATCTAGTTCTTGAAAGGTATGAGATAGGAGGGCATGTTGGACATGAGATTGATTTTAGCTGTCATGCGTTGCTCTGTTGTCCCACTAGCACTCACTATCGTCTTCTTCTTCTTCTTCTTCTTTTTCTTCTTCTTCACTTCTTCTTCTTCTTCTTCACTATCGTCTTCTTCTTCTTCTTCTTCTTCTCCTTCTTCTCCATCTTCTTCTCCTTCTTCTTTTTCCTCTTCTTCTTCCTCCTCTTCGTCATCTTCTTCTTTTTCTTCTTTCTTTTGCTCAATATATTTTGCATACAAATTGGGAAATGCCAATTTGATAATTGAACGCCTCTTGATAATCCTCATTTTTTTATGTCTTGCTTTGTTGAACTGTTTAATAAGATCTCTGCCTCTTGTATACAAATTTTGTAGTTGTTTTGCAAAAGCATTTTGAAATTTGTCTAAATTTTCCTTTGTGTCTTCAAAAGTAAGTTTTTTTCTTTGTTTCAATCTGTCAGCTAATGCATGTTGTTTGGCAATATTGTCTTCTCTTGCCTTTTGCTTTTCTGCTTCTTTTTTTGCGTCCTTTGGTTTTGTGTCTAGTTTCACGTTTTCTGGTCTTCTTGTTCTTGGTTTGTTTTCTGGAATTGTTTTCATATATTCTATGTACAAAGTTGGAAAAGCGTATCTGATAATACGGCGTTGTTTAAGGATTCTCATTTGTTTTGTGTGTATCTTTTTCATTTCTTTGTTGATTTCTTTATACTTTGCATATTTGGTGTCCAGTTCATCTCCAAATTTTTCTTCAAACTCATTAAGATTTTCCTCTTCGTCGTCAAAATCACACTTTTCTAACAACTTGTCAGCGCTTTCTTCGTTTCTTTTAATGTTTTGCTGCTTTCTTGTTTTCTTATCTACTGGCTTGTCTGGCCCTGGAGCATATTCTTTATCAGGCTCCACAGGCTTTGGTCCTTCCGGTGGAGTATCAGGCTTCACAGGCACAAACACATCTTTTTTAGACATCCTTGAAAATATTGTGATATAATCTTAAATATCTGATGCCAGTGAAAAAACGACATAAACATACATTTGGTGACAGAAAGCCTGCACGCGGACGTTCTGGAAGACGGAGCCCGCGGGCCAATTCGCGCGGGACCACCAAAAAGTGCTGAAGCTAAACAGCTGGGAGCATCTCGCGGCGGAAGTGCTAATTTCGACGCCGCGGCGTTTCGGGAAAACGATTAGCGTGAGTATGTTTGCGGCGGCGATTTTGTTTGCGGCGCCGGCGGTGGAGCTGAGCATCTACTCGACGTGCAAGCGCATTTCGCAGAAGCTTCTGCGGAACGTCGTCAAGTTCTTCCACATCATCTGCAACCAGGACCTCCCATCAGAGGGATTCAAGGTGCTGCGACAGAACATGGAGGAGATTGTGCTGCAGGGTGCGGGGGGGAGCCAGGACGTGCGCGTCGTGAATAGCTACCCAAGCAAGGTAACGATTTGTGAGATTGCATCGTGCATGTGTTTGAATACTTTGTATGTGATTGCATGCTTTGTGTGTGTTTGCATGCTTTCTGTTTTGTTGCGTTTTGTATTTTTGTGTTTTACTTTTGACAGAAAAAAATCAAGTGCGTGCAAGCAATTTAAGCAATTAACCAAGCATCATCAAATCCTTGAATAGCCTGTTTGTTTTAAAAATGTTGTACAGTTCGCACACATGACACTTGGACGTGATTTCTTCTGCCAACATATACCTTTCCAGGCATTTGAGCATTGTAAGTCATACTCACATACCTGCTCTGTATAACGTTGGGTCTTTATCTCCCTAAGCTCAGCTTGTTTAGCCTTGGCCTTAGCCTCAGCAGCTTTGATTTGAAGCTCAACCTGAGCTATTTTTCTTTTGTGAAACTTAAGATCATTTTCAAGCTGGCTGAACCTTTCATGACAAGCATTGAGATTGTTTTCACATGCTTGCCACTCATTATCAAGCACCATTTCGTCTAATAACAAACAATTAAACATATTTCTTAAATACTTTATTCTCTTATGCACAAAGCTTCCTATCTCACACAGCCACCTCATACGTAACCTCGAGCCGTGCACTGTACGTATACGGCCTGTCAATAATGCCCTGCACCTCCCTCCCAATCAAATCCTCGTCCTTAGAACTGAGGATGGTAGCGGGGAGAGCGCACATGATTTCGTCGTGTGCGTTCACGTTGGTGGTCCAGTCGTCGCGTCCAATGCGGGAAATCTGCACGTGGAAGTCATTGAGGTCGCGTGTGGACACCTTGGTCAGCACGCGCTTGCGCAGGGCCTCGCAGCAGGTTGCAAACACGGGCTTCATAACCTTATACCATTCCCCGTCGATGAGCGGCTGGCTGTCAATGCTGGCGTTGATAAGCTCCTGGTTCTGGCGCAGCACGTCAATGGCCGGGTGATTCTTGGAGCAGAAAATGTACGGCTGTCCTGTCACGGCCAATACACCCACCTTGTCAAGGTTCATGGCATTGTACTCGGGATACTTGCTGCGCCACTCAATGCCTTCGTCCTTCTCACTTGCCTCGTAGACAGTAAGGGGAAACTGGGTGTGTGAATTTGCGAGACTGGTGAGTGCATACTTGTGGCCACTTCGCGTCGTCTCCTCTGGGGAGATACACGAAATGTTTACACCCAGATGCACGGGAAAGTCGTTCTTCTGCTCCAGGACGGAAATCTTGTGGATGACGGCGCTCTGGAGGACGCCGGCGGTAGTGCCCATGTCAGGCGTGGACTCAAAGACGTCGTGCACGCCGAAAATCTCGCCAATCTTACCGTTAATGGGCTTCCACGTCGCGGCTTCCTGGCCCATGCGGTTGAAGTTGTCCATGGTCCCCTTGATCTGCACAAGCAGGCGGCGGGTTATCTGAACAATTTCCTTCTGCGGGTTGGACATAGAAACATCAGCACCAGTGGTTAGAGTATTTGACATACTTGCCTTGTGCGTGCCCTAACTTAAATACAGCTGGCTTGGCAAAAAATCCACTCGTTGTGTGTTGGGTTTCATGTTTTGCTTTCGACCATTTGCATTTGCTTTCCACTTTCTATAAAACAAGCGTAAGGCACTTCAATAATGCCCGGGTCACGCAATTCCAAAGTCATAGACCCGCGCACGAGGGGGGAAATGCCGCTGCCGGAGGTGGTGCCGTTTTGGCGTTCAGGCATTGCTGAACCAAATCAAGGCAATGAAGGAGCTGACGAAGCTTTGCTTTCAAAAAAACAAAAAAATTTTTCTAACATAAATCCAAATTATGATTCGACGCTTAAACAATGGTTGAAGAAAGTGGACGGTTTTAGTGCTGCCATATCTTGTGGTTTTTTCATATTGACTATTTGGTTGTTGTGGAACAAAAACCCTCTAGTTACATTGTCAAAGGAGAAAATGGTTTTTGTGCAGCAAAACCATACAATCTTTCATCATTACTCCAATTACATGACACAACTCACGTCTTCTCCATTGCACTTGCAAGACAGTGCACAAGAATCTTGTACGAATGGCTGGAATTCTTCACATATTTGTCGCAATTTTACAGAGCAGAAAGAAGCATTCTATTCTTTTCCTGTTACAGTACAAAGTTCTCGCACCGTTTCCTTGAAAGCTCCAATTCTATATATTCTTGCATTTTCGAGTATTATTCAGGCAAGTAGATATTTTCTGAATTCAAGCTCTGACCCTTATTTAGAATCATTTCATTTGGATTACAATCCTATTAAGCCTGATTTTTGGAGATGGTTTGAGTATGCATGCACATCACCTTTTCAAGTTTTTTTAATTGGAATCTCTTTATCTATTTTCAACGAATTTCTCTTGTTTTTATTGTTTGGGCTACAGTTTGCATTAATGTGGTTTGGTTTTATGCTTGAGAAGCGGATTAACAAGTTTTATAAAAGCACAAAAATGAAGATAGGCAAAAAGTTCAAATTGTTGTGTTTGCTATTCTGTGCATGGCTCTGTTTTACAATCATATGGGTGGTTTTCATCAATCAATTTAACGCCGTCAAGCAAAATTTCAATACATGTGATGCTCATATTCAAAAGTTTCCAACAGAAGTAACTATGTTAGTATGGGGTCAGTTTTTTTCTTTCCTTATGTTTGGCGTGGTGCAAACATGGCAGGTTATAGATGCTTTCTTACATGCAGGAAAACCTCGTGCAGAAGAAGACAAACAGTTTTACTGGTTGCTTGTTACAATGTGTTATAGTGTTCTAAGTGTGTTTTCAAAATGCTATCTTGACATTACCCTCATTTACTATATCAATATGTATAGTGATATTCAATGTAAAAATCCATGGTATTTGCCGAAAGCAGAGCATGCTTAATAGCAAAAAAATAGAATATTTGCAGTGATACGGTAAAGTTTTAGTGATTCAATAAAGAGTCAAATCTACATGCCACTTTCCATTCGCCAAAACCTAGTGGAGGACGTGATCAAAATCACGCAGCTCGTTGAGCAGTACAGGGACGACCGTGCTGCACATGCAAATGCAGAGCAGACGCACGAGCGTTTCAACGATGTGCACGTGCATCTCTGTGAGCTGATGTCAGCGATGATAGCGAGTCCGCTTACGGGGCGCATTTTCCTGCCCACGCCAGAGGAGTATGTGGATGAGGAAACGCGGGCGCAGAGCTTGCAGGAGCAATTTGTGAGTCAAGTTTGATGCCAGTGTGTCTTTATTTAGTTGAGTAAAAATTAAACCCTTGCACTTGCTGCGTCGTCTTGATTTGCGTGAGACGCATTGGCATTGTCTTCCTCGTGCTGCTCCTCCATGTTTTCGCGGTATTCCGTTTCCTTGTCTTGATTAGGTTCACCCAAACAATCACACACAAGGTCGTACGCGCTGTTTGTATACCCCACAAACGCGTCAATGAGCTGTTTCTTGGCAAACATTGAGTATAGCACAGCGCCCGAGAGCAAGAACATGGGTTGCAGGACAGACATCAACGCCATGTTGTGCTGGATGATGTCGTTGGAGAAGGTGATTTCAAAGATGAGTTGAATGGCCATGTAGGCTGGCCAGCAGAATGACACGGCGCTACTAATCACAGATACCTTGGTGAGCACATATTTTTGCATGTGTTGATTGGTATATTGGGCGTTCAAATCAAAGCACCCCTCGTAGGCAAATGTGCTGATAACTGTGACGCCGAGAAAGCAACCGCGCAAGAGAAACGCGTGGTGGTCTCGCAGACATTGGCTTCGGGCGTACATGCGCAGGCACACTGCTGACTGTGTTCTTGTTGATGTGTCGTCTATGTCGTGTGTCCCCTTCTGCACGCTAGTATCTGGTATAATACCATTACTCCCAATTTCCGACCACCATATACACACAAATACAAAGAAAATGCCCTGATTACTCTGGTTGATGAGCCGCATAAAGGTAGTTGCAATGACGTCGTCGATGTTAATGAGATAGAAAAAGTGAATGCCCAAATTGAACTCGAGAGTCCTGTATGTAAAACTAGTGGCGTTGGCATAGAAAATGTTGCTCTGACTGTGCAGCATGCCAAAGAGCGTGAAGAGAATAATACCACACACAGCAGATATCATAATGGCATACGTACCCACAGGGCCAAATCTGGAGCGCAGAAAGTTGTTGCTCTCGTGTGTCATGTGCACCGAGAGCAGGCACCACACGAAGCATTGCACGGGCCAACTGCCGACGTTGAGGTTGTGCGGGGCCTGGAGCGACTGTTGCACGTCCAAGACGCAAAACGCGGTCGTTTGTTCGAAAATAGTAAACAAAATATCGACGAATTTGAACTGTCGTTTGATGAGGGCAATAATGCTGCCAAAGAGTACAGAAAAAAAACCAGAGACAATCAAATCAACACCAATACTCATCAACATCATATTCCGAAAGTTTTGAAACTCGGTCGCGCCGATGCTGGAATATATGAAGCTGCAAACAAAGCCGGCCACCACAAAAAAGCAGGAGGTGATGTCCACATGAAAAATGTCCACGGCGAGCATGATGCAGTCGAGAGAGGACGGAAGCTGTGTATATGCCGAAGAGCAGATGCTTAATGACATGCTTGTAATAAAGCATAACGCTAGTATATTGAGAACATTGATGAGGCCGTAGAAGGTAATTCTAGACGAAACATCCTCAAACTGAAACTCAATGTTTCCCTCATTTGCATAATAATCTTCGGCTTCCGAGCACGAGAGGGATACGGTGTCCATATCAAATTGACTTGAAAGTTGACTTTCTTCTCTGCATAATGCTTCGGAATTGCTTTCATGCAATAAAGCAGCATTCTTGCTTTTGTTGTGCCGTTTCAGTTTCATCATTTATGCTCATACTATTTTCACAGTATTATATTGAGCTTTGCGATAAGAGCAAAATTGTTGTTTGTTTCGTCATGTTTATATTTTGCTTGGCGCTATCAGAGCAGTCTAGAAATCACATGTTATAACGTCTTCCTCAAACTTGATGCTAACAATGTATTAAAGTGTTGAGTTACGATACTTTATGAATGATGTGGGTAATCAAAAGAAAAAGTATAGTGTTTGTGTCCTTGTTTCTGACGACACAGCATTGTTATGCCACTCACCCGACGGAAGCTTTTCTTCCGAATGCAGGAGGGGATTGTCCTGCCGATGGCCTGGTCAGAGGTTGGGGCCAATATAGTAGCAGTTTAACAAACCATGATAGTGCAAACGCTTGTACACAAAATTATATGCAAGATGGCTGTACCGGGGCAGATCCATATCCTCCTGCAGGAGGATATGAAGGAGATTGGGGTTGCGTATGTTGTAAAACCGTGCCTGGATATTTTACATCAGACAATACAGTGCCAACTGCGTGTCCGGCAGGTTCTTTTCAACCTCTTTACCAATCAACATTTTGTTATGAATGTGCAAGTGGTAAATATTCAAGCAGCACAGCGCAAAGTTATGAAGCTACTTGTCAATTTTGCTACGCTGGCAAATATTCTACATCAGGCAGTTCAGCGTGTACCGATTGTACTGCCGGTAAATTTTCATCTAATCAGGGGTCTTCTGTGTGTTCAGACTGTGACGCTGGCAAGTATTCATTATTGGGCGGGGCTGATGTTTGTTCAGAGTGTGATGCAGGAAAATTTCAATCGCTTAATGGTCAAACATCTTGTGATGTATGTACAGAGGGAAAATATTCTGACACAGGAGCTGTCTATTGCTCCGTTTGCAGTACTGGTAAGTATTCATTGCAAAACGCCAGTGCTTGTAATGATTGTGATGCTGGAAAATATCAATCGGCCGAAGAAGCAACATCTTGTGATGTATGTACAGAGGGAAAATATTCTGAGGCAGGAGCATCCATTTGTTCTGTTTGCAGTGCTGGTAAGTATTCATTGCAAAACGCCAGTGCTTGTAATGATTGTGATGCTGGAAAATATCAATCGGCCGAAGAAGCAACATCTTGTGATGTATGTACAGAGGGAAAATATTCTGACGCAGGAGCATCTATTTGTTCTGTTTGCAGTGCTGGTAAGTATTCATCATCGGACGGGGCTACTGTTTGTTTAGAGTGTGATGCAGGAAAATATGCATCGACCGAACTAGCAACATCTTGTGATGTATGTACAGAGGGAAAATATTCTGACACAGGAGCATCCATTTGTTCTGTTTGCAGTGCTGGTAAGTATTCATCATCTGACGGGGCTACTGTTTGTTTAGAGTGTGATGCAGGCAAATATGCATCGGATGAAGCAGCAACATCTTGTGATGCATGTACGGAGGGGAAATTTTCTTACGCAGGAGCATCTATTTGTTTTGATGAGTGTGATGCAGGCAAATATCAATCGGAGACACAAGAATCAAGTTGTTTAGATTGTGCTGCTGGAAAATATTCTGCTTCAGGACAATCAAGTTGCAACTCATGTGACCCTGGAACATTTTCTTTGAATGCAGCTTCCACTTGTTCAGATTGCGACGCAGGAACATTTCAAATTGATTCGGAACAGTCAAGTTGCAACTCGTGTGAAGCTGGAACATTTGCTTTGAATGGGGCTTCCGTTTGTTTGGATTGTCCCGCAGGAACATTTCAAGTTAACTCAGAACAGTCAACTTGTAACTTGTGTGAAGCTGGAAAGTTTGCTTTGGAAGGAGCATCTTCATGTAATGATTGTCTCGAGGGCACATTTGCAACTGGTCTCGGGAATACACATTGCACCAATTGTCCTGTAGGGCAGTCAACAGACAGCAACAGAAGTGTTAGTATCACGGCTTGTAAGTTGCCGGACACTGTGTATAGTGCTTCTGCTACAAAGTTTGGCCAAGATTGTTCTGTAGAATGCAAGAACAATGCACATGCTATACCGTACAACTATACTGTAGTTATGCCATATCGTTCTTGGGTTCTGGAAAAATATGGCCAATCGACTTTCATATTAGAGGCATTGGATTCCCTACAAGGTTCATATGAAGGGTACTTGTTGACACAGGAAGTTAACTTAACGTGGAAGGGGAAACAATGTATCTATTGCCCACCACTCCAAGATGTGCATGACAACACGACCATCTCCATGGACGCTTACCTGATGGATGCTACATGCCACCCAACCTGCAACAACGAAATGCAGTACTACAATCTCAACAATTATCCCGATACATGCGTATTGTGTGACTTGGCTATGTGTGCTGATGGTGAATTCTTGACAGCAAATAGATGCCAAGAGTGTCAGGCTTGTATACCAAAAACACAGCACTACTGGCAATTCACAGGGCATGGCACCGTTTTAAACGACAGCACATCATGCCCTGGCAACTGTGCAGATGGATATTATGAAGATATGATCTATAACCTTTCTACAAGTGCACTACAACCCATCTGCATACAGCATCAGGAATTGGACTGTGCCGAGGGTGAATACCTAATACAAGGCACCTCAATATCAGATGCCTTCTGCGACGCGTGTGGGGATTGTGAGGGTATGAACATGACACAAGCATGTAGTAACAATTCAAATGCCGTGTGTGAATTTT
>Ga0181565_10001512_pt1 | contig 17724 bp, 14 predicted proteins | sample 101ome_16_FD_129661 | JGI IMG/M metagenome (GOLD analysis project Ga0181565, IMG submission 129661) | Coastal salt marsh microbial communities from the Groves Creek Marsh, Skidaway Island, Georgia - 101401AT metaG (megahit assembly) | ecosystem: Environmental > Aquatic > Marine > Intertidal... | reverse complement strand
GTTAGGGCCGTTGGTGGGTGTTATTGCCAGTCAGCAAGCCATAGAAACATTGCGAATTTTGTTGGGCATGCCGAGTCAGCCGGTACTGCAAGTCTATGATGCGCGCCACAGTGAATGGCTGCGCATAAATATGGCTAAGAGAGACGGTTGCCATTGTCAAAGTAAGTAATCGCTATCGAGGCACGCAGAGTGGTGATAGACTAGGTGCCGAATTAGAGACGGTATATATGTTAAAGAAATTATTTGGAAAGTCAGTTAAACCTTCAGAAACCGCGCCAGACAAGGCCGCTACTCCTCCTGCAACGCCAGCTTCCTCCGCTTCATCAACACCCAAGGCTGCTGCAAAAACACCTAAGCCTCGTGCTAAAGCCAAGCCTAAACCACCAAAATCATGGTCGGTTAGCGAGTTTAATGTTCCCCCAGAAGAGGGAAAAACTCGGTTTCATGATTTGAATTTGCCGGAGCCGTTGATGCGAGGTATTGCCGAATTGGGCTACGAGTATTGTTCACCCATTCAGGCTCAAGTATTACCCTATACCTTAGATGGCTACGATGCCATTGGTAAGGCTCAAACCGGTACCGGCAAAACAGCGGCCTTTTTGATCACTGTGATTACCGATCTGCTAAACAATCCGGTTGAATCTGAACGGTACGTGGGTGAGCCCAGAGCATTGGTGATTGCTCCTACGCGAGAGTTGGTACAGCAAATCGCTGACGATGCCAAAAATCTTTGCAAATACACGGGTCTACACGTCGTCAGTTTGATTGGGGGTGTTGATTACGATCGCCAACAGCGAGAGCTTGAAAAGCAGGCCGTCGATATTGTAGTTGCAACACCTGGCCGCTTGATGGATTTTAAAGAACGCTCACAAATTTATTTAGATCAAGTTGAAATCATGGTGATCGACGAAGCGGATCGCATGCTGGATATGGGATTTATCCCCCAGGTGAAGCGAATTATCAGCCATACCCCGAAAAAAACAGCCCGCCAAACGCTACTTTTTAGTGCGACTTTTACCCCTGATATTTTGAATTTGTCGGAGCGTTGGACCCATGAGCCGGTCAGGGTAGAAATTGAACCTGATAGCGTGGCTGCAGATACGGTTGAACAGATTGTTTATATTGTGAGTGCTGACGAAAAGTTGGCGCTTCTCAAAAAGTGCATCAGCGATGAAAGCGTTGAGTCGGTGATTATTTTCGCTAATCGTCGAGATACAACACGAAAATTGCACGAAAAGCTGACTAAGTCTGGATTTAAAGCGGGTATTTTGTCGGGCGATATTCCACAAAATAAGCGCAGTCGCACCTTGGAAGACTTTAAGTCAGGTAAGTTAAATGTGCTTGTCGCCACAGATGTTGCCGGGCGTGGTATTCACATTAACGGTATCAGTCACGTGGTGAATTATACCCTGCCGGAAGACCCTGAGGATTACGTTCACCGTATTGGTCGAACCGGTCGCGCTGGCGCACAGGGCGTGTCTATCAGTTTTGCCTGCGAAGATGACGCCTTTATGCTGCCCGATATCGAGCAGCTGCTAGGCCGTAAACTTAACGCAGTGTTACCTCCTGAGGATTTACTGAATTAGTATCGTTTAAGTTGTTTTCGGACCACATTAGGCTTGCTCCTATCACCGCCGCTGGCATGACTAACAAGTTTGCCAGCGGTATCACACTGACGGCGGCGACCGTCGCACCAAACCCCAAATAGGCCCAACGGTACGTTTTTAGACCACGCTTCATGGCGGCAAAGCTTTGTTGGTGGTTGTCGGCGCAGAAGTCACAGTATTGAATAGCCATAGACCACGCACCAAATACGAACCAAAGCGCGGGCGTAATTAAGTTGATCACGGGCACGAAGGTAAGAATGATAAGCCCGAGAATAATCGGCAAGAAATACATCCACTTAACGACTTCTCGTCCAAGCGCTCTTGGAACTAGCAACACCCAATCCACTAATTTGGTCGGTGAGGGGACGTCCTTGTTGAGCATAATATTTTCAGTTTTTTCTGACAGTAGCCCGTTGAAAGGTGAGGCGATTAAATTAGCCACAATGGTAAATGAGTAAGCCATGATCACCAGTAGCATCAGAATAAACATTGGCCAAAGTAGCCAGGTTAGAAAATTTAACCACTCGGGAAGATAGTCGAGCACCGTTTGATTCCATTCATTCATTTTTCCATAGGCGAGAACCATCACTATGCCGTATATAACAACATTGATGGCAACGGGAATGACCACAAAGGGGCGCAATGGTTTTAGGCGCAGCCCTTGAATGCCGCGTTTAAAATAGTAAAAGCCAGTGATTGGCGTATTTTTCATGGTGTGATGTATCCTCGGGCGTGCAACGTTTTCTCTTGCCTAGTATCATCGCACTATGCCACCGGGATTGGCAAACGGGTAGGGTTATGGCGGACGATTTTGATTTATTTTTGAGCGAAATGGATGGGGTTAAACCCCTGAAAAAAAACGATAAGGCCGTTATCGATAAAGTGGTGGATAACGATATAGCCGCTGAGGAGCGTCGTCGATTGGCCACGGCTGAAAAGGCTGTCGATCGCAATTTTCTCAGCGAAGATTATATTGAGATGCTCGATGCCTTTCACATCCTTGATTACAAGCGTGAAGGTGTACAAAACGGTGTATATCGAAAGTTGAAGCTGGGTAAGTACCCCATTGAGGAACGAATCGATTTGCACCGCATGACAGTGAAACGCGCTCGACAGGTGGTGTTTGACTTTATTGAGCAGTGTGTTGAAAACGATGTGCGCAATATTTTGATTGTTCACGGCAAAGGTCTTAATCAGCGCTTAAAGGAGCCCGTTGCTCCCTCGCCGGACGACAAGGCGATTCTTAAAAGTTATCTCAATAAGTGGTTGCAGGAATTGCCGCAGGTCATGGCCTTTCATAGTGCGCAGCAAATTCACGGCGGTGCGGGTGCGGTTTACGTGCTACTGCGCAAAAGTGAGCGTAAAAAAGAAGAAAATCGTCGTCGTTTTATTGCTGGTCGTGATAAATATGGCCCCGATGTTAAGCATTAGTACGTTGCTTTACCCACTGGCGATAGCGTTTTGCGCGCTTGGCTAGAATGATCTGTTGTAGCAAAAATGCCCACCATGCGGCAACGTTGGGTTTGCTTTGCAGTCCACGGCCGAGTCGGCGCAGTTGGTATTTAACCACTGCCATGTAAGCCAGCGCTGCCAGTGTTTTCTGGCTCCAATGGATAGCATTAAACTGTGGGTTGGCGTCTTCTCCCTGTTGCCAGCGCTTGGGTAGGTCTGGTGCTATAGCCATGGCGCTAGCAATACCCACCATGGCAATGCCTTTACCAATCACTTGCTCTGCCACCTCTTTGCGGCGAATGCCGCCAGTGACCATCAGCGGCATGTTGGCATGGGTGGCAATGTGTTCGGCAAATTCTAAAAAGTAGGCTTCGCGCGCTAGGCTTCTGCCATCTCGAGCATCGCCTTGCATGGCGGGTGCTTCGTAACTGCCGCCAGAAAGTTCGACGAGATCAACGCGTTCAAGGTTAAGCATGGCAATCACCTGACTCGCCTCTTCTTCGCTAAAGCCTCCGCGCTGAAAATCGGCAGAGTTGATTTTGACGGTGATGGCAAACGTTGGGCTAACAACAGCGTCAACGGCTCGAATAATATCGATCAATAGTCTTGCTCTATTCTCTATGCCACCACCCCATTGGTCATCGCGGTGATTGCTGATAGGTGATAGGAATTGGCTAATTAAATAACCGTGTGCAGCGTGTATTTGTACCCCATCAAAACCTGCCGCTTCAGCCAGTTGTGCCGTTCTGGCAAACCGGGCAATGAGGTCGGCAATATCGTCTTCGGTCATGGCGCGAATGGGGGCGAAATTCTTGCTCAACTTGCCTAAATTAAGCGTGACGGCAGACGGCGCAATGGCGGTTTGACCCAAGTTGGCGGGCATCTGGCGACCGGGGTGGTTGATCTGCATCCACACTTTGGCACCGCCGCTGCGGGCATGGCTGGCCCAGGTTGTAAACTTGTCTAGTTCTTGGTCATTTTCTAATACTACGCCACCCGGGCTTGTCATGGCCGTACAATCTACCATGACATTGCCAGTGATAATGACGCCAACGCCACCTTGTCCCCAGGCGCGGTAAAGTTTGAAGAGTGCTTCTGAAGGCGCGTTGTTTTGATCGGCCATGTTTTCTTCCATGGCGGCTTTGGCAATACGGTTGGGGAGTGTGCTGTTACAGGCTAAGGTAAGTGGTGAAAAAAGTGACATATTGAGTGCTCTGATTAACCATAAAACGCTGTTTTGGGTCGTGCAGAGACCCCGCTGAAGGTCGATTAAAACATACAGCGGGGGGCTTGGTAGGGGCTTATTTGGCCAGAGCAGCTAGTTTTTGTGCAAGAATTTTGTTGACCATGCCTGGGTTGGCTTGGCCCTTGGTGGCTTGCATGATGGGGCCCATAAAGGCGCCCATCATCTTCTTGCGTTTGCTGTCTTCGGCGGCCAAATAATTGGCAACTTCTTGGGGTTTACTGGCGAGTACTTGGTCGACGATTTGCTCGAGAGCACCTGTGTCGGATACCTGTTTCATGCCGTGTTTTTCAATAATTTCATCCGCTTGGCCGCCTTCACTCCACATGATTTCAAACACTTTTTTGGCTTGCTTGTTGGAAATCGTGTCGTCCGAGATTCTCGCGACTAGGCTGGCGAGTTGCTCGGGGCTCACCGGGCTTTGCTGGATGCTTATGTCAGCGTTATTGAGGCTGGCAGAGACGTCTCCCATGACCCAGTTGGCGCAAAGTTTTGGCTGTCCGCTGGCGTTGGCGGCGGCTTCAAAATAACTGGCTAGGTGGCGATCTGTCGCCAGAATTTCAGCGTCGTAGTCAGAGAGTTGGTACTCGCTAATAAAACGCTTGGCGCGCTGATCGGGAAGCTCGGGGATATTTTGTCGAGCGCGCTCCACAAAATCATCGTCGAGTATCACGGGAAGTAAGTCGGGACAAGGGAAGTAGCGGTAATCGTTGGCTTCTTCCTTGCTGCGCATGGCGCGAGCTTTTTTAGTGTCGCCGTTGTAAAGACGGGTTTCTTGGGTAATGCTACCGCCGTCTTCGAGCACGTCTATTTGTCGCTCAACTTCAAGTTTGATGGCTTCTTCCATAAAGCGGAACGAGTTGAGGTTTTTGGTTTCGGTGCGGGTGCCAAGTGGTTGGCCAGGCTTGCGCACAGAAATATTGACGTCAAAGCGCATTGAGCCTTGAGCCATTTCACCATCACAGATACCGAGTGAAGTCACAATGGCATGCAGCTGTTTGGCGAAGGCAACAGCTTCTTCGGCATTGCTCATGTCGGGTTCGGAGACGATTTCAATCAGCGGTGTACCCGCGCGGTTGAGATCGATACCCGACATGCCGTGGAAGTCTTCGTGCAGAGATTTGCCCGCATCTTCTTCTAGGTGTGCATGGTGGATGCGAATGCGCTTGGTGCTGCCGTCACTCAGTTTAATATCCACGTAGCCAGGACCCACGATGGGCTGTTCTAGCTGTGTTGTCTGGTAGCCTTTGGGAAGGTCTGGATAAAAATAATTTTTGCGTTCGAAAAACGAGGTTTTGCCTATCTCTGCATTGACCGCCAATCCAAACATGACGGCGTATTCGAAAGCTTTGGCGTTTGGCACGGGCAAGGTGCCGGGCAGTGCGAGATCTACTGCACTTGCCTGAGTGTTGGGTTCAGCACCAAAAGCCGTACTGCTGCCCGAAAAGATTTTTGATTGGGTGGCTAGCTGCACGTGTACTTCTAGGCCAATGACTGTTTCCCAGCTCATGTGTCGCTCCCTATTCAAGACCCGCAGGCGTGCGGGTGTGCCAGTCGGTGGTCAGTTGGTATTGATGGGCTAATTGCAAAATACCGGCTTCATCAAAATGACGTCCGATTAATTGCAAACCCACTGGCAGGCCGTTACTGGTGCCACAGGGAATAGACATCGCTGGAAGTCCAGCCAAGCTCACAGGAATGGTGTAGAGATCCTCAAGGTACATGGCAATAGGGTCACTCGTTTTTTCACCTACTTTGAAAGCGGGGTGTGGGCAGGTTGGGCCGGCGATGAAGTCAACCTGTTGCATGGCCTGCTGAAAGTCCTGGCTGATAAGTCGGCGAACCTGTTGAGCCTTGCGGAAATAGGCATCGTAGTAGCCGGCAGATAGGGCGTAGGTGCCAACCATGATGCGGCGTTTCACTTCGTCGCCAAAACCTTCGGCGCGGCTGCGCATGTATAGGTCCATCAAGTCGCTCGGATTGTCGCAGCGGTGGCCGTAACGAACGCCGTCGAAGCGCGACAAGTTAGCGGAAGCTTCTGCGGGGGCGATAACATAGTAGGCCGGCACAGCGAGAGCAGTATGTGGGAGATCGATGTCCACTAGTTCGGCGCCTAATTGACGGTATTGCTCAAGTGCTGCTTGTACCGCATCGCCGGTGGCACTATCCAGTCCTTCGCCAAAATACTGCTTGGGAATGCCTATACGGCGACCTTGTAAGGACTGTGACAATTGCGCGCTAAAGTCATCTATGGGTTGAGGACTATTAGTGGAATCTTTTGGGTCGTGGCTGGCCATGCACTGCAACATGAGTGCGGCGTCTTCGGCATTTTTTGCAATGACCCCAGCTTGATCAAGGCTTGATGCAAAAGCGATCATACCCCAGCGGGATACGCGGCCATAGGTGGGTTTAATGCCAGTAAGACCGGTTAAGGATGCAGGCTGGCGAATGGATCCACCGGTGTCTGTTCCGCTGGCGATTGGCGCTAATTGCGCGGCGACTGCCGCGGCGCTGCCACCGGAAGAACCGCCGGCGACACGCTCAAGATCCCAGGGGTTGCGTGGCGTACCGTAGTAGCTTGTCTCGTTTGACGAGCCCATCGCGAACTCGTCCATGTTGGTTTTACCCAGCATGACCGAGCCGGCGTTGTCTAAATTTTCTACGACGGTGGCATCGTAGGGAGCTATGAAGTTATCCAGCATTTTTGAGGCGCAGGTTGTTTTGACGCCCTTGGTGCAGAAGATATCCTTGTGGGCAATGGGTACACCGGTCAGCGGTGAAGCATTGCCGGCGTTAAGCTGCTTATCTGCGGCGTCGGCTTGCGCTAATGCACGCTCCGGGCACACGGTAATATAGGCGCCGATACGACTATCGTGGGAAGCGATACGATCGAGATAGTGCTGGGTAATTTCAACACTTGAAAACTGTTTTTCGCGCAGACCTTGCGCAATCTGGGCGACGGTAAGCTGATGCATGTCAGCGTATCTCCTTGTTGGGCGAGGTTATTCGATAACTTTAGGGACGAGGTATAAGCCTTGTTCAGCGGCGGGGGCGATCGATTGAAACGCCTCGCGCTGATTGGTTTCGCTGACTTCGTCAGCGCGCAAACGCTGCACGGCATCGAGCGGGTTGGACATCGGCTCAACACCGGTAGTGTCCACTGCTTGAAGTTGATCGACTAGACCTAAAATTTTTGTGATGCGCTCCGCGACATCGGCGCTGTCTTCCTCTGACACGGATAACCGCGCCAGGCGAGACAGCTTTTCAATCTCGTGTTTATCAATGGCCATGTGGGCTCCAACGCTATACGGCGGGTAATTCCCGCCCAATAAAAAGCGCAAATTTAGCACATTTCGGCTGCGCTAAACACAAATCCCCCGACAATCAGCAATTTTCTGTCAATTTAATGATCAAAAAGGCTAAATTGACGAACAAAAATTTTTCAAATCGTATAGAATCATCCTTACTAAAAAAACGATTAAAGCCCGCGGCCGTGGGCATTGTTCACTAGTAAGGCAAAAATATGTTTAAGCGTCTGCGCGGAATGTTCTCAAACGATTTAGCCATCGATTTGGGTACCGCTAATACTTTGGTTTATGTCCGTGATCAGGGCATTGTTTTGGATGAGCCATCTGTGGTGGCAATTCGTGTTCACAATGGCCAGAAAACCATCGAGGCTGTGGGTACAGAAGCCAAGCGTATGCTGGGCCGTACTCCAGGTAATATAACTGCCATTCGCCCTCTTAAAGATGGTGTTATTGCTGACTTTCAGGTGACTGAGAAGATGCTTCAGCACTTTATTGCTAAGGTGCATCAGAATAGTTTCATTCGACCAAGCCCTCGCGTATTAATTTGTGTGCCCTGTCAGTCTACGCAAGTGGAACGTCGAGCCATTCGCGAATCAGCGTTAAGTGCTGGAGCCCGCGAGGTTCGCCTTATCGAAGAGCCAATGGCTGCTGCCATCGGTGCCGGAATGGCGGTTGAGGAAGCGGGTGGTTCCATGGTGGTAGACATCGGTGGTGGTACTACCGAGATTGCTATTATTTCGTTAAACGGTGTGGTTTATTCTGAGTCAGTTCGCATTGGTGGTGACCGTTTTGATGAAGCCATTGTGTCTTATGTCCGCCGCCACTACGGTAGCTTGATTGGCGATTCCACTGCTGAGCGAATCAAACAAGAGGTCGGTTGTGCTCACCCTGCATGTGAGTTGCGTGAAATTGACGTTCGCGGCCGCAACCTTGCTGAAGGTGTGCCCAAGGGCTTTGTTCTGCGTAGCGATGAAATTTATTCAGCATTGCAAGATCCTGTCTCTTCTATCGTGCAAGCCGTGAAAGGTGCGCTAGAGAAATCTCCGCCGGAGCTCGCTTCTGATATTGCTGAGAGCGGCATAGTGTTAACCGGTGGTGGTGCTTTGTTGCGTGGTCTGGATGTATTGCTGACCGAAGAAACTGGCTTGCCAGTGATCGTTGCTGATGATCCTTTGACCTGTGTCGCCCGCGGTGGCGGTAAGGCCTTAGAGATTATGGATGCTCACAATATCGACTTATTGTCGACTGAGTAAGTGTTGCGTCGAGGCTAATTGATGAAGCCGCTATTCTTAAAAGGGCCTTCGCTATTTGCGAGGGCCCTTGTGTTTGGGCTAATTGCTATTTTCGCCATTGTGGCCGACTATCGCATGGGTTGGACTGCGCCACTGCGCTCGGCGATGTCTGAAGTAGTGTCTCCCTTGTACCGCGTGGTAGATTTCCCCGCTGTGGTGTCTGAATGGTGGGGTGATACTGTGGTATCGCGCAGCGAGTTGCTGCGAGACAATGAATCGCTCCGCAATGAAGTGTTAGTTCTGCGTACCATGTCACAACGCTTAGCTGTCCTTGAAGCTGAAAATGCCCAGTTGCGCGAACTACTCAACTCGTCTGCACAAGTGAAGGGGCGGCTGCAAGTGGCTGAGCTCATTGCCATTTCGCCCGATCCTGATTATCACACGGTGGTGATTAACCGCGGCAGTGACGATGGCGTTTACATGGGGCAGGCAGTGCTTGACGCCAGTGGTTTGATGGGACAAATTGTTGAAGTCCAGTCTAGTTTTAGTCGGGCTATTTTGATCTCTGATGCTAGCCACGCCATCCCTGTCGAAGTCAATCGTAACGGCGTGCGCTCGGTGCTGAGAGGGCTTGGACGACTCGATAAATTAGAGTTGTTGCACGTACCGGCAACCACTGACATTCAAGTGGGTGATATGCTGGTTTCTTCGGGTCTTGGGCAGCGTTTTCCGCGCGGATATCCCGTCGCGACTGTCACCTCTGTGACGACTGATCCTGGTAAATCATTTGCCTCTATCGAGGCTATGCCAACCGCTGAGCTAAATCGAAGCCGCTATGTTCTGCTACTTTTCGCTGCGCGTTCTGTGTTGAACTCGGGAGCTGACGATGGTCTCAATTAGCGTTCCCAATTCATCCATTTATTTAAGCTTTATTCTGGCTTATGTACTGACTGTCATTCCTGTGAGTTGGCCGGTAGCTACGTATATGCCGAGCTGGGTCTTTATTACCTCACTGTTTTGGGCGATTTTTTTTCCTCACAAGCATGGCGTTGGTATGGCTTGGTTCGCAGGGCTTTGGCTAGATGTTGTGATGGGTTACCCGCTGGGGGTGAATGCCTTTTCCATGGCGATAAGTATTGCCTTAGCCATCTTTATCGGTCCGCGCTTTCGTATCTATAGCGTGGGTTTGCAAACATGGATGGTGTTTGTGTTAGCCGCCGTTTGCCAACTCCTCATTTTTTGGGCAAAAAATATTTTTTCAGTGCCTGCAAGCGGGTTGAGCAGTTTGTGGGGCGCCGTGACAAGTGCTTTGGTGTGGCCTCTGATTTATGCCTACCTGCGTGTTGTAGCAAGGATATTTCATTTGATATGAAACCACTCATATTGGCGTCGGCGTCGCCCCGGCGAGCGGAACTATTACAGCAAATAGGGTTAACTTTTGAGGTTTGCGCAGCGGATATTGATGAAACACCGCAAGCATGCGAGTTGCCTCGCGACTATGTGCTGAGAATGGCGAAAGAAAAAGCGCTCGCGATTGCCCCTCGTTTTCCGCAGGCCGTTGTGATTGCTTCTGACACATCGGTGGTTGTAGATGGCACCGTCCTTGGCAAACCTGTGGATGCAGAAAATGCCTCTCGCATGCTGCAACTGTTATCGGGGCGGAGCCATCAGGTGATGACCTCGGTATGTGTCTACTCCGCAGAGTATACCGACCTTGTGGTAAATGAAACGGATGTGTGGTTCAAGCCATTAAGTGCCGCAGAAATTGAAGCTTATTGGCGCAGTGGTGAACCTGTCGATAAGGCGGGTGCCTATGCCATCCAGGGCTTAGGCGCAATGTTTGTCGAAAGAATCGATGGCAGTTATAGCGGTGTCATGGGGTTACCCTTATTTGATGTAGCTCGCATGCTGCACGACGCGGGTGTGATAGAGTCTATTGCATGAAGGAAGAAATCTTAATCAATGTGACGCCCTCTGAAACCCGGGTTGCTGTGGTGGAGAATGGTGTGCTGCAAGAAGTGCATGTCGAGCGAAGCTCTAATCGCGGTATTGTAGGAAATATTTACCGTGGCAAGGTGATTCGCGTATTGCCGGGTATGCAAGCAGCTTTTGTTGATATTGGTTTAGAAAAAGCCGCTTTTTTGCACGCTCATGATATTGTCGATGGCGCGGGTGAAGCGCCCCCCGAGGATATCAATATTCGCAGTTTGGTCCACGACGGCCAGGTTCTAACGGTGCAGGTGCTCAAGGATAGTCTCGGTACCAAGGGCGCACGCATCACTACCCAGATATCACTGTCATCACGTTATATTGTTTTTAGTCCGTGTAACGACCATATTGGTATTTCGCTGCGCATTGAAGATGAAGCGGAGCGCGAGCGCTTAAAAAATGCGGTGGATAATGCGCGCAATGTCTTGCGTGAATCGATGCCAGAGTCATCAGACAATTTGGGCTTTATTGTGCGTACGGCGTCCGAAGGCGTCGATGCTCAAACGCTCCATGCCGACATGGAGTTTACCCTTAAGCTGTGGAAGAGTATCGAAGAGCGTCGTTTGAACGTGGCTGTGCCGGGCAAAATGTTTAGCGATCTACCCTTGTATATGCGCACGGTGCGTGACCTTTGGCGGCCCAATTTAGAACGAATCCGCATCGACTCGAGAGAAACATTTCAGCTCCTTACAGAGTTTGTGGAGAGGATTGTTCCCCAGATGCAGGATAAGTTGGAGTACTACCCCGGTGAGCGTCCCATTTTTGAGCTGTATAATGTTGAACAAGAAATTCAACGCGCCCTAGATAAGCGTGTTGATCTCAAGTCAGGTGGTTATCTCATTATCGACCAGACAGAGGCTATGACGACCATAGATGTCAATACGGGAGCCTTTGTTGGCCACCGCAATTTGCGGGAGACCATTTTTAAAACCAATCTAGAGGCTGCCACTGCGTTAGCCCGTCAAATCAGACTTCGCAATCTCGGCGGAATTATTATTATCGACTTTATCGATATGCGCGATGGTGAACACCAGCGACAGGTGCTCCGCACATTGGAAAAAGCCCTCGAGAAGGATTTATCAAAAGTTGTTGTGGGCGGTTTTTCTGAGCTTGGCTTGATTCAAATGACGCGTAAGCGCACCCGTGAGAGCTTGGAACATACGCTTTGTGAGCCATGTGCTGTGTGCCAGGGCAGTGGCAGCATCAAAACTGCGCAAACCGTTTGTTATGAAATATTTCGTGAAATACTGCGCGAAGAAAGAGCCTACGCGAGTGCAAACTACCTTGTGTTAGCGTCTCAAAGTGTCATTGATCGGTTGTTGGATGAAGAGTCAGCGCACGTTGCTGATCTGGAAGAATTTATTGGTAAAAGTATCCGCTTTCAGGTTGAACTCCTCTATGGCCAAGAACAATTCGATATCGTGTTGATGTAGGTTAGCTAAGTGCTTATTTGGTCTCGCAATTTTATATGGTACCTGTTTAGCAGAATCAGTGTGGGTTTGATTCTGTTGGTAGCTGTGTACGCGAGCCTTGGTCAATACTATGCCCCGATGGCGGGTTCGTACAAAACCCCCATTCTTGAGTTTTTAAATCGCAACAGCCCCATTGAATTGCAAGCAGAGCAACTGACCGTATCTTGGCGCCGTCTTTCTCCCATTTTGGAATTGCACGGGGTGAGTATTCGCCGTGATAGCGATGAGTTAGATTTTATTGAGGTGAATAAAGTCTCGGCGAGCGTCAATGTGTTAGCAAGCTTCCGAGATCGAGGTGTAAGGCTTGATCACCTTAATGTTAGTGGGCTTGAGCTAGATTTAGTCGAAAATAGTCGCTATTTAAAAGACGACCGAGCAGACGTCCCGTGGGGTGAGCTGTGGTTACAGTTTTTAAGTACTCTCGAATACGCCGATATGATCGTGGTAGAGAAGAGCCATTTGGTCACCGTAGTGGGTGAAATTGACCTGTTTTTTGAGTTGGGTCGAAATCAAAACTTCCGGCGTTTGAATGGTGATTTGGTGTTAAATCAAGCGCCGTTGAAGTTTGTTATAGAAACCAATGGCAGCTTGGTTGATGCTGAGTCCTTACGGGGTAAGGCTTACTTTACGGCGGCTGATGTCAATTTTGATCGTTTAGGTTTAGATCGAGTTCTCACTGATAACCCTATACCCGCAGATCTTTCTGCCTCGACAGAGGTTTGGTTAGACTGGCACCCCACTCGAGGTATAAGCGGTCAGGGGTCGTTTTCTGTGCCGCGCTTAGACCTTTCTAAATTACTGACCAACGTGGGCGATGTCAAAAACGTAAAAAGTAATTTCTTATTTAGCTATCAATCTCCGCAGCAGTGGGATTTGTCCCTCAGCGATACGGCTTTCGAGTTTCATGAGCCCTTCAAACAAGAAGCGCTGAGGGTCATTATGAAGCGCGAGGATGAACAACCCCAACTGCAGGTAAGCGCGCCTTTAATTAATTTGAATTTGATTCACAGTGTGTTGACGAAGGTGCCAGCACTAGACGATAGCCGCTTTGTTGAGGTACTTGATGGACTTAAACCAAAAGGCAGCGTGCAGGCATTAAATGTTGTTGTACCGATCAACGACTATTCGGCAACACGATTCAGTGGTCGTTTGCAGCAGGTGGGGGTTAGTTCTTGGAATCAACTGCCGGCGGGTAAGAATATTTCTGGTGTCATCAGGGGATCGGCTGCCAGTGGTAGCTTAAATTTGAGCAGTGAAAATTTTCAGTTACAACTGCCCAAGATTTATCGCAACGTGCTTGTGTATGAGTCCATGCAAGGGGATTTTCGATGGAGCACAGACGCTGATGGTTTTCATCTACGCAGTAATCGCTTTAGTGTGTCAGGTGTCGATGGCAATATTAGTGGTTTTTTAGGGCTGCACTTTCCCAACAAAGAAGATACCTCGCGCCTCGCCAGTATGGATTTATTGGTGGGTTTGACGGGGGGGCAGATTAGCCGAGTAGAAACCTACTTACCCTACAAGTTAGATACAAAACTACGCCAATGGCTAGTTGATGCACTACCTGCAGGGCATGTCGACAGTGCTGCAGTGCTATATCGCGGCGCCATTGCTGCTGGCAGCGACCGCATCGACCGAACGCTGCAAATGAATTATGTCGTGCATGATGCAGAGCTAAACTACTCCCCTGATTGGCCATCAGTGCAAAACATTGACGCTGTGGTTAATGTCGACGACAGCAAAGTAGATGTAGCCTTAATGCAAGCGGTGTCAGAGGGTGTTGTATTAACAGATTTCACCGCCTCTACCCAGCCGGACCAAGGTTTTGCAAACTGGTTAGCGATAGAGGGTAATCTAACTGCAGATACTTCAGCGGTTTTGGGCTTCCTGTTAGCCACACCACTTGAAAAAACCTTGGGCCCCATTATGGCGGACTGGCGAGCAAATGGAGCTAGTGCTGGCAGACTATCTTTGGGATTACCACTGAGTGGCGAACAGTCAATATTGGAGGCTTATCAGCTAGATATTCAGTTGGATGTCAGTGGTACTGAATTAAGTTTACCCACTGCTCGTCTTCAATTTGGTGATATTGATGGCGTGTTGAGTTATAGGCACGATGCGGGCCTTACCAGCGAGCAGCTGCAGGGGACTTTTTTAGGTAATGCCTTTAGCGCGGCTATCCACAGTAATCAACTTGGAACGGCCTGGGTGCCACAGGTCGACGTGTCTGGCACCTTGAATGTCAATGCCTTAGGCCAATGGCTGCGAACCCCTATATTTGATTTTGTTCATGGCGAAACCCCCGTGAGTGCCTCTGTGTTAACCGACGAAGAGGGCGCTCGATTAACCTTTAGTTCAGATCTAGCAGGCGTTAAGACAGATCTGCCTTTGCCGTTAAAGAAACAGGCAGAGCAACGCTGGCCACTAACGGGTGAATTAAGCTTACGGCGTGGTGAGCAAACCTTGCAGATTGATATTCTTGATCGTCTTGATGTGAACGCCCAATTGATGGATTTTGCTATTCAAGGTGTGCAAGTGGGCATTAACGATAGCGCGGCAGCCTTGCCAACGCTGCCGGGTGTCTATCTTACTGGCAATATTGACTCACTGATTCTCGATGACTGGCAGCCGGTTGTTAAACACTATGCTAACCGCCAACAGGCTGATGGACCTGCCATGAGGATGGGGGTGCGTCAATTACACATCAATGACGTTGATATGTTTGGTTACCCACTGCGTGATATTGATGTGTTCGGCGATAGTGTATTGGACTTTTGGCATTTCTTTGTCGATGACGATTCTGTGCGAGGTACGGCGGCGGTATTTAGCGATGGCCGTCCCCCTAGGATCTCGTTGGAGCACATGGATTTAGCCGCCTTTATGTCATCGACCGATAGTGCTGTTGATGTCAAAAGCGAGCAATTTTGGCAGCAGCTTAATTTAGAGGTGATTCCTTCGCTGGATGTATCTATCGAGCACTTGCGCCGCGGCGAGGAATTACTGGGGAGCTGGGCTTTCGATGTTCGCAGTCAGTCAGAATCTCTGGCGCTAGAAAATATTCAGGTTGCCTATAAGGATGTCGTGATCGAGGGTGGTGAGGACGCTGTGGGGGCTAAGTTCTATTGGCAGCGTGGCGATCAGCCAAAGACGCGTCTTGAGGGTGTTTTCAAGCTTGGCGATATCGCTTCGGTGATGGCAAGTTTGGGTATGCCTGCGACGATCAGCAGCGATAGTGCTATGTTTGACTTGCAGGCAGAATGGGTGGGCTTGCCCAGTGACTTTGCTGCACAAAACCTAAGTGGCAAGGTGGGGTTAGAAATTACCCAAGGTATGTTCCTCAATGTGCCTAACTCGGCGACTAGTGCATTAAATATTTCAAATTTATTCAATTTTGGTGCTTTGGTGCAACGCTTGAAATTGGATTTTTCAGATCTTACCAGTGGTGGTGTGCGCTACGATAAAGTCTTCGGTGAGGTTAATTTCTCTGAAGGAATGATGGATATCGTAGACACTGTTGAAATCGAAGGGCCTTCTAGTGAGTTCGCTATTAGTGGTGGGGCCAATTTGATCAGTAGTGAGGTGGATTTGTCGCTTGTTGCTGTGCTGCCATTAACCGGCAATATTTCTTTGATCACCGCCGCAACCGCAAATTTGCCTGCCGCGCTGGGGGTATTTGTGGTGAGTAAGTTGTTCAAAAAGCAATTCGATAAGTTGTCGAGTGTGGTATACCACATTACTGGCCCATGGGATGAGCCAGATATTCGATTTAACAAACTGTTCGATGTTGGTGAGCTGCCTAGCGAAAAAGAGATAGCTCGCTAGTCGGGGTTGTGCGCTTCGTGAACTTCTCGTAAATATTTGAAGAGTTTGCGCGCACTAGCGGGTGGCTTGTTTTGACTAGCTTCCTTTTGCGCGTTGCGAATAAGTTGTCGAAGGTGTTGACGGTCAATGTCGGGGTAGCTTTGGATAATTTCACCAATCGCTGATTCGCCCTCGGCGATTAATTTATCGCGCCACTGCTCCAGTCTCTGGAAAGCGCGTGCTAATGCTTTTTGACCGTCTTCAATCTGCTGAATGACGGCACCAATGGCTTCGCCGTCTTCGCTGCGCATTAGCTTGCCTATATACTGCATCTGGCGGCGCTTGCCTTCGTGGTGATTGATGCGCTTCGCTGTTTCTAATGCCTCTTCAAGTTTTTCACTCATTGGTACCAATGCCAGTTGCTTGGGAGATAGCTCCATCAACTTTTCGCCCAATTTTTGCAGCGCGGTCATTTGTCGTTTGATCTCAGACTTGCTGATAATCTCGGGTTCTTCATCGTAGTACATAATAAGTCACGCTTTAGCGAAGGTAGTATAGGGTGGCTAGTCCTAAGAAAGATAAGAAGCCAACAGCATCGGTCACAGTGGTGAGTGCTACACTGCCTGCTAAGGCAGGATCAATCTTTAGGGTTTTCAGCACAATGGGTAATGTTACCCCAGCGAAAGCGGCCGCTAATAGATTAATCACTAATGCGGCAGCTATGATAACACCGATCCATGGATCGTCGAACCACCACCAGCAAACGCTGCCCGCAATGACGGACATTAAAACGCCATTAATAAGCGATAATAATAGCTCGCGGTTAAGTAGCCAGGCCGTATTGCTGCGGCCTATTTGACCTAGTGCCATACCACGAATTACTACGGTGAGTGTTTGGCTTCCGGCGACGCCACCCATGGAGGCGACTACGGGCATGAGTACAGCTAATGCCACAAGGTGTTCCAAGGTTTCGTCAAATAAATTAATGACGGCAGCGGCAATAAAGGCTGTGGCTAAGTTGATGGTAAGCCAAATAGCTCTGCGGGGTGTTGCCACTCGAACAGGGGCAAAGGTATCTTCTTCTTCGTCTAGACCGGCCATGCTCATTAAGGAGTGATCTGAATCCTCCCTGATGACATCGATCACGTCATCGATGGTGATACGGCCAAGGAGGCGGTTGTCTTCGCTGACTACCGCCGCCGAAATCCAGTCATTGCGTTCGAAGAGCATGGCCACTTCGGTGTCAGGTAAATTGACTGGAATAGGATTAATATCACTCGTCATAATTTCGCGCACCGTCATATTGGGGTCGCTAACGAGTAATTTCGCCAATGGCAGCAGGCCTAGATATTTATCCTGACGGTTGACCACAATCAAGTTGTCCGTCATATCGGGCAGAAATTCATGGCGTCGCAGGTATCGCAGAACAACATCTAAGGTATGGCTTGGACGGACAGTGATGGTGTCGGTGTTCATCAAACCACCGGCAGTATCTTCGTCGTAAGTCAGTACTTGTTCAACTCGCTGTCGATCTTGAATGTCCATTGACATTAAGACGTCTTGGGTAACACGATCGGGCAAATGTTGAAGAATGTCGACGATGTCGTCAGTATCAAAGCC
>Ga0181565_10001504_pt1 | contig 17750 bp, 20 predicted proteins | sample 101ome_16_FD_129661 | JGI IMG/M metagenome (GOLD analysis project Ga0181565, IMG submission 129661) | Coastal salt marsh microbial communities from the Groves Creek Marsh, Skidaway Island, Georgia - 101401AT metaG (megahit assembly) | ecosystem: Environmental > Aquatic > Marine > Intertidal... | reverse complement strand
CTCCAGATCAATCTAAACTGCTTAAAACCTCGCAGGAAAGTTCTCATCATCTATTGAATCTTATCAATGACGTGCTGGATTTAAGTAAGCTAGAAAGCGGTACGATGAATCTTTCTGAGTCGTGGATTTCCTTAAATAACACATTAGATGTTATATGCACCTTTCTGCGCACTCGCAGTTCAGTCAAGGGGATCGCTTGCAATATCAATATTTCTACCAACCTTCCCACCAGGGTTTTGGTGGACGAAAAACTTCTCAAACAGGTTTTATTTAACATTGTCGGCAACGCACTTAAGTTTACGGCCAAGGGTCAGGTTAGCTTTGAGGTGTTTGGTGAAAACCTAGACCAACATACTTATAAATTTTGTTTTCTCATTAGCGATACAGGGATTGGTATTGAAGAAGGTAAAATCGCTAATTTATTCCAGCCTTTTTCACAGGCTGATATTTCAACAACGCGTGAGTTTGGTGGGACTGGATTAGGTCTAGCGATTACCAAGGATATTGTTACTTTAATGGGGGGCACCATTGACCTACAGTCTAAGCTTAACCACGGCAGCAAAGTCACTATTTCCCTACCCTTAAAAGTTGATGCTGCCTACCATTCCGCTGTTTTGCGAGATAAAACCAAAGACGATTTCAGTTTAGCCAGTAGGCATGTTGTGGTACTTGACGATGTTATCACTAACACCGAAGTGGCCAGCATGCTGCTTCAGCAACAAGGAGCGTTAGTCAAAACCTTCAACGATGGTCAATCTGCAATAGATTACTGCTTGGCTAATCCAAGTATTGATGTTTTGTTCTGTGATATTCAGATGCCCAATATGGATGGCATTCAAGTTACCCAAACACTGCGCCAGGCTGGTTTTGATAATACTATTGTTGGTTTAAGCGGAAACGCTATGGCCATCGATCGTGCTCACGCGCTAGCTAATGGAATGGACGATTATATGGCCAAGCCCTTTATTATTGACGATGCTATCGCCCTACTCAAACGTCATTTAAAAACTACGCTGGTTGAAGCTGTATAAGTGATTTTAAATAAGCGAGTTGATGGTTATCATTTTGTAGTGGTAGATGATGAAAGCATCAGCTTGAGTGTCACTAGCTATTTATTGGAAAGCATGGGAGCTCAGGTGTCTGATTTTTCATGTCCCTTTCAAGCGCTAGACTACTGTAAAAAATGGCATTGCGATGTAGATATTGTGATTACAGATATCGTTATGCCCTCGATGTCGGGCATAGCATTGGCGTCTCAATTATCCTTATTATCTCCAGCCTTAAGTTTAATTGCGTTAAGCGGTAACGAGCTCATTGCAGATCAACGCGCTTTGAAAGAGGCTGGTTTTTTAGGTATGTTAGCAAAACCCTTGAGTCCTCAACATTTAGTGTCACTTATAACGACGGCTGATTAAACCGAACCACATCTACATTCGTAAAAAGCTCATAAATTAGAGATATTACAATGAGTTTCTCCCCCATATTTAAACGTGCTCAACTCCGTAAAGGTGGCGCCGACGGTTTGCTCCAACTGCTTCCTAGCATTGCCTCTAACGACCAACTTATCGCCCAAGGCGATGATCGTTATTTGAGTAAAATGTGCCGTGTGATCAATAATGCAGGCTTTAATTGGAAGGTTATTGGCAATAAATGGCCACAATTTGAAGAGGCATTTTTTGATTTTAACCTGCAAAAATTAGCCATGCTCTCTCCTGATCAATGGGATGGGTACATGAATAATAGGCGTGTCGTTCGCCATAGCCAAAAAATAAAAGCTGTTTACGATAACACGGTATTTATTTTAGAAATCGCTCGAATGCACGGCAGTTTCGGTAAATTTTTAGCCGAGTGGCCGAATGATGACGTTGTTGGGCTGCTGTCTTATCTAAAGAAACACGGTTCGCGTTTAGGGGGAAATACCGGACGATGGTTTTTACGAAGTGCCGGTAAAGATACATTTGTCCTAACCACCGACGTTATAAGAGGTTTGCAAGAGGCAGGGCTTGATATCGCCGACAACCCAACGAGCAAGCGCGACCTAGTGAAAATTCAACATCAATTCAATCAATGGCAAGACGAAATGGGCATGCCCTACGCTCATTTAAGTCGCATCCTAGCATGTGCCACAGGTAGTAATCGCCTTTAGGAGTTTTAATGAAAGACCTGATACCTCATATTAAGACACTAGGTTTTGGAGGCCTACTCCCCTTTGTGGGGATGCTATGCGTACTGCTAATGTTTGACGATGAAAGCCAAACCCACAGCTTAGCCCAGTCGCTATTGGTTTATTACACTGCCATTATTATCACGTTTGTGGGCGGATTAAACTGGGGAGTGGCGTTGTTTAATGAAGCGTTGTCCATGGGCCAGAGAAAAACCCTGCTGACGTACTCAGTCATGCCTAGTTTGTGTGTCTGGGTCTTACTGCTTTTACCTGCTCAATGGTACTTAATAAGTAGCGCACTACTCTACCTAGCTTGCTACGGTGTCGATAGCCGATTAACGCTAAAATCGATGCCCCACGAATATGCGGATATGCGCCGCAAGTTGAGTTTTTCAGTGGCAGGCGTACTGCTTATGGCTAGCCAATTAGTCATTTAGCGCTTGTTGAAAAGGCTTTTTATACGTTGCCAGAAACTTTTTTTTGCCACCTTTTGTTGGTGTTCGGCAGGGATTCCATGGGTTTCGTAGTACTCCAACCATTCATAGGGCGTCATTGTTCTAGGTGTCTTATCATCTCGCGCGCGCAACAGGGCTTTGCCACGTAAATCTGTAGCTTTGTCGGGATCTTTGTTGCCCTCTCGATCCAATAATGATTCCAATTCTTCTTTATTCATATTTTTGATACGTAGATGATAGAAATTAGCATTCAATTACCTTGATTTTGGCAGGTTTGCCTATATTATCATCCTAGACTTATTAATATATGGAGTTCGTTATGCAAAACAATCCGCTCACCAGTCAATATTCATCGTCATCTACTCATTCTGGTGTTGAGATTAACAAAGTTTTACGCAACACCTACTGGCTTTTGAGTATGACACTTTTTACCAGTGCTATCGCCGCTGGAGCGACTATGGCTATCGGCCTGAGTTCTGGCATGGCTCTTGTAATGACCTTGGCGGCATTTGGCATGTTGTTTGTTGTCAACGCTACGGCAGATAGCAGTAAGGGTTTGCCAGCAATCTTTTTGTTTACAGGTTTGCTAGGTGGCTCTCTTGGCCCCATGCTTAACGCCTACCTATCACTGGCAAATGGCCCTCAGATTGTCATGCAGGCACTAGGTGGCACCGCCATTATCTTTTTAAGCCTTTCCGCCTACGCTCTGACCACTCGTAAAGACTTTTCTTTCATGGGCGGTTTTTTGATGACCGGTCTTATCGTGGTGTTAATTGCTAGCTTGGCAAATATTTTCTTAGCAATCCCCATGTTGTCATTGGTTAGCTCGGCAGCGATTGTGCTTATCATGTCAGGGCTTATCCTCTTTGATACAAGCCGCATAATCCATGGTGGAGAAACTAACTACATTCGTGCTACCGTGGGTTTGTACTTAAGTATTTATAATTTGTTCGTCAACTTACTCGCTCTTTTGGGTGTCATGAACGACGAATAATCAGAGTTTTCTTTAAAAAACCCGCTTAGGCGGGTTTTTTTATGCGCTTCTAATTTATAATGCCTGCATGAAAGCCACTATCGTTGTTTACAGTGCCCCTATCACCAGTCGAGCTCCGTTTCACGCGCTTGAGTTTGCCCGTGCATGGTTGGCAGCAGGTCATCAAATCGAAAGAGTCTTTTTTTATGCTGACGCGGTGTTAACCGGGGCAGCTAGTGCGGCGCCGCCGAGAGACGAATTTGATGCGCATCAGCAATGGGAGCTTCTGGCCTGCAAGCATGATTTGGATCTTGTCGTTTGCATTGCCGCTGCATTGCGCCGAGGTGTTATCAATAATGACGAGGCTAAACGCTTTCAAAGGCCTGCTTATAATCTGGGCAATGCCTATCGATTGGGTGGTCTCGGCGAATTGGTTGAAGCTACGCTAATGAGCGATAGAACCGTTTCTTTTGGAAGGCATATCTGATGCAGCTTATTATTCAGCGCCAGCCCCCCTATTCTGGTCAAAATGCCTATGAGTCACTTGATCTAGCACTGGCCTATACCGTCATGGATGTCGAATGTGCCCTTCTGTTTATAGATGATGGGGTCTGGCAGCTATTGCGTTCACAAGCCCCGGCAACCCAAAAAAGTTTGATTAAAAATTTTGCGGCGTTGCCACTGTACGGCATTGAAAAGCTCTATGTCGAACGAGAATCTCTTCTCACTAGAGGGATAACAACCTCTGACATTATTGATAATGTAGAGGTGATAGATAGTGAGGCGTGCCGTGAGCTTATAGCGAGTACAAGAGGAGTTTTTGCCCTATGACATGCCTTCATATGGTCTCTAGCCTTCCGACCTCCAGCGCATTCCAACGCGCTGTTAAGTCAGTGCGTGCGGGCGACACCCTGCTGCTGTGTGACGACGCAGTGTATGCAGCTGAATTACCGTCGATAAACAACGTATTGGTTATGCAGCAATGCGTCCAGGCGCGTGGTATTGAGAGTCCTTTTGAACTTGCTGATTATCAAACCATGGTGGATTTAGTCTGCCAGCATGAAAAACAAATTCAGTGGGGCTAAAACTTGTCTGAGCTTTTTGATCACGAGGGTTTTCTTCTCAATCCAGATACGTGGAACCCAGAAATTGCCATGGCCATTGCTAATACAGAAGGTATTGAAATGACTGATGCGCATTGGCAAGTGGTGGGATTGGCTAGGCAGTTTTACCTTGAATTTGATATGTCGCCCAACATGCGTCCATTAGTCAATTATGTGAAGCTACACCTGGGACCAGATTGCGGCAACAGCATGTATTTAATGAGATTGTTCAACGGGTCGGCGGCCAAACTTACCAGTAAAATCGCCGGGCTCCCCAAACCCAGTAATTGCTTATGAATCCACTTGAGCAACTAGTCCCCAAGGCTGGAGAGCACCCTTTTGCTCCTGTGGTTAGAATACTTGGAAAAGGCAAAACGGGTACTCGCTCACTTAGCTTTGAAGAAGCAAAAGCCGCTATGTCGATGATTATTCATGGCGAGGTAGATGACGTGCAACTGGGGGCCTTTCTAATGTTGCTGCGTGTCAAGGAAGAAAGTCCTGCTGAAATAGCTGGATTTGTTGCCGCCGTCCGAGAACATATACCCACAACTCATGCTAAAGCTGTATTAGATTGGCCAAGCTATGCCGGAAAACGAGCCCAACACCCGTGGTTTGTTTTATCCGCCATGTTATTACAGCAAGAAGGTATTACCGTACTTATGCATGGCAGTGCAGGTCATACGGCTAACAGGCTTTACACCGAGCAAATCTTCAAAGAGCTGAACCTTCCCATTTGCCAAGATTGGTCCCAGCTTGACAATACCCTATCAAACGTCGGGCTACTGTACCTTCCCTTAAAGCATTTCTGTGCGCCCCTTCAAAAAATCATAGAGCTTCGCAATATTCTTGGGCTGCGTTCACCGGTACACACCCTTACCCGCCTGATTAATCCTTTGCAGGCTGAATATTCAATGCAAAGTGTTTTTCACCCAGCTTATGCCGCGATACATCAATCCGCCGCTGAGATCTTGGCCGCCAAAAATACTGCCGTATTTAAGGGGGAGTCGGGTGAAATCGAACGTAAGCCCGATGCTAATACTACGCTTCGCCTGCATCGTGATGGTGTAAATGAGGAGCTACTATGGCCCAGAATGCAAGCTGATCGCCAACAGGATGTTGCAACACCGTCCTCTGATGCGATAAGAGCCCTGTGGCGCGGCGAGACACAAAATCAATATGGAGTTAGTGCCGTGATAGGAACAGCTGCTATCGCCCTTCTGCTGTGCCATAAGAGCAGCAATCAGCAAGAAGCCCTAGCTCGTGCAACACAATTGTGGGCCGAACGCCCCTTGAAGAGAATTTAGGAAAAACTATGCCTCTGAGCCAAATTGATCCCCAAAACTATCATCAACAGCTGGACGATAAACAGCGCGAGATGCAGCAACTCTTTGCCGATCATTATCATGGCGAGTTTGACGTGTTTGCCTCCAAGCCACTGCACTACCGTATGCGTGCTGAGTTTCGAGTCTGGCACGCTGAAGACGACTTATTTTACGTCATGTTTCGTCAAGATGACCCTAAGACTCCGCACCGTATTGATCATTTTCCTGTAGCCAATGAAACTATTAATAGACTGATGCCGGCCTTGCTAGCGGCGGTAAAACCCCATGAAATACTGCGTCGAAAACTGTTTCAAGTGGAGTTTTTAAGTGCTACTAGCGGTGAGTGCGTGGTGAGTTTGATATACCACAAGCCACTTGATGACCATTGGAAGGAAGCCGCTGAACAACTTGCTAAGGGTCTTGGTATACATTTGATCGGTCGCTCTCGCAAACAAAAAATAATTATTGGTCAAGATTTTGTGACTGAGACTTTGTTGGTTGGTAACAAGCAGTACCGCTATCAACAAATAGAAAATAGCTTCACTCAACCCAATCATGATGTGTGTGAAGCGATGGTTAATTGGGCTTGCCAACAAAGTGTAAACAGCCGGGGCGACTTACTCGAGCTCTACTGTGGAAATGGTAACTTTACGCTACCTCTAGCCCGTCATTTTCAGCGAGTTTTAGCGACCGAAATTAGCAAAACCTCCGTTCGATCAGCACTGCATAATGCAGAACAGAATGGTGTAAAAAACCTCCAAATACTGCGTATGTCTAGTGAGGAGTTCACCCAGGCTTGGAACGGTGATCGTGAATTTCGGCGCTTGGATGGAATCGATTTACAGCAATACCAATTGCAAACGCTCTTTGTCGATCCGCCTCGAGCAGGCCTCGACGAAGGCACTACCGAGCTAGCTAAGCGATTTGCAAAGATACTGTATATTTCCTGTAATCCACAGACGTTGGCGAGAGACGTGGCCGCCCTATCTCATTCCCACAAGGTGACTCGTATGGCCTTGTTTGACCAGTTCCCCTATACCCACCATGCGGAGTGTGGTGCAGTGTTAGAACTCATTTAAAGGCCTAAATCAATGCCTAGCGGTTTTACCGCTAAGGCAAACAACCAAAAACACACAATGGTGAGCCCTGCGCTAGCAGCAGCAAGTGTCCACCAAAAGCCGAGTTTGGCTAATATACTTGGAAACACAAAAAACATGGGCAGTGTTGGGATCACATACCAAAAGGTATACCAGGCGTGATTGGCTAACTTTTGACTAGAGCCCGTTTCAATATAAATCCAGATCAACGCCAGTATGGTTACCATGGGAAGCGCTGAAATAAGCGCTCAGGCTTTGTCGCTGCGCTTGGCCACCTCTGAAATAACAACGATGACTGCAGCGGTAATAAGGTACTTACTTATGATCCAGCTCATATCTTGTTAGTAGACCTTTACACCATTTTCTAGCAGCAGTTTAGAGAGAGTGTGGTCCAGATCATCGAGTTGATCGCCACTCAATTCAATAACATGACAGTCATTTTCATCGAACCAGCGCATTTTGGCCATGCGCTGAACAATATCGTTTGCCTTGCTGGGCCCCCAAAATTCAATATAGAGGCGATGCTGGGGTAGGTAAAAGTCAGCATAGTAATCGGACTCGCCCAACTCACGCTGATAGGCATATTGAATACCTACCAAATACAGCCAGTCACACAGGCGTTTGTGCTCTATCGAGGCGCAATCATGACCATCTATACTTCGTGTATTGTTAAAAAGATCATCGTCGGCTTGAACCAGTAACTGGCTCGCCAAACGGCTGAGAGCCCCCTGTTCTCGAATAGTGGCCGGCCATACACAGTACAGCGCGCCACTGTCATCGTTTTCAAGTTGCAGACCTTGCTGCTTTTTTCCTTGAGACGTGAGTTCCCAGCCCTTTACGGTTGACTTAATCCAGCCAAGCTCAGCCAGCATTTTATTGATCAAGCGACCGGGAATACCCCACTCTTCTCCAATGTCGGTGGCATTTAAATGCAAATGCTTCGAGGCGCCTTGTAAGACATGATGCTGGAAGACGTTTTTAGGCCAGACAATGTATTGGCCGTATTTATCGCTGTTACGGTATTGTCCACCTTCGTACTCACCCTTGGCGGTTAACACCCATTTTTCATTTCTTCTGGCAATCCAACCGTGTTCAGCTAGCATGCCGAACATATTTTTAACGGGTAAGTGAAGAGCCTTCGCCAGCGCGCTTGTCGATAAGAACTCTTTAGAAAAGCCATCTGCCATGGGCTATTTAACCAAGCGACGCGTAACGATTTGCTAGTCCTTGGTAGAGCTGATCACTAAAATCGTCAGCCGTTTGGTCTAGCGTGGCGACAATTTCAACCAAGTGTTCGTTGTCTTCTCTACCGTGCCATTGCTTAATGTAAGTGCCGTCCTTGTAACCGTTGTCTTGGCGGAAGAAGTTGAGAACGTTTTTACCAACATATGCGGTAAACAGTTCGTTAGCCGTCATGCCTGCAGCTAATAGAAGATCCCAAAATTTACCCACCGAGAAATCTTGGCTACGCAAAGTGTGTGAAGCCAATGCCTCGGTGGCAAGAAGTACTCCCTCATCCTTGCGAATGGTAGCAGCTAATTCTGCTTCCATGGCTTCGGCGGCGGCGGCAAGGTCACCATTGTGACGAGTAATCAACATAGATAAGCCAAAGTGCCAAATATCCACTATTTCTAATTTTACCTGCTCGGCGTCTGGAACCTGTTGCTTCCACCATTTATAACCTTGGTGGTCCATTAATTCCCCGCACTCTATCCACAGGGCACGATACCATGCGAAGTTTTGAGACATCCAATCAGAGTGAACTTTACTGTTCATGGCGTGCTGCAGCTGCAGCATAGTTAAAAATTGTTTTTGCATGAATTACTCCTAAATCGGTGAACAATTTACCATGTATTGAAAACAGAAAACACTGGTATTTCGGACACTTACAAACAGATAAAGTTGCCAACATATGCTGTGGATAACTTTGTTAACAAACTTTTAAAACTCGCTCTAAACCCCGTATTCTGTGGCTTTGCGGCCAATGCACAAAAAACAGACTAATAAAAACGATATTGTTATTTATCAATATCTTATGCGCGCAAATTAAACCAGTTTTTTAAATATGATTAGTAAGTTATGCACAAGAGAATTTTTATAAAAAAAACTGTTGATAATATTTTTAATATTGATCTAGCTGATTGCAAGGGGATAAGTAAATGGCTGCTAACTTTTAAGCCCATAGAATATAAAGAAAATTCAATGTTAGAAAGTTTATAGGTGAATTTTCGTCACAAAATGCAAAGCCTTCTGGAGCAAAACTGGTAACATGCTACTATCACTTTTTTATACCAATAATAGGAATGTTTCTATGTCTACGACGACAGCCACCGCTTCCAATAGTGGGGAATTTCTTGGCCATCCTAAAGGTCTGTTTGTTTGTTTTGCCACCGAAATGTGGGAGCGCTTTTCATTCTACGGCATGAAGTATCTATTGTTACTTTATCTCACCAAATATCATTTATTCACCGATGCTATGGGGCTAGACGTTCTTGGCAGTTATGCCGCGTTGGTTTACGCCATGCCCGTTATCGGAGGTTTACTCGCTGATAGATATCTTGGTATGAGAAAAGCGGTAGTTTTCGGTGGATTGCTTCTTGTGCTAGGTCACTTGGGGATGGCATTTGAGGGCCATCAAGCATATATAGAAGGCACTGCGGTTGTTCGGGATAACGAAGCATTGCAAGTTTTTTACTTCTCGCTTGCGTTGATTGTTATTGGTGTGGGCTTCTTAAAGCCTAATATTTCTACTATTGTCGGCAAGCTATACGCTGAGGGAGATCCTCGGAGAGTCTCTGGTTTTACCATTTTTTACATGGGGATCAATCTTGGTTCTTACGTAGCCACGCTTTTGTGTGGCTATTTAGGTGAAACCTACGGTTGGAGTTATGGATTTGGTGCCGCAGGTATTGGCATGCTGCTCGGCCTGGTGGTGTTTTTATGGGGGCAACGCTACCTTGAAGGTCATGCAGAGCCCAGCAATCCAGCAATTTTGAACGAGAAAAGCCCACTAGGCATCAGCAAAGAGTACACCATATATACCCTAGCTATTCTGTCTCTTGTGGCTGTTTGGCAGATGGTTCAGTTTCATGCTGTGGTCAGTGCCACGCTAAACACGCTGGCTATTGTTGTATTAGCCGGGTTAATTTGGTTTCTGGTAACCCAATGTAATGCGGTTGAACGTGGGAGAATGGGAGTGCTTATCATCCTAACCATGTCTACGGTTGTGTTCTGGGCATTGTTTGAGCAGTCAGCGGCATCCATGACACTGTATGCCGATAGAGTGCTAGATCGCAATTTGTTAGGTTTTGAATTAACCGCGGCGCAGTTTGGTGCAATGAATGCTTTCTTCATTTTCACTACAGCACCATTCTTTGCTTGGCTGTGGATGTTCCTTGCCAAAAAAGGTTGGGAGCCTTCGACACCCGTTAAATTTGGACTCGGTATTGTCCAGGCAGGCCTTGGATTTGCCGCCTTAGTGTATGGCGCTCAACACCCCGATGAATTAGGCAAGGTCGCGGCGCTGTGGATGGTGCTAGCATACTTCCTCCATACGACCGGAGAACTATGTCTATCGCCTGTCGGCTTGTCGGCCGTCACTAAACTCGCCGTTCCTTCAGTGGTTGGCGTTATGATGGGTGCCTGGTTCTTGGCAACAGCTTACTCTGAGATGGTAGCCGCTCAAATCGCCAAAATTGCTTCAATTGAAACCGTATCAGGGACGGTTACCGATGTCACACAAGCTCTTGCAGCCTATACTGAGTTATTTGAAAAATTGACGATAGTCGGTGTGGGTGTGGGCCTAGTGCTCATTCTACTATCACCGCTTCTCAAGAAGCACATGCATGGCGTCAACTAAGGCGGTTTACACCCTCTAAAAGGCGCCACTGGCGCCTTTTTTATGGTAGTTCACGAACCAACCGAATACCGGTATCGCTATGGCGATAATCACGATAACGCCAACTTCTGTAAGAAACGCGAAGCTTATGGGCATTTAAGATATAAGACCCACCTCTCAGCATGGCTCGATGGCAGCTCTCGGTGATAAATGCGCTACCATCCGTAGGTGCGTTACTGTAATCCTCACTGGCGCAATCCATTGTCCATTCCCATAAATTGCCATGCATATCATGTATGCCAAAAGCATTAGGCTTGTAGCTTGCTACAGGTGCGGCTTCAGCGACACCGCAGAGGTTTAATCCATCGTAGCGCGCCAAATCACAATGAATATTGTCGCCAAAGCTGTAGTTATCTTGGCTGCCCGCCCTAGCGGCAAACTCCCATTCAGATTCAGTGGGTAAGCGATAAGTTTCACCGGTTTGAACCGATAGCCACTGAGCATATTTCTCTGCATCTTCGTAGCTTACTCCAGCAATCGGCAAATCAGGACGCTGGCTTTGCTGTGCAGGCATTGGTCTCTGAGTAGCTGATGCGTATTGTTGATACTGATTGACGGTAATCTCGGTTTGAGAGATGGCAAACGAAGTAAGGTTTACACGACGAATAGGCTGTTCGCGCCAATCGCCGTCACCCACAAGGTCTCCCTGCTGAAACTCACCGGCGGGAATAACGACCATTGATGGCCCAGGCTGACCCTCTAAGATAAGATCATTGAACACCTGACCGACTTTTTTGGGCTTGGGAGCGAGTGATAAATCTATTGCGTAATCACCGCCCTCCTCAACATTTAGCGATATTTTCTTATCGAAATAGCCGGGTTTACTGAAGGTTAATTGATAATGTCCCAAGGCTAACTTAGGAGCCCCCGTCGCTGGAATAACGCCTTGCGTTTGATTATCAGCCTGCCACGTCATCTGACTTCCGGGCGGCCAAATAGACAGAGTAAGCGGTTCACTTTGGGGGGTAAGACTCAACTGGATATATTGCGGCTGGAAACTATCGATATCCAACCACAAACGTTCGGACTCAAACCCAGGGGCACTAAATTCAACCAAATAACGCCCTAAACCTAATTGGCTTTCCTTGGCGAGCGGCTTTTGTAAGCCTGGCATAAAGATAGTGGCATTGTCGGGGGAAATATCAAAAGTAATGGTGGCCGAAGACGGCTTGGTTTGGACGTTGGTAGGCGTGAGAGAATCACTGCACGCAACTAAGTTGAATAGCGAAAAACATAAAAAAATTAATCGGAATGAATTGCTTAACTTAAAACGTTCAAGCTGATAAAACGATAAAAATTTAGAAACCAACATAGATTTACACGCTACAAAAAAACGATTGTAGCGTGCTAACAACAGAAAGCTAGTCTATACCGCGGTCCCAACATCGAGATTACTGAACCATTCTAAAAATTCGGCAATTGCCTCACCTCTAAAGAGTCGTCCGTGTTGTGGCGCCATAATTTCTATGTCTAATTCTCTGACCCGAGCTATCCAGTTGTGCTTAGCGCGATTACTAGGCATCCAACGCTGGTGAAAGCCTCGCATATAGTCGACATGCTTTGCAAAATCTTCTACAAATACCGGGGCAGATATGGGCTCAAGCGCGGCACCAACATCGCCGCTCATTAGGATTTTAGCGCGAGAATCGTAAACGTGGAAATTCCCCGATGAATGTAAGTAGTGGGCGGGGACAAATTGCAGCGTACAGCCGTCTAGATCTACGCTACCACCTTCATCTTTAATGGAGTGATACTTGATATTATCCATGCCAAAGTGGCGAATGAAACTTTCCCATAGCCATGGGGCATATAAGGTCGCATTTTGCAGGGTCTTATCCCACAGGCCCAGTGAAGAAATAATGTCCGGGTCCTGATGAGAAGCAAACAAGTAACGAATATTCTCTAACGGAACATGACGCAAGACGGCTGCTAGCATGGGTGCATAAAGCTCAATACCACCGGGGTCTAAAATAATTGCCTGACTTGCTGTAGTGACCATATATTGATTGGTATCGATAATTTGATCGGGCTTTTCAGGATCACGTCCCATCATAATCCACTCGTGATCACCATCTTTAAAAATACTTATTGATCTCACAGCAAGCTCCTAAAATGAGTGAAGGCATTCCAAGCAGTGCTTAGCGGCTTGGTTGATAGTTTGCGATGCGCGAGAAATACCCAGCGCAACACTATTTAAATTTTCTCGATAAGCGCCAGCCTGGACAGCTTCTACTTTTGAGGTCGAGGCGATGAAGGTTGCAGCGCGCATTTGATCGGTAATTTCTAACAACAAGCTCTCTAACATGCCACAGGCTTTACGAAACTGAATGTCGTATTCATCAAGCTGATTCGCTTGCTGCTCTCTCACATGCAAAATGTGTTGCCGAGCAATATCGTTATCTAATTTTGATAAGCTAAAGTCAGTACGCTTGATGAGGTCACGGATATCTGATGTCTGCCTTGCGATGAGAGATATTTTGAGCGATACACTATGCACTTGTTCAGCAAAGCCAATGGTTTTATGGGCGAATTCATCAATGAAGTTGGTGATAACTTTGAAGCCAGAAGCTAACTCCCCTGCCCTTATAGCAAGTACTCGGGCATTTTTAGCGGTTAGCGATAGCTTTTTGGCTTCCGCTTGAGCATCGTAGAGTGCGGCAGAAATATTGGCGACAACAACAAATGTAAAAACGCGCTCATCATATTGATGGCGAGAAACCGTGTTTTTCAAATAGGCAGGTTGCACTTTCATTTCTCCTTAAACATAGTGTTTATATCGGCAATGTAGGCAATAGTTTTAGATCATTTAAATGTAGTTCAAAAAAGGAAAGGGTTAACAAAAAAGGTGAGTGCAGGACAAAAAAAACGCACCCTGAGGTGCGCTTTAACGAAACATATTAGGCTCTTCGCCATTTTGTGCCTTCACGACTATCCTCCAGCACAATACCTCTAGATAATAATTCGGCACGTATTTCATCGGCCCTGGCAAAATTTTTCTCTTGTTTAGCCTTATTTCGCTCATTGACAAGGGCATCAATTTCATTGCTGTCGTCGCTTTCACCCTGAAACCATGCATCGGGATCACCTTGCAGCAAGCCTAATAACTTACCCGCTGTTAGTAACATTGACTTGGCTTGCACCTTGTCGCCGTTGGCATCGCGGCCTAATTGCTTGGCCCACTGATATAGTTCACTAATAGCCATCGGTGTATTAACGTCGTCAAGCATCGACTTCATAAAGTCTGTATCACTGATATCGACTTCATATGTTTCAACATCTGACGCCTCACGCAGGAAGCCATATAGGGTGTCCAAGCTACCTTTGGCCTGATTAAGGGTGTCTAACGAAAAATCTAACTCAGAACGATAATGGGCGTTTAAAAGCGTAAAGCGCAGCACTTCTCCTGGATAGTGATCTAGCAGCTCCCTCACCGTACGAAAGTTTCCGGCAGACTTTGCCATTTTTTCGCCGTTTATATTGATATAGCCGTTATGCATCCAATAACGCACAAAGGTTTTGCCGTCGTGTGCGCAACAGCTTTGTGCGACTTCATTTTCGTGGTGCGGAAAAATTAAATCGCGACCGCCGCCATGGATATCAATGGTTTCTCCGAGATGACGCTCAATCATCGCTGAGCACTCAAGATGCCAACCAGGACGGCCGTGCCCCCAAGGGCTTGCCCAACCAACTTCGGCGGCTGAGGCAGGCTTCCACAAGACAAAATCGCTCGGACTGCGTTTGTAATCAGCAACCTCTACACGCGCGCCGGCCAGCATGTCCTCGGTACTGCGATTTGAAAGTTTGCCGTATTCGGGCATGGATGCAACATCAAATAAAACATGTCCATCTGCCTCGTAAGCATGACCTTTGGCCAATAGACTTTCCACCATGCGAATCATATCTTCAATATGTTCGGTAGCTTTAGGCGTCATGGTAGGGTCAAGGTTACCTAATGAAACCATGTCCGCGAGGTATTCGTCACTAAAACGACCGGTAATTGCATCGATACTTTGCCCGGTCTCTTGAGCAGTATTAATGATTTTATCGTCGACATCGGTGATATTACGGGCGTAACTTACCGCGGGATAAAGGGTTTGCAGTAGTCGAAATACAACATCAAAAACCACGGCAGGACGGGCATTACCAATATGAATGAAGTTGTACACCGTGGGACCACATACATACATTTTGATATGGTTTGGGTCTGCGGGTTCAAACAGCTCTTTACGGCGGTTGGCGGTATTGTACAAATGCAGCTTAGCTGTCATGACTTATCCTTTGTTTTCCCAAACATCGCGTAAACCGATGGTGCGGTTAAAAATCAACTCGCTGCTGGCGTTATCGCGGCAAAAGTAACCTTCGCGCTCAAACTGATAAGCACTTTCAGGAATGGCATTTAATAAACCTATCTCACCTACGCAATCCTCTAAAACTTCCAGGCTATTAGGATTGAGATGCTGAGTAAAATCTTCATCAGCATCGGGGGATTCACAGTTAAAAAGCCTGTCGTATAGTCTTACTTTGAAGGTTGCATGCTTGGTCGCTGAGACCCATTGAATGACACCCTTAGGCTTAATCCCATCTTCAGGATCATTGCCAATAGTGTTCTCAATAACGCGCGCTTTGACTTCAATAACTTCACCTTGTGCATCAACCACGCAGTCCTCAGCTTCAATGACATAAGCATTGCGAAGCCTTACTCTCTTTCCTAGGACTAATCGTTTGTATTTCTTATTCGCTTCCACGCGGAAGTCTTCTTTATCGATGTAAACGCTTTGCGTAATAGGCAGACTGCGGGTAGGCATATCATCGCGCTGTGGGTGTCCCGGAGCAGTCACCCATTCCTCGTGATCGGGCGCCAAATTGGTTAAGGTGACTTTGAGAGGCTTTAAGACGCACATGGCTCGAGGAGCATTCTTGTCTAAATCATCTCTTATCGCGTGTTCTAACATCGCTACGTCGACCACACCGTCAGATTTTGTAACCCCGATCATTTCGCAGAATTTTCTCAGTGCTGCCGGTGTAACACCACGGCGTCTCATGCCACTAATAGTCGGCATCCTTGGATCATCCCACCCTTCGACATGATTGCCGTCTACAAGCGCACGCAATTTGCGCTTGCTGGTCACGGTATAGTTCAAATTTAAACGACCAAACTCATACTGCACTGGCTTGGTAGGCACAGGAAGATTGGCAAGAAACCATTCATACAATGGCCTATGATCGGCGAACTCTAAGGTACAAATAGAGTGTGTTATCCCTTCGATGGCATCAGATTGACCATGGGCAAAGTCGTAAGAAGGATAGATACACCACTTATCACCGGTGTGATGATGAACCACCTTTTTAATACGATATAAAATGGGATCGCGCATATTCATATTAGGTGAAGCCATATCTATTTTTGCGCGCAGAGCACAACTACCCTCATTAAACTCGCCATTACGCATGCGCTCAAATAGTTCAAGGTTTTCGTCAATAGTGCGATCACGATAAGGAGAGTTGGTTCCCGGGGAAGTTAACGTACCGCGATATTCGCGAGCTTGATCAGGACTCAAATCACATACATAGGCGAGGCCGCTCTTAATTAAATGAACCGCCCAAGCGTGCAACTGATCGAAATAATCCGAAGTGAAACGAATATCCCCTGCCCACTGGTAACCTAACCATGTCACGTCACGTTTGATCGAATCAACGTATTCCTGAGATTCTTTTTCAGGGTTGGTATCATCAAACCTTAAGTTGCACTGGCCATTAAAACTTTGAGCAAGAGAAAAGTTCAATACGATAGATTTAGCATGCCCGATATGAAGATAGCCATTGGGCTCGGGGGGGAAACGCGTCACAATATTTTGGTGTTTACCCGTGTCTAAATCGTTGGCAATAATGTTTTGTAAAAAATTATTGGGCGCGGTCGCGTCGCTCATGATGGCATCTCTAGTGTATGGTCGTTGTAGAAACGGTTTCTCTGACAACAAAAAACGCCTATTATACTCGCCTCAAGCTTTAGATAAACCTTTGCTAGGACAAAAACATACCATGATTATACTTCACACCAGCCACGGCGATATTAGCATCGAACTCGATTTTGAAAAGGCGCCCAAAAGTGCAGCCAACTTCCAACAGTATGTTGAAGAAGGCTTCTATGACGGCACCATATTTCACCGCGTGATTGATGGGTTTATGATTCAAGGCGGCGGCATGACCGAAGATATGCAGCAGAAAACAACTCGCGCTCCCATAGAAAACGAGGCTGACAACGGTCTGTCTAATGAAATCGGCACATTGGCCATGGCAAGAACGATGGATCCACATTCGGCCACAGCGCAATTCTTTATCAACGTTTCGAACAACACCTTCCTCAATCACTCCGGCAAAAACGCACAAGGCTGGGGATATGCAGTGTTTGGTCGTGTCGTTGATGGTATGGATGTGGTGAATGCGATAAAGGGAGTCAGCACCACCTTCCGAGCAGGTCATCAAGATGTGCCAAGTGAAAACATTGTGATAACCAGTGCAGAGGTTGTCGAAGGCTAGTGTCTGTAAGCCATATTATCGCTGATCTGCATTTGAGTGAGGAACGCCCGGATATTACCGAGGGCTTCCTGCTCTACCTTCAAAAGGTTGCCTCTGAAGCAGATCATCTTTATATACTGGGCGACTTTTTTGAAGTCTGGGTGGGCGATGACTATACAGACCCCACCATCGATCGAGTCGCCGAGGCCCTCTCCCTGAGAT
>Ga0181565_10001499_pt1 | contig 17776 bp, 17 predicted proteins | sample 101ome_16_FD_129661 | JGI IMG/M metagenome (GOLD analysis project Ga0181565, IMG submission 129661) | Coastal salt marsh microbial communities from the Groves Creek Marsh, Skidaway Island, Georgia - 101401AT metaG (megahit assembly) | ecosystem: Environmental > Aquatic > Marine > Intertidal... | reverse complement strand
TGGCGGATTGAGAGCTCATTGGTTCTTGCGAATTGTGAAATCTTCGCCTCGGTCTTATCTCCAATTCCTCTTGCCGGAACGTTGATTATTCGCCTGATCGCCTCATCGTCTCTCGCGTTTGAGATTGCGGCGAGATAGGCGAGTGCATCCTTGATTTCTTTTCGCTCAAAAAACTTGAGGCCGCCTATTACGACATAGGGAATCCGTTGAACCTTGAGTTCATTTTCTAGGGACAAGGTGAGGGCATTCACCCGATACAGGACCGCCATGTCTCGGTAGTTTGTTCCGCTCTCGTGCAGCTCTTTGATCTGGTCCACGACAAATGCAGCCTCGTTGCGCTCGTCATAACCTGTGAAAAGCGTCACCTTCTCGCCCGCTCCGCTGTCGGTCCAGAGGTTTTTTGGGGGGCGATAGGGGTTTTGGGAGATTACGGCGTTGGCAGCAGAAAGTATGTTCTGAGTTGAGCGATAGTTCTGCTCTAGCAGAATCGTCTCGGACCCTGGAAAGTCGCGCTCAAACTCCGTTATGTTCCTGATGTCTGCTCCGCGGAACGCATAGATTGACTGATCGCTGTCTCCCACGACGGTGACGTCAGCAGGGGGCATTACCTCGCCAGTTTCCTCATTCACCATTTGATACTCGGGCGGCAGCGGGCGGGTGAACTCGCGAATCAGGGCATACTGCGCATGATTTGTGTCCTGATACTCATCAACCAAAACGTGGCGGAACTTCTTTTGATACCGCGCTCTAACCTCCGGGAAAGCTCGCAAGAGGTTCACGGTCTCGGCAATCAGGTCATCAAAGTCGAAGGCGTTGTTGCGCTTTAGCTCCTGGGTGTAAGCCTGGAAGACTTCCGCCACAATCCGCTGTCTAGGGTTTGAGCGGTCGGCATTGCGGGCAAAGTCCTCTGCATCCTTGAGCTCGTTTTTTGCATTCGAGATCATGGCGGCTGCCTGTTGCGGTTTGATATCCGCATCCTCTGCGCCCGCCTCACGAAGCAGGCGCTTCAGCAGTGCTCTGGTGTCTCCAGAGTCATAAACCGTGAAGTTGGCATCGTGGCCGAGCCTTTCGGCTTCTCTCCTGAGAATCTGGAGGCAGGCGGAGTGGAAGGTCCTGATCCACATCCCCTCGCTGGACTGTCCAATTAGTGCCTCGACCCTCTCCCTCATTTCAGCTGCTGCCTTGTTGGTGAAGGTAATTGAGAGAATCTGGGAGGGCCAAAGCTCTTTGGTCGCAAGGAGATGAGCAATGCGATGGGTTAGCACCCTGGTCTTGCCTGAGCCCGCTCCCGCAACGATCAACAGAGCACTGCCCCTGAAAAGCACTGCTTTGCGCTGCTCGGGGTTTAGCCCCTCAAGCAGCGGATCAATTTCTGCAGGAACCCTAGACATCTTGCGTAGCCTAGGGCAGGGCAGCTACAACTTCGGCGAGCAGGTCAGGCTGGTCGGTAAAGATGCCATCGACGCCAGTTGAAACGAGGCGTTCAAACCACACTCGCCAATCCCCCTCAGCCGTCTCGACTCTTGCGGTGTAGGTGAAAATGTAAAGCCCCTTGGCCTTCGCTCTGGCAACCAGGTCTCCATGCAACACCATCGGAATTGCAACTGATAGTCCCTCGAAATTTTCGGCTATCTCCTGAAGAAGATCGTCTTCTAGCTCGCTGTAGCCCTCGGGAAGCATGTCGGGTGCCGACAGGAACACGTACTCGGCAATCCCTCCGATTATCTCCTTGGCTCTGCGCAACACGGCGAATTCGAAGCACTCGATGGTGACCTTGACGCCACGCTCCACTAGTTTCGCGCCATCCAAGACGGACTTAAGGGCTTGAACCGAGTCCAGTCCGGCGTCCTGGAAGTGCTTGCCATATTTGAGCTCGATGATCAGGTGCCGGCCGTCAAAGCCTGGGTGATTCACAACCTCACTGAGGGTAGGAATGTGATATTTGCCATCATGGGTGGCCGAATCTGTCCGACCGTCTGGATAGCGCTCTATGGCTCTAAGCTGCGCCACATCCTCAGCTTTGAGCTCATCAACCAGATTGCTCAAAAAGCTGTGCTTTTGGATGTCGGTGGTGTGGGTCAAATCCCGATCATGGCGAATCACGGGCACGCCATCATGCGTCATTACAACATCAAACTCGATTGCTTCCGCACCAAGCTCGAAGGCGTGCTCAAAAGACTCCATGGTGTTCTCTGGCAGATAGCCGCAGGCACCTCGGTGGCCAAAGACGCGCACCGCTACTCCCATTCGATGGTCCCGGGAGGCTTGGAGGTCACATCCAGCACAACTCGATTAACGCCCTCAACCTCGTTGGTGATTCGGTTTGAGATACGTGCGAGCAGATCGTAGGGAAGCCTGGACCAATCAGCGGTCATGGCATCTTCAGACGAAACCGGCCTGAGAACAATCGGGTGACCATAGCTTCGCCCATCTCCTTGCACACCAACTGATCTCACATCGGCAAGCAACACCACTGGGCACTGCCAAATCTCGCCATCTTTTCCGGCAGCAGTCAGCTCCTCCCGCACAATCGCGTCAGCATCCCTTAGCAGATCCAAGCGCTCCTTGGTTACCTCGCCAACGATCCTGATGCCAAGACCTGGACCCGGGAATGGGTGTCTTTGAACTATTTCAGAGGGAAGCCCAAGCTCAGCACCAATTGCCCTGACCTCGTCTTTGAATAATGTCCTCAGTGGTTCAACGAGCTCGAAGTCAAGGTCATCGGGCAGGCCGCCAACGTTGTGGTGGGACTTAATACCTGCGGTGACACCGCCGCCAGATTCAACTACGTCTGGATATAAGGTGCCCTGAACCAAAAACTTTACGGGTTGATTGTCATCAATGGCCTCGGCAACAAGCTTGCGCTCTGCCTCCTCAAAGGTCCTGATGAACTCTCTGCCGATAATTTTGCGCTTTTGCTCTGGGTCGCTGACCCCACTTAGGGCACCGAGGAACTTGTCCTCGGCGTTTACAACCACAAGCTTGATCCCGGTGGCAGCAACGTAGTCGCGCTCTACCTGCTCAGCTTCACCCTTGCGCAGCAGACCGTGATCCACAAAAACAGCGGTCAGCTGATCTCCAACGGCTTTATGGACCAACGCAGCGGCAACTGCGGAATCAACTCCACCCGAGAGGCCACAAATAACCCTTGCCTGCCCTACCTGCTCTCTAATTTTTTCTACCTGCTCTGCAATCACATTGCCGGAGTTCCAGGTCGGCTCTATGCCAGCACCCTTATAGAGGAAGTTCTTAAGTACCTCTTGTCCTTGCTCAGAGTGCTTTACCTCGGGATGCCACTGCACACCAAAAATCTTTTTCTCGAAATTCTCGAATGCTGCCACCGGCGCGGTGGAGGTTGAGGCTAGGACATTGAAACCTTCTGGGGCCTCCATGACCTGGTCACCGTGGCTCATCCAGCAGACCTGTAGCTCTGGTTGACTGCCAAGCAACGTACCCCCGTCACTCAGCTTTAGGTCGGTTGCCCCGTACTCTCGCTTTCCGGTCCTATCGACTCTCCCGCCAAGAGACTGTGCCAAAACTTGGAAACCGTAGCAAATACCCAGAACAGGAATACCCAGCTCCAAAATTGCAGCATCTAATTTGGGCGAGTTCTCCTCATAGACGCTTGATGGCCCTCCGGAGAGAATGATTGCAGCGGGATTCTTTTCCGAAATCTCAGCGGCTGAGATGCTGTGAGGAACAATCTCCGAGTAGACGTTTGCCTCCCGCACCCGCCGAGCAATCAGCTGGGCGTATTGAGCACCAAAATCAACTACCAATACTGGCTTCATTTGCCCTCAAGTTCTCTCAGCTGCTCTTGGGCTAGCTTTGCGTATTTTGCCTCTGTGTAGAAACTCAGGAAGGGCACTACCCCTCCAGCGCCGATGATAAGAAACCTCGTGAATGGCCAGCGCATCAGCGTCCATAGCCTGAAATCGGCAAGTAGGTATACAACATAGAGCCAGCCGTGCACAATCAGGATAATCACTGTGAGGTTGAGTCCAACCTCCGGAAGCCCCTCACCATCAAAGCCGTAGCTTTCGAAGGAGATGATGCCGTTGGGACCGAACATCCAAAGGTCATAGCCCAAAAAAGGAAGTCTTCTGATGCCCCAGGTGACCATAAGCAACAGCAGAAAAACGCCTGTTACATAAGAGGAAATTTTGTAGAACCTAAGCACCGAGTAAATTGCTGGAATCTGGCTCGGGGCAGGGGAAGACATGCCCTAAGTCTACTTAGCGATCTCGCCGAGTTTGGCTAGAGCGAGCGTCTTGGCCTCGTCACTATCGCTTGCAGCTGCAACACTCTCAAATACCGCTCGAGCCTCGTCCTTTGTGACGGAGGACAGTGCCGTGCGAACAGCACCCACCTGCGATCTTGAGGAAGACACCGAATCGTAACCCATGCCCGCCAAAACCACGGCAAAGGCTGGATCGGAGCCACTCTCACCACAAACTCCCGAATAGATGCCGGCCTTTTTGGACTCGATTGCAATCTGATTCAAAGAAGAGATCAGGGCTGGCTGCCATGGATTCAGCATGGCCCCAAGGTTTGGATTCATCCGGTCGGATGCAAACAGGTATTGCGAGAGGTCATTGGTACCCACAGAAATGAAGTCGACTACACCCTCAAGTTTCGAGATCTCGTAAACGATCGAGGGTGTCTCCACCATGATTCCTACCTTAAAATCCCCGGCTGCTCTTGCGAGCGCCGCAAACTCCTTAGCCTCCGAGGCTGTAGCAACCATAGGAGCCATAACCCAAACCTCACGGCCGGAGGCCTTGCGGGCCTCCTCAAGCGACTCAAGCTGGGAAACTATGAAGTCCTTGTGTTCTCTCACGAGCCTGAAGCCACGAACGCCAAGAGCAGGATTCTCCTCGTCGGGCATTTTCAAAAATGGCACTGGCTTGTCACTGCCAGCATCGATTGTTCTGACGACAATGGGCCCCTCTGGGCAGGCCGAGAGAATCTCCGAATAGGAGGAAACCTGTTTTTCGCGCGATGGCTCGGTTGTCGCAGACAGATAAAGAAGTTCAGTTCTAAAAAGCCCAACTCCTTCGGCGGCCGTGGCAGCTGCTGCCACAGCATCATCCAGAGAACCGATGTTGGCCCTCACTGGGATCACGGGTTCGCTGGACTTTGCAACAAAGCTGATGGCCTTGGTGGCATCTGCAGAGGTGCCGCCAATTACCACCCTGTCTCCGACTGGATCAACCAAGACCTTTTGGCAATTGGCCAGCTCCTTGGCTCCGGTGCAGGATACGACAGCGGGAATCGACTTTGAACGACAAATGATTGCGGTGTGAGAGGTTGGCCCACCCTGAATTGTTATTACACCCACCACTGCGGAGGTGAACTGCGCCGTATCAGCGGGAGAGAAGTCTTCGCCAACAATTACGAACTCGCCTTCCTCAGGAAGATCTAGCCCTAGAGATATGCCATGCACATTCGCAGCGACTCGTCTGGCCAGATCTCTTATGTCAGCAATGCGTTCTTCGAAGGTGGGATCGCCAGCTAGAAGCTCTGCGAAGGTCTCAGTGGCATTCACAAATGCCGTACCGGCCTCCCAACCCTCATCAAGCTGGGAGACCGCAACTTCGAAGAGACTCTCATCGAGAAGAATCATGCCGAGTGCCTCGAAGATCTCAGCCGAAGTCTCGCCCGCCTTAGCGGCTAGCCTCTCTAGCTCGGCAGAGACTTCGTCAACTGCCTGTCGCATCTTCTCTTGCTCTGCAGCGGTATCGCCCGAGTGCTTTGCCGGAATTGGCAGGGGCTTGGCCTCTTGGACGCGGAAGACCTCTGCTGTTACCGCCTCAAGACCAACGCCGAGGCCTGACAGGACTTGTTGAGCCAAAATTAGCCTTTTAGAAACTGCTGGATCTGATCAATAATCGACTGGCCCTGAGCTTCGTCGTCCGTGTCAACCTCGACGGTGAGCTCTTCGCCGGTCTTACCCTTCATGGCCATCAGACCAAGCGGAGAGTTGGCCTTTACCAAGTTGCCACCGACCTTTCCCATCCTGACCTCAAGCCCCGAATCTTTCACTAGCTTTACAATCTGTCCCGCTGGCCTTGCGTGGAAGCCGATTGGATCTTCGATGGTTACGACTGCGCTAACGGTTGACATTCTTTCTCCTCTAAGTCCCTCAGGATGCTAGCAACTAATCTTTGAAGTTACCCCAGAAGGCCCTGCCTGGCCACCTGACGTTTGTGATTGTCGATTGTCTCGACTAAGTAATCCGACAGCGGATGCGATGGGGAAATGCCGCACACCTCAATCGCAAACTCAGAGCTCGAAAGGCTCGTCAGTAATAGCTGAAGCCTTGCGACCTCTGGGTCATCGTCGTTTTCAAATGCGAGTGCGGCTGACACCACAGACAAAAGCTTTTCGGGCTTACCAAAGCTTTCTGCGTATTGAGCAGCAGGCCCAATCAGTCTTTCGAACCTGGAAAGCTTTCTTATCGGATCCCGTCCTACTCGCTCGACCTGGTCGTCAATCGCAGGGCTCGCGATTCGCTTCATAGTCTTTTTCACGTAGCGTGAGTGAGCTGAGGGATCGAAATTGTGCTTGTTGATAAGCACTTTAGAGGTCTCACCAATTACAGCCTGAGTCTTCTTCATTACAACGGGGTCATTGAGGGCTTGCACGACAGTTGTGTGACCAGCCTGCTGTCCTAGGTAGGCGGCGGACAGGTGCGCGGTATTCACAGTAAAGAGTTTCCGCTCAATAAAAGGCTCGAGCCTGTCTACAAAGGTTGCCGCAGGGATATCAAGCTTGACCTTGGATAGGTTACTTGCATCAATAACCCACTCGCAGAATGCTTCAACCGCGACATCCGGCTCTGAGCCGTCTGTTTGAATCGGGACAATGCGATCAACTGCCGTATTCGCAAATAGCGCCACCTCATCCAGATTGGAAACCGTGCGAATCTCAGACTTGAGAATATCGGTCGCATTGATTGCATTCTCACACGCCATCACAACGGCCGGGCTGGCGAGAGTTCTTGCTGACAGGCCCTCTGCGATGACGGGCGCAATCAGCGGAAGAATGTTTGCGCCAACAGACGCGGTAATAATCTCGGCCGTTGACAGCTGGCCGATGAGCTCGGAGCGCTGCTCAACAGAATTCAGCGCTCGGTAGTTGGAGTAGGTCTTTTTTGTGGCCCCGCCACCAAGTTCGGTGATTGAGTAGTTGCCACGTTCATTAAGAGCACCAATCAGCGTGGGGTTAACATCTGCAAAGACCACAAAGTAGCCGGCATCTTGCAAGACTGCTCCGATAAACCCTCTACCAATGTTGCCGGCTCCGAAGTGAACGGCAATTGGGAGTTCAGTACTCATGATTTTCTCTATCTTTTTTGTGGCCTAGGCCACGCCACCATCTCGGATAAGTTCCAGCACTTGGTCAGCATCGCCTGAGGAAACAAGCACCTCAAGCTTTTGCTCATCCTGAATTAGCTCAGCCAAGTTGCCAAGAATCTCAACGTGGCCATCACCCCTGGATGCGATACCCAGCACGCAGCTCACTTCTTCATCGCCCCATGTGAGTGGGGTACTAAGCCGGAGGAAAACGAGCTGGTCAAAAACAACGTGGACTCTTGACTCATCGGTGCCGTGAGGGATTGCAAATCCCATCCCGATTGCGGAGGAAAACTTCTGCTCTCTCTCCCACATTGCAGCCGCATACTCCTGGGAAACTGCGCCCAGCTCCAAAAGTAGCTCGCCGCAGATGCGCACGGCCTCCTCTGATGAGGAGGCCGCGACATCTAACCGGATTCCGGCCTTTTGAATCAGATCAGTCATCGCTGATTTCTAGACCGTTCTGCACCTCATTGACCAGCTGGGCAATACGCATATCTCCCAAGAACATGTCAAAGATGATTACAGGTGAGTCTGGAACAGCCTGCTTCGCACGCTGCGAGAGTCCACGATGGACCAGCACCACGTCATGCGTGGTGTCGGCCAGCTGATTCACAGGGGAGTGAGTAACCTCCACGCCGTTTGCCTTTAGCTGCTTGGCCAGCATCTTGGCAACCATTACGGAAGATCCCATTCCAGCTTCGCAAGCAATAACTATGTGCTTGACGTCAGCTCCAGAAATGCTAGCCATGGATTACTCCGCACCGCCGGTCTTCATCGACTTGCTCTGAGCCTTTGCGGCCTCGAGGTCGTCGTCGCCGCCCTTAGAGGCTTTGAGGATGACCCATGCAACGAGGAAGGAGACGGTGGCCGAAAGGAGAATTCCTAGCAGCACACCAAAGTGGTTTCCTGGAGGGGTAACCGCTAGGTAAGCGAAGATTGAGCCTGGGGAGGGTGTTGCCACCAGTCCAACGCCAGTTACCAGGAAGGTAGCAACACCAGTTGCACCACCGGCAATAGCAGCCAGAACCAATACTGGGCGAAGCAGTACGTATGGGAAGTAGATCTCGTGAATTCCACCAAGGAAGTGGATGATGATCGCTCCCGGTGCACTACCGCGAAGAACGTTGTTACCTGCTAGCCAGAAGGCAACCAGGATTCCAAGTCCAGGACCTGGGTTGGTCTCAAGCATGAACATGATGGACTTGCCCATCTCCTCAGCCTGCACAACACCAATTGGTGCCAATACACCGTGGTTGATGGCGTTGTTGAGGAACAGGATCTTTGCAGGCTCAACAAGGATTGATGCCAGTGGCAGCAGTCCAGTGTCGATCAGTGCCTGAACGCCTGCACCTAGGACGTCAGAGAAGCTGTTAACAATAGGTCCAACACCCAAGAAGCCAAGGATGGCCATCAGGAGACCTGAGATACCAAGGGAGAAGTTTCCGATGAGCATCTCGAATCCTGGAGGGGTGATTGGGTCTAGTACGCCGTCGATCTTCTTCAGGATCCATGCAGCTAGAGGACCAATAATCATGGCGCCTAGGAACATTGGGATTGAAGCTCCGACGATCACACCAACGGTGGCCACAGCACCGATAACGGCACCGCGCTGACCGTGAACCAAACGACCACCGGTGTAACCGATGAGGATTGGAAGCAGGTTGATGATCATTGGGCCGACCATCGAGGAGAGCTCCTCGTTTGGCAGCCAGCCAGTAGGAATAAACAGTGCTGTCAGAAGACCCCATGCGATAAACGCACCAATGTTCGGGATCACCATTCCAGCAAGGTTTCCACCTAGCTTCTGTACCGCTGCACGCCAGCCAGTGTGGCCGCCGTCACCCGCGGGTATAAAGTTAGCCATGGGTACTACCTTCCTTTAGGGGGTTGTATTTCAACGGGTGAAACTTTTGACCCGCAGTAGCTTGCGCACTCCAAATCATCCGAATCTCCCTATTTCCATCGGTTTCGGCAATGAACCGAGGAAACCTATTTAGCAAGAGCAACTTCAACTCCTGCCTTACTGACCGCCTCAACGTAAGTCGGATTGGCGTCAACATTTGTGACCACACGATCAAAATCGTCAAAGTCTGCGAAACGTGCTGGATACGTGGGACCAAACTTGCTGCTATCTGCGAGCAGGATGCGCTCGACTGAGCGCGCCATCATGGTTTTCTTTACGAGGGCCTCATCGGTGTCGTATGCGGTCATGCCGCCCTCTAGGCCAATGCCGTTGACACCCAAGAAGCTGACAACGGCATTGAAGTCTTGAAGATCGGCAACTGTCTTTGCGCCCACTGCTGAGAGGGTCGCCGGCCTGATACGGCCTCCCAAGATTGTCACCTGAGTGGAGCTGTCTGCGAGCCTCGAGGCAAGGGTGATGTGGTTGGTAACAACCATCAGCTTTGGCTTGTCTCTGAGGTGCTTCTCAAGACCTTCGGTTGTGGTTCCACCATCGACAAAGATGCAGCCTTCTTCAGGGATGTAGGCGGCGGCAACATCCGCAACCGACTGCTTCTGCTGGGGGTTGCGGTTGTAACGCTCCGGAATGGTGTACTCGCGGGCGAATCTCTCCAGGGCAATAGCGCCACCATGAACCCTTCTCAGGGCTCCGCGTCTTTGAAGTACGTCTAGATCGCGCCTGACAGTCTCTACTGCGACATCTAGTTTGTTCGCAGCAGCATTCGCATCGAGCCGACCATCTTCTCTGGTCCACTCTGCAAGCTTTAGCCTGCGCTCTTCTGCTAACACCTTTGTCAGTCTCCGAAACTGTCCGTTTACACGTATTTTGAAAGAAAGTAGCACCTCAAACGGGCAATTGAAATAAAAACGGGCAAAAAACCACAGATTCAGATAACGATTGTATTAACTAGATTCTCGAGCGACCTGGTCCATAACAAGCCTCCACCAGAGGTAAAACGCGGACAGCCCGAACAGTAGCCACTCGATTGCGTAAAAAGCTGTGAGCCAATTGATCTCAACGGTCTCATCCTGAATACCGATAGATATCAGCTCAGTATCGAGATCAATGCCTTCCTGCAGGATTACATAGGCAGGAAAGCTCTCAAAGGGCTCCTCTGAGTAAAGGTTCACCAATTGTGAGAGAGCCACAGAACCCAAGGTCATCTCGGTTCCGTCGGCCACCGCTTCACTGGGCTCTAGATAGCCGACGATTTCGAACTCCCCCTCTGGAACCACTGCCCCCCTCAGTGATGCTGAGTCCTCGCTGAACCCAACAGCGAGGGTAAGGCTTGCGCCGGTTTCTATTTCGAAACTGTTGATCACCAGCCAATAGCCGTCAATCTCCTCCTGGTTGCGAACCTGAATCCGGTCGGAGATGACGTAGGCGTTGTTCGGGTCGGTCACCACTGTCGCGGTGACCAGCCGGTCGTAGCTTCCCGGAACCAATCTCTCGGGGCCAGCAAGCTCCGAGATTGCGACCGGCTCTAAGTCAACGTCAACACCAACCTTGACAAAGGTTCTAGAAAACTGCCACTGCATTAGGGCAGCAAAGGTCCCGGCCACCAAAAATGCAATTAGGAGTCCCGCTATCCATTTAGGCCTTCGGGCAACCGCAAAGAAGCTTGGCTTCATTTATCCATGCGGGTTTAGTACAACGTCGACTCGCTGGAACTCCTTTAGGTCTGAGTAGCCGGTGGTTGCCATCGACCGCTTCAGGGCACCTATTAGGTTCGCTTCACCACTGGCGGAGGCTGCAGGTCCAACCAGGATGTTTTCAAGGGTGCCGTGGGAACCAACCCAAACTCTCTGTCCACGCGGGAGCTTCTGGTTCACAGCCTCGCTGCCCCAGTGCCAACCGGCTCCTGGAGCTTCCCCAGCCCTGGCCAACATTGTTCCTAGCATGACCGCGTCCGCACCACATGCCACAGCCTTAACGACATCTCCGCTGGTTCCGAGGCCACCATCGGCGATTACGTGAACATACCTGCCACCTGACTCGTCCATATAGTCCCGCCTCGCAGCTGCAACATCAGCCACCGCTGTCGCCATCGGAGCGTGAATGCCCAGTACGTTACGAGTTGCTCCGGCCGCGCCACCACCAAAACCAACTAGCACGCCAGCGGCTCCGGTCCTCATGAGGTGGAGAGCTGCGGTGTAGGTGGCGGCACCGCCAACTATCACTGGCACGTCGAGTTTGTAGATGAACTCCTTGAGATTTAGTGGCTCAACCTGCTTAGAAACGTGCTCCGCTGAAACGGTGTTGCCTCGAATTACGAACATGTCCACGCCGGCCTTCAAAACGACCTCGGCGAACTCTGCAGTCCGCTGCGGACTCAGGGCACCCGCCACTGTAACGCCAGCTTCTCTGATCTCGGTCAGTCGCTGAGAAATTAGCTCCGGCTGAATTGGTTTCGAATAAACCCTTTGCAGAACCGCAGTCGCATCCTCATCCTTGGCGCTTGCGATCTCTGCCAGCTGCTGACTGGGGTCCTCGTAGCGAGTCCAAAGACCTTCCAGATCCAAGACGCCCAGGCCACCCATCTTTCCCAGGGCGATGGCGGTTGCTGGGCTCATTGCTGAGTCCATCGGAGCTGCCACTACTGGTAGCTCAAATTTGAAGGCATCAATCGTCCAAGCAGTAGAGACGTCCTGTGGGTCACGGGTTCTTCGGGTTGGGATAACCGCTACATCATCAAAGGCGTAGCCAACGCGGGCGCTCTTCGCCTTGCCAATTTCTACCTCAGACATCTAGGCCTCCTAACGAGTGCCGTAGTTGGGAGCCTCGATGGTCATCTGAATATCGTGCGGGTGTGACTCCCTCAAGCCCGCGGCCGTGATTCTGACAAACTTGCCTTTTTCTTTGAGTTCCTCGATAGTGCCGGCGCCGACATAACCCATAGAGGCCCTGAGCCCACCGATGAGCTGGTGAACAACTGAGCTCACTGTTCCGCGGTAGGGAACCCTGCCCTCTACGCCCTCTGGAACGAGCTTGTCTTCGCTGAGCACGTCGTCTTGGAAGTATCGGTCCTTAGAGAAGGACTGAGCTTTGCCTCTGGACTGCATTGCTCCAAGCGATCCCATGCCGCGGTAGGTCTTGTATTGCTTGCCACCTACATATGTAATGTCGCCGGGTGCCTCATCGGTGCCTGCAAGCAATGAACCAAGCATTACCGAGTTCGCTCCGGCAACTATCGCCTTAGGGATGTCTCCGGAATACTGCAAGCCACCATCAGCAATCAGGGGCACACCTGCGGCCTTCGCCGCCTGGGCGGCAATGTGTACCGCGGTTACCTGAGGCACACCAACACCCGCGACTACACGTGTGGTGCAGATAGAACCTGGACCCACGCCAACCTTCACTCCATCGGCACCAGCATCAATAATTGCCTGGGCTCCCTCTCGGGTTGCAATGTTTCCACCAACTATGTCCGCGTGCTTTGCAACGGGCTCGCTCTTGAGCTTCTTGATCATTTCAAGGACACCGCTGTTGTGACCATGGGCCGTGTCTACAACCAACATGTCCACCCCGGCCTCGATCAGGGCCATTGCACGTTCCCAGGCATCAGGCCCGACACCTACGGCCGCTCCGACGAGCAACCTGCCGGCTGAGTCCTTAGACGCATTTGGGTATTTTTCGCTCTTGTCAAAGTCTTTGACGGTAATGAGCCCCTTGAGACGTCCCTCACCATCCACGAGTGGCAGCTTCTCAATCCTGTGCTGAGCAAGAAGGGCCATTGCCTCGTCTGGATTGATGCCAACCTGACCCACAATCAAAGGCATAGGAGTCATCACGTCTTTCACCAAAGTTGTGGTTCGCTGGACCTCAAGGACAAACCTCATGTCTCTATTGGTGACAATTCCAACGAGCTTCTCATCCTCATCCACCACCGGTAGGCCTGAGACGCGGAACTTCCCGCACATGTCATCTACCTCTTGAATCGTGGCGTAGGGGGTGGTGGTGACTGGGTGAGACACCATTCCTGCCTCGCTCCGCTTTACGAAATCTACCTGGGAAGCCTGGTCGTCGATTGATAGGTTGCGGTGCAGGATACCCATTCCGCCCTGGCGAGCCATGGCGATTGCCATCCGAGATTCAGTGACGGTGTCCATCGCGGACGAGATCAGAGGGATGTTGATAGAGATGTTTCTTGACACCTGCGTGGCGGTCTGAACCGAGGATGGAATGACATCAGACTGCCCTGGCAACAGCAGCACGTCGTCATAAGTAAGGCCAACTAGTGCAAATGGGTCTTGATTTTCCAAAATAGCCTCTCGCAGGGTGTCCCTATTTACTCAATCCTACCCAGCAGCCAGCTACTCACGGAAGGTGGGCTAGCCGCAGGTTTCTCGGTTCACATACCCATTACCCGCTACGCTGATAAGGTTTTGTTCAACCCCCGACTGGGGAATAGGCCGGGCAAAGATGCCTGGAAGGATTTGGAGGAGAAGTGAAATTCCTCTTGGATGACAAAAAACGATCCGTTCTACGAATCGTTCTCGTCGCCCTGTTGGCTCTCTTCGGGGGGCTCAGCGTATCTGCCCCTGCAGTTGCAGACAGCGTTGGTGAAGAGTACTCAGCGACCATCTTCGGAAACGTGAAGGTTGAAGGTGAGCCGGTTCAAGGCGTGCGAATCATCGTTGATGGCGGCGGCTACACGGCTGAGACCGTGACGGACGCCGACGGACGCTGGTCCATTGGTGTTCCCGAAGTGCGTGCTTACAACGTAACTCTCGACGAAAACACACTTCCTGAAGGCATCGCTGTTTTGGAGGGTGGTGCTACCCAGGAGGTTGAGTTTGGACTAACCGATCGGGTGGCGAAGAACTTCTTCATTGGTGAGGGAGAACGAAACGAAACCTCACTGTTTGACCAAATCGTTTCTCGATTCGTCTATGGCATCAACTTCGGTCTGATGCTTGGACTAGCAGCTGTAGGTGTCTCGCTGGTTTTCGGAACAACCGGTCTTTCAAACTTCTCTCACGGTGAGATGGTTACCTTTGGAGCCGTCGCCGCTCTGATTTTTGGGGTTGGGCTGCAGCTGCCGCTTTTCGTAGCAATTCCAATTGCAGTTGCCCTCTCGGCTGGATTGGGTTGGTCTTTGGATGCCGGGCTCTGGCGGCCGCTTCGAAAGAAGGGCCTCGGCATAGTCCAGCTGATGATTGTCTCAATCGGTCTATCGCTGACCATGCGCTACGTAATCCAGTTCGTAATTGGTGGAGGTACTGAGCAGCTTCCAGGATTCGATGCACCAAAGATGCAGCTCTTCGGCGCTGTTGCCCTCAGCTCCACCGACTTGATGTCGATGGGACTCAGCGTTGTGGTCATCGTGGCCTTCGCCTACTGGCTGCTTCGCACGAAGACCGGAAAGGCCACCAGGGCCATTTCCGACAACCCGGACCTAGCGGCAGCCTCGGGTATTGATGTGGACCGAGTCATTCGAATTGTTTGGATCTTGGCCGCCGCACTCGCAGGTCTAGCCGGAGTGCTCTGGGCCTACTTCCGTCCCGGAATCAAGTGGGACATGGGAACTCAGATCCTGCTGCTCATTTTTGCTGCGGTGACTCTTGGTGGGCTTGGTACTGCCTTCGGTGCCCTAATTGGGGCTCTCATTGTTGGCGTTCTGGTTGAGATGTCCGGACTGATTATCCCTGCGGACCTCAAGTATGTGGGTGCCCTAGTGGTGCTAATCGTCGTTCTGCTGGTGAGGCCACAGGGACTCTTGGGTCGAAAACAAAGGATTGGGTAGGAGGTAGACCATGGACTGGGGATCAATTCTCAATAACACTCTGGCGGGCTTTCTAACCCCGACCACAATCGCCTTCGCTCTGGCAGCGCTTGGACTAGCAATGCACTTCGGTTTTGCTGGCCTCCTGAACTTCGGTATCGCAGGCTTCATGGCCATCGGTGGTTACGGCTACGCGATTTCTGTGCTGACCTTTGGATTCCCTTGGTGGCTTGGAATGCTCGTCGGAATCTTGGGATCGGTTATTTTTGCGCTGATTCTAGGTATTCCAACGCTTCGACTACGCGGCGACTATCTTGCCATTGCAACCATTGCCGCTGCGGAAATCGCCAGGCTTCTTTTCTTGACCACCGCCTTCACGGACGTTACAGGGTCCGCTGATGGTCTCTTTGGATTCAACACCAGGCCTGACGGGTCTGGATTCCAGAACTCCAACCCAATTCCAGCGGGCACCTATGGCTTTGGACCGTTTACCTACAACGAGCAGACCCTGTGGGTCCTGCTCTTTGGGGTAATTGTTCTCGCCGTTGCCGTCTGGTTCCTCTGGGCACTTATGCGCTCACCATGGGGCCGAGTAATCAAGGGTATTCGTGAGGACGAGGAGGCTGTCAGGTCTCTTGGAAAGAACGTCTTTGCCTACAAGCTTCAGGCACTGGTTATTGGTGGAGTATTCGGCGCAATGGGTGGCATTGTCTACACCGCGGCTCAGAACATCTCCCCCGGTGTCTACGTGACTTCGCTTACTTTCTTTATTTGGACCTCACTGCTTCTTGGTGGTGCGGCAACGATCTTTGGTCCAGTAATTGGTGCTGTGATCTTCTGGGTAATCCAGGCGTTCCTCTCCAATGTGCTGCCAGAGCTTGCAACCTCCGGAATCCTTCCGGTGTCGACAACTCAGGCCTCAACGTTGAGATTCGTTCTCGTTGGTATAGGGCTGATGTTGCTAGTTATATATCGCCCTCAGGGCATCTTCGGAGACAAGAGGGAGCTGACCTTTGTCAAGTAGTAAGAAGCCGCAGAAGACAACCGACATACACATCGGAGATGCAGTCCCAGGCTGCAAGAAAAAGGATCCGATGGTCGTCATTGACCACGTCAAAAAGAGCTTTGGTGGTCTGACGGCAGTCGATGTTGAGCACTTGGAAATTCCATCGGGAGTAATCACTGCTCTAATTGGACCCAACGGTGCTGGAAAGACGACTCTGTTCAACCTGCTTACCGGGTTCGACACCCCAGACACCGGCAACTGGTCCTTCATGGGAACCTCACTTTCTGGTGTCCCATCCTTCAAAGTTGCTCAGATGGGTCAGGTGCGTACCTTCCAGCTCACCAAGGCGCTGAGCCTCCTCACCGTAACCGACAACATGAAGCTCGGTGCCAAAGGCCAAAACGGCGAGAGCATCTTCCGAGCCCTGTTCCCAGGCTTCTGGAAAAAACAGGATGAGGAGATTGAGGCGAAGGCCATGGAGCTGCTCAAGCGCTTCAAACTTGATGCAAAGAAGGACGACTTTGCAGCTTCGCTCTCCGGAGGTCAGCGCAAGCTTCTAGAGATGGCCAGGGCGCTGATGACCGATCCAACCCTGGTGATGCTAGATGAGCCAATGGCAGGTGTGAACCCGGCACTGACTCAATCGCTTTTGGACCACGTCATCAGCCTCAAGGAGGACGGCATGACGGTGCTGTTCGTGGAGCACGACATGCACATGGTCCGCCACATCGCTGACTGGGTAGTAGTAATGGCTGAGGGCCAGGTGGTTGCCGAAGGCCCACCAGAGACCGTGATGAAGGAACAGGCGGTAATCGACGCTTACCTCGGAGCCCACCAGGAGACTGACCTCGGTGAAGTTACGGGCAGAATCAACATCATCAAGGGAGAAGGCAAGTGAGCGAAACAGTAATTGAGGTCAAAGACCTCGTCGCCGGCTATCTTCCTGGCGTAAACATTCTCAATGGCACCAACTTTCACGCCGACAAGGGTGAGCTGATTGGAATCATCGGCCCTAACGGTGCCGGTAAGTCCACTCTTCTAAAGTCCATCTTTGGTCTTGTAAGGGTTCGTGAGGGCTCGATCACACTTAATGGTGAGTCGATTGTCGGCCTCAAGGCCAACCAGCTTGTTACCAAGGGTGTCGGCTTCATTCCCCAGAACAACAATGTCTTCCCATCGCTGACGATCGAGGAGAACCTCCAGATGGGCGCATTCCAGGAGCCAGGAAAATACTCCGAGCGCCTGGACTTTGTTATCTCAATCTTCGAAGAGCTTGGAAAGCGCCTGAAGCAGCGAGCAGGATCGCTGTCTGGTGGTGAGCGCCAGATGGTGGCCATGAGCCGTGCGCTAATGATGGATCCCACTGTCTTGCTGCTCGATGAGCCCTCAGCGGGTCTGAGCCCCGTTCGTCAGGATGAAGCCTTCCTAAGAGTTTCAGACATCAATAAGGCTGGCGTAACCTGCATCATGGTTGAGCAGAACGCTCGTCGCTGCTTGCAGATCTCTGACCGCGGCTACGTCCTCGACCAGGGCAAGGATGCTGTCGTTGGAACTGGCCGTGAGCTACTCAACGATCCTCAGGTCATCGGCCTCTACCTAGGCACGCTTGGCACCTAAGCCAAAGATACCTACCGGCTCTGGAATTGGAGTTGGTGTAGGGATTGGTGTGGCCATTGGGGTTGCCACCGACAACCTCGCATTATGGATTGCGCTTGGCGTTG